>Ga0302281_10000349_pt1 | contig 35725 bp, 41 predicted proteins | sample III_Fen_E1_2_FD_198762 | JGI IMG/M metagenome (GOLD analysis project Ga0302281, IMG submission 198762) | Peat permafrost microbial communities from Stordalen Mire near Abisko, Sweden - III_Fen_E1_2 | ecosystem: Environmental > Terrestrial > Soil > Wetlands > Permafrost | place: Sweden: Abisko...
GCTGGACAATTCTACGCAGTACGCTGCGGATAACAAAGGAAAATAACAATGACTCTAACTCCGATTACCAATAGACAAACTCCAGACAACTCTATCCTAGACATCAACGGTAGACAGACATATCTAGGCAACACCTTTATTCTTCCTATTAATGGGACAGAGTTATTTGATGAAAATGAACACACACTATGCTTAATTAATAATCCTATAAACAGTGGTAAGGCATTGTTTTTATATGGAAGAAAAATAGCAAGCACAGATGTGACATTTGTTAGATTTTATGGAGCTCCTACTTTAATGAATAATGGAGCATTGACATCTACACCGAACTTAAGACCAGGATCTTCAAATACAAGTATTTCACAGTGTTATCTCAGTCCAGTCGTTGCAAGTCCAGTAGCTCAGGTTACTAAACTGGTATTCTCTCAGACAGGGACTTTTTACGATGTAGTAGGTTCAGCTAAGGCTGTGCAGCTTTTTAGTCCTACGAATGCACCTTATTACTTCTACTTCACTGTAACTGGTGGATCTAACATACAAACTGATCCTCTTTTGCCAGGAACTGGTGTTAATGTGGTTATCTCACAAGGACCCACTGCAACAGCGGCTCAGATAGCAACTGAGTTCTATACAGCTGTAGCTGCGGTTTCTACGTTATTTACAGCGACAAATACACCTGCAGGCACCGTTACGGTAACTAATGTTTCACCAGGTACTTTAGTATCTCCAGATGCAGTTACAGGAACTGCAGCAGCATTAACTGTAGTAACTCCTGGATCTAATATTGGAGTAGCTACCTACCTAGCTACCTTAGCCACTACGGTTCTTATTGAGACGGATTCTACTTTATTGACTATCCTTGATCCTGGGTACTCATTGTTAATCACAGCTCAAAGTTCTGCAGCAACATCTATGGCACCTGTTGAAGTATTTCTAGAAAATGTCTGGTATGAGATCTAACAAGGAGCAGCATCATGGATGATGTTTTAAAGTACCTAGATGAGAAGATAGACAAGCGCCTTGATAAGGTTGAAGAGAAGATAGATGTGCTCACAGATACTCTTCAGAGCATAGATAAAACACTTGCTGTTCAGGCAGCACAGCTGACAGAACACATAAGGCGCACAGAACTTCTTGAAAAACACCAGGACAAGCAGGATGCTAGGATGGATGTTGTTGAAGAGGGAATAGATAAGCAGAAGACCATCGATGAGCATACAGCAGAGGTGTGGGATAAGCGCAAGCGAGTGTTGAAGATAGTGCTCACGATAGTTGGAGTGATAGCTTCTGTTCTAGGTTTATGGTTTCACTGAAGTATGAAGCATACACCTACCTGTCCTACATGCAAGGTGTACATCAGAGAGAGAACAGATAGGAAAGAATGGCACGGGTGGCTTTGGTGTTGCATCTGCGGCTACATGGAACAAGTTAAGAAAATCAGCATGATAAGCAAAAAGATGTTTAAGTAGATACGCATGATAATATAATCTATGTGAGACAATCCTCAACCCCTCTGTTTTGGCCGGCGGTGGTTAGTTGAGCCAAACAACTAACTGCTTACGGCTACTACAAAGGGGTTTTTTCGTATGAAGAAGGAGTGCAAAGATATGGAAGATATATATAAGATTATAGCAAAGATGAGTCTCACATCTAATGAACTAAAGGTGTTCATCGCGTGGTCTACAGACTCTAAAAACTTTAATCCTACTCATGAACTATTATCTGAACGAACAGGAATAGCAGCACCAAACATTAGTAGAGCCATAAAAGGTCTCATAACTAAAGGAGTATTATGTCAGGTACAAGGTAAAATTAAAGGTACTAAGACTGGGTACATCGTTAATCCAGACCTATCAAAAGACCTATCAAAAGACCTATCAAAAGACCTATCAAAAGACCTATCAATATCAAAAGACCTATCAAAAGACCTATCAAAAGACCTATCAAAAGACCTATCAATATCAAAAGACCTATCAAAAGACCTATCAGCTCTGATAGGGGTTGATAGCAAAAGACCTATCAGCTCTGATAGGGCAATATCAAAAGACCTATCAAAAGACCTATCAGCTCTGATAGGGGTTGATAGCAAAAGACCTATCAGCTCTGATAGGGATACCCTACTAAGAGAGGAGAAGGAGAGGGAGGGAGAGAGAACCCCCTCCCCCTCCCCTAAATCTTTAGAGAATAGGAGTGAGAATTCTTACCCTCAGATTTCCTGGAATGATTGGGTTGAAGACAATATCTCTGAGATTCACTTAGAAACTTGGAATCTACTTACTCCTGCAAGCAAGCAGTCTCATTTTGGAAAAGATAGGAGTGAGATGAACAGAGTGTTTCAAGACCTCAAACTTCATCTTCCTGTGAGCTTGGACGATCTTGAGGATGATCCATTTGAGAACATGCATCCTAAAGTTGAGAAGAGTATCAAAATTGAATCTAAGAACGATACCCCTAATGCTAGTATCCCTCCCCTACCTAAAGTGTCAGAGAAGATACCTCTAAACACCTTATTCCTAGGATGGTGCCAAGGTGTTCCTGAGAAGGTGAACAAGCAGGAGCGTTTAGTTTTCATGCAGGACTTGTTCCTGATATTGAAGGAAGGTGGATTCACTCCAGATGACTTAGAGTTCACCTTTAAGAAGAAGGTGTGTGCTAAGTTTCTTCCTGTAAGTAAACCTAAGAGTATGTCTCAAGATGACTTCAATTCATGGAAGTTAAAGGTTGAAGCAGACTACGATTCCTCTTTAGCTTACATGGTTGAATCTAAGGAAGCAACTTTTGACATAGACAAGGCTTTTACTGGTAATGGAATGTGCACAGAAGATGATTTGAACGATGTCGATTTCTATAAATCACAGAAGTCAGGTTTAACTCCTCAGCGTCCGTACCTTTTCTCAGATGAAGTTGATCCTGAATATGATGAGAAAGATTGGCAGCGTAAGCTTGCTTTTGTTAAGAAGAACGGCTTAAACTCAGTGAAGAAAGAGAGGGGCTGCTAGCATGAGTGAAGAGGGTTTTGTTGAGAGAATTGATGATTTAAAGGGGACGACAAAAGAGAGCACAATATCGTGTAGTGATACCAACACTATCTTAATTGACAAAAATAAGCAGCTTCAGGAAGTATATGATTTTACTGATAGAATTGATGATTTTAATTTGGGGACGAACAAAGGGGACGGAGTATTAGTATTAGAGAGAGAGAGGGAGAGGGAGATAGATACCGCAGAATCCGTGTGCGTCGGAGACGCACAGCAGGCTGGTATAGAAACTTCTCTAAAGAATAGGAGTGAGATAGAGAGAAACCCCCTCCCCTCCCTTAAATCTTCAGAGAATAGGAGTGAGAGAGTTAAAGAGGAGCATATTGACTTCTCTGAACCCAACCGTGTTCCTGCATGCTTCATGTCAACTTATAAGACACTATCTCCTGAAGAGATAAGATTTACCAGTCCTATGACTAGAATGGAACTCACCAAATTCCTGCAATCTAAGGGTAGAAACTTGTGACTCCAGATAAGTTCAACTATGTCACTATAGAACTTCTTAGAACACTGTGCACACTAGACCTCACTCCTGATCTTACAAGTTACTATAATTCGCTCTTTGATTACTACACTTCTAAACTATAATCATCATCTGTTCTAATCCATACACCATCTCTCACTTCTTAGTACACTTAATTCTAAGGAGAGATGTAAGTTGACAGCACCTAAGATCTACAGGAAGATACTCTGCATCCCCGATATTCACTTTCCTTATGCAAACTACGAAGCTATAAAGCAGATTTACGCATGGAAGAAGAAGCACAAACCCGACCTAGTTATATTCCTAGGTGATATAACTGACTCTAAAGCTTGGAGCAAGTACTCCAAAGATCCAGATGATGACTCTCCACAAACTGAGTTTGATAGAGCTGAAGCCGACATGAAGCAGCTTCACAAGATGTTCCCTAAAGCAATATGCCTCATCGGCAATCACGATGTAAGACCTATGTCCAAAGCTCTTGAGGCAGGACTTCCACGTCAACTCGTCAACTCCTTAGATAAGGTGTTCGCATACCCTGGATGGGAATGGCACATCTCGAATAAACCGTTCGTAGCACATGTTCCTGATGCCAAGATCGCATTTATCCACGGTGATGAGAGTAAAGGTACGCCTGGACAGAAAGCTTCAAAATTGGGCATGTCTGTTGTTCAGGGACACACGCATCAGGCCAGCCTTGAGTACATCACAACGTTCAATCACAGGGTATTCGGCATAGAATGCGGTCATGTTGCCGATCTAGAGAGCAAGGGTATGAAGTACGCAGCTAAGAACCCCACATCCTGCACAACCTGCTTTGTGTCCATCATCGACGGTATTCCACAGATCCATCCTCTCTAAGTGAAGTGAATCTCACTTCTCTCACTCAAACTGCATATGTTTAGGTAGCACGCTGTGTTAGGATAGCTATATCACCCAAACTTGCAGTAACAACCCGGAGTGATAAGGAGAATGTAACATGTCAACAGAGTTTCAAGAGATCCAGTGGACACAACAAGAACAAGCCTTCATCGATAGATTCTTAGGCAACTACCAACCAAACAACTACGATCTATATCTAGATTTGATCCAGACAGTGCTAGATCGACAGATAAACAAGGGCCTTGACCTTTGTGATCCCTCCATTAAAAGTCTCACAGACGGTATCTATCTTGCAATATTTGACTACCGTGCAGGGCAAGCTATCGAATCCATGCTGTCTGATCCTTCTTACATCATCAAGAATCCACCCAACACACGCAGGATGAGCACTAAAGCTGAGTCTTATCAACGTTTCTTAGACGATAACGATCTTACACAGATCCACCACTGCATCCTATCAACTCTAGATGAATGCCCAGCTATGTCGCGCACTCAGATCTCCAACCATACAGGAATCAGGCTGCAAACCATCTGTGCACGAGTGAACGAACTGATAAAACTAGGTAAGATAAGAGTAGAAGGAACCATCAAAGATGGAGGATCCCACCGCAACGTTGAGACCCTTGTGAAAGCATAAGTGTGTGTGTGAGCATCGATGAGAGACGTATTCAATATGGCCAACTTGCTGATAGTCTTATTGGAACTAGATCTAATAGATGATGAAGAGCATACCACCATGTTGTCTCACTTGATCTCTCTGCATACTCAACTACTTATAGATAAATGTAATAAGATCATTGAAGACAGATACCAACTCAAACTTAAGGAATAAACATGAAGAACTTCTTCTATCGAATGCTCGCTTTAGTTACCGGAAAGAACTCACATAATACTCCAGTAGACGTGATCGCAGACCAACTTACAACTCCTCGTCCTCTTCCTACAGGTATGCAGGAGTTTGAAGAGTGGAGCGATCGCATCATCTCTGGAACCCTATTGACAGCAGATGCTGAGAGCATGAAGTTCGCTCTTGCAAATCTCATCCTTCACCTGGGGCCTACAGAGAGCCACAAACCTGATGGATACTTCATCCATTCCCTACGTAAGTATGCTTGTAACCAGATCGCTGATGCTAAACGTCAGGAAATCTCTGCAAAGGCTAAGGCACGTCTAGCAGCAGAAGAAGCTGCCAAGATTGAAGAGCAGGCACAAAAGGATGCTAGCACATTGGCTGCTGTCCAAGAATCTGCAGAGAGCACCTTAGAACGAGCTACTCTTCAAGGAATAAACAACAAGATTCAAACAGAAGATGCACCCAATGTCCAACAACCCGTATAACACGCAGGAGTTTAAGCAACTCCAGAAAGAGTGGGATGAACGCCTTCGTCTCTCTGGGTTTATAGACATAGAGCAGACAGTGGGAGACCAACGCGTTCTATCTCAGCGTTCATCCAACTCCTACCAGCAGGATACTGAGTGGGTGATAAACAACAAGCTTGAGTATTTCCAAGCAATCACCTACTATGTTAACTTAGAAGACACTGTTTTTGATAGTGAAGTGGATAGGATGATAATGGAACGTCGTGCTGATGGTGTTTCAATCAGGAGTATATGCGAAGCACTATCTGCTGTTGCTCTCCTCACCCACAAGAGTGGATACGAGGGACAACGCTATCGTGTGCGCTTCATAATCCATAAGTACGAGCATAGATGGAACATAAAACACCATTCTTCACGTAATATGGCAGCAACCAAACATAAGAGATCTAAATGACACAAGAAGCTACATCTCCTACCTCATCCTACTCTATAATCTCCTATCCAGGAGCAAGTCTACCTGATACATACCACAACATGGTGCTGTCCAAATGGTTAAGATCACTACGATATGGCAACACATACTTTAAACTTATTGATAGTAGTTGTTACTTTGCAGCATATAACAGTTATATAGAATCAGTGCTTCATAGACCTAACACCACAGTAAGACTTGCTGTCTTATCTGATGATCATGACGTTGTCTTAGGATTTTCAGTCTTAGAAGCAAATAAGATACATTTCTGTCACTGTCATAAAGATGTGCGAAATCAGGGTATTGGTACTAGCTTAATACCTAAAGAGATGTTTATCAATGATGGAGCAGGATACGAAATTACACACGTAACAACAGTGGGGTTAAGCATATGGAGTTCGAAACTATCAAAAGCGATATTCAACCCGTTTTAAAGCTCTGCGGCAAAGGACTGCACTATTATACAGGTAGACGCACAGGTAGTTAGCGGTTGATCACTGTCATAAAACTGGAGTTGTGCGTGAACTTCTTTGCACTCACTGTAACAATGATTTAGCCGTATTAGAGAATGAAACTTACATGATAAATGCCACTAATTACTTAAAGGAAACACCATGAAAATCAAGCTGTTATACGCTGAATTACACAATGCCCTGTTCCTAAATGGAACCAACCTTCAACTTAAGCTAGATATTTCTAAGCGTCAAGATTTACATCTCCTCTACGACAAGGAAGAGAAAGAGCTGCTAGTCTACTACAAGGGTGCTCTAGCCATCATTCCATCCTCAAACGTATCCTCTATGACACCAGAAGACGCTTCTATCTGTGGAGCTATCCCAGGAACACCCAAGAGCAAGGACATAGGAAAGATCACGCATATTGGTGGACCTATCAAGGCCCAAGTATCTTCTCCTATGAGTCATGTCCATGAAGGACCAGGAGCAGGGAAGTAACACATGCCATCAGAACTATCGTTCCTTCTAGACCTACTACTCAACCACAAACACTCTAAACCTATAAGAGACATCATCTCCTCTAGGATCAAAGAAGTGGAAGTTTCTATGAAGATGCACCAACACCACCCTCTTCCTCCTCCAACGAGTGCTACCCAAAGACCGTTAGAGATGATAAAGCATCAGGTAAGAGACATCAATGCTCAATCTCCCTCTACACTAGCTATTCTAGCAAAGAACCCAGACCTTATCCCTGAAGGAGAGGTGATAAGCGCAACACCTGCTCAACCACCACCTCCTCTTGTTCCTGTAGAGCAGATAGCACAGACACCAGCTGCTACTCAAGCTCTACTACATCGTCAGCAGTCCATACAGCAAGCTAGAAGTGGACAGCCTGCACCAGGAGAGAAATCTCCTAGGAAGTTCTAACTGTGACCACGAAAAGCCCTCATAAGATTCCTACGGTACGCTCAAGACGTCTAAGGAAGTCTAGTTTAAACAAGATACAGAACAGGCTCATCACTGTCCTAGTGAGAGAAACAGAGAGCCTCATGGACCTATCCTTCAACCATAAATTGGATAAGAACGATGCTGCTTCTTTAGTTAACTATTTAAGATTATTAAAAGAGATGCGCAAAGATGAGGAAGATAAGAACAAGAACCTGACAGATGAGGAGCTGGAGAAGATAGCTGCGCAGGCACTACCTACCACGGGTCCCACTGTATGACTGTGTTTGCAGCTGGATATAAGCACGCCAACTCTATTGAGCTATACACACTCAACTTAAAGTCTATGTCTGCCATCTCTATGATGGAGAGTTTCTCTAGGAGAAAAATGCAATTAGCGTACGGGTATGAGGAAATCATTACCTTTTTCTCATGTTCAGCATCAAAAGTAATCAGAAAACCCCCTAGAGGAAGAGACGACATCCATTCTACATCCTACCACGAGGTGCTCCTTGACACCGCAGCAAGCAGCTAGGATACTCGCTAGCAGGAAGCTAGCATCTGTTACACCTAATGTTCTTGATGTCACCTTCCAAACACAGTGGGATTTCATCACCCATCCTAGCAAGATGAAGGCTCTCTTTGCCACTAGACGCTTTGGTAAGTCCTATACTGCAGGTCTATACCTGATGAAGGAAGCTCTAGAGAACCCAGGATGCTCTGTCCTGTATGTAGCCTTAACTCGTGAGTCTGCCAAGGGCATCATGTGGAAGGACATACTAAAGATACTCAATACTAAGCATAAGCTCAAGATCAAGTTCAACGAAACTCTACTGACAGCTACCCTACCTAATGGCTCCATCATCTACCTGATGGGTGCTGATTCCTCTGAAGACGATAAGAACAAGCTCTTGGGACGTAAGTACAAGCTAGCCATCATAGATGAAGCTGCTTCCTTCACTATCAACATGCGAGAGCTAGTCTACGGTATACTGAAACCAGCGATGGCTGACCTAGCTGGAACTATATGCCTCATAGGAACACCGTCCAACATCACGCGTGGACTCTTCTACGATGTAACTACAGGAGCAGAGCCTGGATGGCACTTAGTCAAGGCCAACACCAAAGATAACCCTTACATGACTACTAAGTGGGCTCACGAGATAGCGGAGCTCACAGCTAATCAACCCTACATCACTGAGACTCCGATGTTCAGGCAGATGTACCTAGGTGAATGGTCTGTAGATGAGGAGAAGCTCGTCTACCGCTACAACCAAGAGCGGAACACATTCAAGGATCTACCCAAGCACCTAGATCCTACAGGGTGGTCGTACGTCCTCGGTATCGACCTAGGATGGGAAGACGACAACGGCTTCGTGCTCACAGCCTACCACATCAACGACCCTCATCTGTACGTGCTCAAGACGTTCAAGCATAACCACCTAACGTTCGATCAAGTTATTGAAAAGACTAATGAGTTCAGAAGACACCCATACCACTCTCCACATAGGTTCATAGTGGACGGTGCTAACAAGCAAGGTGTAGAGTCCATGCGTCAGCGCTCATCCATCCCCTTTGAGATAGCTGAGAAGAACGGGAAGGTAGACTTCATCGAGATACTCAACTCTGACCTCATCCAAGGGAAGATACTCTTTGGTCCTGATACTCAGGACCTAACAGAGGAGATGAAGGCTCTGGTGTGGAAGACCGTAGGAGATGCCATCAAGCTTCCTAAGGAAGAGCACTCAGCGCTGCCCAACCACCTGTGCGATGCTTTCCTCTATGCTTGGCGCTTGGGGTATCACTATCAGTCTGCTCCTGCAGAAAAGAAACTTGTAGTAGGATCTAGGGAATGGTATGCTCAGAGTGCTGACAAGATTTGGGAGCGTGAGCGTGATATGATAGAGAGACAAGCTCGCGGTAATGATAATAGCGAGTGGGCGAGCGAAGACTTTGGAGGATGGAATGACCAGTAAGAAGAAGAAAACACTGCAAGCTAAGGCACATATATCTCGCATACTAGTGAAGATGGACATCTGTGAGTACAGAGAAACCTATGGGTACCCGGTATATGCAACTCCACTAAACTCTAATAATATCAATGCACTGTTACTAGAATTGTACGCCGACATCGACATAGGTGATCTTACCTATCTTGACAACCCTCTTCTAGCTCTAATTCCTAAAGAGAATGAGGCAAGCTACCCTACGTTCAATCTACCCATCACTCTATCGAGATCTAAATGAAATTTCTTTATAGCATATACCGTCTAATCAGGATGTACTTCATAGAGAGAAGATGGAGGAAGACCGTAGACTCTACGTGGAAGCTATCTATATGCCTATGCAAGCTGTCTATCATAGAAGAAGATGATATAGGAGAGGCCCTATATCATCTTCAACTTCATGTACAACACTGAATATAGGATAGAAGAATGAGCATGTCTGTCCAGATGTCTAGAGACTATGTTGCTGCTGCTATACGTGCCCAGAACGAGCGCATGCTTATGCGTAAGGCTTTAGCTTTCTTGTTAAAGATCTCTATCATAGAAGGAGATGAACACTGTATGCTGTTTGATAGATTGCTACCAAATGATAACCCCTTTGTTAAACTAATGACAAGCAGCAGCTTTAATTACGATGGTGGTCGTCGATGAGATCTAAATCAATACTAGAGGTTGATAACGATGTCTACGCCTACCAGGTGATGATATGGATATTCATCAAGTGCGACCTGATAGAGCGCGAAGACTGGTATGCTATATGGGATGAGAAACTTGAGTCTGACTACAGGAACCATCGTAGACTCGCATCTACCTAATACACCATCCTATACCTGAATAGTGTGTGCCACATACCTGCAATCGACGCTTAAAAGGACATAAATGTCTAACATCTTGATATTAAACCAACCTTTTGTAAACGTTGGTCTTCCCACTATGACCTATACTATTCCAACTACCGGTTTATACTCGGTCTTAGTCCAGTTGACAGAGGTTCCTGTCTCTACACTGTCAGTGGTCGTCAACCAGAACGGCAGCCCCATATTCACAGCACCAACAATCACTCCAACCCAGATAGCTCAGCAGTTTAAGATACCAGTAGTAGGAACAGCAACAGACACCATCTCCGTTGTGGTTTCCTCATCTGCAGCTACCGATAAGCAGCTTAACTCGGTGAAGACAACTATCACCATCCAACAAGGAACCTAACATGACGCTACCTTTCATGAAACGTAAAGAGGGAAGCGCATCTGCCCCTGCAGAACCTATCATGCGTGAGCACGATGAAGAGTTCGACATGCTAGATGCCATCGCAGAAGATCTCATCATGGCAGTAGAGCGTAAGGATAAGCGCATGCTTAAGGAAGCTCTAGAAGCTCTTGTGATGCACATCCAAGAAGAAGACGAAGAGCAAGACATCGAAGACACTAAACAGATGAAAACAGGAGCTTAACATATGTCAGCATCAGACGGAACCTACCAAACATTGGTATTCGACGGTTTAGGAACAGCCTCTTATACAGTAGGTACAGCAGGAACATACTCTGTTCACTCTAAAAGCTCTATTCCTACGCTTACAGCAGGTGGACTTGCATCTGGACTTGTATCTACGATCAAGCTCAATAGTTCTACGGTTCTTACTAGCGCAACAGGAGCTTCTGGCGTATCAACTAGCGGTATCGTCTGTGCTGTAGGAGACGTGCTGAGCGTTGTATACACCTCATCTGTAACTGCAGATGAGAATCCACCTAATGCTAACGTCATCAAGTCTGTCATCACTATCTTCCAGGGACAGTGATATGCCGTTGATGCATTCTAAGAGTAAGAAAGCCTTTACTCACAACTTAACTACTGAATATGATGAAGGAAAACCAATGAAACAGAGTTTAGCAATTGCCTACGCACTCAAGCGTAGAGGGAAGAAGGAAGCAGAAGGCGGCGAAGTACGTCATCCTGCTATGCCAACTGATGCCACTCACGATAATGAGCAGTCTGACATGGACCTCATGGACATGCGCGAGATGTCTAAGGTTAAGAAAGCTGACATGCTATCTCGTAGAGAACGTGCTATGCGCATGGCTGAGGGTGGTTTTGTCCGTGAGGAAGAAGCTCAATATGATCCTCGTGAAGAACCAGGACGTAAGACAAACCATAGAGCTATGATGGAAGACGATAGAGATCTAGGACAGCATGGCGCAACTGAAGTAGGACCTGAAGGTGCTACGTCTGACGCTGAAGATATGGATCGCCTAGTGTCTCACGATGTTGAGAACCAGTTTGGTGCTCAAGATGAAGATGAAGATATGGTGGGACGCATCATGAAGCAGCGCACTCAATCCTTTGCTAAGGGTGGAATGGCGCACAAGATGCCTCATCGCTACTCTGAAGGTGGACGCGTCTCTAACCAAGATAGAGAGATCACATCTGATATGCCTAACGAGTTCGATGACTTACACTTAGACGATCACTTAGGTGATGACGGTGTTGTTGATTACACTGGAGCAAACTCTGGTGATGAGATTGGTGATGCTCAAGAAGATGCAGATCGTGAAGACATCATCGCACGCATCATGAAGTCTAGAGCTAAGAAAGATCGTTTGCCCAACCCTCGATAATTACATTGAGAGGAACCAATGAACAACAAAGACCTAAAGAGTCTTCTGAAGATAATGCGCCTCAATGGCGTATTGGTTTATAAGACACAAGAACTAGAGCTACAGCTATCTCCTCTATCTTTACTGGTAGATGAGAAACCAACAAGCACCACCATTGTTCAGGATACAACTGACAATCCTTATGCTAACTTCCCTACAGGAATGCTGTCAGATCAGGAACTAATGTTTTATAGTGCTGGTGGTGATCCTAGTGATAGATTAGAGGACGCAGATGAAGATAAGTAAAGGTAAAGCAGGACCAGAGAAGATAAAGATCAAGACGACACCTCAAGGTAGTCTGTCTGACCGCGGTATGCTGCAGGAATGGTGGAAGAACGACGACGAGCGCAAGCTTGCTGAAGAACTCTGCGGTGTTGCTGCTTACTTGAAGACTCAACAAACTTATAGACTTAGACAACTAGCAACCGATGTTCGTTTATACTCAGGACTATCCATCTACTCCTATGCAGGATCTAACGTGTCTCGCATGGATAAGACCAAGTCCTTACCTGATGATCGTCCTACATTTAACCTTATTCAATCAGCAACTGATACGTTGGTATCTCGTCTATCACAAGCTAAGCCACAACCTAAGTTCCTAACAGATAATGCAGACTACAAGCAACGCCATCTAGCGCAGAGACTAAATCAGTTTGTCCTAGGAGAGTTCTATCAGACCCATGCATATGAGAAGGCCACTAAGATTCTTAGAGACTGCATCGTCATGGGTACAGGAATACTCAAGGTGTACGAAGGCGACAACGGGAAGGTGTGCGTAGACCGTGTACTAGAAACTGACATCTACGTAGATGAGAACGACGCTATCAACGGTGATCCTCAGCAGCTTCTACAGCTTAAACTTGTAGATAGAGATAGACTCACTGCACGCAATATTAAAGCCAAGGCTATCATCGCAGGAACACCTCAGTCGTATCCTGACAACGCGCCAGACTCTACTCGTACTACTGCTGATCAGGTGATGGTCGTAGAAGGATGGAAACTTGCCTCTGGTCCTGATAAGAAAGCTAAGGGATACGTTCCAGGCAGACACACTCTAGCCACAGTGAATGGTGTGATATTCGACGAAGAATACCATAAAACTAAGTTCCCGTTCGTGTTCATGCAGTATTCAGACCCGTTCTTGGGCTTCTTTGGTCAAGGACTAGCCACTCAGCTGTTCGGTACACAGCTAACACTCAACCGTATCCTGTACACCATTGCTAGGGCAATCACCCTTGTCGGTGTTCCTAGAGTATTCATAGAGCAGTCCTCTAAGGTAGTGAAGAGCCATAACGACAACCAGATCGGCACCATCATCACCTACTCAGGAACTAAACCATCCTACGAGGTAGCTCCATGTAATGCTCCTGAGCTCTATGCTGAACGCGACAAGCTCATCCAGTATGGTTTCCAGCAATGCGGTGTATCTGCTATGCAAGCAACCTCGCAGAAGCCTGAAGGACTAAACTCTGGAGCTGCAATACGTTCCTATGATGACATCTCAACAGACCGCTTCGCTGAACTCTCTAAGAAATACGACAATGTGTTCGTTGATCTAGCTTACATGATAGCGGACACCGCTAAGGATATAGCTGAGCGCGATGGTAAGTACGAAACCGTATACCCTAACAAGAACGGAACCAAGGAGATAGACCTTCCAGCTATGAAGTTCTTGAACGACCCATTTGTGATCCAGTGCTTCACCGAGTCTTCACTTCCTCGCACCCCAGCTGGACGCATACAAACTGTTACAGAGCAGGTTCAAGCAGGTATGCTGTCTCTCAAGGAAGGTCGTAGACTTATGCACTTCCCTGATCTAGAGCAGAACGAGATGCTAGACAATGCCTCAGAAGAGCGTATCTATAAGATCTTAGACGATATAGTAGAGAACGGTAAGTACGAGATGCCTGATACGTTCATGGACCTACAGCTTGCTACTCAACTCACTGTACAGTACATCAACTTATACTTAGCTGCCAACCTAGAAGAAGAGAAGGCAGACATGCTTCGTAAGTTCTTCAAGCAGACACAGACACTCGTTCAGGCTTCTATGCCACCTCCAATGCCAGCAGCACCTACACCGCAGGCAAACCCGATGCCTACGCCAACTAGTCCTCTAGTCCCCAATGCTGCTAAAGCAGCTTAAATAATCTTTCAACAGGTAGATGTAGTTATATCTACCTTTCAGTAACATCAGTAGTAACAAGGATTTATATGAAGATCGCACCGATAGCAGCTCCAAGTAACACCCAAGGACAAGCAGTAGACGTAGGGAATGGACAGGGAAACAGTCCAGATGCCTTAGCTCGTGCTAAAGCAGCATTCCAAGGTGTAACACAGACACCCTCTACATCCTATGAGGATCCAGTAGTAACTAAGACACGTGAATCTATACGCTCTCTCAAGATGAACACCAACGCTTCTCCTGATAGGTTTGATGACCAAGGAGCTTTTGCACAAGATAACACCATAACAGACCCTTCTAGAAACACTAACGCGACAACTGAAGTTACTCAGCCGCTTAGTCCTCAGTATGCCGCGCTCGCTAAACAGCGTCGCGCCCTCCAAGTTAAAGAGAGGGAGCTAGCAGAACGAGAGCGTTCGATGTCCTCACAGACACCTAGGACAGGTGCAGATGATGTGATAGCCCGCTTGAAATCTCAGCCTCTGAGCGTGTTGCAAGAACACGGCGTAACGTACGATCAGCTCACTGAAGCTATCCTATCGACCCAGAACTCCAATCCCGAGATGCAAGCTCTAAGAGACGAAATCCGTGCCCTTAAAGAAGGTGTGGATAAGAACTTCACTGAGAGAGATTCCTATGCTGAACAACAAGTGTTGTCAGAGATGCGCAAGGAAGCCATAGAGCTTTCTAAGCAAGGGGATACATTCGAGATGGTGCGAGAAACTCGCAGTCTACCAGACGTGATGAGATTGATAGAGCAGACCTACAGAACTACAGGAGAAGTCTTGGATGTTCAAGAAGCTATGCAGCTAGTAGAAGATGAACTGATGAACGAAAGCCTTAAGATTGCAAACATAAAGAAGGTGCTAGGAAGATTGAACTCTGCTCCTACACAACCTGCAGCTCAGCAGCAACAGACGAATCCTCCTATGAGGACTCTTACCAACAGAGATACAGCGAGTCCACGTGTATCAGCTAAGGCAAGGGCAATCGCAGCGTTCTACGGCAGTAAAGTTAAGTAACAAACATAAAAGGATTTAAATAAAATGGCTATCGCACCTGTTTACGCAAACTCGGCAAACCAGATCGCAGCTCTTAAAGAGCTCTACACTGATGACAAAGACTACATGAAGAACATCGTGTACTCCAAGAACCCTCTCTTAGCTCTTGTTCCTAAGAACGAAAGCCCAGATGGATTCGCTGGTAAGTACATCCCAGTTCCTCTTGAATACGGTAACCCTCAGGGTCGTGCACACGTTTTCGCTAACGCTCAGAACCAACAAACAGCTTCTGATGTTGTAAGCTTCTTCGTTTATGCAGTACAAGACTATCAATTGGTAACAATCACCAACCTGTTGATGGAACAAACCAAGTCTAACGCAGGAGCATTCGTAGATGAAGCTTCCCGTACTCTAGACAACGGCTTCCGCAACATCTCTAACAACATGGCTTTCGAGCTATTCTCTGGCGGTACAGCTTCACGCGGTACTATCAGCGCAGCTGGTGTAACTCTTTCTGGTTCTACTCTATCCTTTGTTCTAACCAATAGCCAGTCTGTTGTTCAGTTCGAAGTAGGAATGACCATCCAAGCTTCGGCAACTGACGGTGGAGCTGCTCTGCAGAACACTCCAGGGACCATCGATGCTATCCAGATCACATCTGTAAACCGCGGTACAGGAGCTATCTCTGGTACTGTTGTTCAAGGTGCACCTGGTTCTAGCTGGGGTGCAGGGGACTTCTTGCAGGTATTGGGCGACATCGGTATCGGTGGAAGCTCCACGATCGCAGGCATGTTGGGTCTATCTGGCTTAGCAGCTTGGGTACCTAACGTTGATCCTCCTTCGAACGACAACTTCTGGGGTGTTAACCGCTCTGCTGACCCAACTCGTTTGGGCGGTCTGCGCTACAACGCAGGTAGTCAGTCTATCTCTGAAGGTATCACCAACGCTTTAGCTCTTGCTAACCGCGAAGGCGCAGCTCCAGACCTTATCGTTCTAGACTTCGTTTCCTATGCAACTCTTATCAATGAACTAGGAGCTAAGGTTCAATATGTTCAACTTGAGCATGATGAAGTTGAAGTAGCATTTGAAGCAATCCATTTCCACTCGGCTTACGGCAAGATCCCAGTGTTGGCTGACCGTTCGTGCCCTGCACAAACTGCCTATGCACTCACTATGGATACATGGAAACTGCGTACACTTGGTAAAGCTCCTCATATCCTAACCTACGGCATGGAAGGTTTGGAAGGCTTACGCGTCGGCAACGCGGACGCTTTGGAAATAAGAATTGCTTACTACGGGAACCTGATCTGTTCAGCTCCAGGTTACAATATGGTAATCGCTTTAAGCGCTTAAGCATAGATATATAGATAGAAGATCGTTAAAGGGTATCGCAAGATACCCTTTTTTATTTAATATATGGGAACGCCAATGGTAATGCTAATGGGAATGCGTGGTACAATGATCTTAGATAACATACAGGAGGAAACATGATTATCTACAAGATCACCGACAAGACTAACGGTAAGATATACATCGGACAAACCACAAAAACTATTTCTAAAAGATGGACTCAACATAAGCATAAAGGATTAAAATCTGGTGGGCATAAGAATCCACTCTATGCTGCCATGATGGCACACGGACTTGACAATTTCTCTATAGAAGAGATCGACAGTGCTTCCTCGATAGAAGAACTGAACAGGAAAGAGCAAGAGCATATCAGGACATCAAACTCTCAGCATCCTAATGGATACAACCTAGCATCTGGTGGATTTTCTTCTTCTGGTACATCTGCTTGGAATAAGGGGCTTAAGACTTCTGATAAAACTAAGGAAAAGCTATCTAAGGCTCATATGGGGCAAATTCCAGGTAATAGAAAACAGGTATTGTGTTTAAATAATAATGTTGTGTATCTGTCTCTTCATCATGCTGCAAAAGATCTGAATCTATTAATTCCTAAAATAAGTCAGGTTGCTAATGGTCAACGCAAACATACACAAGGTTTTCGATTTACCTATTCTCTTCCCCAACAACCACCTGTTCCTGCTGGTTGGCACAAACCCACCGTTTACCTATTAGCTGGTCAATCTGGAGTAGGGAAGACGTGGGTATCTTCACAGCTTAAGGATAGGTTTGTTACGCTCAGCAACGACATGGACGGACCTGAAGAAGCCGTGAAGATGATGGTGGCAGATACCAGCAAGACGTACATCTACGAGACTCCCGTGTATGTATCTACTTTTATTAATAAAAATCAGCATCTATTTGATATTAAGCTCGTCGTCATACTAGAGGATGAAGAGACGGTGAAAGCTAGACTATTGGCCAGAAGCGGCAGTGCATTGTCTGCTATCTCTCGTCGGCATGCAAGGTTCAAGAGCATGGCAGATAGGTACGGTGCCGTGTTCACAGGTACTTCCCAAGAATGCTTAGAATTCCTTAAGATAGTTTAAACTACACACACACACACCTGTTTAAAATCCATCACTTAAACCATTCTAGCTTACTACACCATTACTTACCTATCTGAAGGCACGTTAGGACTATTTCCTGGTGTCATACTGATGTATAGGTGGTCTGGAGCCATACATAGAGAAATCTCCAGTCAATTAAAGGAACAGCTTTATGTCTCAATCTCGCGGCTTCGGCCTCAACGGTAAATCTCTGTATACGAACATTACTAAACCCATGGAAGTATGGTGCAACTTCATCGTTGACTCTGCCAACGGTAATGGTTTAGGAACTAGATCATTAAAATCAAATGGTTATATTGAAAGTGTGTTCATGTACACGTCAGCTACTCCTGGTGTAGTGAGCGGCCAGACAAACCCAATCACTGTGGCTGGCGGGTACGCGCTCATCACCTTCAAGAACAACTTCAACTACTACCTCGGTGGTTTCAATGGACAGATCGTTCCTCTAACCTCTACCTCTACGACCTCAACAACTGCTGGTCATGCCTATGTTATCACTTCCTTAGGAACTACGACTCTAGCTCAATTTACTGCTGCAGGCGTCCCCGCTGGCTTCACCCCAGCTGTAGGACTTAGCTTTATCGCTAAAGCCACTGGAGCTATCGGTGGTACAGGAACTGTAGGTTTGCCGGGAGTTCCAGTTGCTACATCAGTAACTGTAGTAGGCGATCCTAACACTACTATCTCTAACGCTAGTGTAGCTGCAAATGCTGGTGCTAAGATCTTAGTTCAGTTCTCTGCACCTACAAGCTCAAGCACCACTACTCTTGTATCCACTGCTCCTGCAGACGGTACGGTGGTGAGCATGCAGTTCTGCTTTGACGGTAGCACGGTATCTATCCCTGATGCACCTGGAAGTACAGGTCTGTAAGAGAGATATAAACGCTCTTTAAATATATGAGTAGAGCGTGAAACACTTGCTCTACTCATATTCTTTATAGGAACAAAGAATCGATGGCAACAGTACCCTATCAACCGCAAAATCTTAACACATCTCAAGCAGATGGCAACATTCTATTGACATGGAATGCATCTTTGGGTGCCACATCTTATCAGATCCAGCGCTCTACAGATGGTGTGAACTTCACAAACCTCGCAACAGTGACATTAACACCCCAGTATATAGACACGCTCCCAGGTGTAGGACAGATGTTCTATTATCAGGTTGCAGGTGTAAACGGCAGTGGAACTAGCCCGTACTCTTCTATTGCGCAGATGGTTGCAGCACCACCTTCAGAGATGAGCTTGTATGAGCTTAGACTTAGAGCACAGCAGACCGCAGACAGAGTGAACAGTCAGTTCGTTGTTACGACTGAGTGGAACTCTTTTCTAAATCTAGCTATGTATGAACTCTACGATCTTCTTATCACATCCTATGAAGACTACTTTGCTTCATCCTACGTGTTCATCAACACAAACGGAACCATCCAGAACTATCCGGTTCCAGACGGTGTTACCAACTACCTTGGTGGAACATTTCCCAACAGTGCAGGAGCACCAGCTCCAGCATTCTACAAGCTTGCAGGTATGGATCTAGGTATCAACACCTCTAACAATGCGTGGGTTACACTGCTCAAGTACGACTTCATCGAACGCAACAAGTACGTGTACCCCAACAGTACATCCACCATCTACGGCGTTTTTAACATGAGATACAGAATCATGGGGAATAATCTAAACATCATTCCTACTCCTGCTGGTAACCAACAGATCAGAGTATGGTATAGTCCTAGACTTAAGCAGCTTCTATCTGATACAGATGTTACAACCATAGGATACTCAGGTTGGCTGCGATATGTTATCGCGCGAGCAGCTAAGTATGCCCTAGATAAGGAAGAAGGAACAGACACCTCTAAGCTATCTGAAGAGATTGCCTACCTAAAACTTAGAATTGAACAAGCAGCATCTAATAGAGATACCGGTGTACCTGACACCATCTCTGAAACTAGACAAGATAGTGCTTACAGTGGAAGTTGGGGCAACAACGGCGGTGGAAGCAGCGGTGGTTGGTGATGAATCAACTAAACCCTAAACTTGACTGGACACTAGCAAATCCACGTTGGGCTAGCACCCTAAACCCTCTGCTCGCTAATCCCATAGTTGGTGGCACCATATTACACAATATAGTGCTTAAGACAGGTGCTAACGTGATAAACCATACACTAGGACAAAAGCTGCAAGGATACATGGTTGTGTTGAACAGTGCAGCTGTTACATTCTACGATAGCCAAGCAACTAACCAGAGACCAGATCTAACATTAATACTCAATGCGTCAGGACCCACGACAGTGAGCCTGTACGTATTCTAAAAGGAAAGTATACACGAACGTATGAGCAACATAAACATCTCACCTAACATGAATCTTCCTGTTCCAGTAGTGGGACAAGAACCTGGACCTGATTGGGCCAACGACATCAACGCATGCCTGGCTGCCATAGACCAGCACACCCATGCTGTCGGTCAAGGCATTCAAGTTACTCCTGCTGGGTTAAACATCAATGCTGATCTAGCTTTTAACTCACAGAATGCAACACTGATCAGAAGCACCAGATTTGCACCTCAAGTATCTCCCTTAGCGTTAGCTTCTGATGTTGGATGTTTGTATGTATCTGGTGCTGACTTATATTATAATGATGTAGCTGGTAATCAGATCAGAATAACACAAAGTGGCAGTGTAACAGGAGCTACTGGTACAATAACTGGATTACCAAGTAGTCCTCCAGGAGCAGGTGCTTCTTATTCTGCTGGTACTTTTACTTTTATAAGTGCAGCTGCTACTTTAGCTACTCTATCGGTAGGACCTATCTCCATTGGTAGTACGACAGCCAGTACTAAACAGGTAACAGTAAGTGCTGGTCCCACTCAAGCAGCCAACTATAGCTTGGTTCTTCCACTGTCCCAAGGCAGTGTCGGCAGTGTTCCTGTCAATGATGGAAGCGGTAACCTATCATTTCAACCTGTTACACCGGCAAGCGCAACAAGTGTTCTGACAAACAACGGTTCAGGAACTATTAGTTGGCAGAACGCACTTGTTGGAGCTGTTCCTGTTGGATCTGTGATCGCTACGTTTCCAAACCTTACAGGTGCCTATTCAACAACAGCAACCACTGTTGCTGATGCGTATGGTTTTGTTCTATGCCAGGGGCAAACAATTGCAGATTCCACAAGTCCGATGAATGGACAGGTAATTCCAAACTTAAACAGTGCAGTTTTCATTCAAGGAAATGGAACGTCAGGGACAACTGGTGGTGCAAGCTCAGTAACTCTATCTCCAGGAAACATCAACCATACGCACCAGATGGGTCACGTACATGCAACGCAGTATGTTGACCAAAGCACCCCTAACCATCAAGCAGCATATGTACTAACAACACAGCAAACCAACAAAACATCTGTTTCGACATCAGATTCCCTCTATTCAGTGTCTGAGTTTGTCACTACTAGCGGTACAGATATTTCCTTGAATGCAAGATTAAGTGGCAGCAGTACAGACCTGTATACGTCTGGGGTTGTTGCTGGAGCAGGTGGTGGTGCTGGAGACTCTGCTGAAACAAACGACATTGACGGTGCGCTTATCACTCCTGCGTCGTTTAGCATCATTCCTCCATTTATCTCTGCGGTATATTTAATGAGAATCAAATGACTTTAATAAAACAAGGTATAGACATATCCTTTGCTCAAGGCTTAGACACAAAAACTGATCCAAAACGTGTACAGGTTGGCAACTTCGTATCCTTAGAGAACACCATATTTGAGAAGGGTGGTCTTCTACAGAAACGTAACGGATACGCCCAGCTTGCATCTCTTCCTAACACCTCTTCCTCATATGTCACAACACTAAATGGTGCTCTTACAGCAGTAGGAACAAACATAGCGGCGTACAATTCTAGTAACAGTGCATGGGTATCTAAGGGTAATATTCAGCCCATGTCGATAAACACTCTCCCTCTTATAAGAAATACCCTAAATCAGACAGCAGTAGACTCAGTGGTAGCGCCAAACGGACTTGTATGTACGGTGTACACTGAAACCAACGGCAGCGTTACGACCAATAAGTATGTTATCGCTTCTTCCATAACAGGACAGAACGTAGTTGCTCCTACGGTTATCCCCGTAGCATCTGGGACAGTGTCTGGTGGAATGAGGGTGTTTGTACTGGGCAACAACTTCATACTGATGTTCACAAACACCATATCATCGACTGCTCATCTGCAGTACATAGCAATAAGTACTGCCACGCCTACGTTGGTTGGCGCCAATACCGACATAGCTTCTGGGTATATACCTGCTTCTACGCTATCGTGGGATGCTTTTGTGGTAGATACTAATCTTTACATAGCCTACAACACAACAGCTGTTACACAGAGCATCAAGGTAGTTTACCTTACTAAAGGTCTTACTTTAGGAACCGCTAAGACTTTTGCTGGTAGAACAGCGACAATGATGTCTGTCTCTGCAGACGTCACAACACCGTCATCTCCTGTCATATACGTAAGTTTCTACGATAGTGCTAGTAGCACAGGATACACTCTTGCTGTTGACGCCAATCTTAACACATTGATGACACCCACTGAGATCATATCTACAGGTAGTTTTCTTAATATTGCAAGTACAGCTAAGAACGGTGTTGTACAGATATTTGCAGAAGCCGCTAACAACTACTCATTTGATTCTAGTATTCCAACACATTTCATAGATTCTGTAACAGTTGCTTTACCTGCTACCGTTACTACAGGAACTGTCGGAAGTCCATTTGTCTCTATAAGAAGTGTGGGTCTAGCTAGTAAAGCATATCTAGTTCCATCTTTAGCTGGAACAACGACGTATCAACTATATACTTCTCTTCCTAGTGCAACAGCGGTTAAAACAGGAACATCTGTGTACGTGGCACAGAACAACACGACGTACACCTCTAATGGGACAACCTGGATAAACGCAAACACCACGTACTTTCTAGGAACCTATCAGAGTAGTTATCAGCCTACATACTTTCTGGTAAACGGTTCTATAAGTACATCGGCATCTCCAGTGGTGTCAGCAAAACTAGCGTACGAGAACGGTGGAGGATACCTTACCACAGGACTTCCTGGTATGACCGTAGTTGGTAACACCATCCAGTTTCCTTATCTATTTAAGGACCTAATACAGGCTGTAAACAAGAACACAAACGTTCCTGCTGGAAGTCAGGTTAACGGCATATACTCTCAGACAGGTATCACGCTCGGTACTCTACAGATAGGAACACAAGATCTTGATACTGCAGAGATAGGTGGAGATCTTCATCTGTCTGGTGGTTTCTTGTGGATGTACGACGGATACCTTCCAGTTGAGCATAACTTCTTTCTATGGCCAGACACTGATCAAGCAAACCCCACTGATACTGCCTCATATACAGCTTCTGCGGTTGCGCCCACTGGAACTGCATCTAATGGATCAAACTCCATAGTCGTAAGCAGTGCTACTGGTGTAGCCTTGGGTATGGTTATCTCAGACACCACCAATGCTGGTTATATTCCAGCTGGAACAACCATAACAGCAATCTCTGGTACTACGCTCACGATGAGCGCAAACACTACGCATGCCATAAGCGGTGATACATTGGCTATCTCTGGTGTTATGGCAGCTAAACCTGACAGTAGCACCAACACCAATGCCTACTTCTATCAGTTTACGTACGAATGGACAGACAACGTAGGAAACGCCTATAGGTCTGCTCCTTCGATTCCTGTTTCTGTCACCACATCAGGTAGTGCTAGCACGGGAAGTGTGGTTCTTAACATCCCTACATTGCGTCTAACATACAAGACAGCCAATCCAGTAAAGATCGTCATATATAGATGGTCTGTTGCGCAACAGAACTACTATCAAGTAACAAGTATCACGGCCCCTCTGCTCAACAGCACAACCGTTGATTCAGTAACATTTACAGATGTTCTAAGCGATGCAGAGATATTGGGCAACAACCTCATCTATACTACTGGTGGTGTCGTAGAAGATGTGAATGCTCCGGCAAGCAACCTGATGACACTGTTTGATACCCGTTTGTGGCTTGTAGATGCAGAGGATCAGAATCTTCTGTGGTTCTCAAAGCAGGTGATAGAAGCTACCCCAGTGGAGATGTCTGACCTATTCACCATGTACATCGCTCCTACAACAGGAGCTCAAGGTAGTACAGGTCCAATAACCGCTCTATCTGTGATGGATGATAAGCTTATAATATTTAAACAGAATGCGATCTACTACGTTAATGGAACTGGACCAGACAACACTGGGGCTAATAACCAGTATTCGCAACCCATCTTTGTTACATCCACCGTAGGATGCTCCAATCAGCAGTCTATAGTGTTCATGCCTCAGGGACTTATGTTTCAGAGCGATAAGGGGATTTGGCTTCTTGATAGAAGTCTAAACACCAGCTATATCGGTGCTCCTGTGGAGAAGTTCAACACAGGAACAGTGGAGAGTGCTCAGAACATACCAGAGACCAACCAGGTTAGGTTTATCTTGTCTACGGGCATCACACTGATGTATGACTACTTCTACTCTCAATGGGGTACCTTCAGCGGTGTTCCGGCATTAAGTAGCTGCATATTTCAGGGACTTCATACGTTCATCAACCAGTACGGTCAAGCCTACCAAGAGTCTCCAGGACTATATGTTGATGGCAGCAATCCGGTATTGATGTCGTTCACCACAGGTCCACTTAGACTTGACAATCTTCAGAGCTACCAGAGAGCCTACGAGTTCTTCATCCTTGGAGACTACATCAGCCCTCATAAACTAATGGTATCAATGTCTTATAACTACACCGGTATTCCTTCTCACAGTGTACTACTAGAACCAAGCAACTACAGTACACCATACGGATCTGGAGTGAGTCAAAGCCCATATGGACAGGGAAACCCATACGGTGGACAAGGAAGTATAGAGCATTATAGGGTGTTTCTGCAGCAGCAGAGATGTCAAGCTTTTGCTATCACTGTGCAAGAGATCTTTGATGCATCGTTTGGGACAGCCGCAGGCGCAGGACTTACGATAAGCGGATTGAATGTTATATGTGGATTCAAAAGCAAGTGGAGCACGATCTCCTCTACAAAATCCTACGGATAACACCATCCTATACACACCTGAACAGAACATGTCATGCTATACGCTGTGTTCCTTCAGGTGTATCACCTATCTGTGGAGAGTTATGTCGCTTTACGCTTCCTATCTTAAAGAGAGAACAAGCGATAATATCGTAGAACTTCCAGAGGGTTTTGCCACTTACCGTCTATTAAACACAAATCAGTGTTATATCATCGATATATATGTTCTACCAGAGTATCGCAAATCAGGAATAGCTTCTCATCTTGCTGATACCATAGTGGCTATGGCTAAGACCCAAGGATGTACTGAACTGCTTGGTACCGTAGTTCCATCAACAAACAGCTCAACAACAAGTTTAAAAGTATTATTGGCTTATGGTATGTCACTCCATAGTGCAGATTCAAATCTTATAGTGTGTAAAAAGGATATATAATGGGAGCGTTAGCAGGTACTTTAGGACTTAGTGGTGGGGCTAACGGTACTGGATACAGTGCTCCTCAGAACGCTAGCATAGCAAACAACGGTGTGAATACAGCTGGAGCTAATGCTGCTACAAGTACAGCAGTAAACTCTACAGCCTCACAGCAAGCACTCCTGCAAGCACTACAGGGACAGAACGGTCTTCAGCAGCAGAATGCCGCAGGAGTGCAGCAGCAAGCATTAGCTGGTCAACTGGCTGGTAACAACGGTGCTGCCAATCAGGCTTCAGCCTATAACCAAGCACAGCAACTAGCTTCTCTGCAAGCAGGAGCTAACGGTGTCGGTAATCAGAGTGCCACTATTGCAGCTCAACAAGGAATTGCTAATCAATATCAGAATATAGCTAACGGTACGGGTCCTAATCCAGCTCAGGCGGCTCTTAACCAATCTACAGGACAGAACGTTGCTAATCAGGCTGCATTGATGGCTGGACAGCGTGGCGCAGGATCTAACGTAGGACTTATCGCAAGACAGGCAGCACAACAGGGAGCAGCTACACAGCAGCAGGCTGTTGGACAAGCAGCTACACTACAAGCACAGCAACAGATCGCTGGACTTCAGGGTGCATCTTCTGCTCAAGCAAACGTTGCAAACACTGCTCAACAGCAGGTAGCAAACCAGCAAGCTCAGCAGGCAGCTCTAGCATCTCAGGCATCTAACCAAGTAGCTCAGCAGCAAGCTGCTAACAATGCAGTTGCTGGACAAGCAAACCAGGTTGCTGGACAGCAGATCGGTGCAACAACAGCGAATACTGCTGCAGCTCAGAACGAGCAAGGCATACAGACAGGTGCTGTTAACGCAGCTAACCAAGCTAATGTAAGCAATCAGGCTAGTATAAACGCAGGAAATGCTGCTCTTGCTAGTCAAACCATGCAGGGACAGCAAGGTCTTGTCGGTGGAGCATTAAACGGTGCAGGACTTGCATTAGGTGCTGCAGCACGCGGTGGTGTTGTCAAGAAACAGGTTCAGAGGTTTGCTGATGGTACTCCAGATGCAACCGTGCAACCGCTCACTACTCCTGCCGCCGCTACTCCTGCCGCACAGCCAACCGCTTCTGGTCCTCAGAGCAGCTTTGGTCAATTCTTGAAGGGATTTGGTGGCGGACAGCAAGGACAACAGGCTCAGCAGCAAGATCCTAATGCTAACGGTGCAGCTACGCAGATGGGAAGCAAACAGATCAACCAAGGTGTTTCTGCATTGGGTAAAGGAATCGGACAGTTTATAAGCAACCACTCCACTCCTAGCGGAACACCTACAGCTGGACCAGATGTAACCTCTGCAGCTGATATGACGTCCATGGTTGCAGCACGAGGTGGTGAAGCCCACAACATGAAAGCGGGTGGCAAGGTAGTTCCCAAGAACAAGAAGGAAGAGGCTAAGGTTGCTGGCAATAGTTACTCCAATGACACTGTTCCTGCTCTGTTAAGCGCTCATGAGATTGTACTACCTCGTAGTATAACACAATCGAAAGATCCAGTTAAAAACTCAGCTATATTTGTTGCTAAGGTACTAGCTAAGAATAAGAAGAAATAATATGAAAACTTGTAACAAGTGTAAAGAAAATAAACAGTTATCTGAATTCTATAAAGATTGCAATAAAGTTGATAAATTGCGCACTACATGTAAGATATGTACTGCCGCTATATGTAAGCAGTATTACAATAGTGATATAGATAAGAGTAGAGCTATACGCAAAGCATATCATGCAACTAATCGTGATAGTGTACTTAAAAATCAAAAACAGTATCGTGAAAACAATAAAGAACGAATCAATATAATGAAGAAAAATTGGCACACTAAGAATCCTGGTAAAAAAAATGCATCTAATATGTTGTATAGGGCTCGTAAAGATAATGCTACTCCTTCCTGGCTTACAGATAAGCATATTGAAGAGATTAGAGAGTTTTATACAATCTGCAACGAAATTCAGTGGTTATCAGAAGAACCTCTTCATGTAGATCATATTTCTCCTCTATACGGCAAGGATAAGGATGGAAACCATGTATCCTGCGGACTCCATGTTCCATGGAACCTACAGATACTGCCATCTTCTGTTAATGAATCTAAGGGAAGCAAGGTAGAAGGATGGGAATACTAATGAAGGGTTTAAACTTAGACGGATTTAAGAAGATCGCAGAAGATAAGAACAGTGCCACCTTAAGACACGCTAAGGGTCATGAGATGCGTATTGCTAAGAGTGCGCTCTCTGCACAGATGAAGAAAGAACTAGAAGCTCTACCGATCCACAAGATGGCAGATGGTGGTGACATCACTCAGCAGTATCAGCGAGAGATGGATGATGCAGCATCTAAGGGTAATGGATCTAAGACGAACGATGATCAAGGTATCGGTAAGGCTGTTCAGCAGTACTCTGATGAGCATGACTTTGAACCTAAACAAGCCATTCCTGCCGTAAACGTTGTTGGGCAATATGCTAACGGTGGAGCAGCAACCAGTGCTAATCAGTCTGGTGCCATGAAAGAAAACTACAACAAGAAGAGTGGCGTTAAGATTCGTCGCTTCGCTGACGGTACTCCAGATGCGCCTGTTACACAGGATACTCCTGATAATACTCCAGATTCAAGCGGTATGTCTCAAGATCAATTTGCTGCTGCGATGAATAGTGGTGCTCCACAACAACCAGTTCAGGACATGGACGATGAATCTCCAGCAACAGTTTCAGATACTACTGACAACGATGAACAAGATGGCGGAGATGAAGACACTTCAGGAACAGCAGCTACTTCTGCTCCAGTCCAACAACCTACTGTTCCTGCTCAACAAGCTCAACCTCCTGTAAGTCCTTCAGTACAACCTGCCGCAAATCCACAGGAAATGGATCTGCATGACCAGCAATACGCTGCAGATCTTGCGCAAGGTCATATCACTCCGAAAACAATGCAGGATATGTTTGCAGATCCAAAAAACACCTTAGGTAAGATTGGAACCATCTTTGGACTTATAGTCGGTGGAGCAGGGGCGGGGCTCAGTCACCAACAGAACCTACTAGCTGAGATGATGAACCAGACTATTCAGAACGACCTAGATGCTCAGAAGGCAAGTGCCTCGAATGCACTCACTATGTATAACTTACAGAACCAACACCAACTGCAACAAGCTCAGATCAAGCAAATGGGCATCCAGAATGCGTTAGCGCAAGCACAAACAGATCTAACCAATGCAAAAACACCCTTTGCTGCTAGGGAAGCACAAGCCAACATCAATGCTCTACAAGCTCAGACAGCTAATGGATATGCCGATGCCAAGATAAAAGCTGATGCTCACACCATCAACGGTCTACGCATCAACGCACTGCAACATCTACAGAATACAGCCGATGGATTGCCAGAGGGCCCAACAAAGTCTACCGCTCAAGGTGTTATCGACAACACTCTCACTCCTGCGATAAATCAAAAGAACCAGCAGACTAATGCTCAAGCAGCTGCCAAGATAAATACCAAGAACGCCGCTCAAGCTCAGCAACAGTCTGCGCCTGATACAGGCGTTAACATCGGTAAGTTTCAGCAGCTTGTTCAACAAGGACGTGCTGGTGAAGCATTAGGTGTTCCTACTGGAATGCAATCTGCTGACGTAGGAGCAGCTACGCAAGAAGCCACTAAGGTTCAAGATAACAGAGCTGTGGCAGGAATATACGATAATTCGTTCAAGAAACTAAACAGCTTGTCACTTGCTGGCAATCTATCTCCAGGAGCAAGAGCAGCTGAGATCAACGCACTAGGTACTCAGGTAGCTAGAGCAACAGCAGGTAGATACAATGCAAATGAGGCTTCTGCACAGGCAGATGGTATGTTTCCACAGGTTGGTGACTGGCCAAGCACGAGAGATGAGAAGTATGCTAAGAGCATGCAATTCTTCAAGGGTCAAGAAGCAGGTACTCCTACTCTAGATAGATACCAACTTAAAACTCCTTTCCCATATCAATCACTGGGTGGAAATGCTGCAGCAACCAACAATCAAGCACTAGCATGGGCTAAAGCCAACCCTAATGATCCAAGAGCTAAGACTATAATGAGCATGTCTGCAGGACAAACGTCCGGTGCAAATAGCGGCGTTGATGTCACATTACCGAATCCACAGAATCAACCTATAAAGTATAGATAATATGACCACATTTGGAACTGTCGACAAGCATCTTCCTTGCCTTAATCCTTCCTGTAAATCGCATGGTACTGCGCATCCAAACTGCAAGTGCTACGCAGGATCTCCTATGCATGTTATGGCTAAGGGTGGAAAGGTTGAATCCTTCTGCTCTAAGGATAATAAGCATAAACCTGATTGTAAGTACTATGCTGATGGCGGGGATGTAGATGTATCAGGCTTTGATCCCGATGCCTACATACAACAGAACGGTGGAGGAGGAACGTCTACGCAATCAGATACCTCTAATAATCCATCAGACGCATCAAGTTTTGATCCAGATGAATACATCAAACAGAATGCACCAAATCCATACGCATCCACAGGATCACAGATAGGAGCTGGTTTAGAGGGTGCTGCACAAGGGTTTGCTGGACCCCTAGCAACTGGTGTTGAACTTGGACTTTCCAAGCTCGGTGTTCCTAATCTATCAGCTGAAGATATAGCCGGCAGAGAGCAGGCGAATCCTTGGACACATGGAATAGGAGAAGCAGTTGGACTTGGAGCTGGACTATTAACGGGTACTGGTGAAGCGGGACTCGCCACCAATCTAGCAGAGCATCTAGCTCCTACAGCTACAACTGTTGCTGGTAAGGTTGGAAGTGCTGCACTAAGTGGTTTAATATCAAATGGAATAATTCAGGGCGGTAATGAGATCTCTAAGGCAATGCTTGGGCAAGGCGATCCACAAGCTCCCGTAGCAAGCGCATTACTGGACATTGGTGCTAGCGGTTTGTTTGGTGGTGTCATAGGAGCTGTAACAGGTATACCTTCTGCGCTAACGTCTAAACTAAGTACTGCCGCCAACTCTTGGCTTGCTGGCCTAGCATCTGCAGCAGAAGGCGGTACACCAGAGATAACTGCAGCGCAGATGGCTGCAGAACAAGCAGAAGCTACTGGAGCTTCTGCAGCTATAAATGCAAGAAAGATTGCACAACAGGCGTACGAAGCTGGTGTACCCGGACTAGGCGATATACCAGAGTCTATACCTTCTAGTGGTGGTGTTCCACAAGCATATATTGATGATTCTAAATCTTTCACAACTGGCCAAAAAGCTTATGCTTCACTGTTAAACAGTGGTGCCATTGGAAGAACTACTGCAGGAATTCGTGGTGGCGGTGTTCTTGGTGGAGCTATTGGTGGCATACGCGGTGGCAAACAAGGATATGATGAAGATGGTGTGTCTGGTGCCGTTTGGGGAGGTATCAAAGGCGCAGCTAAAGGTGCTTTTAACGGTGTTGAATTTGGTGCTGGACTGGGTTTCTTAGCTGGACCTGTAGGTAAGTTTGCTATAAAACAAGGATTAAACTTTACAAAGCAATATCACCCGGAAATTATAGCAAAACTACTAGCAGATGCCAATACCAATCCTGAATATTGGCAACAGGGAGCAAACTATGTTGATAAGGTCAGTAGCGGTGCTGATAAATTAACGCATGCGATCAATAGTCTTTTTAATACAAGTGCTATTAGTGGTGTAGAGAACTATGCCAACACCAGAAATAAAGATAATCAGGGAAACGCTTTATCTGACAAACAGGTCGATGACTACATAGCTAATGGTGGCTATAACCAGAACATACAAGCTCAGCAGCAACAAGATGCAGTTCAACAACCACAGGTGCAAGGGTACGCTGAAGGTGGTGAGATTGTTCCTATGAAGGAACCTGCTCCAAGCAAACCAAGCATGGTTCAACCCATGCTACAAGAGAACGTAGTATCCAAGCATTTCCCAGAGCAGAACACCATGCTACAAGCTGCTAAAGGTAGGATAAGTAATTATCTTGGTAGTTTGCGCCCAACACCTTATCAATCCAAACTAGCATTCGATGATGCTCCAGATCAAACTGAGCAGAAGAAATCATACGCTAAAGCTATAAGAATCGCCAATGATCCTATCAGCGTACTACATCATATCAAGAACGGTACCTTAGAAGCAGACCATGTTAAGCATCTCAACGCTCTATATCCTGAGGTTGCCGATCACATGAACAAAGAGATCACTCAGAAAATCAGTGAAGAGCAGCTTAAGGGCGAGGATGGAGTGAAGCCTACGTACAAGGTGAGACAAGGTTTAAGCATGCTGATGGGAACGCCGCTGAGCGGCGAGTTTAGCCAGCCAAACATAGCTGCTGCGCAAGGTGTGTTCGCTTCTAAGCAATCTCAAACACAGTCTGCACCTGTAACGAAGAATAAGAAGAATACTAGTAGTTTAAATAAGGTAGGAGATCAGTACAAAACGGCAGATCAAGCTGCACAGACTAGGGCACAGAGCTAATCATTCTTCCATGCTCATTGTGTAACGTTCCCAAGCAAGTTCGTGCCTTGCTTCGTCCCATGCCATGTATATCTCATCACCGTACAGTGAGTTCATCTTCTCTAGTTCTTCATCTGTCAGATCCCTTCCATCGTTGATGTCGAAGGCTGACAGGATGAAGCAGTCTTCTGGGTGTCTAGAGTATTCCAGTGTACATTCGAAGTTTCCTAGTTTCATTGTATATCTCCTATTTGTTTAAATTTTGTTTGTTTGCTTCTTCGCGAGCTTGCCTTGCTTTTAGTACGTTCTTTCTAACTATATCATTGATATTTTTAGAAGTGAGTGGTTTAGCGTGTCCAGGTGATTTATCTGCAAAAGAAGCAATAAATGCTAGTCCTAAGATCATTATATCTATGCGAAAGAAAAAATACAGGGTAGTAACAAGCGCGATTAACATAAATTCCATGACGTATATCTCCTTTAAGATTGAATCTCTGATATGAATATTATACCATCATTCGAATCGGTGTTAGTATCTTGCAGTTTTCTCTTAGCATAGTAGGAAGCATTCCATGCCTTCACTTGTTCTGGATGCTCTTTCTTCCATCTAGTGTTCCAGGCATTAGCTTTCTCAGGATTGTTGCGCTTCCATTTTCTAGCATACTCCAAGCTCTTATCCTTGTTGTTGGCATACCATTCAGCGTTAAGCTCTTTCCTGCATGCCTTGCACTGAACTGCTAGTTTATCAGTGGTTGTAGGATGAGCGTAGTACTCTGTGGGCTCTTTATCTTGCTGGCATCTTGGACACGTTTTCATGGATTTTCCTTTCTTGATTCTATTTTCTTTATTAATACTGATTTTTCTTCATCAGAATGATGCTTAGATTTTTTTATCATATGTATTAAATGATTGGTTACACTTTTATTGAACTCTTCTTTATCTTGTTCAGCTGTTGTGTTGCCTAGTAACATAGGTAACACAAATATTAAGAATAATAAAATCATCCAACTCATACAAATATCTCCTTAGATCTGTTTCTCTCTAAGGGTATTATACCATACAGATGAATTAGGTAGTAGCATCAAGTTCTGCAAGAATGTCATTTAGAATGCTGTCATGATGCCACCTGCTAGTGCTTTCCACTGTTACTGTAAATTTATTCTGCTCATTGATACTGTTTAGGTGCTTGATCCTCCAGAGCCTCTTGTATTCTCTCACCTTTGTCCTGTTCTGTTCACGCCATTTCTTATGGTATTCTCTGTGATATTCGGGGTTTGAAGTATTATTCAACCGTGTCTCTCCTTAGTTTATATTACACCATCCTATACAGTAATAATACATAAGTGATAGATCATCACTTAATACACTGGAGATCCCATGAGTACTAGAACTGGCCTACACCCGCAGATAGTTATCCCAAGTCCACAAGGTAGTCCAGCAAACGGAGCCTCTATGGCTGCCAACATCACTAGTGCTCCTACGATTCTTCAATCATTAACAGGTATTAGCTATAGTCTGTCATGGACTGGCTCAAGTCCTGTTGGTACAGCCTCTGTGCAGGTGTCTAATGACTTCAGTCTCAATCCTAACGGCACTGTTAATAATGCTGGTACTTGGACTACGCTCGAACTCCAAGTGAACGGTTCTCCAGTGAGCTCTATTCCAGTATCAGGAAACACCGGTACTGCCTTCATTGACATACAGAAAACGATGGCCTATGCAATACAACTGGTATATACTGCTGCTTCTGGAACTGGTACTCTACAAGCTATCTGTGTAGCGAAGGTGGCATAATATGTCAGGAGTATATGCTAGTTATCCTTTAAGTGGTGGAAGTAGTGGTACACCTATCATAGAGTATGCAAACTTCGCTGCTTTTCCTAGTGCAGTAGCTGCAGGTAATGGAGCTTTAGCTCTAGCCTTAGATACAGGAATTCTATATGAATCTAATGGCACAGTGTGGCGAGCAATAGGTGGTCCAGGAACAGCACTTTCTATCGGTACCATAGATTCAGGCACACCTAGTGCAAACGGTGCTCATATAGACTCTAATGCACTTATAATGCAGAGTGCGTCAGCGACTGTACCTGGACTTGTCAACGATGCTGCTCAGACCTTTGCAGGACCAAAAACCTTTAATACTGCTCCCATATTGAACAGCTTAACAGCTTCTCTTCCTTTACAGCTAGATGCTTCCAAGAACATCGTGTCTGCAGCCATAGATCTCTCAGGAGCAGAAGCGACGGGTGTTCTAGCTGCAGCTAGATTTCCAGCTCTTACTGGAGATGTCACTACATCTGCTAGCTCTTTAGCTACCTCCCTAGTTGCTACCTCAAATGCTACACTCACTACTCTATCTGCTCTCACCACTGCTAGTTCTCTAGCAAGCGTTGGAACAATCACTTCAGGTACATGGAACGCTACCACCATTGCAATAGCTCACGGTGGAACAGGGCAAGTGACAGCTAACGCTGCCTTTGATGCTCTATCTCCTATGACCACTGCAGGAGACATCGTATACGAAAATGCTACTCCTACGGCTGCACGTTTAGGAATCGGTTCGGCAGGTCAAGTATTAACGGTAGTATCTGGACTTCCTGCATGGGCAGCACCAGCTACGTCAGGCACGGTGACAAGCGTAGGTATGACAGTGCCAACTTTTCTGTCTGTATCTCCTTCCACCATCACTAGTTCAGGTACCTTCAGCGTATCTCTGTCAGGAACAGCCTTGCCAGTAGCTAACGGTGGTACAGGACAGACAACTGCAGCTGCTGCCTTCAACGCTCTCAATCCTATGACCACTGCAGGAGACATCATATACGAAAGCGGGACTGGAAGCTCTTCTAGACTTGCAATTGGTTCTTCAAATCAAGTACTTACGGTAGTATCTGGACTTCCTGTATGGGCAGCCGCTACTGGCGGTATCACCTCTTTAACTGGAGCTGTCACTGGTTCTGGCTCTGGTGCCGTAGCTACCTCCCTAGTTGCTACCTCAAATGCTACACTCACTACTCTATCTGCTCTCACCACTGCTAGTTCCTTAGCTACTGTAGGAACGATCGGAACAGGTGTATGGGCAGGAACAACTGTAGCTGTCGCTCACGGTGGAACAGGAGTTACTGGAGTAGCTGTTCCAGGAACAAGCGCAGGGATCATTCCCTCCAACGGACTTCCTGGTAATATTACAGGATCTGCCGTACCTGCTGGAACTATAGGAGAGCTGATAAGATCTACATGGTCAGGAAGTTCCCCTATTTCTTCTGGTGGTATCGCAAACGTAGCTACGATGTCACTTACTCAAGGAATTTGGCAGATATTTCAATGCGTTAATATTCAATCAAGTGTTGCAGGAGATTTAACTGCCGTAACTACTAGTATATCTTTTTCTAACGGTGTACAAAATTCAATGAATCAGTTTCAACATGCAGCAGCTTCTTTTACTGAAATTGCTGGTACTTCTGTTGGTTATGCAGTAATTGGAGCTTCACCAGCTTCGCCAAACGTATGGCTTGTAGCCACAGTAACAACTTCAGCTTCCACTTGGATCTTTAACGGTTCAAGCGTTGCTGGGCAATTTTACGCAGTACGCTGCGGATAACAAAGGAAAATAACAATGACTCTAACTCCGATTACCAATAGACAAACTCCTAATGATTCTATACTAGACATCAACGGTAGGCAGACATACCTAGGAAATACGTTCATTCTTCCTATTAATGGGACAGAGTTATTTGATGAAAATGAACACACACTATGCTTAATTAATAATCCTATAAACAGTGGTAAGGCATTGTTTTTATATGGAAGAAAAATAGCAAGCACAGATGTGA
>Ga0302281_10000355_pt1 | contig 35349 bp, 32 predicted proteins | sample III_Fen_E1_2_FD_198762 | JGI IMG/M metagenome (GOLD analysis project Ga0302281, IMG submission 198762) | Peat permafrost microbial communities from Stordalen Mire near Abisko, Sweden - III_Fen_E1_2 | ecosystem: Environmental > Terrestrial > Soil > Wetlands > Permafrost | place: Sweden: Abisko...
GCAACCGGGTAATGAGGGCGATGATTCGTATACATGGACTTTCTATAATTTTGCTACGACGAAGGGATATGTCGCCGTAAGGTGGTATGGAACCTCGAATGGCTATTATTCAGAGTCGGTGGATTTCTACAAGCTTTAGGACAAGGAATAGTACCGTGTGCGAAGAAGAGAAAGACCCACTCGTATGCGACTCATGTAATAAACGTGGGCCTGACGTAACGGTAATAGACCTGCCGTATTACGGACTCAAAATGCTATGTACCTCGTGTTATGTGGCGCGGTTCAACAGCAAGTGGTATCGCATGATAGAACTCACAGCCGAGCAGATCACAGAGGCCATACGCGAGTACGCCGATAGGCGGTACGGCAAGGTGAGGGCCGTTACGTTGAGCGACAGAGTAACCGCAGTCGTTAGCGTGACCGATGGTGCGCCGGAGACCGTTGAATGCCCCTCCGGTGATTGCGTTGTTCCTGTTGACTATAATTCAATTCCTAAAGATGCGACCACGACAAAATATTATCAGTGGCGGGTACCGGAAGGGTAACAGAATGGCTAAGATTAAACCAAACACTACTGCGCCGGCTAAGGCTCGAAGCGTTACGGCGGGGCCAAACTCCAGCTTTCCAATCGGTGACGCCAAGCACGCACGGCTTGCAATCGGCGGGGCTACTCGCTCGGAACGGGCAGGCAACATAACCCCGGCACAAGAGGCGGCAATCAAGGCCAAGGCCAAAGCCGCGCTTGCCAAGGACAACGGCAAAAAGAAGTAGGCTTGTAACATGGACAAGTCGATACCCAGTCGGCGCAGACGCAAAAAGATATGGTGGGATTACTCCGATGACGGGCTATGCCGGGACCGTATCAAGGGGTGGATAAAGCGTTATTGGGCTAGGTGGAGACGCAGGCGCGAGAACGCAGGCGAAAAGTGACATGGACCGGGCTATACGCAGGCACTACAGTGAGCTACGCAAGCGGCGCGTAATGGCAACGGTACCGAAGGGCCGGGATACCTCGTGGAAGGCTTTGAAGTGGTTCCTGCGCGACGATTGCGCGTATCCACGATGGGCCGGACACTATCACGGGGCCAATGACCGCGACTGGTACGTAGACGCAAAGACCAGGCGACTGAGGCAACAGCGGGAAGTGGCTAGGTACGAATTGGCGACGGCAAAGGACGGCAGTGGGTCAGTTTGAACTGACCCACTGCCTAAAGGACTAATCTTAACTCAATGGCACGAGCACCACGCAACGTAATCGAGACAGCCGCTTCGACGGCCCTGCAAGCGACGGCAGGCACACAGGCGGCAACAACCCCTGCAAAGACAGCCGACGCCGTAGCGACCCGTACAGCGCCCGTAGCACAGCATCCGTGGCACGGTGACGCGAAGCAAAAGGTCTACGTGTGGGACATCCCGTCCGACCGCTCCGGATACAACCTGCGTATCGAGATAACCGAAGCCGACAACGCCGATGAAGCGCGGATTGTCGCGCTCGAAAAGACTTTGGACGCCGGTGGTGGCGAGATCAGCCGGCCGCTTAACGCTATTGAGGTCAACTGGATTAACACCGTTGAGCCGCGCGTTGTGCTTGACACGAAGGAAGTGACGCTCGATCACAAGACCGCGCTTGACGTTAACCAGCGGCTTGAAGGCGAGATAGAGGCTTGGAAGCAATGCCGCCGTGATTTTAGCAGGCTTGGCATAAACGTGTTCAACCCTGAAACGTGGGTTGAAGGGCAAAAGGCCGAACTTGCATCGAAGCTGGCCGACGCGGAAGATGATGCAGAAAACAAGCGCAGGGCGCTCTGTGAGGCCGTGGAAGCGGCGATAGGTCAACTGACGCGGATAGCACGGCAAACCGGCCATGCGCGGCCCGACGCGGTGATTGTGGCGGAACCCGACTACTCGGTACTTGGTATCGTGTGTCCTCCCGGTGTCTCGAAGCGCGACTATCCCAAGCTGGCGGGGGCTACGTGGGTGCATACCAGTATCGACACGTTGACGCCGGAACAGGCTGAGGGTATCAGGCTGATCGTCAAGGATGACGGGCTGATCGACTACCACGTAAGGCATACCGGCATAAGCGACCCCGAGGCGAACGCGCTAAGGGCGGCGGGTGCGCTCATAAGCGTAAGCACCGGGGTTAAGTAGAGGATTCTATATGTCGCGTGTACCTATTGACAACCGACGCGACCGGAAGGGAAACGGGCTTTCTCGTGACGAGAGCTGTGGCCCCGATGGGTTCTTTCGTAACGGATGGATGGCCCGCACACTGGATTATCCTCCCGTGTTCTGCGAGGACATGACGTTTCCGACGTTGCGCGAAATGGTTGATATGGGCAAGGTTCTGTTGGGTCCGTGGCCGTATGCCGTGCTCAAGGATGACCATGATATGGGATGGAAGCTGACATACGAGGCGTATGCTGAGCTTGAGGTTCTATGCTCCTAACGTTACTTGCCATAATCGCGGTGTGTGCGGTGTCGGTCACGGCCATGCTTGCCTGCCTTGTGCTGAGGCTGCGTGGGGTACACCTGCCGAGCGTGGCGATAGACATAAAGCAGATGTTACGAGCACGGCGGGAACGGCCAACGGTACGCGGGTTTGGGGGAAGGTGAACACCTATGAATAACGCACTTGCTAACGCAATCGTGGCGGATTACACCGCTCACAAGGACGTGTGGAACAACCTTGCGCCGTCCGATCTCGCATCCCGGCTAGAGGCGATGGACTTCCCCGACGTGACTATCGCTGATGGTCCTGTGTCTGTGACCGTCGCTGAGACCGCTCCTGAGCCGGTTGCTCCCGCAGTGGTGCCGGTGGATGAGCCTGTCGCAGAACCGACGCCGATAGTCGCGCAGGAACCCGTAGCCGAGCAGGTTCAGGTAGACATCAACGGTACCGAGTTCGATGGTACGGTACTGCCAGAAGCGGCCATGCCGCATGAAGTGGTACCAGGTACGTAGTACTTACGGTTTGGCAGCAAGGGCGACGGCCCACGGTAGATTAACGTAAAGATCCACGCGCCGGATTACCGCGCGGTCATGTAACAGTGTTTGGGAGATTCATCCGATCCGTAAACGCGGACGCTGCCAAAAAAACGACGGGATTAACAAGCGAAAGGACTAACACGATGACCGAAACAATGAACTCAGGTATGAAGGTCTCGGGATACAACGTAGTATTCGTGCCACCAGACGACCAAGAACGGTGCCATTTCGCCGGGTGTGACCTGCCGCTAGTGGTCGGGTCCGCTTGGTGCAAGCCTCACACAAAGGCAATGGTAGTCAATGGGAGCGTGACGGTTCCGATACATGTTCTGTGTGGCGTCAGCGGTTGTGAAGAGGTAGTAACCTTCCCGTTAAGGTTCTGCAAGCACCATAATGACGGTTGCCCGTTCGCTGAATGTACGCGCAATCGGGTCAAGGGTACGCGGTACTGTACCGAGCACAACGAGCTGGTACGCATTGCATTTTCAAAGGACTAAGCATCATGGATTACGTAGCGACGCTGGCTAGCAGCATTACCCGCGCCGATGACACGGAGTACACCGTCAAGGCGCTAGAACCGGGGCAACCTTACGTAGTGTTCGGCGTGACTGCGGTTCCCGTACAGGCGCTTACGTGGGGAGTGTCCCCAAAATCCCGTAGCAAGTACGTTGAACGGGGCAAAGGTCCGCAGGGCGATCCGATTTACCTTCGCGGTATTAGGGATGCGGTATGAGCAGGGCCGACAGGGACAGGCTAATCCTGCCGCCTCACGTGAAGGCCCGTGTGGACGCCGTAGAACGGCTATCGGCTACCGCGCAGTTCGTCGCAGGTGGGTACTACAAGCACGTTAGCGGTATCGCCATGCACGTAGTGGCACAAGCTCCGTTCATGCGGTTCCAGGCCATGACGCTGATAGCGGAAACCACGTCAGAGACGAACCCTGTGGTAGCACTGCCGGTTAGCGGCATGAACCCGGACGCATACAAAGGATGGGTTCCGATCAGCGAGCGCGAATGGCGTGAGTGCTGGAAACCGTGCGAAGTTGAGACGGCGCAAGTGACGGATGGTGAGGAGGATAATATTGAACTACTGGTCGAAAAAAAGGTTGATTGAGCACAGAGTGCGGATGTCGCCACCATCGCCTCCCGTTCTTGCGACAATCCCCAACCGTGGGATTAAGGCCCGGATGCAAGAGTCTATCATCACTGCCGCCCCGGTTATCAGCGGTGAGAGTTTACAGCGCGACATCGAACTACTCTTAGACAAGATGGGCGCGGACCCAGCCGAGCCAATCAAGGACATAGTAGCACGTGGGCCGGAGATGGTGAAGGACTAACAGCAGTGTATCTCGGCTAATCCTAGAGCGCATCGACGCCTCCGACGATTTAGGTCAATAACATTTTTTCGGCTAACCGAACTCTTTCAATTTATCGAACTGTTGCCCTTTCGCTAACGCGAGGGGCTTTTTCTTTGCCTGCTCACCGTAATCAACATGGCCCAACCCAGCGTAATCGACAAAATCATGAGCGGGGCGTCTTCGTTGGTGCGCGGTACGCAGAAGCTACTCAGCCCTACCGACATTGACAGCCAGATAGAGCTATCCGACCTGCAAACGCAACCTGCGCCAGAGACGTGGGAGGATAAGAAGCTTCGTCAACTAGGCAATCAGCGATACGAGGAAGCCCGTCAAGGCCGCTTCTTGGTCAACGAGAAGATATTCACCGGGCTTGCGTTCTACAACGGCGTACACGACCACTATTATAACGCCGGCGCGGGTCGCATGATGCCGATCAACGAGGGTTCCAGCGACCTCAAAGAACGGTTCGTATACAAGCCCAAGAACTTCATACCGGTCTACGTGCAACGGGCGGAATCGCGCATATTGGCCGAGAAACCCGACGCATGGGCCGCCCCCATGACAGATAGCGACAGCGACAAGAAGGCGGCGGCTATTGCCAGGTCTTGTGTCACTCACGCTCACCGTAAACTCAACATCGACGCATTACTGCGGCAAGTTGTACGGCGAATGCTTATCACTACCACCACGTTCATAGAGATCGGGTGGGACAACAAGGCGTATGCGGACATCGGCATTCCGCAAGCGGACGGTTCAGTGTCGTACCACTACGAGCAGATCGGCGATGTTTGCGCCAACGTGCGGCTTGCGATAGACGCATACCCCGATCCTAACGCCGCGCTGAACGGCAAAGGTATTGACGGCGGGGCTTACTTTGTTACTCGGTCTCTGGAAAGCATCGAACATATCTTCGCCAAGTGGGGTAAGCGCGTCGAAGCCGACAGCCAATCCGACGTGAACATGTGGCTCCAGCAACGCATCGAGTGGATTTCCGGCACGTACACACGGGCCGCTTCGTCTCAGAAGAACTCTGCCGTCGTCACGCAGGTATGGGAAAAGCCGAGCGGCCAGTTCCCTAAGGGTAGGTTCTGGGTGTACTCGGGCGAGACGGTACTGCATAAGGGGCCGTGGCCGTACACGAAAGGCGTAGCGCGGCACAAGTACCCTTTTGTTGAGTTCTACTACGATGAGAACGTCGGTAGTATTTGGGGCTTGAATATGGTTAGCAACCTTATTCCGATCCAGATGGCGATTAACGATCAATCGACTTACATGAACGGACGGCTTGCTTGGGACAGGCCGGTAATATTGGCACCTCGGAGCGCGAATATTGCGCCCGACGATTACAACGACAACTATTACGGCAAGATCATACCGTTTGATTCGGCCAACATGGGGGGTGCTCCCCCTCAATGGCTTTTCCCCCCGTCGCCTGGGAACCTGTATCTTGAGAACATGGAAGCCTTAAAGGCCGACATGGAGTACATGGCGGGCGTTCGAGACTTCAACTCCGACAGCGCCCCGACGCCGAACTCCGGTAAAGAGTACGAGCTTCGCATGAACGAGGACAAGTCAAGGCTTGCACCCGTTATCGAGCGCATGGCGGAAGGTGTCGTAAAAATCGACGAGTACATATTAGCCTTGTACGAGCAGTTCGGGGACTCGTTCCCTCGTTTGCTTGGGCTGGCCGACGAGGATGTACCGCAACGCGATCTTGAAGGGCCGAACGCAGGTACAACCGAGCTTGCCGACCTGAAAGCGTTGTCAGAGGGCAACTACCGAGTTATCATGTCGCCGGGTAGCGGTCAAGGCAAGTCGCCGGCCGCGCAGGATGAACGGCTTGACGAGATCATGGGCGTTATAGGCCCGTTGGCGCAAAACCCGCAGACGCTACCGCTTATCAAGCTTTACTTCGATCAACTCAACGATATTAGGTCAGACGCGCAGATTGACCGCGTAATGACCGAACTGAACCAAGCAACCGCGCAGATGCAGGCAAACCAACCGAACCCTATGGCCGTGCAGCAGCAGAAAGACGCAGCGGCGGCTCAGTCGCAACAGTCTCAAGCGCAGATCGACATACAGCAAGCGCATCAGGAGTCGGCTATCAACATCGCGGAAGCTCAGGCGAAGTCTAACATCGCCATAGCGCAATCCGCCAAAGAGCAAGAGTGGGAGATGCAGCGTCAGAACGTGGAAGCGGCCAACCAGCTAAGGCTTGCCACGTTTAAGGCGTCTACCCCGTCCGTGTCGCTCACAGGCCCACTCGGACCCGTTGGTATCGCTTCCGCCGAGAAGGAAGCCGGGTTGCAGTCCGACGATACCGCGACCATGCAGAAGCAACTGACACCGCCTCCGAAACCAGTGGCAGGCACTACTACGAGCACGAATACCAAAGGCTAACCAATAATGGCACGAATTAAGACCGCCGACATACCGCAAACTTACGGATACCCGCCGACTGGTGATAACACCGCCCCTTCGATGACGCCGCGTTACAGAGGCAACGCCAAGATCAAGCCGCCTCATGGCTCTAGCCTCGAAGCGAAGCCTGTGCGCGTGCCGCATCCGACCATCAAGGGCCGCGACACAGCAGGCCGGATGATGCCGGGGATTACCGTGCCTGGTGCCGCTCCGCCGTTCCAGAAGGTACAGGCGGGCAAACAGTCGATCACGGCCCTGCTGGACGCCGCCATGCCGCAAGGCAAGACATCTGCCGCAACACCGCCAAGGGCCACTGTACCACCATCGCGGCTAACACCTGCTCCGCCGCCTATGCGAACGCCGTATTAGAAGAAAGGCAAAGGACTAATGGCAACACCCAAGATCAGTTGGTTTACGCTCGTGCCATCACTAGACATTGACGGTGAAAACCTGACGGACCTTATACCAGTGCTTCAATCTCACCTAACTGAGTTTCAGGCGCAAGGGTACGACAATATCCACACTTTTATAGAAGATCGTTCGGGTGAACTGCTTTCATCAATAGTAGAAATACGCGGTGAACGTATGGAAACCCCTGAGGAAGCTGAAGTGCGTGAAGTTAGTCCCGAATGGATAGCAACGGAACGGTTCGAGGCACGCATGAGAGAGATACAGCTTCGTAATAACTAAAGGACACCGCTAAACATCATGCCTAAACTAGACTTTGACTCCATGCCCGACATGCCCGAGGGCGATGACCCAATAGTGTTTAAGGGCCAATCGTCCGACACGGTTACTGAGCCCACCGTTGACACGTCTGAGCCGGTTGCATCTGGCACCGACACAACGCCGCCTTCGAGTGCCGATGCTACCGCTGCGGACGCCGAAACACCGCCTGCGGAGGGCGACGGAGAGGTTTCCGCGCCTGCCCAGGAAACAGAGCCGGACCCGCGAGAAGTCGCGCTAGTGGAAGCGGCTAAGGCACTCGGCATTGACGAAACGGACGTGTCCAAGTTACCCGCCGCGATTGTTGCCAAACGCGCAGAACTGGACACGCAGCGACAAGCCGCAGCCGAGAAGGAATTGACCGCGCGCCGCGAAACCATCAAGGCGCAAATCGCCCAGCAGGTTGACACGTCCATAGCCCAACTTGCCGACGCGACGGTGAAGGCCCATTTACAGGCCAACGGGTACGACACGACCGGTCTAACCGGCCAATGGTGGTTAGACCCAAACAACGCGGCGGAAGTGGCCGCATATCGCGAGATACAGGCGCAAGTACTTGCCGATCCCGCATGGGCGAACCGCAAGCAGGCGGACCTGAACCAGGCGCTTTCTCAGTACGAGCAGTACGAAGCCCAGCAATCGGCGCTGACTACGAAGTACCCCTCGTACCCCAAAGATATTGATGATTTCCTCGTACAGAACCAGGCATCCGCCGGAGCACGCGAGGAACTAGCCAAGCTCACCAGCGCGGCTGTTGACAGAAAGACTTCGACGCTCAATTCCGAAGTCGCGGCCCTGCGTGCTGAAAACGCCGCACTTGCCGCAAAGGTTTCCGGGTTTGACAAGGCACTTGCCGACGCCAAAACCGAAGGGCTTAACGCCGCTATTAAGAAGATTTCGGTAGGCGACAGGCAGCCTAATACGACCGGTGTCACTCATCCTACGAATGACCAAGCGCAGAAGATACCGCCGCGCGGGAAGTGGCTCGACGCCATACCCGAACTACGCAGGCCGTAACCTCGCGCTTTTCGGCGATGCACAATTCCGCCTAAAGCCCGACGTAAGAGCCGCCTAACAGACCTACCTTTCACGCAATCGAAAGGTTATTCTCATGGCATCAACATCCGGACCTTTTGGGTTCGTACAGTACTACGAGTCGGTAAACGAGCCCGTAGTTAAGTACATTCTTGACAGTTTCATTGAGGCCGAAGCACTCTTCACGTACTTCCCGATGATAACGGAAGGCACGAAGAAGAAGCTCGGTAAGCGCATCATCGGGCTTCTGCCAGCTCCTACATGGCTACCGCTCGGCGTGGAACCGCCTACCCCGTTCGTTCAGGATTTCCAGGACTACGAGGAAGGGTGTTTTTACATCTCCGACAACTTCGACATGGACTATCGTTTCAAGAACGATAAGAACTATGTCATGGCCGACGTGACCGAGAAGCAGATTGAGGCTTATATCAAGGGGCGAGCATTCGACCTGAACTATAAGCTGATAAACAACGACCACGTTAATGGTAACGCGCAGTCGTTCGTCGGCATCAAGTGGCGTTTGGAGAACAGCACGGTCTACGGCAACAACGCCGGTGTCTCGTTCCAGGCGTCCACGAACCTCGCAACGGCTAACCTGTCGGTGTCTAACAACATCAAATTGCAGCGCGATATTGACCAGATGCTCGACCGGATGGGTTGTGGCAACGGCGATGGCGTCGTTGCGATGATGTCTCCGCAGGTCAAGCGTCAGATCGACGCCGTTGTGCGAACGTCGGCCACTTCGGGCGGCTTCGAGATCACCAAAGACGCTTTCGGGCGTACCGTGACCAAGTACAAGGGCGTTACGTTCGTTTCCGTGGGATACCAGGCACCGACTTCGACCGGATTGCAAACCAGTCCGATCATAGCCGACAACCAGGACATCAACGGATACGACACCTACGATGTAGGCAACTACAACGCGACTGGTGCGGTCTACTCCACGATATTCTTCGTGTGGGGCGGCGAAGAGAAGTTCGCCATGTGGCAGGACATGGACCCGGTGATGCTCAAGGAAACGCGAATCTCCGGTTTGCGCAAGGGGCGGATACAGTTCGATATGTCACAGGGCATATGGAACCCGAACACCAGGGCGCTCGGACGCATCTACGGCATCGCTACGGACGGGCCTACCTACTCCTAAGCACGGTTGAAGCCCCTGTAACAAGGGGCTTCGGAAGGAAACTCTCTCATGAGCTTTGAGGCAACTACATACTTCATCGCGCCTGGAACCGTGATTGCCGGGAACGGCAACTCGGGAACTGCGCCGGCGACAACCGTCATAACGAACGGCGTTGTGGTGACACCTGCGGGCGTTGTCGACTTCGGGTTCGGTACCCCGGAGCGCGGCGTAAACGTTGGCATCGTAACGACCCAGGTTAACGGCGATGCGAACGTTCTATTCAAGACGCAGACGACCGATGACCTCGTTACGTGGTTCGACAACGCCATTGACGAGCAAGGCCCGGTTAATGCAACCGGCCAGCGCAACATCCACTGTTCCAGCAGGCGGCGCTATATGCGTCTCGCATGGCTGATACAGGCGAACGACCCCGGCGAAGGCAGCTCGAACAACAGTTCCAGCAGCGGCCAGTCGTTCAACAGCTCTTCGAGCGGCGGTGGGAACTACATCACGGCCTACGCGGCCCTGACGATAGCTGCTACTGGCTAACCGCTACGAACCATCTTCCGCCTGCGGGTTCCTTGTCCTTTCACGCAGGCGGGAGGATTTTTCACAATGGGTTTTCCAACCGCAACCGTAGACGGCACGAATAACCAAGCTATCTCGTGGTTCTCCGGCGCGGTTCCCATAGACCCAGGAGTCGAGGTCCAGGTCAACGCGCAAGGCTTTTCGGCCAACCCCGTTGACCTGGGGTTCGGCACTCCTTTGCGGTCGGTCAACGTCTCCGTTACCGTGACCGCGCTAAACGGCGCATCATCGGTTGTGTTTACGGTACAGACCAGCCCGGACGGTGTGCAGTGGTTCGACAACGCAACGCACGACAGCGGCCCCGTAACCGGCCCAACCGAAGTTTACATACATTTTATGACGCGCAACCGCTATATGCGGATGTCGTGGACGGGTTCGGATAACCCGGACAACAACAACCCCGCCGATTACCCGGCAGGCACGTACAAACTACTGTACTTAGCCGGGGCGTATAACGCAAATTACGGGGCCACGAATAATTGGGTGATCGGCACCAATATAACCAATACGGCATCGACGCCTGCCGCGAGCAACCCGTTGACGACGGCTCCTGGCAACGAGGGTAATATCGGCGGAGTGATCGGTTCGTTCACGGCTCCTAAGACCACAGAGGCGGCGGCTGAAGCGTATTGGCAGGGGTATACGCAGGAGTTCCAGCACGCCGGTGGTCCTATAGGGCTGTACGGGTCTAACTGGAACCAAGGGCAAGCGGTACCTAGCTTGCCTGCAACGACCGTTGGGAGCAACGATAACCAGAACCCGGCCGCTCCGGGCGACCAGCCTCCCGACTTTCAGGACGGCGCATTCACAGGGCTAACGCCGGTGTGGATGCACAACCAACCTGGCTATAACCTGCTTGCCTGCGTGTCTACTGCGGCGGCTATTGGGGCGGTGACGCCGAATGTCTGGAAGGTGGGTTTGCAGTGGGACGATTACGGTGCTGACACGTTCGACACCGGCGTTTTGCTGATTGCGGGAACCACGACCCCGATACCTACGGGCCAACCTTTACAGTCAGACCAGACGGAGATTATCGAGCTTAAGGCAAACGGGTTCCTTCCGGACGGAACCTACCGCGAGTACACGTTGTCAACGCCGGTTGCCTGTAATTACATAATGCTCTACAGGTACTTCGACACGCATCCGCTGAACGTGCAGGTACAGCTCATAACGTGGTTCATCCTGCCGAGTGTGAACAACTCAACGCCGCTGACGTGGCAACTTGAGAGCGAATCGAACGTCTCGTTTATATGGCAATTCAAGGTTGCCAACGTAGGGTAACTTATGCTTGACCTTTCCACGGTGACTCTGTGTGCGATTGCTACCCGTGACCACGAGGCGGCGGCTTACGCATTCCGCAAGTCGCAGGACGGCGTTGCCTACCGCAACGAGGTAGTGTTTAGCGATAAGCCTGAACTGTTCGTTGGGCCGAACCTGGCGAAAGTGCGTATCCCTCCCTTTGCCGAGTACCCGGACGTTTGTATATGGTGGGTGACGCGGTTTGCCGATTTGGTTCTTCCGCTGATCGGCACGCATTGCCTACAAACCAACTGGGACGGGTTTGTACTCAACCCCGGCGCATGGCGTGAGGACTTCCTTCAATGGGACTTCATCGGCTCGCCCATGCACGGACACACAACGGGCAACAACGGTTTTTGCTTGTGCTCGCGTCGGTTCTACGAAGCCATGAAGGGGCTTAACGTGGCCCCAAACGCGCAGTCGTGCTTCCCTAGCGATCAGAAGGTTTGCATACAGTACCGCGCTCATATGGAAGCACAGGGCGTTCGGTTTGCTCCGGTGGAAGTGGCGCGTCAGTTCGCTAGAGAAAACGACCCGCCTTACGGCACGGAGAGCTTCGGAGGTCACGGTAAGCTGTTCGTCGCCAACGTAGTGCAGCAGAACCGGTACATCCTGCATTAACAGCAAAGCCCCTCGCCTTGTGAGACGAGGGGCCTTGCCGGAGGTGGAGGACCTAATGAACGCTAAGATTGTACCATGTAAAGGACAAAAATCACAGTCAGATACCGCTCCCTAAAGGAAGCGGCTTGTCCCTAGACCGATAGCGGTTGCACTTGGCAATCGCGTGTCTGAGACGATAGGCTTTCTGACGGAAGCCCGTCGGAAGGTGAAGACCAACCGACAAGGTGTTTATCACGGATATTGAGCGCGGCATTAATGTCAGCATTAGCACGATGACCACACGAACGACAGACAAAACGAGATTGAGAAGGACGGTTGCCTCGGTAGACGTGTCCGCAAACGGCACACCTCTGCGAAGTATGACGTGGATCGACGCCAACAACGCGGCAACCCTTCTCCTCGGCCTTGTATTCGATGAAACCGGCAAGTTGAGCGAACGACCACGAGTGCAGACGCCGCTTGGCTTCTCCCCGCGTGGCCTTCACCCGCTGCCGAATGTTCGTCAGGTTTTCCACAACGATGGTAGTTCCCGCCGTGATGCCGTGCAGTATAGATTTGCTCAATACGTGGTCGCAATCGCGTCGGAATCGCTGTTCGCGTCCCGCGAGGCGGCGAAGGTGCTTTTTGGCGGACTTCGAGCCGTTCGATTGAAGTTTCCTTTTGAGGCGGAAACGCCTTTTGCTGACTTCGCGCCAGCATTTCTTGCCGTGCAGACGCCCGTCGGAAGTGACGGCAGGGCGTGTCACGCCCAGGTCAACGCCGAGGGCCGTACCATTGTCTGCGAAAGTCACATCGTCAAGTTTCAGAACGACGTGCAGGGTGAAGCGACCCTTACGGTACATCAGGTCGGCAGTGGCAACGCGATTGCCGACAAGTGCCATAGCGTAGGCAGGAACCGCAAAGGCTACCTTTTGACGCCCTGCGACAGTGGCAAGGTTGGCAAGTCCTGTCCGCCAGTCCACCGAGAACGAGTTGCAGTTGTAACGGGGTGGGCAGAGCGTGGACTTAGGACAGCCAACTTTGCGCCCTTTCTTGTCCAATGCGATTGCCGACTTGACGGCTTCCGATGCCTTCTGCCGCGCCTGAACGTGCAGGTCAGAAACAAGTTTCGGGCAGAGTGCTTTGCAGTCTCGGTAAGTAAGTTTGTGAAGGGTGTAGGCGTTCCCTTGTTTAAGTCGCCAGCCTTCAGCACAGACAAGATTGAACGACTGCGTAAATTGACGCATCGTTTCCAACAGGCTTTCGGCCTGTTCCGGTGTGGGTTTCAGGGGCAATCGCACCGTTCTGTCCATGCCTCTATTATGCCATATGTTTGCACGTTTTTGCAAGCATAATTCTAAACGAAAGGTGGGGATACGCCTTCGGCAGACAGGAAGCAATTCCCCTGTCGGCTAAAGCCGAACAGTCCCCTTGCTTGCTTGATATGTCTAAGATCGTAATTCCTATCGATCGTCCGCTAAAGGTCGGTATCGCCATATGCACTCACGCGAGTATCCCCTACGTTCACCTTGGACTTGAAGCTCTCAAACGCAATGAGCCTGAAACGCCGGTGCTCATACATGACGATAGCAGCACTAAGCAACTCGAACTCAGGCTCCTTGCGCAGTCGGAACGCTACGGCGCGTCGTTTGTGAGTACGGACTTTCGCAAGGTTCCCACGATAGGCGACATGAGCGGCTTTGCAGAAGCGCTTCGTTGGGGTGAAGATAATGCGCTTGACGTGGTGGTTAAGTGCTCACGTCGGTTCATCCTTAACCGGGCATGGTCAACGGGGCTTGCGGAGATATTTCAGAACTACCAGTATGCGACCGTGACCGGCGCTTGCGCGTGGTATGGGTTCGGGTTCAGGTCCGAGCTTGTCGCCATGCACGTACCTTCTTACATTGCGTCGGGTGTCTACGCGCAGATGAAAGAGGCGGTTCGCATCAACCAGCGGGTAGACCCGTTGCCGGAAGCGTGGTATCACCGCAAGGCGCGGGAAGTGCATCGGTTCGTTCATCCGTTAGACGTAAACGTTTCGCACTCGGATAACGCACACCATCCCGATTGCGACTTTGTTGTACGGCACGAAAACAGCTATCCACGGTCAAGCAGTAACGACGGGTACGCTCACTGGCCGCTCATGGGATTGCACAGGCACCAGCGCGTTCAGGGAACGGTTTGGCACGACTCACACGCCGAAGGTGATTATTACCTGCTTGCAAAAGAGTTCGGTTTACCTTACGAATTGTCCGACTTCCACCATATACAGGGGGAATAGACAATGGGCGAACCGCGTAAGATAAGGCTACTTCGCAAGCAATGCCCCGGTGACGTGACCGTATTCACGGCGGCTATCAAAGCGCTTCACATATCGCAACCGGGCGCGTTCCTTACCGACTATCATGGCTATCATCCGTCTCTCCTTGAGAACAACCCGTACATCACTCACCTTGAACCGTGGGAAGGGCAGGAAGTCGATACGGATTACGGATACGCGTGCATGAGATCGGGCAGGCCGTTTCATTTCCTGTACGGCTATGTTGAGAACCTGTCAAAGCAACTCGGCGTACATATCGAACTAAGCGACTTCCGGGGCGACCTTTATCTATCCGATGCCGAGCGCGAGCTTTACCCCGGTCTGAAACCGCCGTACATCGTGATTAACGCGGGGTCGAAGGGCGACATTACCGCGAAACAATGGAGCAACCATCGCTTTCAACAGGTGGTAGACGCGCTTCGTGACCGCTTCCAAATCGTGCAGATAGGCGGGGCGTCCGATCACCATGCGCCGCTTACGGGCGTGGTCAACCTGATAGGTCAAACGACCATCAGGCAGCTCATACAGATCGTTCACCGATCTTCCCTTGTGATAACCGGCAACTCGTTTGCCATGCACCTTGCGGCGGCTGTACCTGGCACGGAAACGAATCCGGACAGGCAAAAGATACGACCCTGCATCGTGCTTGCGGGACAGCGGGAACAGCGACAGTGGTTCCACTATCCGGGCCATACGGCGCTTGGCACCGAAGGGCGATTGCCCTGCACGTTCAGCACGGATGCGGACGCTTTGCCTATCGGTCCCGGCGAGGCGTGCTGGGTGAACAAGACCGTTCTGATACCCGGTGACAGAGACCGCAACATATGCAAGTCGGCTATCCAAGACGAAAAAGGCCAATGGCTCCCGCAATGCCTTCACAGGATAACGGCGCGGCACGTAATTGAGGCGGCAGAGGCGTATTTGACATGACCGGACAGGACGTAATACAACGGGTGCTTGTTGACCTTGGCGAGAGTAAATCGACCGCCGCCGTTCAGCAGATGATGCGCTATCCCGACCATGTACGGTTCACGGCAGATCAGATAGCACGCCGCACGTGGTCTTTATATAAAACAGCCGTCACCGACATAATAGCAAACCAGATCGAGTACACGCTACCTTCAAAGCCGTTCCGAGACATGGCTATGAACATCGTAGACGCTTACGGGTTTGTGTGGCCCATCGCTCAGATCACGCCGGAACAGGCCGATCAGCAGTACTTCGGGTGGCGCGACCCGCAAAACCTGTACCTTGGCGACGGACGGCCCCGCGTGGCTATCGTGGAAGGCTTGCTCACGTACAAGCTGTACCCGGTCCCGAACTACAATGCACAAGACGGGCTCATGATTAGCGGCTACTTCGGCGTTGACAAGTGGTACGACATCAACATGGAGTCGCCCCTTCAAGTGGGGGCTGACGAGTGCTGGATTGCAGGTGTATCCCTCCGTCGATGCAAGGAGATGCGCCGCGTAGACCCGACGTACTCCGAGCTTATCCCGTCGCTTGAGATCGACTATCGGACGCTGTGGCAACAACTGTACGGCGAGTCCGTGGGTGCCAACGCGGCCCGTCGCGGCGGCATAATCCCCGCCATCGGCAACAGGTACAACCTTGGCGGCGGGTGGTCATGGGGTGGGTCTTACTAATGGCGCAAGCACAAGACCTCGTGAATATGGCGCTGACATTCCTCGCGCAACCGTCGGGTTCCATCGTCTCGGGTTTGCCGGACAGCACGACCGAAGGGAGCTACGTCATTGCATCCCTATCGCAGAACCTTATGTGGCTCACGGAAGCGCAAAACCGGCTTTGTCGCCTGTGTGTACCGATCTTGGACATCGCAACCGTCACTGTTTCCGCAGGGCAAACCAGCGTAGGCCCGTACTCAACGATTACCAATATGGCGGGACGTATCCTGCACAGACCTACGACGGTATCTATCGGTAGTAACCAGCTTCAAGCAACGAACTTCGGCTTTCTGACGCAAGCTAACAACTACTGGTTCAAACCGGACCCTGCGACGGGTAATCCCGTCGCGTGGGTCGACTCCAATGTGTCGATATTACTTGCGCCTGGGTACACGGCAGCCCCGACGCTCACGATCAGCGGGTTCTTTCTGCCTCCTCCATTATCGGGTGCCGACCAAACCGTTGACAGTTCACTTGACGATTACACACAGAGGGCTATGGCCTTTTACCTTGCGTGGATGATAGCGAGTAAGAACGCCGATAACCAGGTACTAGCGCCTCGTGCTCCGGTTATGTTAAACGAGTTCGCCGCGTCCGTAAAAGAGATTTACACGCGGCTTGTCGAGAGCGACCCGACGCTATCAGGGTTCTTCGACGCGGAACCAATCGACGCCGTGGTTCAGCTCATGTCACAGCAGAGTTTGAGGAAGTAGGCTTATGTCCTCGTCAAGTCCCTATCCGTTTGGCCGGCAGTGCGTTCGGCTCATGCAGCCGGACGTGAACACGACCGAGTACATAGTAAGTGGCAACTTGCAGATCGGCATAACCATGCCGTATGACAGGCTCACAAACTACGTGGGGCAATTTCCGACAGGTGGAGGGCCGGACACGCTCACCATCGCGTACACGGACACTATGGGCCAATCCCAAGGGCCACTTGTGCTGAATGTGACCTTGTGGATGAGTGATACGGGCTACTGCTTCATCAGTCAGGACGGCACGAAGCAATTCCTTGTTGCGGGGGTAAACGGGACATTCTTCGATGCCAACTACGCATCGGTGAACGCGCGTAATGTCGCGGCTTTCGCGCCTGCACTTGCGACCCAATGCACGAATGCGAGCGGGTACGACTATACGACCCTGCTACCCGACCAGATACGGCCCGTGACATTCATCGTCAACGGGCAAACCTACAGCGAATATTCCGCTTAAAGGGCAAAACAAAATGAGTACGCTACTACTGAACGCTTTTACGGACGCTTGGGCTACGCTGTATTACGGGGCGCGAAACGACTGCCCGAAGTCGGCCCCGGTTATCAACAATGCCGCCGACGCTCGCAGGGCGGCATGGAACGCTTTTGCGCTCATGGCAAGCCCGACGCTGAACACGACAAAGGAAGTGCCGATCTTGGAATCGGCCCTAGCGAGCGTCCAAGGTATGCAACTATCCTCCGGCGCGTTTGACCCGCCTGACACGAGCGACAACGAACACAACTCCGCGCTTGGCGACGGGGTAGAACTACCGGCTATGAAGGCGCTCGCCGATAGCGGTCTGTTACCCGCCGTATCCGGCCCGTGGCTCACTTCGATCGACAAGAACACTCAGTACCTTGTCGGCCCGGATGCTACGGCGTACAACGCTTCGAGGGTGAACTACAGTCACAGGGACAGCATCGACGCAAGCCTAAAGCTGTACCAGTACATCCTTTATCCGACTTCTGACAACCTGACGGCATTCAACACGTCCTTTGCCACATTGCAGGGCGATATGCTCGGTGCAGGTTATCGGATTGCGCTCATGCCCTACGGATGGCCCGGACAGATTATTGCGCCGGGTGGAACTCCTACGCCGGGGAACATCGGACTGGAGTCGGCTTACGGCGTCATGCCAGAGCGCGATCACAGCGGACTTACCTCGCAGGTGGTCGGCTACGATGCTTCGTACCAGATGGTTGACTTGTACTCGCTCGCTACCCTGTCGCTCATGGCACAGGACGCGGGGCTAACGTCCATAGCGACGGCGGCAAACACGCTGATTGGTTATCAGCAAGACCTTCTGACGCGGTGCATTACCCCGAACGGCGTAAACATCGCCGGATGTTGCAGGGTAGGCGGTTCGACTGACCCGGTAACGGGCAAGTACACCCCGTTCGAGACGGACCCCACGACGGGGGCAGGCAAGACATACGACGTGGTAACGGCCAAGGTCGCGGCCCAACTTGCTTACCACGCAACCGGCGTTCAGGCATGGGCTACGGCGCGTGATATGCTTGTGGCGTCCTACGGTGATTACGGGCGCATCTGTACGCGGATTGCACAGCCTGGTATCAAGACGACCGAGTACATCAAGAACAACGCTTTGCAGATCGGCATTACGATGCCCTACGATCAGGTGACGACCTTTGCGCCTCAGTTCCCAACGAACGGAGGGCCGGACACGCTCACGATCACGTACACCGATCAGACAGGACAGCCGCAAGGTCCGTTGACGCTGAACCTGACGTTCTGGATGAGCGACGCGGGGTATTGCTTCATCTCGGCTGACGGCACGAAGCAGTTCTTGATAGCGGGTGTGAACGGCGCGTTCTTCGATGCCAACTGCACGGCGATCAACAACCGCAACATAACGGCATCGGCAACACCGCTCGCGGGTGTGTGCATGAACGCCGGCGGGTACGGATACACGACCCTGCTACCGAACCAAGTAAGGCCGGTCACGTCAATCGTCAACGGCCAAACTACGGATTAGGATTATGGCCGCTATCTACTACTCGCAGGGAACAGCACGGCCATGAGTAGGCACACACCGATAGCGAGTCCTATCCAGTAGGCCGGCGCATGAGTGTAGACGAACACGACCGCGAGAAACGCGGCGATGAAACATACGATCAGTCGAGGCATTAGGTTAGCTCCCTTGTAATACTTCCGTCACTGTATCAGAACGATATTATAGCGCACTATGTCTCAACAAAGCAACAATCCATACGCAAATAGTGGCGTGGCCGTTATCGACGAGTCGCGACTGTTCCAAACGGTCGATCTCTACACGCCGATACAGAGCATGGACGGCCAGATGCTGTTAGCCGCCGATAATATGAGCAACGCCGCTGGCGACCTCATAGGCAGGCCGGGACGGGTAGGCAGGTACGGCGGCTCGCAATCTTCATCAAGCAACAACGACCATGTTAGTGGCACCTCCTCTTCGAGTAGTTCGGCATACCAGGATGACGGCTTTACCTACTACGGCGTTCCCCCCGGCGCGTCCTACGACATTACGGACTATACCGACGGCCAAGGGTATCACTGGATGCTCTTTACGTCGGGCGGCAAGCTATACAAGACGCAACAGGGTACCAACAGTTACACGGAACTGCTGACCACTACGGGTAGTTCGTTCGCCATAAACAGCGCGACGGTCGACTCCTGCACCATCGGCAACTACGTTTACATATCGGATAACGTCAACCCGTGGGTTCGCGTGTCGTTGCTCGGCGGGTTCCCCGTAGTCGCCATGATTGCGCCGGTTGACGCGCCTACGGTGGCGCTCACGGACCTCGTTATTGACACGCCAACCGCTTCCCAGTGGAACCCTGGGCCGACGCCGAACAACGTACTGACAACCACGAGCGGCACGTTCTCCGTGCCTTCTACGGCCATATCGAGCGGCTTACTGGAGTCGATTAACAACGGCAGTTCGTTCATAGGCAGCCCAACGCCGGTGACGATTCCCGTAGTGTCCACAAACAACTTCGCGCAGTACAGTTCTGTAACGATTCAATCGAGTGCGACGAACTACGCGTATTTCACCATATCGGCAGCTGGCGGCGGCAATATAACTGGGTACTTCACAGGTGGCACGGCGGCAGGCACTACGATGCCTATGGGCGCATCGGTTATTCCAGCTACGCTAAACGGTAATCCGGGCTTTGATATTGGCAGCGGTCAAGTCCTTTCAGGCGTGCTTGGAGTAGGTAATCCGTGGGGAGGTGCGAACGGGCCATACCACTATCCGGGCGTGTCTCCGGACTACGGGCCGGGGTCTTATCCTACCGCAAGTGAACGGCCCTACTTATCCCATAATTGGAGCCTACTGCTAGACAACGCGGCGGACGCGATAGGTGAGACGATCTACGCGGTGCCGAACGATCAAACGTCATGGCCTAACCCTAGCGGACTGAAGAACGCGGCATCTTTCCTGTTTACCTGTTGGTCTCTGCAACAATCGGCGGGTTCAACGGCGTCATTAGCAGTCACGATGCAGCCATACAGCAGTGGTGGCAGTCCCTTGGCCGGGGCAGTCACGCAACTGCTGTATCCCGACTCGGCAACTAATTGGTTGCAACTAACAGCCGCGTTCAACTTTGCCGAAACGCTGCCTAGCGACCCAGACCATTACGAGTTTATTCTGTCGTCGGGGCCATCCAACACCAGCGGTAACGGTGTTTGGGTCGCGCAAACCTCACTGTCAACGCTGAATAACTCACCTTCTCTGTCAAGCTCAGGCACCACTCAAGTAAAGTGGCAATCGCTTTACAACACTATCGGCGGCGGCTACATGGTGCGCGATTACGGCACCATCAGCTACACCGACATTGCCGTTGACGCCACGACCAACACGAAAGTAACAAGTGCGCTTACCCCGTTCACGTCGGCGGATGTTGGCAAAACACTCGTTATCACTGGCGGCACAGGATTCACACCGGGGGCGTACACGATCAGTACCGTCGTTAGCAATGTGGCGACACTAAGCGCGTCGCCTGCGGCGACCAGCACGACGGGCGGCTATGGCAACCGTAGCGGTTCAGGCGTAAAGGACTTCTCGCAGGTAGGCATACTTGCAATGGCATGTACCAGCCCGATACCGCTAACAGACTTATTCCTGCGGTTCGGTTTCGTGCAGGATGGGACCGACACGATAGCGTGGTCGAACGACATATTGTTCAACGCGACGGGAACTGTGGCGTACTGCGACATATCCACGCTGACCGGCTCGATCAACCTGGCCGATATACGTTACCTGTATATCCAGGCAGTACTAGACCTTCCATTAGCCGACATACCTCCGAACACTAAGACCAACGTGCTGACGTTTGGTCCGCTCACGTCAGGCGGCAACCTGACCGTCGGGCAGGCCAATTACATCTACTATGTGACCGAAACAGCGGTCATTGACGAGTTCGACAGTATCCAAAGCAACCCTTCGGCGGGTAGCGCGAACGTCATACCTACAGACGGGCAGGCGCAAGCTCAGATAACCATACCTGCGGATTGCCCGAAGAACGCGCTTACCACGCAGTACAGCCTATGGCGGCTAGGCGGTGTGTGGGATGACACGCGGCTCATTGCGACGGTAGGCAAGAATGCGACAGTAGGCGCGAACGGCGCAAACGCGACAGATTCAACAAACCCGTATTACAGCTACGCTTCGGGTGTGTTCATCGACAATACGCCGGACATATGGCTGACGCTCGCAACGCTGATTAGTTTTGGCCGTGACCCAATGCCTACTGTTGTTGGGGCGCAAGCGGAATGGCAAGGTAGGCGGTGGGCGGCTGTCGGTAACACACTGTACGGTTCGTGGCTTGCGAACTCGGACACATCAGCAGGCATGATGACCACGCTGATACTGGACACGTCGGACCCTAACGCGGCCATCGAAGGGTGCAACTTCCCCATATCCCAAGACCCTACGGATACCATCGTCAGGCTTATCCCATACGGCATACCGATAGAGGCGGGTAATGCGTTTGGCGGCGGTTTACTCGTGCTGAACAAGCGGTCGGTATTCATGGTGCAGGGTACGGACCCGACTAACTTTGCCATACGCCAATACGACTATGACGAAGGAATAGGGCTAATCGCACAACGGGGCGTGGCCCGCATATCGGCCAACCAACTGATATTCATGGGGCCGGACAGGTTGCATGTATTCCCTCCTCAGGGCGATGCCGTCGCAAACGATGTTGGACTTCGTATACAGCCGGCGTTGTATCCGGCGTATCCCAGGCAACAGGTATTGCAGAACGCTACGGCGTTCGCTAAGTCGTGGATGATGTACCACGATAGCGCGATATACCTCGGCGCTCCGATGCCCGGTGACGCGGCTCCGTCTGTCGTGTGGAAGTACGACCTTCGCGTTAGGGGATGGACCCGGTGGACGGGTACGCAGGTTCCCGTAACGGACGCGGGTAACAGCTCGTCAAGTAGCAGCTCTGGCGGTTCCGGCGCTATCTACTACTCGCAGATGAACTTCACGTCGGGCCGTTCGATGCCGCCAAACGCGCTAGGTTCGCCTTACGAGCTGTACTTCTACGGGAGCGGGATAGATGCGGACGGAAGCAGTAACGGCTTAGGCGGTCAACTGTACGTCATGCAGGGCAGTATCGACATCGAGACGCCGATAGCTACCGCGACGGCCATTCCTTGTACGGTCACGGTCCATGCGTTCAGGCCGGGGTTCTTCTACAGGTTCAAGCTCCATCCCTTGTACTACAGGGAAGCACGGCTTGAGTTCATCGAGATCGAAATGATACTGAACGGCTTGCTCACCATGACCGCGCAGGCGTACAACGCGGGACCGTCCGGCCCGGTTGCGATACCCGGCGCGGCAAGCGTTCAGCAGTACACGCTTACGGGGCTAGGCCAAGGGTTCCGCAAGGAGATGCCATCGGGGTTGATCGAAGGCCAGTTCGTCACGCTGACACTGACGTTCGATTGCGGACTAACGCAGGGCAACACCACGTATGTACGGGGCGTTCGGGGCCACGTCACACAGACTGGCCAAGGCGCGGGCTAACATAAAAAAATCGCCCTAGCCATTCGAAGTGGCCGGGGCGATTCCATGTTGCATCGCGTCTATCTAATTTCACTCGTACTATACCACATCGGTAACATAAAAAAAGACCCTGCGCGGTTAAGCGCAGGGCCAATGTCCCGAGTACAAGACAATGAACAGACACGAAGGCATTGTATCACACCTCTTAAGGAATTGTCAACATGGATAACGCATCGACGGGTTGCGCGGGGCTGTGCTCAGGGCAACTTACAATCACATCGTCGGCACAGCCGCTATCGGCCGCTACTTTGAACGGCGCATTCAAGACGGGGTACGGGTCAAACGGCTATTACCTGCGAACTACGGCCAACTGCTACATCGGCGGTGCGGGCGTGACTACGACTACCGGCATGCTCATCAGCGCAACGGACACGAGCCCCACGGAGATCGAGACCAGCGCGTTGCTGTACGTTGTCGGCACCAACGGGACACTCAGCTTCATCCAGTTGTCTAGCTAAAGGAACGCATCAATGGGACTATTTGGCAACTTCTTTGGCGGTTCATCGGCTCCAAACTACAACGTGGCGAACGGCTATCTCGGTAATTTGCAGTCGATTGGCACGAACTACGGGGTCACTGCGAACCAGCTGAACAACACGTACAACGGGGATCAGGCTCAAAGCCAACAGGCATTGAACGGGCTATCGCAGTACCTTCAGAGCAACCCCGCTACACAGTCGTACAACGCGGCTCAAACGGCTAATGCGGAGAATGGCGCAAGCGAGGCGGCAACACGCGCAGCGGCCAACCTGGACACGAATCTAGCGTCTCGTGGCATATCGCCGAACAGCAGTATGGGTATCGGCGGTCTGGCGAGCATCAACCGTGGTTTAGCGGCCAACGACGCTAACATCCAGTCGCAGGTAGGCCAGAACAACATAGCCCAACACGCGGCGAACCTCGGACAACTCGCTAACCTTTGGGGAGGTGCGGCGAATACCGCGTTCGGTCAGAACCAGGACGTGAACGGGGCGAGGGCCGGGATATACGGGAACCTCGCGGCGAACGCAACCAACCAGGCGAACGCGCTTTACGACTATCAGCAACAGCAGAATGCGGGTGTAGGCTCGTTTCTTGGGGCGCTCGGCACGGGTGCGAGCATGATACCGGGGATCGGGACCGTTGGAAGTGTGGCGGCAGGCACGCTCTCCAGGTAGGGTGAAAACATTATGGCTAGTATGACGTCGGTACCGCCTATGGGCTTAGATCAGTTTGGCGCGATAGTTCCGCCGCCTGTATCTGCGGGGCAGGGGATTGCTGCGCCTCCCGCTCAGGGCGTAGTTGCGCCAACACCGCTTCATGCGCTTGTTGCCGCAAACCCGCAGGCCGATGCGAACGCCATATCCCGCGCTACGAACGTGCATCCCGCTATCGTCCAATCGGTTATAAACCAAGTACGCGCTACTCAGCAGCCCGTCCCGCAGGGTTCGCCAATGCTTGCACAGGGACCGTCCGTACCTCCTCCTATGCCGACGAACGGGCCTCAGCTTGCGCCGGTATCTATGACACCTCCGGGCCTCGTGAGCACGACCGTAGGGCCGATGGTGCGCGGGTACTCGTCGCCGAACGCACCGGCTCCCGTCGCCCAAGGGTATGCGAGCACTCAGCAGGCGAACCTTCCACCTCCTCCGGCGATCACCATACCGGGGTTGACGAACACGGCCATTGCGCCGCCTAAGACAGTTTCGCCAACGGAAACCAGTACAACGCCAACGGAATCGGCACCGGGCGCGACCGCTCCGACGAGTCCCGCGCTTACGGCGGCATTACGCGGCGGGGTTGTGCCTAATACATCGTCGCAGATGGCACCGGCAGGCACCGCGAGCGTACCGCTTGCGAGTACGTACCAGCCGGACGCGCCTGCACCTGCCGCATCGCAAGAACACGCCGTACCAGGCCGTCCGGGCTTCTTGCAGCAGGTTTTGGGCGGTCTCGGCCACATTGCGCCTTACCTTGTGGCAGGAGCTATTGATGCGCGTAACCCGCAAGGCGCGGGTGACTTCCTCGGCAACTTCCAGCAAGGGCAGCGATACAATCAGGAAGTCAAGGCGCAACAAGCACAACAGGCTAGGGAGACAGCGCAACAGACGTTTAATAACAATATTGAAATGTCGCGAGCTAAAGCCGAGTCCGATCAGAACGCATTCAACAACTCCGAGAAGCTAAAGGAAGATGCCTACCGCGACGAAGTATTGGCGGGTAAGACGCCAAAGGCGGCGGCTGACGCGGCGGAAGCTAACCTGAAAACACTTCAAGGCCAACCAACGGCGCAACTTGCAGAACAAACATACATCGCGTGGCAAGAATCGCATGGTATAACCCCGACCCCGGAAGATTTGAAGATATTCCGTGACCCTGCTACGGGCTATAAGACGTATCTCGACCACAATCCGTATATTGTGCCAGAAAACGCGCATCAACTAGTACAAGACAAACTAGCGACAGGCAAATACGACTTACTTAAAGGCCGGTACGCCGAACTTAAGAACCTCGACGATGCGACCATTCAGGCGATGCTTGCCAAGAACCAATTCACAATCGACCAAGATACCGGCCAAGTGCTCAAGAACGGCCAAATCGTACCGCTGGACCAAGCGGATATTGCACTGAAACAAGCGGAAGCGGCAGCGGCTCCCGTCAACGCGGCGGCTCACAGTACCGAAGCTCAATCGGCGGCCACTAATGCACAGTCTACTAGGGACCGCACGTATGGCACTGGTGGTGCAAAACAGATAGGGGCCGGAAGTGGTAGTGGCACGAGTGCTCCCGTCGCCATAGCTACGCCGGGAAGCAACGAAGCAAGCTACGGCAACCAGTACAACAAGGCGGTTGACACCGCGAACAAGGCACAGTCGGCTCTGGTTAAGTGGCGCGAAAACAACTCAGGGAAAGACCCTGCCGAACTTGTATCGGCGATTAATGCGGCCAACAACGTGCTCGCTTTTATGCACAGCACAAAGAAGACCGGGCCGCAAACGGCGCGATCTACCGCATACAAGGCAAACTATGGGGGGAGCGGTATAACCGCGCCGCCCGGTGGCGCGGTGGCTGCACCGAACGTGCCTCCCGGCGCAGGACCACTTCCGCCGAGTGGTTATGTTGCTGGCAAGGGCGCTAATACCGGGGAAACGATATACCATCAACCGGGAACGGATAATTTCTGGTCTCCCAAGTACGGACACGTAACGATTAAAAACGGGCGTGTAGTTCCAGTACAAGGGGCGTTGTTGATTGACCCGAAGAAGGGCAGTTTTACCATGCGGGAAAGTATTGCACCGCCAACACAAGCCTAAATAAATGTCAACAACCACGGGAACGAACAACACAATACCGGCTGACTTCGCATCGGACGTGCTCGCCATGTCGAAGTCAAACGGCGCGGCATCCTCCGCGCCTGCCCCTGCGCCTAAAATACCGGATAGCTTCGCGTCCGATGTACTTGCGATGTCAAAGTCGCAGTCCGCGTCAACTATACCTCCTACGTCTGCATTGCAAAACCAGTTGCGCGACTCCGTGGCTAAAGCCGGAACGCTGAATCAGGCGATTGTCGCAGGTCGGCAAAGTCCGCTGTATCACGCCGACGATCCTAGCCTTGTTGCGGCGATCAACAAGCAGAACGCGCTCACCCAGCAGGACGAAGGGCAGATAAACGCTTACAACGCGCAACATAACCCCGCGATGCAGGCTAACGCACGGCAGGCAGGCCAAACTCCGGCAGGGTACGCACAGGGGCTAACCAACCTACAAATATCGCGGCAAAACGCGGCTAATGTTCCACCGATTGATACGTCTTTCGGCAAGGCGTTTGGCGATGCTGGGGACCAGATGCTTTCTCCGTATACCGAGGGCATTGCCGACACGATTACGGGTATTCCATCAGGCATTGCAAGCGTGGCTGGCAATATGGCTATGACGCTCGGCAGGCCGCTCATAAATGACCCTTTACAGGTTGCGCACGATGACGCGCTGGCGGCAGGTAATAAAGCGCTGGCGGCCAAGATACTGCACATGCAAATGCCCGGTTCCGCAACAGAGCAGGACCGCGACCTTCTTATGTCCGCAGGGCCGGGAATATTTGTTCCCCCGTCCGCAAATAACGCACTTAACGGTTCCCCCGTTCTTGACTTCAAGCATGACCCGCGAGGCGCAACATCGGAACTGATGGCTGACCTAATGGTAGGTGCAGGTGGTTTGCACGGCGCGGGCGTCGAAGTGCCAACGCCAGGGGACATGGCCGATGCTGTGAACAAAGCCATTATGCCGGGTGATGTTGGGAATGTTGCCGACAACCTGCGAACGCCGAACGCAAAGCCTACTGTCGCGCCCTCGCAATCCGGTTTTGCCTACCAGGTGGACAACTCGCTTAATGCGAGCTTTGCGCGGTCTGGCGTGAAAGCGCGACAGGCATCACCGCCTACGCAGGCGACGGGTGAACCTCCCGACGAAATACAGGTAAATCCTAACTGGAACGCCGATGATTTCCGTTCCCTCGCCAACACATCAACGAATAAAACTTTGGCGGCTGCACGTAACGCTGCGGCTGATTACCTCGACAAGAACCACGGAGGGGCATCGTTCGACGGGACTAAACCCGCAACAACCGCGCCAACAATAGGCGATGTTACCCCGCAGGAAGCGCAACAGGGACCGGCACCGGACGCGAAGCCGATAGCGGGAACCGTGGCACAACCGCAACCGACGAAGGGCATACAACAAGCAGTCGCAGGTGAACCAGGTGCGCTGAATACCGTGGATGATGTAATACACGCAATCGGCGCGGCAAACCCTGTCTACGCGGACCCGTCTCATGCCGCCGCGCTCAAGGCGCTCCTTGACAGTCACGCGCAGGCATGGGCTAAGTCTACGGGCCGTCCCATAGCCGACTACGTTCCGAGTGTATGGCACAGCGTGGTCAAGGGGGAAGAGCCTACACAAGAGACGGCTCCGAGCGGCGTGCCTGCGTCAACTGAGCCGCCCGCGCCGGTAGTCGCGCCGTCTATGGCTCCTGTGCAAGGCGCGGGCGTTCCTGCGACGGCGGCACCGCCACGTGTGAACATGGCTTTGCCGATCAGTGAGATACACACTGACCCGCAACGGTTTCAGTACAAGGTGGGCTACGGCACAGGTGGTTCGACCGGCTCGACCCGCGACATTAAGGCGTGGGACCCGTACAGTGTCGGGTTAAAGCAAGTGTGGGTGGACCCAGCTGACGGCAAGACCTACATGGTCAACGGGCATAACACGCTTGACCTGGCCAAACGAACAGGCCAAACGACTTTGCCGGTTCAGTACATTGATGCGCCCGACGCCAAGACAGCTCGCGCTATCGGTGCTATTACCAACATCAACGAAGGTAAAGGCACACCAATTGACACGGCTAAGGCCATTAGGGATGGTGGAGATACTCCGGAATCGCTTGCGGCAAAGGGCGTTAATATCAAGTCTGAACCTGTACGGCAAGGCATGGCGATGGCTAACCTATCGCCTACGCTGTTCAGCCAAGCCGTTACCGGAGAATTGCCGACCGACCGCGCTACTATAATAGGCGGCTTACTGCCCGACCACAACGACCAAGCCGCACTGATGAAGTTGCTTGGCAAGCGGAACATGACCAACGACCAGATACGGGAACTGGCCGAGTCTGTTAATGCCGCTCCGCGCGTCACGTCCACAACGCACAGTCTGTTCGGGGACGATGAAACTACGCAGAACTTGGCCGTAGAACGGGCCAACGTCGCCGCTCACGTTAAGAGCGAACTCAAGAAAGCGGCATCGGCACTAAAGACGGTGGCAAAGCCGGGTAACGCCGAACGTCTCCATGCCGCCGATAACGTCATTAACGCGCAAAAGTCGGCTGAATTGGGTACGATAACGGGAAGGGCCGCAGACGTATTCGACCAGTACAAGAATGCGGCGGGAACGTCCGTTAGTGACACACTCAACGATGCTGCACGGCGAATAGCCGCAGGAGAGAACAAGAATGCCGTCTATAAGGATACCGTCGCAACGATCAATGCCGCAATCCCCGACCTCGCACGCGGTAACGATGGACGACCCAGCAGTACAGCGGAGTTTGGCTTCGGCGGCGATAGCCCACGCGGGAATGCTCAAGTACCCACCATCGAGTATGCCAACGAGGGAAGAGGTGGAGCGGCTACAGAAGCTAGCCATGCAAAACCCGCTGATAGCACCGAACATGAAGGACTAACCGACACCCTCTTTCAGAAACAACCAGCACCCCATGACAAGAACCTTGTCGCCGTTCATAATGCCACATCTGACGGCATACTTGCGGCGGCAAAGTTAGGCGGCATTCCCGCGCCGTCAATAGCAATTCTTGGCAAGGATATACCGCACAATCAGTACGGCGAAATATCTCTTGTGGGGCCGCGCGAGATGATCGACCCCGAAACCGATTCGCGGAACAAGGTGTTTAGCCGCGACGCTTATTCGCCTACTCAACCCCGGCCAACAGTGAACCTAACAGAGCGGCAGTTGAGCAAAGCTCTTGATTCCGTAATGTCTGGAATGAAAGACGGCAACGGTCGCCCCGAGCGAGTAGACAGATATGAACTGAATGGTCAAACGAAAGGCAATTTAGATCCTCGCGACCTCGCAGAACGCATCGCGCAACATGACGCTGTTCGTGCCGCATTCCTGAAAGATCACGGCGTTGACATCTCGCCATATCGGGAAGTTCAGACCAACGGTTACGTTCGCTACCACGGCAGAGAGCATACGTCACCGGTCCGGGAACTCCTTGACTCGAAGTATGGAGACGGCTCCTCGTACAGCGGCGATAAGGCTGTAGCCGGTTGGGTACAGGACAAGATCGCCCCGCATATTGGCGAACCTTTGCTTCAGCACGGCAAGTCTCGCGTTCCCTACACATTGGATAATATCGTCGCCGCTATGACCGGCAAAGGTGTGCGCGGCAATGTAGACACAATGACGCAGGGGCTTGAAAAGCAACTAGCCCGGTCGGCGAAATCATTCAAGAGCGTATCCGAAATGCACGCCAACGAAGGGATGATTGCTCGGCCAGCGGACTATGACGCTCGTCGCGATTCGGTACAGAATCAGTTCTTTGGATTCTCGGATGGTTTGACACCTGCCTATCGTTATAACGACACGTGGACACGACTAGACGATTCTGCAAAGTCTCTAGGGGATTACTTGAAGGGGCCACGTACCCCAAACGGATTTAAGACTGCGCTCGCTCGAAACGGGTTCGACCCCGCGAAGGTAGATGCCGATACCGTGAAGGCTGGTATGACGGCGGCTCAATCGCTTCATGCGTTGCCGACACGATACTTTGAAGCCAAACCGCTTCGCGGCGTAAAACTTAACGAGTTTGCAGGGGCTGTTGTACCGCACGATGTTTCACCGGAAGTCATTGACGCCTTGAAGGGGAGCGGAATCAACGACATCCGAACATATCAAAACGGGGATGACGAAGGGCGGCGACAGGTTATTGAATCCCTTGCAAGAGATAAGTCCGCGCTCTTCCAGGGCGCGAAAGGTTCCGTCACCTTCCGCCCCGAGGACGGACGCGCCATAGTCCGGTTCTTCCGCAGCGCCGACATGTCCACGGCGGTACACGAGATAGCCCACGTGTGGCGCAGGACGCTCTCCCAAGATCACCTAAACACGCTAGAGGACCATTACGGTATCAATGACGGCAATTGGACCCGCGACCACGAAGAGCAGTTCGCCCGCGACTTCGAGAAGTATGCCGCGTCCGGCAAAGCGCCAAAGCCGTCACTTCAGGCCGTTTTTGACAACCTCAAGGAATGGTTGCACAAGATATACGACGGCGTGAAGGGTAGCCCGCTGGAAGGCGATCTGCACCCGACGCTCCGCAGGGTGTTCGACGAAATGCTCGGCAAGGACGATGACGCGGGTACGAGCGTACACGACGGCGGCGAAGTGTCAGGAAACGGTACCGCGAAAACTAACAGCGGTGATCTGTCTGGCATGACTCGCCCCGCGAAGTACGCTGGCTCGATTAACACGGAGTACACTGGCGTTGACAGTAAAGGCGACGGGTACACTCGTGCGGCCATTGATAAGGCAGGCTTAACCGAACACCACGCAACGACCATTGCGCGTATTGAGGAAAAGGCTAAGAACCTTGGCCTGAACAGCGCGGATGTCTCCGTGCTTGCTAACGCATGGCGCAATCACCCCGACAAAGAAAATGCCGGCGCACTTGGACCCCACACGACCGTAGCGGTTCGGAACATCCAGGACAAGCACACCCAAGCAGTCATGGATGCTGACGAGAAGTATCAGTCCGACCCGACACCGGAGAACCGTAAGGCGCTTGACGAAGCAACGGCAAACCATGCCGATAGCACGTACCTGCGCTCGGTCAACGCGCAGGCGGCAGGTACTATCCTTCGCGCTCACGGTGAAAAGTCAGCCGCATTCGAGGGAACCGGTTACGCTGGAGACCCGAACGACCTCCTGGCACCGCAACGGCAACCGGCCTCGGGATGGGCCAAGCGTACCCGCGCAGCAAGCGGCGGCAACTACGGTAAAGGGGCAAAGCTCGTCACGTCCGACGAAGCGGCGCAGGCTATTGCGCGTATCAAGGCAGGTCGAAACACGCCGGAGACAACGGATACCCTGCACCAGCTTGACCCCGCCGATGTTGACGATGCCGCGATAGTTGGCGCACACCACCTCGACGCCGGGACAACTGAGTTCGGTGCATGGTCGCAAAAGATGAGGGACGACCTCGGGCAGCACCTTACCTACGCCGAATTGCAAACCATCCTGCAAAACTCACGAGCCGAGATTGCGTCACGTACCGGATCACGTCAAGGACCACCCGCGTCCAGCCTGTTTGTTGACCACATCGCCAAGACCCTAGGCACCAACGGCGCGAAAGAGTTTATGAACGGGCTGCTCGATCACCCCGCGCTACTCGATAAGGTTGTTGCCGGTGACGCTCGTACATCCGCCGAAAACGCGATAGTCAACAAGCTATATAACGATAACTTGCCGGCCAAGGGGGCTGCCGGTGCGAGGAATGCCGCAGTACGACAGGTCCAGGAAGCGGCGAAGCAGGCACGTATAGCAAGCAGATCGAACGGCACGGGGTTTGCCAAGAGGGGTACCGCTTACGAAGCGGGTATCACGCCGGAAGAACGGCTGTCCCGTATCATATCGGCATCGCACGGTATGAATGCCGGTAAACAGTTCGCCACATCGCTTGACCCCGACATATTGGCGAAGGTTGCGCGTGGCCGTGGTTTGACCGCCGAAGAGTCGGACGCGGTAGGTAAGGCCATGATTCAAGCACAGGGTGCGCGGGCCACATCGAGCCGGCCGGTACCCGCAGAAGCCATACATAGGGCCGTTGCCGACACACGTAAAGCGCTTCGCATGTACGGCGACGAAGTGCGAGCCGGGAACCCAAAAGAAGTACTGCGCGAGCAGTTGCAAAGGACGTTCGATCACGACCCCGCCAAGATAGCGGAGATAAACAGCGACCTCGCGGGTATCGACAAACACGATATTGAAGGTCTGTCCGACGTACTTATCAAGCACTCAGACCAGGGCGCAATTAGCAAGCTCATTGACGCTCGGCGCTCCGGTTTGCTCTCGGGTCCGCAAACACTCCAAAAGATCGGACTATCCCACTTGTTGTATACCGTAGGGGAAGAACTAAAGCGTGGGCCTGCCCGCATGGTATCGCCCGACAACGTTGGGCCGATCAGCGGCAAGGCTATTGCCGCGTCACTGGCCAAAGTCCGTGAAGAAGGGGTACCTGCGGCGGCGACTATGATGAAGCATGGGCCTACCGCAGTGCAGATGATGGGGAAAGACCCGTTATCAGCCGCTATGGTCCCGTACCGTGCGGAGTTTAACGCAGGGATTCGGAACGGCGCGGTAAACAAGGCGGTCAATGCGGTTGTGCGATTTCCATACAGGCTTCACGGTGCGCTCTATCACATGAACTCGGTGTACGCTATGGAACGTGCATTGCAGGAAGAGTCGTTCCTGGCCGCACAGCGCGAGGGCAAGGCGGCGGGGCTTACCGGATCGGCACTACGTGCTCATATCGCTGCAAGGACACCGGAGATACGTGATGCTCCCACGCCAAAGATGATAGAGGCGGCGGCGGCACAAGCGCGAGAGGGTACGTTCCAGAACGATAACGCCATGCATTCAGGCCTTCAGTTCGTCAAGCACCTAAAAGGGGGTGCGTTTGCGCCTGCCATTAACACGGCAATCCCGTTCGACAAGGTTCCAGTCAACATCGGCGGCAAGGCGCTTGAGTACAAGTACGGGTCTCTGTATGCACCGGTGCGTGCGATGGTTAACAAGGTAAGCGGCAAGACCGTTACCCCGGCAGAGGCGCGTATCCTTGCTAACACATTCGGGCGAGGCGCACTTGGCGCTCCGCTTATCGCGGCTGGTGTTGCGGCCTACATGACACACCATGCTTCCGCCGGTGATCCCAAGCATTTCCAACCGGCGACGCTAAACGTGAACGGTCGCAAGTATGACACATCCGACCTAGGGCCTGCCGTATCGGGCGGTTCCGAGGGTGTGGAACTCGCCAACCTTATCAGTAAGGCGGCGAAGGGCAAACTAAAGGGTTCCGATGCTACCGGGCTTTTGGCAAACGAGTTCAGCAGTATCCCGCTGGTCAATGCGTCCGAGTCCCTGGCCGGTGTGATGCAGGACGGCTTAACCAAGAGTGTGGTCGGTCAGTGGTTAGCCTCATGGCTTCCATATTCGGCTGCATTATCGCAGGTGGCAGCACTCACGGACAAGAGCGGTGATCGAAGGCATAAGTCATCGGCGCTCGATTACGTTAAGAACGCTATCCCTGGCGAACGCGAAACGTTACCAATACAGCGAAGTGGCAAGAATAATACCGGCACACCAGTACCACAACCCGGATGGGACAGGTCCGTACCCGATACCACTCCTCCGGGGGATCGCTAAATGCCGCCAATCCAGCGCCGTAAACCGTTTACCCCGCCTACGTCCGTAGCAAAGGCTACGGTGTCGAACGCCACACAGCAGTTCAGCGGTGGTACCCCTGCGGCGATAGTCACGCCGGGTCTGATCGGCCCAACAGGTAGCACAGGACCAACAGGCCCAACGGGTGCGACAGGTCCAACCGGTCCTGTTGGAGCTACCGGCGCAACCGGACCCTCCGGAGCGATTGGGGCGACAGGTCCAACGGGTAGTACCGGCCCCGCAGGTGTTACCGGCGCAACGGGCGTCACCGGCCCTGCTGGTGTCACAGGCGCGACAGGTGCAACGGGTGCGGGAACCACGGGTGCAACAGGTCCGACCGGCCCTTCGGGTGCGGCAGGTGCAGCGGGTGTAACCGGCGCGACTGGACCTTCCGGCGCTGCGGGGGCCGTTGGCGCGACTGGTGCTACGGGTCCTACCGGAAGTGCCGGTGCGGTGGGCGCTACGGGGGCGACAGGCCCAACAGGGGCAGGCGTTACCGGGGCTACCGGGCCAACAGGTCCGAGCGGGTCGGCGGGGGCCGTTGGAGCTACGGGGCCAACGGGTAGTGCCGGAGGTGTCGGGGCTACCGGCGCAACGGGTCCAACGGGAAGTGCGGGCGCTGCGGGTGTTACAGGTCCGACAGGGGCGACGGGCGCTACCGGGGCCACCGGGGCGAACGGACACAGCCCGATCACGACCATTTCGTCGGGCTCGGTCACGATACCGGCCACCTCTTCGACGGTCGCGGTCACGTTTACGGACGCGGCGGCTTTTTCGATAGGTCAGTACGTCCTGCTCTACGACGGCACGAGCCGCATGAGCGGCCAGATCACGGCGCTCGCGGGTTCGTCGGTGACTCTTGCGGCGCTCGGCTACCCTAACGACAACTCGGCGGGTACGGTCATCGGCGCGTCGGCCACGGTCTCGCTGATCGGCAGGATCGGGATTACAGGCTATACAGGCGGCTCGACGCTGCTGTACTCGAATACGACGGTGCCTTCGGGGAACACCATCGCCAACACGACCACGCCGACCGCGTTCACCTCCTCGTTCGCTATCCCGGCAGGTTCGCTTGCGGTGGGCCAGGTGTTGCGGTTTCGCATGTGGGGCGTTTACAGCACGGCGCTGGTCGCGCCAACGATCACGGTGCAGCTCCTGTTCGGCGCGACGGTGGTGAGTACGACGGGCGCCATCACGGCGGTATCTAGCATCACGAACGGCGGTTGGCTCGGAATCATCGACCTGATCGTGACGGCGATAGGGTCCTCGGGCTCGGTGGAGTCGCAGGGGTACGGCGAGTATTCGACGGCGGTAACGACCGGGCTTTCGGTCAACATGGCGAACACGGCGGCGGTTGGCTCGATCAACTTCAACGCATCGCAAACG
>Ga0302281_10000356_pt1 | contig 35326 bp, 17 predicted proteins | sample III_Fen_E1_2_FD_198762 | JGI IMG/M metagenome (GOLD analysis project Ga0302281, IMG submission 198762) | Peat permafrost microbial communities from Stordalen Mire near Abisko, Sweden - III_Fen_E1_2 | ecosystem: Environmental > Terrestrial > Soil > Wetlands > Permafrost | place: Sweden: Abisko...
ATCGCGGTTTTGCGCGAGCCGCGACGAACGGCCGAGGCGCAGGCGTTTCGGCGGCGCGGGATTCACAAAATCAGACCGGCGTCAGGCGCTTGCGGCCGTTGCGGCGGCGGTTGGCGAGGGTGGCCTTCCCGCTCTTGGTGGAGTTGCGGTTGAGGAACCCGTGCTGGCGTTTCCGGCGGATTTTCGACGGTTGATACTGGCGTTTCATAAAATTAAATCGGTCGTGACCGGCGCAAAAACCGGAGCGTGGTAGAATAGCAGTGAACGCATTTGTGTCAAGAATGCCTTCGCCGGGTTCATTTCAAATCCGGCCCGTTCAAGGCCGCGAGGTAATTCGAATAATTCAGGCCATAACGACCGAGCGGCGGCAGCGTTTCGGGCCGGAACGGATCAAACGGCTGCCAGCATTGCCGTCGAATCGTCGGATCCAGGAACACTTCGGAGCAAATCAGGCAGTTAATCTGTTTGCCCGGCGCCAAGGCAATGCTCAAGCAGGGCCACGCCCAGTCAAAGCGCCCCCCCAGCGCGTCCGGGTATAATTCGCGACCTTCCATTCCATCCTTGCCGAGAACGGTTGAACGCATCGGGACAATCCCCTGTCTTGACGCCAAAATACCCTGCATCCGCAGGACATCCTCATACCAGCATACGGTGGCGGAAATCTGCCAAAGCGATTGCGCGATCAGCAACGCCGCCGACCACTGCACGATTTGTTTCCGCCCTGGCTCAATCCATTCTGGTCGTAATCGCAAAATCAAGGCTAGGGGCAATAGCGCCAGCGGTACCAACAGATCCAAAACCCGGTTGTCATATTGGATGCCGTTATCCAACTGGTCCGGCGCTAGGATTGGCCAGGTTCCCCAAACCAAGATTCCGGTAAACAGGGGATACAAGGCCGGCTGGCGGGCAGTGACCCGCCGAAACTTTTCAGAGCATAATACGAACAGCCCCAAAGCCGCCCAGATTATCGTCCAGCTCAAGGTCCAGCCCATGTGCCCCAGCAAGTGCCAGGTGCTGCCCTTGAATCCTTTGAAACTTGCGGGGATTTCCGGCATCAGGACGCTGCACAATCCGATGGCCACCCCGGCACAAAACAATGTGGCAGCCGTCAGAAAGAACACCCAAACCCGGTGGCCCGCCAGGATTTCCCGCCGCGCGCGCCAGCCGGCCAGCCAAGCCAGCGGCAGGCACAGGAAGAGTTGTGATTCATAGCTGAACAGCAGCACTGTGGCTGAACCCAGCAGCAGGACAACTCCCACGGGGGGCAGCGGATTGGCGAACAAGATGGCAAACAGCGCCGGCCAGAACAGGGCGTGGGCCAGATTATGTGCGCCATCGGCCCCGAAAACCGTGTTCAAATAACCGGCGGCGCAGCCAATTACCGCCAGCCAGAAATGTTTCGGTGACAGCCAACGACAACCGAGCAACGCCAGCGGCCAGGGCAGAAAACGTCCCAAGCCAAACGCGAGCCGCAACCAGCCGAGGTGGGTCACCCCCAGTTTGATGGCCAGCACCAAGGGCAACTCGTAAATGAAAAAAGCGAAATGCCGCGACCACATCGTCGAAAAAAACCCCTGAGTTTGTAAAATTTTCACGAACTCATGCGCGCCGTCCGCGTAAAGGCAGCGGTCCGATAAAATGGCCGCCACGGTCCATACCGCAAAACACCCACAGGCGGGCCCCATCAAATTCAGCCTCCGGGTCGAGACCGGATTGTCCGCACCTGTCATCATGCCTACTTCACGTTCAATTCGCGCTGAATGTGGAATTTCTCGATGCGTTTGCGGAGGGTGGCGCGGGTGATGCCGAGCAGTTTGGCGGCATTCACCTGATTGTCATTTGTCTCCTTCAAGGCCTGAATCACCAGTTCGCGCTCCACGGTGGGGATAATCTTCAATTTGGGGTCGCGCTTGGCGATTTGGAAAAGCTGGCGCGCTAGTGCGGCCGCATCACCGGCGTTACTGTCATTGGCGGCCGCGGAAGCGGGCGGCGCGGCCACGCCGGTGGCGGCGCCGGAAATTTCCGGTGGCAAATCGCCGGGCAGGATGGCGTCGCTCTTGGCGAGCACGTGCGCCCGGCGGATGGCGTTCTCCAGCTCGCGGACGTTGCCGGGCCAGTGATACTTTTCAAAGAGCTTCACGGCGGCGGTGGCGATGGATTTCGGCTTGCGCCCCATTTCACGGGCGATTTTCTCCAGAAAATAATTCACCAGCAGCGGAATATCGTCGCGCCGCTCCCGCAACGGCGGTAGGTGAATGCGCACGACGTTGAGCCGGTAGAACAAATCCTCGCGGAACTGGCGCGCGGCCACGGCCGCTTCGAGCGGCTTGTTGGTGGCGGCGATGACGCGCACGTCCACTTGGAGGGGTGAGTTGCCACCGACGCGCTCGAAGGTACCGGATTGCAGCACGCGGAGAATTTTCGTCTGGGTGGCCGGGGTCATGTCGCCGATTTCATCGAGGAAAATGGTGCCTTTGTTGCACTGCTCGAATTTGCCGATGCGTTGAATGGTTGCGCCGGTAAACGCGCCTTTTTCATGGCCGAAGAGTTCGCTTTCCAGCAACTGCTCGGGAATCGCCGCACAGTTGACGGCCAGGAACGGCTGTTGCGCGCGGTCGCTGTGATGATAAATGGCGCGGGCGACGAGTTCCTTGCCCGTGCCGCTTTCGCCCGTGATGAGCGCGGTGGTGTCGGTCGCGGCAATCTGGCCGATCAGCTTGAACACCTGCTGCATCGGCCCGCTCCGGCCGATGATGCCGAGTTCATAATCCTCGGATTCCAGCAGCGGCGCGTAGGAGACGACCTGCTTCATGTCGCGCGCGGCCTTGAGCGCGTTGGCGATGACTTCCTTGAGCTTGGGGATGTCAAACGGCTTGAGCAGATAATCGTAGGCCCCGAGCTTCATCGCCTCGATGGCGGTCTGCGTGGTGCCGTAGGCGGTCATCAGAATGACCAGCAGCTTGGGATCAGTGGCGCGGATTTTACGGAGCGTCTCCATGCCGGTGAGGCCGGTCATGCGCACATCCATCAGCACCAGGTCGGGCTTGAACTTGGGAATGACTTTCAGCCCTTCCTCGCCGCTGGCGGCGGTGGCGAGTTCGATTTCTTCGGAGACGAGGAGGCGTTGCAGCGAATACCGCACGTCCTCTTCGTCATCAATCAACAGCAGCTTGCTCATCGTGCGCGGGAGCATAGACGAAAACCAACCGGCGCACAGTGAATTTTGAATGCCTGCAAACCGCGAAACCTTATTTGCAAACTTCCGGGTGCGGCTCAACCTCAGGCGGTGGAAACCCGAAGACCGGAACGGGCAGCCGTTCCGGCCCCTTTATTTATCGGGCCGACCGGCTCACGGATAGACGAGCCGGTAATATTCGTTGAAATTGGTAATGGGAATGCTGAGGCTCGTCGCGTTGGTGGCCATCGAGCCGGGCACGGTCGCCCAGTCGTTCGGATTGACGCTGACACCGAGGTTCAGGTTGTTCGTCTGCATCAGCAGGCGGTAACCCAGATGATCCGCCGGCCAGGTCAGCGTCAGCATCCCGTTGTTCAGGCTGCTCGTCAGCACCGGCTTGGTCTGGCTGGGCAATTCCGTCACGTTCACCGTGTAGGTCTGCACCGTCACCCCGTCCTGCGCCGTCACCTGCACCTGCACCGAGTTCGTCGCCCCCAGCGTAAGAACCAGCGGCGCACTCGCCACCCCTGAACCCAGCACGTTGGTCGTGCCGTTGTAGATCAACTGGTTCGTCGCCGTCAGGTCCGCGTTCATTACCGTCACGGTGGGGCTGCTGCCGTAGGCTTCCGTTGCCGCATAGCTCACCCCGTTCGCAGCAAAGGTCGGGCTAAAGCTCAACACCGGATTCAAGGTCAACGACGCCAGTGAATCATTTGTGCTGACTTGTCCCACCCACGTCAGCCGCACGTTGTCCACATCAAAGTAGGTTCCTGACGCCGCGCCGGTCGTCATGAACCCAACTACGATGTCCCCGTTGCCACCCTCGCTGCCCGTCGCGGTGTAGGTAACGCTGATGCTGGTGAAAGCGCCGGACGTGAGCATCGTCGAGTTGACATTTGTGGCGGCGATGACCCCCAGCGACGAATTGTATAACACCAGTGCGCCGGCGGGGAACGTCCCGTTCTCCTGCCCAAACGCTGCCGTCAATTTGTAGGTCGACCCGGCCTGATATTTGATGCCAGTATCCTGATAGACCGTGGCCGAGCCGCTGGAGCCGTTCATGTAAAGCTGGCAATAATTGACGCCATCCAGACCGGGCGGCGGGTAGGTGCTGAACCGGTTGTCACCGGCAGCAGGATGGATAACGGCCACCACCGCACCGCCGGACTTACCGCTCACGTTCCAGCTCGTGGGGGTCTCAACCGCAAAACTGGCGGCGGTGACGCTCTGGGCCTCGAAGGACCAGTTGAGAATGGGCGGGGCCGGCGGTGTGGTGACCGCGACCATGGTGGAGTTGGTGCTCTCAAACCCGGGGGCGAGCGCGGTAACCGCATAATAATAGGTCGTCGCATTGCCCGGGAGGGCATCGGTGTAATTGGTGCCGGGAAGGCCGCTGACCAGATTCAGATACGGGCCGCCAATCGAATTGGCCCGCTTCACGTTGTAGCCGCCCGCCCCCGGCACTGCATTCCAAGTCAGCATCACCGCGTTGCCGTTGGTGACCGCCGTCAGATTGGCGGGGGCCGGCAAGGTCGCCGTCGAAACCGAGGTCAGCGTCAATACTTCGCCCACCTGGGTTTGATAGTAGAGCACCGCGCCGTACAGGGTGTTGGTCCCATTGACACTCGAAACGCATTGAACCGTGGTGCCCGGCCAGGGGTTGGCCAGCTTCAACAACTGCCCGGCGGTACTTTGGATTTGCACATAGTCGGCCGTACCAAGAGTGATGGCGCCGGACACCAGAAACCCGCCGCAGGCATTCAGATTGCCGAACGCCGCCGACTGGTTCGTCGGCCAGTCCGCAAAAACATGGATGTTCGTCTGGTAGCTTTGCACGAACATCGCAGCCAAGGCTCCCGGCACGGTGGCGCACAGTTCGATACCGCCACCGCCGACGTGCAGCATGAAGTTATTATAGCTGTTGAGCGACAGGAAGGTATCCAAGTTCGAAAGGATTTGATTGGGGTCGAAACCGATGCAAGCGGCGCTCGCATAGGAAAAGTTGTCGGCGTTGGCGTCAAACCAGGCTCCCATCAGCCAGACGGTGTTGTAACCGGCCTGCAACGTGTAAGGATCGCTTTCCAGCCCGATGTTCCAGCCCGGATAAATGGTCTGCATGCTGCCCTGTCCGCAGCCGCTGCCGCGCACAGTATGATCCTGATAAACCTTGACGTTCGCCCCATCAAACGGCGTGCCTGACGTGGTATCGCGGACGACATTGACCCCCGGATTATTGTAGGGCGCCCCGAGATTGTTGAGTTCGGCGATACTGCTGGCGGGCACAATGGGCAACGGCGTCAGGTTCGCGACCACATTGCTCCATTGCGCGCGGCTGCTGGCGTCCACGTTCAAGGCCTGGGACATCTGGATCACCACCGGAAAGACGAGATTGATATACGCCAGCGTCATCGCCGGATTGACATCCGCTCCGCCAAATTCATAAGTAGCATCGTTGTTATCCACATAGTAGCCGCCGGACAGCACCAGATAATTGGTCCAGAAGGCGGCGACACCCTTGAGATAGGGATAAACCTTGGCCGCGTAGTTCGTGTCCTGCGTGTATTTCCACCGCTGGGCGCAGTCCACGGCGGCATAGATGGCATTGACCTTCATCTGTTCAAACACATAGGGATCGTCGCTGTAGCCGGGTGAGGCGATCAGGTGGACCGGAAAGTAAACACCCGTGTTGCCCGTCCCAAAGTTATCGGCAGCGGCGGCCTGCCCGCGCCCCATCTGTTCCAACAGGGGCTTATCGTAATTGTCTGTCAATTCCATGTGGTTGCAGGCCATCGGCCCCAAGAACGGCGATTCATAGTTGTAATCGAGCGTGTAATCGCCCTGCCACGCCATGTTGTTGGCCGTGACAAAATTGCCCCAAATGCCCGGCGGCGGCGCATTCGATGTACTGCAGCAGGCCAGCAGGTAAAGCGACGCATACCAATAATTCTGAATCTGCTGGTCGGGGATCTGAACATAGGACTTCGACCAGAAATTGCTCCACCACACGCTGTGCGCCTGAAACAAATTGGTTAGGGAAGCCGGCGTCGCCGACTGCGACTGCTGCTGGGCTGCGGCAAAATAATTGGTTTTATTCCGGTCCGTGACCGCCGCCAGCACGAGTGTCACCTGCCCGCCCGCCGGGATGGTGAAGGCCAGCGCTCCCTGGCCGTTGGTCGTGGCCGTGGCCCCCAGCACACTTTGCATCAGCACGCCTTGTGGCGCACAGCCATTGTAGATCACATTCGTGTCGCCCAAATGAAGGGCCAGCTTGTTCCAACCTAACATGCCGCTGGTGCCGGTGGGGAATACGACCGGTGTGCCCAGCGCCACGCCGTTCGTATAAATCGTCAGGGTGTTGCCATCATAAGTTACCGCCGCCTCGGTCCATTGATTGGCCGGCAACGCGTTGCCTGCCGTCGTTGTGAAATGGTTCGGCGAGTCGGTGCCGAACTCATCGTTGCCACTGTTATACGTGCCGCTCTGGTTCAGGGTGGCGCTCAACGCCCCGTTCACCAGTTTCAAGGTCAGGCCCCGGACAAACGGAAAAGGCAGGGAGAGACCATTGGCGGGCACATAGGGATACTGCGCCGTGACGAGGTTGCCGTTGCCGCCCGTGGTCGTGGGGTAAACCCAGGCGGAAACCGTGAATTGCCGTTCCGGCAGCGGCAGGTCGCCCAGCGCGAGCTCGTCGGAACCGCCGCCGGTTAAAACCACCGACCCGCCGTGTGGATCACCGGAATTGAGACTGGCACTCCCCGACAGGGTGGCGGCACCCATGTTCGTGGTGGACCAGCGCAGCAGTTGCGTGGGCACGCCAACCCCGTCCAGATTGGTCAGCGTCGCCCCCGGCAGAACCTGATTAAACAGCCGCAAGTCGGCAATCCGCCCCGTGAACGGTGCGGTTCCCAGCTCATTGTGCAATTGGTTGCCCAGTTCCAGATAGACCGTGTCCGGCGACACGTTCAACCACGTCGAGTTGTTCGTCGCCCCGTAAGTGGCGGGGTTGCCCGCGCTGCTGGCAAAACCGTCCAGCAACTGGCTGGACAGCGACAACGGCGACGTGCCGGTGTTGTTCAACTGGATCACCGCCGTGTTCTCCGCACTCGCCACCCACGAGGTCACGGACAAGGCGGATGTGCCGTTCACAAAGTTTCCGGTAATTGTCGCCGGCCCCACGTTCTGATTCAACGCATACGAGCTGCCGCTCAGGGCCGGGGCGTTTAATACCAGCGAGCCCACCGGCATGATGGCCCCGCGCAACACCCCGAAGAAATCCGCCTTGCCCACATAGAATCGCAACGCCGACGAAGGTTCACCCACGATGATAGCCATGTCCCCGTTGCCCGTCACCGGCGCGGTGGTCACCCCGATGTTGCCCGACAGGTTGACTGGCGCCGATGAGTAACTGCCAACAACATTGGCCGCGAGCAGCGGTCCCATGGTGCCCGGGTTGGGCACGATCGGCTGAGTGACGAAAGACACCACGGAGAGGTTCGCCACCGTGCTCGTCACGGAACCATAGCTGTTGGCCAAAATCACCTGATAAGCCAACGGCCAGTTGGTCGCCACCCCGGAGAGGGTCAAAACATTGTTCGTCGCGCCGTTTATCTGGCCGCCATTCACCAGATTGGTGAAGCCATTGACGCCGTTCGTCGCCTGCCATTGATAACTCAAAGGCAACCCGCCCGTGCCCACCACATTAAACGATACCGTGCTGCCCGCAACCGTCGTCTGGGATACCGGCTGCGTCGTGATGACCGGAACCGTCTGCACCGCCAGGCTCGCCGGCGCACTGGTCACCGAACCGACACTGTTGGTCACAATCACCCGATAAACCAGCGCCCAGTCGGGAGTGACACTGGCAATGGTCAGGAGATTGGTATTGGCCCCCGAAATCTGGCCACCGTTCACCAGGTTGGTGAAGCCGTTGACGTTGTTGGTCGCCTGCCATTGATAGCTCAGCGGGGCCGTGCCCGCAGCCCCCACGCTGAAGGATACCGGCGTGCCCGCCACCACGGATTGGCCCACCGGCTGGGTCGCAATCAACGGGTTGGGCGTGATAATCTGAATTTGAAAACCATTCACAAAACCCGCATTGGCCGACTGCGCCGCCGACGGATTGTGGACGGTAAAAACCAGATTGCCACCCGTGAGTGTAAGGTTCGTGAAACTATTGTAGGCCACCCCCACACCGGCGTTAATCGAACGCGAAGTGGAACTGGTGGTCAGGGTGCTGCCCGAGTTCCCGCCCGAAGCGCCACCCGTGATGGCAATTTGTTCCGTCTGGGCGCTCGGTGCCCCGGCATAGACCACCAAGTTGGCGGTGGAACCGGCATAGCCGGACAAGCCGCCAATCGTATGCGTCGTCGTGTCCTGGCCCGCGCCGTAGTTACAGTAGATGAAAATCGAGGACATCATCAAATTGGTGGTGGCGGGATCGGCGGCCGTACCCGTCATCATGGCGCCCTGAATGGGGTTCTGCCCGACATAACCCAGCGTGAGCGTGAGGCCGCTCGCGGTGCTGGCCGAATTAACCAGCGATACCGCGTTAAAGTATGGGTTGGGGGATTGATAATAATACCCGATCTGCTCCTGGTTCCAGGTGTCGCCCCCGGAACCCAAAACCGCCGCTCCGGTATAATTCGTCCCCTGGCCGAGACCATAAAGGTTGTGAGGGTTGGTGCCGCTACCGCGATATTGCACGTTGATGAGGTTCGTGGTCGTGCCGCCGAAAGCCGGGCCGGCACCCGCCAACAGCACGGAAACACCCAGCGCAAGGATTTGGAAATGGAGTCTCATTTAGTTTGGTGATCGGTTGTTATTGGTTATTCACAGCGCCGTGAATTCATTTATCTGCTTAAGGGTATACCAGGCGGAAATATTCATTGAGGTTGGTTGTGACGATGGAGATGGCGGCGGCATTGGTTGCAGTTGAACCGGGCACCTGCGTCCAATCATTCGCGCTCCCGCTCACGCCCAGGTTCAGATTGTTCGTCTGCATCAACAGTCGGTAGCCCAGACGATCCAGCCCCCAGCTCAAATCTAGCGTCCCGTTGCTCACGCTATTCGTAAGCAGGGGCTGGGTTGCTTGGTTCGGCAACTCCGTCACGTTCACCGTGTAAGTCTGCACCGTCACGCCATCCTGGGCCGTCACCTGCACCTGCACCATGTTGGTTGCGCCCAAGGTCAGCGCCAGACCGCCACTGGGTTGCCCCGAGGCCAGCCCGTTGGTCGTCCCATTGTAAACCAAGTGGTTGGTCGCCGTCAGATCGGCATCGGTGACGCTGACCGTGGGCGTGGCCCCATAAGCTTCCGTCGCCGCGTAGTTCAGCACGTTAGAGGCAAAAGACGGAGTGAAGGTCAACGCCGGATTCAGCGCGAGCGACGTCAGCCATGCATTTGTACTGGCTGGCGAAGCAGCGACCAATATGTTCATGGTATAGGTTTGCACAGTGACGCCATCTTGAGCCGTTACCTGCACTTGCACCACGTTCGTCACCCCGTAGGTCAGGGTCAGCGGGGCGCTGAGCTGACCCGAGGCCAGCCCGTTGGTCGTCCCATTGTAGATCAACTGGTTGGTCGCCGTCAGATCGGCATTCGTCACTAGCACCGTCGGCGCGCTACCGTAGGCGTTGGTCGCGTAGTAGGTAAACGTGTTCGAAACAAACGCCGGGGACAAGATCCCAGCCGGACTCAAAACCAAAGACGTCAGATACGCATTGCTGCTGACCGCCTGCGGCAATACCAACTGAAGCTGGAACCCGTTTTCGATCACATAGGTTTGCCCGGCATTCTTGGCGGCGGTAAAGGTTAGCGTACCATTGGTGAGGGTGCCGGTGAACGTCTGGTAGGCGATGCCGATCCCCACCGAAATCTGCCGCGAGGTCGCGGTGGTTATCAGGTTGCTGGCCGTGTTCCCACCCGTGGCACCGGCAATGATCTGGAACGTGGCCCCCTGCCCGCTCGCGTCCCCCGCGCCAAAAAGTACCAGGGTGAATGGACAATTCGTGTATTTTGTCAATCCGGTGAGGCTCACCGTAACCGCGGCCGGAGTTGTGGTGCCATAGGCATAATCCTGCATCAATGGCGTAGTGGCAACATCCATGGAGGAACCAATGGCGTCATTGAAGACTCCCTGGCAGCTTAAGTTGAGGCCGACTCCGCTCAAAAGGCTGCCGGCGCTATTTGTGATGACGCCGGTTGTGGCCGTAATGGGGTTCCAAACATCATTGGAGGAACCGAGCACCGCCGCCCCGGTTTGGGTGGCGGCAGATCCGAAGTCGACATTGATCAACAGAGTCGTCGGTATGGGAATCACCGAAAGCATTGCCGCCGGCGCGCTGGTCACAGCCCCGTAGCTGTTGGTCACAATCACCTGATACCCCAACGCCCAGTTGGTCGTGACGCCGGCAATCGTCAGGACGTTGCTGGTCGCGCCCGAAACCGGACCGCCGTTCAACAAGTTGGTGAAGCCCGTCCCGCTGCTGGCCTGCCACTGGTAGTTCAACGGGGCTGCGCCCGTGGCAACTACATTGAATGCGACCGTGCTGCCAACGCTATTTGTTTGCGAAACCGGCTGGGTCGTAATGACCGGTGTCGAAAGGAGGGTCAAGTTGGCCGCCGGAGAGCTGGTGACGGCACCATAACTGTTGGTCACGATAACCTGATACGCCAAAGTCCAGTTCGGGGTCGCGCTGGCGATGGCCAGGACATTACTGGTAGCTCCCGAAATTTGGCCGCCATTCACCACGTTGGTAAAGCCCGTCCCACTGTTGGCCTGCCACTGGTAACTCAACGGGTCCGTGCCCGAGACCGCCACATTGAACGAAACCATGCCACCCAAGACATTGGTTTGCGAAACCGGCTGGGTCGTTATCGTCGGGGGCAAATTCGGAATCACCAGCAGCTGGAAACCGTTCACGCCGCCATAGGTGTTGCCGTTGTTGGCGCAGGTGATCGTCAGGGTGCCGCTGGTAAGTGTACCCGTAAACGTCTGGTACGCCACGCCCAGCCCACCATTGGGAGGCGCGTTGGTGATCGACCGCGAGGCGCCCGAGGTGGTCAGTGTACTGGCCGTATTCCCGCCCGTGACTCCAGACAAGGTCAAATTGTCACCCTGATTGGGATCACCCACCGACCCATAAACCACCAGGGTAATAGGAAAATTGGTGTATGCCGTCAATCCAGTGAGGCTCACCGTGAAGGTCGCGTTTTGGCCAAAGACACAATCCCGCATCAGCGGGGTGGTGGCCGCATCCATCACTGCATGCGGACTGCCATTGGGCTGGTCATTGAAGCCCGTGTAACCGGTATCGGAAAAACCAACCCCGTTCAAAATGTTGCCAGTGGCATCCGTAATGGTACTCGTGCTGCTGGTGACTCCGTTCCAGATATCACCCGCGCCGCCCAAAACCGCCGCGCCGGTTTGGACGTTCGCCGTGCTACCGATATCCACATCAATGAGCACCCAGGAATTCACGGTCACCGCCAGGCTGGCCGAAACGCTGGGGGAGTTGGTGCTCTCAAAGCCCGGGACCAGCGCCGTGACCACGTAATAATAAGTGGTTTTAAATTTCACGGTGGCATCAGTGTAATTGGTGCCGGTAATGCCGCTGGTCAGGTTCAAAAACGGGCCACCAATCGAGGTCGCCCGTTTCACATTGTAACCGGCGGCTCCCGGCACGGCATTCCAGTTCAGGGCCACGGTGGCGCCATTGGTGACCGCCGTCAGGTTGGTTGGCGCTGGCAGGTTCACCGTCGAGATCGTGTTCAGGGTCAGCACTTCTCCCATTTGGGTTTGATAGTAGAGAACGGAGCCTGACAGAGTGTTGGTGCCGGTGACGCTCGATACGCATTGAACGGTGTTGCCCGGCCAGGGATTGGCCAGCTTCAGCATCTGGCCGGCGGTGCTTTGTATCTGCACATAATTGGCCGTGCCGAGGGTGATGGCGCCGGACACCAGAAACCCGCCGCAGGCGTTGAGATTGCCAAACGCAGCCGACTGGTTTGTGGGCCAATCAGGAAAAACATGCAGGTTCGTCTGATAACTCTGCACAAACATCGCCGCCAGGGTCGAGGGAACGATAGTATAATTCTCCGTGCCGCCCCCGCCCGGAGATACCATGAAATTTGGATATTGATAATACGCCAGCATCGTATTGAGGATCGAAAGGATGGCGTTGGGGTCGTAACCCACGCAAGCCGCGCCCGGATAAAAATTGCACATGTTGTTGTTGTCATACCACTGCGCCGCCAGCCAGATGGTGTTGGACGCAGCCAGCAGTGTGGCCGGAGCGCTCTCCAACCCAATGTTCCAGCCCGGGTAAATCACCTGGCACGGCCCCATCCCCGCGCTGCTGTGGGCCAGCTGGTGGTTCTGAGAAGTGTTAATCCCTGATGTGGGAAAATCCGTGCCCGAGGAGGAGGCGCGGATGACATTGACGCCCGGATTATTGTAGGGTGCGCCCAGACCGTTCAAGCTGCCGATGCTGCTCGAAGGCACGATGGTCTGCGGCACCAGCCGCGCGATGATGTCATTCCATTGGGCGCGGCTGCCGGCGTCCACATTCAAGACCTGGGACATCTGCACCAAGGCCGGATAAACAAGCTGGATGAAGGCCAGCGACGTGGAGGGATTGTTATCTGCCCCGGATTGCTCCCAGGCCGAATCGTTGATGTCCACATACTGATTGCCGGACAGCGTCAGATAGCTGTTCCAAAAATCGGCCACGCCCTTGAGGTAGGGATAAACCTTTGCCGCGTAATTCGTGTCCTGCGTGTATTTCCACCGCATCGCGCAATTGACGGCGGCAAAGATGGCATCTGATTTCTGGCCCCAGAACGAACCGGGATCGTCGGCCCAGCCCGGCGCAGGGATCAGGTGACAGTAAAAATAAATACCGTTATTGCCCGGGAAACAATACTGCGCCGTGGCGCGACCCCGCGAAATCTGGTCGAGCAGCACCTTGTCATAATTCTCGGCCAATTCCGAATGATTGCACGCCAGCGCGCCCCAAAACGGCGCCTCATAATTGTAATCCAGCGTGTAATCGCCACCCCATTGCGGCTGGGTGCCGGTGATGAAATTGCCCCACAGACCCGGCGGCGGCGAATTGGAAGTGCTGCAGCACGCGAGCAGGTAAAGCGACCCGTACCAGTTGTTCTGGATGAGTTGGTTGGGGATCTGGACAAATGACTTCGTCCAGAAGTTGCTCCACCACGTACTGTGCGCCTGAAACAACGCCGTCAAGGAAGCGGGCGTGGCCGACTGCGACTGCTGCTGCGCCGCGGCAAAATAATTGGTTTTATTCCGGTCCGTGACCGCCGCCAGAGCGATTGTCACCTGTCCGCCAGAGGGAATCGTGAACGTCAGCGCCCCCTGGCTGCTGGTCGTGGCCGTCGCGCCCACGACGCTTTGCATCAGCACGCCCTGCGGCGCGCAGCCATTGTAAATGACATTGGTGTCGCCCAGATGCGTGGCCATCTTGTTCCAACCCATCATGCCGTTAGGAAGGCCGGTGGGGAAAATCACCGGGGTACCCACCTGCACGCCGTTGGTATAAATTGTCAGGCTGTTCCCGTCATAAGTCACCGCCGCCTGGATCCATTGATTGGCCGGCAGGGCGCCGGCGGCGGTCGTCGTGAAATTGTTCGGCGAATCGTTGTAAAAGGTTTGGTAGGGGCTGCCCAAATTAAGATATCCACTCTGGTTCAGCGAAGCGCTCAACTTCCCACCCGCCAGGTTCAAGGTCAACCCGCGCGTATAGGGATAAGGAAAGGTGGTGCCATAAGTATCCGCATAAGGAACCTGGGCCGTCACGATGTTGCCACTGACGGTTGTACTCGAGACGTTGATCCAAGTGGAAAAGGTGAACTGGTTCTCCGGCAGCGGCAGATCACCCACCGCCAGTTCTGAACCACTGTTGCCGGTCAACACTGCGGACCCGCCGTGCGGATCAGAGGTGTTGAGGCTCACACCGCTGCCCACCAATGACGCTGTTCCCTGGTTCGTTGTGGACCAGCGCAGCAAAGGCGTCGGCACCCCGTTGCCGTCCAGACTGGCCAACGTTGACCCGGACAGGGCCTGATTGTAGAGGCGCAGGTCAGCGATCCGGCCGGTAAACGGCGCCGTGCCCGCCGCATTATGCATCTGGTTGCCCAATTCGATGTAGACCGTGTCCGGCGAGACGTTCAACCACGTCGAGTTGTTCGTGGAACCATAGGTGGCCGGGTTGCCTGTACTGCCGGCAAATCCGTCGAGCAACTGGCTGGTCAGCGACAACGGCGAGGTGCCGTTGTTGTTCAACTGGATCACCGCTGTGTTCTCCGCGCTCGCCACCCACGAGGTCACTGACAAACTTGAAGCAGCGGTGACAAAATTACCAGTCACGGTAGCCGGCCCCACGTTTTGGCTGAGCGCATACGAACTGCCGCTCAAGGCGGACGCGCTCAAGGTCAGCGAACCCACCGGCATGATGATGCCGTGTTCCACACCCCAGAAATCCGCTTTGCCCACGTAGAATTGCAGGGCGGACGAAGCCCCGCCCACAGTGATAGCCATATCCCCGTTTCCGGTCACCGGCGCGGTGGTCACCGAGTCCGACGGGGAAGTCGGAAAATTTGCCGGCGGCGAGAACCAACTGCCGGTGACATTGGCCGCGAGGGTCGGCCCCATCGCTCCCGGGTCCGGCACCACCGGCTGGGTGACAAAATTCAACACGGAGAGGTTCGCCACCGTGCTCGTCACGGAGCCATAGCTATTGGCCAATATCACCTGATAAGCCGGCGGCCAATTGGTCGTCACCCCGGAGAGGGTCAAAACATTGTTCGTCACGCCGTTAAACTGAACGCCGTTGACTAAATTGGTGAACGTCCCCGTGCCGCTGTTGGTCGCCTGCCATTGGTAGCTCAACGGCAACCCGCCCGTGCCCACCACATTAAACGATACCGTGCTGCCCCCAACCGTCGTCTGGGATACCGGCTGCGTCGTGATGACCGGTACCGTCTGCACCGTCAAGCTCGCCGGCGCACTGGTCACCGAACCGACACTGTTGGTCACAATCACTCGATACACCAGCGCCCAGTTGGGGGTCACATTGGAAATTGTCAGATTATTCGTGTTCGCCCCCGAAATCTGGCCACCGTTCACCAGGTTGGTGAAGCCGTTGACGTTGTTGGTCGCCTGCCATTGATAGCTCAGCGGGGCCGTGCCCGCAGCCCCCACGCTGAAGGATACCGGCGTGCCCGCCACCACGGATTGACCCACCGGCTGGGTCGCAATCAACGGGTTGGGCGTGATAATCTGAAGTTGAAAACCGTTGACATATCCCGCATTCGCATTGGCCGCCGCCCCCGTCTCATTGACGGTAAAAACCAGATTGCCACCCGTGAGGGTGCAGTTCGTAAAATTATTGTAAGCCACCCCCGCCCCGGCATTTAGCGAACGTGAGGTGGAACTGGTGGTCAAGGTGCTGCCCGAGTTCCCGCCCGAGGCGCCACCCGTGATGGCGATCTGTTCCATCTGAGCGCTTGGCGCCCCGGCATAGACCACCAAATTGGCAGTTGAACCGGCATAGCCGGACAACCCGCTAATCATATGCGTCGTCTTGGCATTGCCGGCACCGGAATCGCCGGAGTAGGTGTAGATAAAAGCCGAGGACTGCATCAAATTGGTGGTGGCGGCATCCGTAGCCGTGCCCGCCAAGCCTGCGCCTTGGATGATGCTCTGGTAATTGAGCGTAAGCGTGAGGCCGCTCGCGCTATTGGCTGAATTGACCAGGGATACCGCGGTAAAGTAAGGACCGGGGGCTGCGTTGTTATAATAGGTAACAGACTTCTGGTTCCATGTGTCGCCCGCCGAACCCAGAACCCCCGCACCGGAATACGCGACCCCCGGGCCAACCCAGATCCCGCTAGTCCCGCTAAAAGCATTGGTGGGGTTGTTAGGATTTGTGGCACTGCCAAGATATTGCACGTTGATCAGGTTCGTGGTCGTGCCGCCGAAAGCCGGGCCGGCACCTGCCAGCAGCAGGGAAACACCCTGCGCAAGAATTTGAAAATTAATTCTCATTTAGTTTGGAAATCGGTTGTCATTTTACTCAAAAGATTTGGAAATTAAAATTATTCATTTATCTGATTAAGGATACACCAGGCGGAAATATTCATTGAGGTTGGTGGTGACGATGGAAATGGCGGCGGCATTGGTCGTGGTTGAACCGGGCACCATCGTCCAATCATTCGCGCTCCCGCTTACACCCAGGTTCAGGTTGTTCATCTGCATCAGCAGCCGGTAGCCCAGCCGGTCCAGCCCCCAACTCAAATTCAGCGTCCCGTTGCTCACGCTGTTCGTCAGCTGCGGCGGGGTCGCCTGGTTCGGCAATTCCGTCACGTTCACCGTGTAAGTCTGCACCGTCACGCCATCCTGGGCCGTCACCTGCACCTGTACCACGTTGGTTGCGCCCAATATCAGCGCCATACCGCCACTGGGTTGCCCCGAGGTCAGCCCGTTGGTCGTCCCATCGTAAACCAACTGGTTGGTCGCCGTCAGATCCGCATTCGTCACCAGCACCGTCGGCGCGCTATCGTAAGCGTTGGTCGCGTAATAGGTAAACGTGTTGGAAACAAAAGCCGGAGACAAGATCCCGGCCGGGCTTAACGCCAATGACGTCAGATACGCATTGCTGCTGACTGGCGGGGTCGTGACCGCCTCCAAACGCAGGTTATCGATGTCAAAGGAACTGCTTGCCGCCGCACCCGTGGTATTAAACCCGACCACAATGTCGCCATTGCCACCCTCGGCGCCGGTCCCGGTGTAGGTCACACTGAAGCTCGTGAACGCATTGGTTGTGAGCATCGCCGAGGTAATCACGCTGGAGGCGATGGCCCCCAGAGACGAATTGTACAATACCAGGGCGCCGGTGGGGAAACCTTTATTTTCCAATCCAAATGCCGCGGTCAACGTGTAGATCGACCCGGCCTGATATTTGATGCCGGTATCCTGATAGACCGTGGCTGAGCCACTGGAGCCGTTCATATAAAGCTGGCAATAATTGCTGCCGTCCAAGCCCGCGGGGATATTGCCAAGGCCAAATCTGCTATCGCCTGCGCCGGGATGGACAATGGCGACCAACGCTCCACCCGACTGGTTAGCCACAGTCCAACTCGTCGGATTTTCGATGGCAAAGTTGTTCGAAGCGACCGTCTGGGCCTCAAAGGAAAAATTCTGGATGACGATCGAATTGCTCTGGGAATTTGAGACCGGCGTCACCGTCAATTTGGCTACTGGCGAGCTGGTGACCGTACCATAGCCGTTCGTCACGATCACCTGATAAGCCAGCGCCCAGTTCGTGGCCACTGGAGAGAGGGTCAGGACGTTGCTAGTAGCACCTGATATGGGAGCGCCATTCACAAGATTGGTGAACGTCCCGCCACCCACCGAGCGTGCCTGCCACTGGTAGCTCAACGGGGAGGCTCCCACCGCGACCACATTGAAGGCGACTGCGCTGCCAACACTGTTTGTTTGCGAGACGGGCTGGGTCGTGATGACTGGGGAGGCTAGCGCTGTCAGCGTAGCCGCCGGCGAGCTAGTGACGGAGCCCACGCTATTGGTCACAATCACCTGATAGGCCAGCACCCAGTTGGCGGTCGCGCTGGCTATGGCGAGCACGTTGCTGGTCGCGCCCGAAATCGGTCCACCATTTACCAGATTGGTGAAGGTGCCGCCGCCCACCGCCCGCGCCTGCCACTGGTAGCCCAATGGGGCTGCTCCCGTCGCGACCACATTGAAGGAGACGGTGCTGCCAGCGTTGTTGGTTTGTGAAACGGGCTGGGTCGTGATAACCGGGGGCTGCTGCCCGGACAACAGCAGCTGGAAGCCGTTCACAATGCTATAAGCCGACCCGTTGGCGCTGACCACCAAGGTCAGCGTGCCGCTGGCAAGAGTGCCCGAGAAGGCGTTGTAGGCCACACCGGACCCCGCGGAAACCTGCCGCGAGGCGGCAGTGGTGGTCAAGGTGCTGGCCGTGTTGCCGCCGGTGGCGCCAGTCAAGTTCAGACTGCCGCCCTGGCCAGCCTGGTCACCTGCCGCATAGACCACCAGGGCAAAGAGACTATTGGTGTAGTTTGATAACCCGGTGAAAGTCACCGTGACCGTGGCCGGAGTGGTGTTGCCATAAGCATAATCCTGCATCAACGCGGTGGTGCCGGCATCCATCGCGTCGCCGCCGGCGTCGGTAAACACTCCCTGGTCCGTCAAAGTAAGCCCCACCCCGTTCACGGTGGTGCCCGCGGAATTGTGCAAGGTGCTGGTCGAGGCGGTGATCGCGTTCCAAGCATCACCCGCTGAACCCAATACCGCCGCCCCGGTCTGGGTCGCGCCGGAACCGAAGTCGCCGTCAATCAGCACGGTGGAGGTCAACACCGCCAGGACCACCACGGAACTGGTGACGGAGCCGTAACTGTTAGCCACAATCAACTGGTAGGCCAGGTTCCAATTGGTGGTCACATTGGCGAACGTCAAAATATTGCTGGTAACTCCCGAGCTGATGCCACCGTTCACCAGGTTGGTGAAACTTCCGCCGCCGATAGGCTGGGCCTGCCAATGATAGCTCAAAGGTGCCGGACCGATGGCGGCGGCACTCAATGAAACCGTCTGGCCCGGGAGCACCGTTTGCGAAACGGGCTGGGCGGTGAAAACCGGAATAGATATGACCGTCAGGAAGGCCGCCGGTGTACTGGTTACGGAGCCGTAACCATTGGATACAATCACCTGATACGATAGGCTCTGATTCGTTGAAACACTGGCGAAGGTCAAGACGTTGCTTGTGGCACCCGTAATGATGCCGCCATTCACCAGATTACCCCATCCGCTTCCGCCGTTGGTCTGCCATTGGTAGCTCACCGGCGCCACCCCCAAGGCGGATACACTGAATGAAACCAGGCTTCCGGCGAGCGCCGATTGGGAGACCGGCGCGCTCGTGATCACGGGGCTGGTAACCACGGTGAGGGTGACCGGCGGAGTACTTGTGACCGTACCGACACTGTTGGTCACAATCACCTGATAGGACAGAGTCCAATTGGTGGACGCGTTGGCGATGGTCAGGATGTTGCTGGTTGCGCCAGAAACCTGGCCGCCGTTCACCAGATTGGTGAAGCCGCCAGCGGCACTATTCGTCGCCTGCCATTGGTAACTGAAGGGCGCTGCCCCGGCGGCAACCACACTGAACGAAGCGATGTTTCCGGCAATGGTCGTTTGCGAAGCCGGCGGAGTTATTATGATCAGGGTGTTGGTGGTGTACAGGGCCAATTGGGCGTTATCGAAGTCAAAATAGGAATTGGCTGAGGCCGCGGGTGGCGCATAAAAGCCGACAATGATGTCGCCGTTGCCGCCTTCAGCGCCCGTCGCGGTGTAGAGCAAATTTTGGTTGGTAAATGCACCGGAAATGAGGTTCGCCGCCGCGATGGTTTTGTTGGTGATGGCGGTGAGGGATGAATTGTACAGCCCCATGGTGCTTCCGGCATCAAAAGTCTGGCTTGTTTGCAGGCCGAACGCCGCCGTCAACTGGTAGGTCGTACCCGCCTGAAACTTAATGCCCGTGTCCTGATAAACCATGCCGCCGCCGCCAGAAGCACCCGCGAAAATCTGGCAAAAATTGGTGCCATCCAGGCCGACCGGGGCGCTTCCAAAACCGCGGCCGTCGGAAATGCCAGGGTTGATGACGGCATCAACGGCTCCCGCCAAGAGGGACGAATGCCAAAACAGCGGATCGCCGCTAATAAAGCTTCCGTCCGTCACCACTTGGGCTTCAAACGAATTATTGGCAACCCCATTGGTGGCCGTATTGGCGAAGGTCTGGACGGGCAAGCCGGTATAAACCTCCATCTCATATAGCGCCACACCATTGCCATTGATGTCCTGGGTTGAGTTCATGCGCACATAGCGGGCATTGCCCGCCACCGCCAGATCGTTGAGGCTGCCGATGCCATTCGTGGTGGTGTAAGCATTGGTCCAAGTATTGCCGTCCGTTGAAAATTGCAGACTGAAATTGTGGCTGTAGGCCGCTTGGCCGTAGCCGCCGTTGACCCAATTCTCGGTCACCCAGTCAAGCCGGATGCGCGCGACGTTCACGATAGAACCCAGATCCGTCACCAGCCATTGGGCGGCGCTGGTTGACGACCACCAAAAAGAGCGGCAATCGCCATCCACCGCCGCTGTCGCCGGATAACTGCCGGACTGGACGGAGGAAGCCCAGGTCGGTTGGTTGAGCGCGAGGTTGTTGGTGCTGCAAACCTGCACGCGGTTCAGTTGAATCCAATTCAGGTTGAAGCCGCTGTTAATGACTTCCACGCGCAACGCCCGGCTGCCCGTATTGCCCGTAATCGGCACATTCGGCAGCGAAATCGTCTGCCAGTTTTGCCAGCCACCCGTGTTGGGAATGTTCACCGTGCCCAGCACCGCGCCATCCAGCCGCAACCGCAATTGGCCGCCGCCACTGCCCGAAGCCACCCGGACACTGAGGCTGTAGATCGCCTCGGGGTCGGGCGCGTTCACTGTGTATTCCAGCCACTCGCCGGGGTTGACATAGCCAACATCGTAGCCGCCACCGGTGTCCGTGCACGGTTCGATCCCGACGTCCACGTTTGTCCGATACACGCCGCCGGGATTTCCCACCGTCGTATTATAATAGGCCACCCCCTCACCGCCGTTGTCGAAATTTTCCGCCTCAATCTGCGCTGGCAGCACGGGCACGGATCCCCCGTAGGGCATCTGTTGCGGGGCGTAGGCTTCAAACTCCTGCAACCCGTAGCCCGCTCCCGGAATGCCTTGCTGCGTGGCCACGATCCGCAGATAACGGCCGCGGCCGGAAACCAAAATGTCCTCCACGCCGCCTTGGTCGCCGTTTGTGCTAAATAGCGTTGCCCAAGTGGCCGCGTTCGTGGAAAGCTGAATCGAATAAGCTGAGGCGTAGTTGGTGTTCCATTGCAGACGCACGCGGGATAAATCCTTCTGCATAGCCAGGTCTACCATGATCGACTGTGGGTCGCTCGCCGCCGAACTCCAGCCGGTGCCCGTGTTGCCATCCACCACCGAACCAAAATTTGTTCCATACGCTGGCGCGATAATTGGCGCGCCAAAGTTGGCGCCGGACGAGGCGGTGACCACTTGATGCATCGCCGCGTTCGCCAGATCGCTGGAGGGCACGGCGGTCACCGTGAACGAATTTGTCAGTCGCAAATCGCGGGACGAATCCCCGACGTAAACTTGAAACATGCCGGGCGTCACCAGCCAGCCGCGCGCGGTGGCGTCCCAGTTCGCCAAATCCTGCCAGTCGAGATTGAAGGTCAGGTACTGTGTCTGGCCCGGCGTGAGCGAAACTTTGTTGATGCCTTTGAGCAATTTCGGCGGCTCATTGGCGGCGGCGGGAAAACCCAGGTAGAGTTGCGCCACTTCCGCGCCGGCTCGCAAGCCGGTGTTCTTCAAATCAAAACCGATGTGCACCTGTCCGGACGGACTGACGGCGCTGACGGTCAGGTTGCTGTAACCAAACGTCGTGTATGCGAGGCCGTGGCCAAAAGGAAAAAGCGGCGCGATGTTGTTGGCGTCATACCAACGGTAGCCGACGTCCAAACCCTCGGAATAAGCCACATGGCCGAGCACACCGGGAAATTGCGCGGTCGTGCTCGCCGGCACCTGGCTCGCGTTGGCGGGAATGGTGACGGGCAATCGGCCCGATGGATTCACGTCGCCAAATATAATTTGCGCGAGCGCATTGCCGTTCTCCTGGCCCGGAAACCACGCCACCAGCGCGGCGGCGATGTTCGTGGACCACGGCATGAGCGTGGCGGACGAGCAATAAACCACCACAATGGTGTTCGTGTTCACGGCGGACACCGCGCTGATCAAGGCATCCTGATCGTTCGGCAGCGAAAGACTGGAGCGGTCCGTTCCTTCACCGGTCTGCTGGCCCACGCAAATGATCGCCACATCGGATGATTGGGCGAGCGCCACCGCTGCCGGGATGTTGCCGCCGTCGCCCTGACTGTAATTCACCGAGACGGCGCCACCGGCGCGGCTGCTGATCCCGGCCAGCGGCGTAATATTGTATGGTAAAACCACCTCGCTGGAACCGTAGGCGGTGGAGATGGAAGCGGTATTGGCGACCGAGCCGATCACCGCGATCGAGTGAATCGAATTGGTGTTCAACGGCAACACGGAGTGCTTATTTTGAAGCAAAACGGTGCCCGCTGCGGCGCAAGTGCGATCAAATTGCGCGGCGGCGGTCGTGGTCACGGTCGCATTGAAATTGCCGGTGGTGGGATTGTCAAAATTGCCGTTTAGAAACATTGAGGTCAGGATACGATGCACCTTGTCGGCCAGTTCAGCGCTGGTGACATTACCGGCGGCGATGGTGTTACCAAGCGGACCGCTGCCATAAGTTCCGGTAAACATGGCAATATCCAGCCCATCGTTCGCCGCCATGGTCGTGCCATAATAGGCCGCCCAGTCACTCTCGATAAAGCCGTCGAACCCCCAGAGCTTTTTCACAGTGGCGTTGAGGAACGGATTTTCACACGAGTGGAGATCGTTGATCCGGTTGTAGGACGCCATAAAAGAACCGACGCCGGATTGAACACAGGCGCGGAACGGCTGGTAATAGATTTCCTGGCGGGTGCGTTCATCCACATCCGAGCTCGAAGTAAAGCGGTCGGTTTCGAGGTCATTGCAGGATATATGTTTTGCATTGGCGATTACGCCCTGGCTTTGGATGCCCTGAATGTCGGTCGCCGCCATGATCGAGGAGAGATACGGATCCTCGCCAAAGCTTTCACAGTTGCGACCATTCTGATAAGCCCGGGCGGTGTTCATCGTAGGTCCCAGCGTGACTTGAGCGCCCTTACCTCGCTGCTCCTGGCCGACATAGGTTCCATACTGCCGCGCCAATGCCGCATCCCAAGTCGCTGCCAGGCAAATCGGCGCCGGAAGCGCCGTCACGCCCGACTGACTATCGCCCACCCCGGCCGGGCCGTCCTGGAAATTAAGAGCTGGGATGCCCAGCCCGCTATTGCCCGGAATGTTGCCAATATAGGTGTTGAAAGTTCCATTCAACATGGCGATTTGGTCGGACTGGCTCATCGCTGCCACGAGCAAGCTGGCGCGCTGCGAAGCGGACAGGGAGGTGTTCATCCAGGTCTGGGCCGGCAAACGGGTGGTCAATCCCAGGCCGCACCCCACCAGGCAAAGCCAGCGGGCGACTGAATTGGAAAAATGGCGAAGGTTTCGGGCGTCAAGGCAACGGATCATAATTCGAATGCTGGGGAGAACATATTTTACCTAAAGTTTCTAAATTGAGGGTTCCGGCGCAATGTTAAGGCCGGTAACGGTTGATATCCAACCCATCGCAGGCTGACCGTTCCCGGCCCAGGCTGCTGCCTGAGCCTGAATGAATTACCGGCCATCCCAATGAAGGTGAAATTTGCGGTCCGGCCCAAGCGCTGGCAACTTTCGCTGGTCGACCCACGAAACGGAACACATTGACTGTCAATTTTTTCATACAAAACCTTGCAATTTGATTTTGCATGGATCGAACCGACAACGGGCAATTAGAGCGTAGCATTTTGATGCGGTGGTCTTTAAATTGAATTTGGATAGCAGAGTAATTTACCTCAAGTCCGAACGAAATCAACGAGCATTCCACTGAAACAATTAAGCGAAAATGGTATTGCTCGCCGTTCGCAGGCCCGCGGAATATTCGCCGGCATAAACGCCGACCGCGCCGGATTGGAGCCGGACCCCGTCCGGCAGGCAGCTGAATTCCACCGCAATTTACCGAGGCGGAACCGGTGAAAAATTCGGCCAACCACAAATCCAAATCGGACGTCCAATTGGATCCAGCCGCTAACTACGCGCCCCCCGAGGCGTCTGACGACCCTGGGGAAAATTCAGCCCATGGTGGAGCAGCATTTAAAAAATGAACCAACCCTAATCGATCCGCGCTTCATTGGTAAAGTTATATATCCAGTATATATTGAGTGTCAAAGCTACCGGCTATCAGAAAGTTCGGGACCGCCAAGCCCTGCAAAAGATTCTTGATGCTTACCTGCGAAAAGAATTAGCGGCGTGGGCAAAAAGATTTCCAAATGAATTTTACGAGGAAATGTTTCGATTAAGAAAGTGGCAATGGAACGGGCTGTCAGTCAAACGACCAGGGTTTGTAGGCAAGCTGACAAACGATTTGGTTTATGAGCGGCTTGCACCGTCACTTTTAGCAGAGCTTAACCGCAAAAATCCCGTGTCAGAAGCTGGGCATAGAAAATCAAGACATCATCAATGGCTGTCTGACGACATTGGAATCCCGGCTCTGGCACAACACATTCACGCAGCCATTGCACTCATGCGGGCATCCGATAGTTGGTCAGCTTTTTACGGCATGATTAATCGAGCGCTGCCGAAGAAGAGTGGCCAATTGCCTCTTTTAATTGAAGCTTAGGCCGGCTTTGTACCATTCGCAGGGGCAACGGCGCTTTGCCCGGCCAAAATAAAATTTTGCGTAAAGGTAAAGGGGTCATAAAGGGGTCAGTTCTTTACTTTGTACACTCCCGTCCTCACGCTAAAACCCAATGCCAAAACTGATCAACTACGATCGCTACACCGAACTGCTCGGCAAGCGCATTCACCGCACCATCACCCCGGCCGAGGTGGCCGACGTAGCCAATTTCGAGACCGCACTATTTTTTCTTAAGAGTTAAAATCCAGTCCTTAATCTCCCCAAGATGGTCGAAAAAAGCAAGGAAAGCGGCACCGACCACAACTACAAGAAGATAGTCTTTAATTTTCGAGACCTTTTTCTTTTTCTTAAATTCCGCCAATGCTCCCACGCTTTTTCTAATCTTCTCAACATCCTTAATGAGTGCAGTCAGAACAGAATTATATCTTTCTACATGAAATAAAATGTCACTCGCTTCAGCGTCTTTTTTACAACGGAGTTTTGCTATCTCATGACTCGCCGTGTCAAGATTCGGACGGATTTCTGAAAAGTAACTTGGGATAACTTCCGATATTATTTCATGATCGTAAGGGGCAAGATCTTCTTGCACCTTGGTCCTCAAAGTCCAGGAAAGCCAATCACAAATATCAAAAAACGCCCGGTATTCATGTTTTAGAGCGTCTTTCAAACACGATTCTTGGTATGTCAGATCTGCGGCGTTTGGAGTGTTTTCATCAATAGTAATGCCAAGCTCATTCGCCTTGGCGCGTACAGAGTGTTCCCAAGCGTTCTTTAATTCGTTGTTTGGTTGAAGAAAACTTTTAAGCCCGATACCGTTTTCTTCACACCAAATAAAGAAGGTTTTATTGTAATTGTGGACAGTTACAATTTTAGTCCATAACGGTTCGTGCATGGTGATAGCAGGAAACCAGAAACCCCCGTCAAATACAATAAGATTTAAGGAAGCGGCGTACTTAACGCCTTATCGCGTTCTCGTTCGTATTCTTCGTCAGTCCAAAACGCACCAGTAGACAAGCGGACGCTGCCCCGAAAACGGGCAGAGTGCTCAATAGTGTGACGGCGGATGTCGTCGGTGATTTTCGGCTGCTCAGGCATATTCCGGCGAATAACCGAGCGCCAAACTAGCAATTGACTGATTTTCATTTAATTTCCTTTCCTTTTTTGCATTTTATTGGGCGGCAGCTTCACTTATAGCACGCCCAATGCCGCCGCTACGCCGCCAATACGGGCAGAATAGCTGGCGACGGTTTTTGCGTTGGAGGAACCGGAGAAATCAAAAAAATACATGCGTTCGGCCCGCCTCTGCGGGCTAAAATTAGCCAATTTGTCTAGCACAATTCATTCGGCTTGTCAAGGGCTTGTTGTTCACAGCAATTCCAAAATACGTGGCGGACGGTCGTTCTGCAAACTGTTTTTTGAGCTAGTTATTAACAAGCTGTTTTCCTATCGGCTTTTTTTGGATTGGGCTTGAACATATTCTAGCTTTCCAATTATCAAAATAAAGATCAATTTTTCATTTTCAGGACATCAATTGCCGCGATCAAACCGCGTTGCCAATCATCATTATGGCAGAGGATTAGATTTTGGCTATGGGGTGTTTTCCTACCGAATTTGAGAAAGTGCAATCTAGTCCTACACGACCTTTACCAGACAAGACAAAACCAAAAAGCCATCATTCAATTTCACCCATCGCCCCACCACTGCTGCTCGAACATGTCTCGGTCAATTCGCACCGGCGCAATGCACCGCGGATCAACCATGCCACTTCCGCCGTAAAGGGGTCAGTTCTTGATTTTGGCAACTCACCCATCTCCCCACCACTGCCGCTCGAACATGTCCCGGTCAATCCGAACCGGCGCAATGCATCGCGGGTCATCCGTCTTTGGACTGTTGACGAGCGGGCTGACCGGATAAATCTTGAGCGGTTCATACGCCGGAAACTCCATCGCCTGCTTGTGAATTTCACTTCGCGGATCGTCCGTTTTCAGCCACCAATCGTAATGATTCGGCGCGATGACGACCGGCATCCGGTCATGCAGCGGCGCAATCGCCTCATTAGCGGCCCGGGTGATGATGGTGAACGATTCAATCGTTTCGCTCGGCGGCGCTTCCTCGAGGTCGGTGTCATAATTGCCAACTGCCGCTGGCCGGACCCACCGGTCCCACAGACCTGCAAAACAAAACGGCTGACCGCTTTTCAGCATCACCCGGAACGGTTGCCGCTTCCCGTGCATCTCTTTCCACTCAAAAAAACTGTCCGCCGGAATCAGGCACCGCCGGGACTTGTACGCCTCCCGAAACGCCGTCCGGCTCTCAACCGTCTCCGACCGCGCATTGATCAGGGCATTGCCGACGCTCTCGTCCTTCGCCCAGGATGGAATCAGACCCCACCGCATCAGTTTCATCGCCGGCCGAAGGCGATCCTGGTAAAACACTGGCGCGAACTGTGTCGGCGCGATGTTGTAGCGCGGCCCAAAAAATGGCACCCGCGCCATGATGACGCCGACCAGTTTGATCAGCTCGCTGAAATCTTTTGCCGCCGTATAACGTCCGCACATGCCCACAGATTATCACACGCCCGGGACAACGCCTGTCCAACCGAAAAGTTTTTCTCGCTGGCCTGTGCGGCCCGCACTTTTCGTATTGTACCGGCAGCCGGCGAATTCAGGTCACAGGTTTGAGGTTTCAAGTTTTGTGCCCCTGTCCCCAACACTGGTGACAAGACGAAAATCCCCCATCTGTTAATCTAAAGACGTTGGAAGTAGTGACTCCAACGAAAAGCTTTAAAGTGTTGTGGAAAGAGCCCGGAGTAGTGTCCGGGCTTTTTTCTTTTCCACCTTCAGGTTTCAGCCCTCAGTCTCAGGTTTTTGGACAGATCTCAAACCACGCCTCCGCCGCCTCCGCATCCACCACCTCGCGGTAATGCTGGAAAATCATCTGTGGCGAGTTCCCCGCCTCCAGCGACACCTCCGCAATGTTCTTCACGGCCGCCACGCGGTAGCTGATGAATGAATGCCGCAGGGCATTGTGTTTCCAATCAAACGGCTTCCAGCCCTCCTCCTCGGCCGTCTCGGCGCCGGCCGGTACCGCCGTGCCCCAGGCCACCCGCTGCTTGCCGACCTTCTTCCGTTCCTCAGTTCGGCGCTTGGTTGCCCGATCCTCCGCCGCCTCCAATGCCTCCTTGCCGATCCCCTTCGACTTCGCCCAGACCGCCCGCCGGGCCAGGTTCACATCGCGCACCAGCCCGTTCAACTCGCTCGCCATGTTGCTGAAAACACAAACCGCGCCCTCCGTCTTCCGATGGGGTTTCAGCCACGCGCGCAGGTTGGCCAGCAGCGGCACAATCCGCCGGCTCGCCGTCTTCGACTTCCGCGCCTTGATATCAATGTGGCCCTTGTCGAAGCTGATGTCCGTCCATTCCAGCCGCTTGATCTCCGCGTGCCGGACGCCGGCAAACGCCCCCAGCGCCAGGAATGGAATCAGCCGGTCATCCGCGTGCGCCAGGATTTCCGTCATCTCGTCCGGCGTGAAGATTTCGATCTCCCCGTCGTTATCCTTGGCGACCGCCACATAATCAATTTCATCATGCCCCTTGCCGACGTATTGTTTCGCTTTGGCGAACGTGAAAAGGGTCCGGATCGAATTCCGCAAATTATTCCGTGTGCGTGGTGCCACGCTTAATCCGCGCAGCCATTTATCCACGTCCTGGCCGGTGATCTTGCTGAGACTTCCGTGAAAGGCTTCGCCGAACTTGTCCAGGTCATACCGCAGGTGCTGTAAATAACCGTCACTCAAACCATCCGCCGCTTTGGCGGTCAGCATTTCATTCTTCACCTCCGCCACCGACATGGGCTTGGCGTTGACCGAATTCCGCCGCGCGTAATCGGCTCCGGCGACGCGGGGAGGCACGTTCGGGAGAATTTTGTAATATTCCCAAAACAAGTTGGCGACCTCGTCGATGGCGAGACCGGTGGGCTTGATGATGTTCAAGGCGCGGGCGCAGGCCAGCCGCTGTTCTGCTGACAAATCCGGCGCCACCAACTTGCCAGATTGGATATCCTTGCATTTATCCTTGGCCGTCTCGATGGCGGCCTCTTTGGAAGGCAACAGAATCCGTTTGCGCTTGTCATCCACCCAATATGCCACCGTGAAGAAATCCCGTTGTTGGTGGGGGGTGTAATAAACCTTGGCCATGGCCGACCCCACCCGCACATCCCAATAAACAATTTCCGATCCGTCCCGGCGCTTCTTGACGATCTCAGATACTTTGGTTTTGACCTGTTTGGGTGAGTATTCGACGCCGACAGCGTCGCCTTGAGCTGGGGCAGAAGATTCGGGATTCATGACCCCGCCATTCTGTCAGCAATTTGTCAGCAAGTCAACACACATCATTTTTGACCAATGTTTATATGGTGCGCGCGAGAGGACTTGAACCTCTAATCCTTGCGGAACCAGATCCTAAGTCTGGCGTGTCTGCCATTCCACCACGCGCGCATCGTTGATTTACAGGCACTTGCGACTATAATCTTGGAATAACTTGACATTGTGCCACTTTTTGTGCCAGTATTGCCGTATGAAACTCATTGAAACCGCAAGCAAGGCTGGCGACGAAACAGAGAACACAAGTCAGCCAATTCCAAGGCATCTACAATACCAAAAAGTCAGGGATGGACGCAAGCAACCAATTCGCGGCCTATGGGTAAGAAACGGGCGTTTCTATGCGCGATTGACTGTCGAAGATGCCAACACTGGCAAAAAGGGTGTTCGCCGTGTCCCGTTGGAAGTCGAAACCGCTGCTGAGGCTGTCGCGGCGTTAAAAAAACTGCAAACGCAACGTGCGGACAACGAATTGCCTGTCTTGAAGCAGACGCCAAAGTTTTCTGATTATGTCGAAACCTACTTTGCACATTTCGCGGCATTGAAGGACGCCAAGCGTCCGCGCACGATTGAAACGGAGCGCGGTCACTTGAACCGCTGGAAAGAACACCTGAAAGAAACGCGCCTTGACCGAATTACGATACCGATGATTGCAGAATTTCGTGTCCTGCGTAAAACCGAAGGCGTTAGCAACCGGACGGTAAATCTTGCCGTCACCTGTTTTCGCAACGTGCTGAAAATGGCGATTGATGATGGCTGGATTCAACGGTTGCCAACGGAGAACTTGCGACCGCTGAAATGGGTTGCCAAAAGAAAGAAACTCTACACCGCTGCTGAAATTGAAAATCTCTGTCAAGCTGCATTGGAAGTTTCCAAGAATGGTATCGTGTTTGGGGATTTGATGCGTTTTTTGTCTTATAGTGGCACACGCATTTCGGAAACTCTCCGTTTGAAATGGTCAGACGTGGATTGGCAGCAAGAGCAAATCACGATTGGCTCTGACGGGCTGGCAAAGAATCACAAGCCGCGCTCTGTGGACTTCAATCCTAAACTGGAAACACTTTTGAAAGAAATGCTGACGCGTCGCCAGCCTGATTCTGAATTTCTATTTCCGTCACCACAACGCGGGAAGAAAGACAAACCAGCAAAGACATTCAGGGAAACTTTGAAGCTGGCAAGGGACAAGGTTGGCTTCAAGGATTTTGGTTTTCATCATTGCCGTCATTTCTTTATTTCATATTGCGTTATGAGCGGCATTGACTACATGACGATTGCGTCTTGGTGTGGACACGCTGACGGTGGAATTCTGATTGGCAAAGTCTATGGGCATCTGACAAACGACCATGCGAGACGCCAAGCAAAGAACCTAAATTTTGAACCAACGGCATTGGCAGAATGATAATCATTCGGCGAATGAGTTTTGACAGTGCCTTGTGCGCTTTGGCGTCTTATGCTCTTGGGCGAATTCCCCCGCCTCCATGCGGCGATTGAACTCGCGCAAATCTTTGGGCGCAACGTAGAGGCGTCCCGCGATGTTTTTGGTGTTCAACCAACCGCGCTTGCGCCAACGCCATGCGGTCGTATCAGTCACGCCGATTCGTTGAATGAAGGCGTCTAGGGAGATGGGTATCTCAGCCATTTCAAGTGCCTGCGCAGTGTTAATGTTCAGCATATTTTTATTCTTATCCTATTAGTAGTGCTTATTGTAATTGAGCAGACGCCTCGCGTTAAAGCTTGGCTGGAAAATGCGTTAAGCCATTGATTGTTATGGCATTATCCTATTATCCGAATGCTTGATTTGCTTCAAGCATAGTCTCTCAATCATGTCATCATCCTATTAGGTTATTCAGCCAAAGTCAATCTAATTCAGCCCGCGCAAGTCACTTTTTGTTTGACTAATTTGTTAAACGTGAAACACCTTCATTCCTACCTTGCGAGATGCAATTTTGCCTTTGCCAGATACCGAAACCTGCCCTTGTCAGATACCTTGTGAAATTATCAATCATCGGGTGGGTATTTTTATTAAATTTTAATTTGACACGCAAATTAAGCAATGTTTTCAAAGGTTTTAAGGTCATGCCCGAATACTTCAAAAAACAGAAATTTTGTGAACCGCAGGAATCAAGGGAGGTATCAGACATTTATTTCTCAATTTTTTACCAATCCAACTCTCTTGCCAAAAAATGCGGGGCAGGTCTGATTCGTGGGGGGAAATCTGCCGTCGTTTCGCCCAGGACGCGGACAAGCTATCACTGGCGGGATTGGTCGCGGCCAGTTCCATCCATCACCGTTTCGGCAATGCTGGCGCGGCAATGATTCGTTGAATTCGGCGCGGTTTGCAAGGTGTCCAACCGCAATTTCAGGCTCGCTTGGCCTTACAACTCTTTATTGGCGTAAGACAGGTAGTGTAGAAAGTCTTTTTAGCCGTCAATTCCACCAGTCCAAAGATTGTTTCAACTTTTTTGGATAATTTCGGCCTGAATCACCATAATAGTTAGATGGAGGGCTTCCGGCTTGTTCCGTCTATGAATGTTTGTTCCACGCAAAAGCAAAAAAGGACACACGCCGACGCTCGTTTCCCGAAAATCGGTGAATAGGTTCATTGAATCCGGCCTGCGAATCATGTCAGCCAAGCCATTCCTTTATTTTCACCAGACACTTTCATTCCCTGCGCCGGTGTTGAATGGCAAAACAGCCAAACTGGTTTTTAACAAATTCGTCAAAGGGGTGCTGAAGTTCTACCAGAAGCATGAAATGGCCGTTTTCTACGTCCAAGAAACCAGAAAAGACGGGACTATTCATTTTCATGTCTGCTTTTTATTTTTTGACGCGGCCAAGCTGCCCTATTGCGCCAGCCGAATGCGCCGCGATTTTCGCACGGACATTTTCAGCCGATGGAACGCCCTGAATGATGGCAAGGCTGTCCATGCCGCCAATGCGCTGACAGAACACCAGTTCAATCAGGATTCGCTGAATTATTTTGCGAGGGCTTTGATTGTGGATGACAAATCCACGAAACGTGCCGAAACGAATTGGTGGGGCGTGTTCAACAAGCAAGTGATTTCGCGCCAATGCACCACGCCAACCAAGCAGCAACGCAAAGCAGTGTTTGACGCTTTTTTCAAGAGGCCACGCGCAGTCAATCCTGACGGCATTGGCACGGATGGGACTATCTGCTCTGGTAGGTAATCGTGCAGTTATAGTAATGGTCGCTACCCTGCGTGATTGGCGAATAATGCGTTTTCAATTCTTGTGCGCCAAACGGAAGATTCTGCCTAGCGGCGGCATACGCATCGCCCTGTGAGTGCCCAAAGCCTCGAACTGTCCCCGTGGTTGAACTGCCCGAATTGTTCTGCGCGGGTGCTTGGGTTTGGTATCCTGCCCGGAGTCGTGCATCTGCTTGGGCTTGGGCTACCGCTGCCGCTTGCGCTACTTGTTGCGCTTGGGCTTGCGCTACCGCTGCCGCTTTCTGGTAGGCAAGAATACGGTCAACATCTTGCAACCTCTGTTTGACGATTGGCACACGCGGCGACAAGGTATAATCGCGGATGAAGTCGTGATAAGCAGATGAAGCGTTTTCATATTCGTGCGCGTTGAAAAGGATGTTTGCGCGCTGAAATGCTTGAACCTCTAAATTACTGCGTGTTTCCGCCGAATGCTCCTGTTGTGCAATAAGCGATTGTCTGAGATTGAGTTCTGCTTGGTATTGCGCGAGGTCGGATTTTGCTTTTTCAGTGTCCTGCTTGTCTTTGTTTTTATCGCAACCAGCAACCAGAATCAGAAATGCAAGGCCGAGAATTTTGGATTTGGCGAGATTCATAAATTGAGTGTGGGCGGTTTTTGTTTTTGCCAAAGTTCCCAAATCTCCGCCGCAACCACCGCGTATTTTTCCTTCGGCTCAACATGACCGTCGAACCAGACTATTGATTCTTCGTGAATGACACGCCAGCAATCTTGAACTGACTGGCATTCCGCCAATCGTGGAATTATCGTCGCCGTTTCTGAATCATATTCATCTTCGTTGCCGCGACAGGCAATTTTTTCAGGGTCATGCCGAAACAGGATGGCCGAAACTTGCTTGAAAAATTCGCCATGCTCTACCTTGAGTTTTTCCCTTGCTTCAAATTGGGCAACCATGTCTTTAATTTCGGCATAACTCGCACCCGGAAAAACTTCACGCATCTTTTTGAAAACGGCTTGATAGTTCGCCTTGCGGAATTTTTCAACGCTCTCTTTGCTCAAAAAAACACTTTGCGCGTGCTTGCCCATTAGCTCGCCAATACTTATCGCTTCCAGCGCGGCTTGCGCTTTGAATTCTTCCCGCGTGCCATTTTCCCATTTGACTGTGACAATTTCGGCTGGATAGTCTTGCGAAAACAAAGTCAGGACGCCTTGGTTTTCAATGAAGCCACCGTTTTCGACAATGATTTTCAGGACATTCATACCAGATGGCCGCAATAATTGCATTGGTGGGTTTTCATAAATGCGCCAAGTAAATTTCCTTGTCCAAATGCTTTGCCTCTCCCGCCAGCATCCATCCGCACAAGCCTACCAATTTTGCAGACAGGACAATTTGCCGCGTTTGCTGCCATGAATGGATTGTTAATGGGAGGCCGTCCACACTTGGGGCAAGCTGCCGCATAGATGGAAACTGGACTTCCGCAATCAGGACAGTTTATTAGAGCCATAATCAATTTCCGCTGTAATGTTCAAGCCGTTCGTTCACTTTTAGTGCGTAATCAATGTCAGAATCCGATGCTGGTTGGCCTTGGCTCACCAAGTAATTTCGCATTTCTTCCCGTGCCGCCGAACCAAAGTATTTTTCTGCCCTGTCGCTGGAAATGTTGTATTGGCTTGGCGGTGTGGAATTATTTCCATAGTCCTCTTGCGCCTTTCTTCTAATCAAATCTTTAGCTTCCATGCGTGAATTGAAATCTGCAACCGATTCGGAAGTGGTTTGAATACTGGGTTGTGCTGCCACCGTTGGCTGGCTGTCTTGGCTGTCTGAAATGCTTGGCTTTGACCACGCATCATCCCAAATATATCCAATGTCCTTTATGCCACAAATTAAACCAACGCATAAAAAGACTATGAGAAACGACATGAGAAAGACTTGAAGCGGAGTAGATTTGCCTGATGGTTTTGTGAAGTGCGGTTTTTGTGGTTTTGTCGCCGCCGCATTGAAAATGTTTTGACAATGAGGGCATTGAGCATCCCTGCCTATTAAGTCGTTGGCAACAGAACATTCATTTTGGCAATGTGGGCAAACATACAATGCCGATGGGCTTTCATTATTTGCCTGATACTCGTCAAACAAAGACCGAATCTTGGTGTGGTTTTCTGTGGTGTGATTTTCTGGTTTGGATTCCAATTCTTCAAAGTAAAGGCGACGGTTTTCTGCTGTGATTTCAGCGACAATGTCCGCTTTGCGGGACTGCTTTTTCCCATTTGATTCCAGCTTTTGAAAGTAGGCGCGGTTTTCTGCGGCGATTCTGGCAACAGTCTCTTTGTGAGACTCCTTTTTCAGCGTCTTTGGTTTTGTCGGTTTCTTCATAATCGTGTTGCCTCGCGCAACACCGATTACGGAAACAAAAGGGCGCGAACCTGACGCACCCTTACCTGTGGCACCGCGAAGCGCCATTGACGAGAGATACGCCAAGCCGCGCCGATTGGCGCGTGCTTGGGCAGGGTCTCGTCAGTCGAAAATTCGCGGTTTTCAGGTAAGACCGTAGCCGAGCTACGCTAAAATGTTATGTGTTTGATTGCTGGTCGTTTAATTTTTGCTACCGGTGAAATGCTAAACCTGCAAGGGAAGCGTTGGCAATGGTTTTCCTGCTTGCGAGTTTAACCAATCCGCTAAACACGCCTGCCAATGCGCTACAAATGCCCCGTGAGGCTCTTTGAATCGGGATTGGCGTTATGCGCTTGCCAAAATAATGATGCCTCTGGCGTGAAATAGGAGGGATGGCTTATTTGCTTGGATTTGCGGTGCTATTTTTGGCTGTTTTGTCATGTGCCACTTTTTGTGCCAGTATTTGAAATCGCCAGACGCTTCAATGATGGCAGTCTAAAACCCACTTTAGTTCAATAGATACAATCTATTTAGCTTTTCCGCTAATCCGTGAGAATCCGGGTGAAACCATGAAAGAACTAATCCTAAGTCTGGCGTGTCTGCCATTCCACCACGCGCGCAACCTTTATTTACAAGCACTTACACTATTTTTGCTGAGCCGTTTGACAGTTGCTACACTTTTTGCTACAGTGTAACGGA
>Ga0302281_10000369_pt1 | contig 34833 bp, 33 predicted proteins | sample III_Fen_E1_2_FD_198762 | JGI IMG/M metagenome (GOLD analysis project Ga0302281, IMG submission 198762) | Peat permafrost microbial communities from Stordalen Mire near Abisko, Sweden - III_Fen_E1_2 | ecosystem: Environmental > Terrestrial > Soil > Wetlands > Permafrost | place: Sweden: Abisko...
TGTGGCCGTTTTCATCGTATTGGGTGGGAGCGATGCGCGGGGACCAGTCGGATGGAGGCAGGAAGCGGGTGTCTTTCATGCCGAGGGGCTGGTAGATGTGCTGGAGGGTGTAGTCTGCGAGGGACTGTCCAGTGAGCTTTTCGACGATGAAGCCGAGGGTTTCGAAGTTGGTGTCCGAGTAGACGAAGCGCGCGCCGGGAGGATTGACGGGCTTCTCCCGCATGATGAGGTCGTAGGCGGCGGGGCGGCCGGTCCAGTCGGGTTTGAGGTCGATGTCGGGCCGGAGTCCGGAGAAGTGTGTGAGGAGCTGGCGGATGGTGATTTGGTCCTTGCCGTTCTGGGCGAATTCCGGGAGGTAGGCGGAGACGGGGTCGTTGAGGCGGATGCGGCCCTGCTCGAGGAGCTGCATGACTGCGGTAGCGGTGGCGACGCATTTGGTTAAGGAGGCGAGGTCGAAGATGGTGTCTACCGTCATGGGCTCGACGGAGGGTTCAAGGGAACGGTGACCGAAGGCTTTGCGGTAGAGGACGTGGCCGTTGTGGGCGATGAGGACTACGGCTCCGGGGGCTTCGTTGTGGTCGATGGCGTTTTGGACGAGGGTGTCGATGGAGGCGAAGGAGGCCGGAGCAGGGGATTGGGCAGGCGAGCTTGCGGAGGAGACGGCGAAGAGGAGGAACGCGAGGAGGATTTGGTAACGGAGGGTCATTGTTTGCTCTGCGGGGCGAGTCGCCCGTGGACTCCACGATACATGGTTGAGAGTGGGGAAGTGGATGGGGAGTTGCGGAGTGGATGGTTCCGTGTTTAACTAACTAGTTAGTAGACTATGACGACGACATCGATATCGACTGTGGCGGACCGCGGATCTGAGGCTCGGGGACGGATTCTTGAGGCTTCATTGCGCGAGTTCAGCTCGCTGGGGCTGGCGGGGGCGCGGGTGGACGCGATAGCCGCCTCGGCGCAGGTGAACAAGGCGCTGATTTACTACTACTTCAACAGCAAGGACGGGCTGTACGTGGCGACGCTGGAGTATGTGGCGGGCCGGGTGCGGGATGCATCGCTGGCGGTGATGGAGTCGGCGGCGAGCCCCGGCAAGAAGCTGTTGCAGTTGGCGCTGAGCCACTTTGACCGGATACTGACGCAGCGGGAGTTTCAGACGCTGATGCAGCAGGAGATGATCCGCATGCACAAGGGGGAAAGCGGAGCGCTGCCAGTCTTAGTGGAGCGGGTGTTTCGTCCGATGAACGAGTGTTTCCTGCAGGTTGCTTCTGATGGAATGGCGAGCGGGGAGTTGATTGCCGCAGATGCGACGCAGATGATTCAGGCGGCACTGGGAGCGAACGTGTTTTATTTTTTGAGCGCGCCGATGTGGCGGCTGATGACGGGTGAGGATAATTTTTCACACGCGGCAATCGCAAAGAGGCGGAAGTCGCTGGTGGAGTATCTGGGGCAATCGGTATTTCAGGACAGAGAGTTGGGCGCGCGGATGGCGGCAGAGGTGCTGGCGGCTGCTCCGATGCCTGAGAAGATACGTTTGACGAACGTTCCGGAGGAACGATGAACGCACGGAATCGAGTGTTTGTAATTTTGGGTCTGCTGACGGTGGGCTCGTTGGTTTGGTACCTGTGGACTTCGAGAACTTCGCCGGATTTGAAGCTGATAGGCACGGTGGATGCGAACGAGGTGATGGTGAGCTCGAAGCTCCAGGGTCGGATTGAGAAACTGGCTGTGGACGAGGGGCAGGCGGTGAAGGCGGGGCAGCTGATTGCAGTGATTGAGTCAGAGGATCTGAGCGCGGCGCACCGGGCGGCGCAGGCGAGCGCGGAGAGCCAGCGGGGCAAGCTGGCGGAGACAGTCGAGACTCTGCACCAGACCGAAGGGGAAGTGTCGAGTGCGGAAAGAAACGCTGAAGCGACGCTGCAGGTGGCCAGGGCCAATGAGGCGCAGGCGCGGGCGGAGTTGGAGCACCAGGCAGCCGATACGAGGAGAACGGTGGCTCTGGCCGGGCAGGGCATTGCCAGCGAGCAACAGAAGGACGATGCGGTGACCAGCGAGGCCGCGGCCAAAGCAGCACAGGATGCGGCGAAGGAGCAGGTGGGAGCGGCTGAGGCGGCGCTGCGCCAGGCTCATGCGCATACGCTGCAGGCGGCTGCGGTGAAGCAGACGGTGGCCAGCACGCAGGGTCTGGTGGCCAATGCGAAGGCGCTGGCGGATGAGGCGCAGGCGGAACTGGGCTATGCGCAGATTTTCTCTCCTGTGACGGGGATTGTGAATGTGCGGGCGGCGCGTGAGGGGGAAGTGGTGACGCCGGGGCAGGCGATTGTGACGGTAATGGACCTGACGGAGACGTGGGTGTATGCGCCGCTGCCGGAGACGCAGGGGGATGCGGTGAAGCTGGGCGACATGCTGCGTGTGGACTTGCCGAGCGGGCAGAGCGTCCAGGGCAAGGTAATTGCGAAGGCGGCGGAGGCGGATTTTGCGACACAGCGGGATATCAACGGGGGACGCAAGCGGGATATCCGGACGGTGCAGTTGAAGCTGCTGATTCCCAATGATGGGGAGAGGTTTGTGCCGGGGATGACGGCTGAGGTTTACATTCCCAAAGCGAAGCTGGTGAAGCAATGACGGGGGCGGTTGAGGCAAAGCCTGCCGGAGTGAAGGCTGAGGGCCCGCAGGCTGCCATTGTTGTGGAGAATATCGTCAAGCGGTACGGGGATTTCGAGGCGGTGAAGGGGGTGAGCTTCGAGGTTGCCGAGGGGGAGATCTTTGGGCTGCTGGGACCGAACGGAGCGGGGAAGAGCACGCTCATCCGGATGATGACGACGCTGCTGCCGGTAACGGCGGGGCGCGCCGTGGTGGCGGGGTATGACGTGGCCCGGGATGCGGACGATGTGCGGCGTGCGATTGGAGTGATTCCGCAGGCGCTGACGAGCGATCCGGACCTGACGGTGGAAGAGAATTTGAGTATTTACGCGAAGTTGTACAGCGTGCCGAAGGCGCAGCGGGAGAAGAATATTGCCGAGGTGCTGGAGGCTGTGGACCTGACGAAGTGGCGGGGTGCGCAGACGAAGACGCTGTCTGGAGGAATGCGGCGGAGGCTTGAGATTGCGCGGGGTCTGGTGCATGATCCGCGGATATTTTTTCTGGATGAGCCGACGACAGGACTGGACCCGGTGAGCCGGATTGCGGTGTGGGAGATGCTGAACAATTTGAAGAAGACACACAACCTGACGATGCTGCTGACAACGCACTACATGGAAGAGGCGGACCGGCTGTGCGACAGGATTGCGATTGTGGACCACGGGACGCTGGTGGCGCTGGGAACTCCGACGGAGCTGAAGGCGGGTGTGCCGGGCAGCGACGTGGTGGAAGTGCAGTTTGCGCACGAGCGGGAGGAGTGGGCGAAGCGGTTGGAGGTGCTGGACTGCGTGACATCGGTACAGACGCAGACGGCCGGAGTGTACCGTGTGCTGACGTCGAACGGGTCAAAGACGACAATTGCGCTGGTGCAGATGGCGAGCTCGGAAGGCGAAACGCTGTCCTCGCTGAATGTGCAGAACACGACGCTGGACGATGTGTTTGTGCACTACACGGGGCGTCAGTTGCGGGATGAGCAGGTGAAGGCGGTGAACTTTTTGATGCCACCCAGGCCAGGAGCGCAGCCATGAACAGGATGCTTGCGATTACCGAGCGGGAGATGCGGAAGTTTTTCCGTTCGCCGGTGCTGATGGTGATGTCGATGATGCTGCCGCTGGTGCAGCTGGTGATCTTGGGTAATGCCTTTGGAGGCAAGATCACGGGAGCGAAGGTAGCGGTGGTGGACCATGACCACGGGCCGCAGTCGGTGAAGATCAAGGAAGCGTTTGATGCCGTGGGTGCGAATATCCGCACGTTTACGACGATTACGTATCAGGACGAGGTAACGGCGCGGGAGGATGTGCGGACGGGCAAGATTGATGCGGCGGTGATTATTCCGCCGCAGTTTTCGCGGATGGTGTATGCCGGGGACAGGCCGGCGCTGGGTCTGGTGGTGGACAACAGCGACCAGTTCATGAGCGGGAGCCTGGAGAGCGAGATGCAGTCTCTGGTGGATGCTCTGAACCAGCCGGTCATTCCGGAGCGGGTAGTGAAGAGCGTGGCGCTGAAGATTGTGGAGCTTTACCCGTTTGTGGAGTACATGAAGTACCTGCTGTCGGGCTCGATTGCGCTGGCGATGTACATTTCCGTGATGATTGGCGGTGGGATGCTGTACATCGACGACAAGGCGCGGGGGGTGCATGAGGGCTACCTGGTAACGCCGATTACCAAGCTGGAGCTGGTGATGGGGCTGAATATAGCCGGGGCGGCGAAGGCGGTGCTGAGCGGGATATGTATTACGGTAATTGGGTCGTTGATGGCGGGATTGGGGACGATTTTCAGCCCGATGGCGGACGTGGAGCTGCTGACGCTGATTCTGGGGACGTCGATCGCATTCAACGGGATGATGTTCCTGATGATGGTGCGCGTGGAGGATCCGCTTGTGCCGCGGGCGATGTTCGGAGTGCTGAATACGCTGTTGTTCTTCCCCGCGGGAAGCATTTATCCGATTGCTGCGTTTCCGCCGTGGCTGCGGGCGATAGCAATTGTGGACCCGTTCACCTACGCGATCCACGGATTCAAGGCGATTCTGCTGAAGGATGGTGGATTTGTTGCGATTCAGGGGGATTTGATCTTCCTGTTTACGTTTGGAATTGGGACGCTGCTGCTGGCTACGCCGTTGTTCAAGCGGACGCTTTAAAGGTGCGGGTGGGCGGGGTCTTCCTTTGAGGGATCTTCGCGCTCCTGGCCACGTTCGTCCTTGTGGGTGGCGAAGTAGTCCTGCTGCTCTTGAAGCAGGCGAGTGGCCTGATCGGCGAGTTCATCCCCGCTTTCAAGAGCTTCCTTGCGGCTGAGGTCGAAGCCCGACTCGCCAGGGAGGGCGCGGACGATGGAGATCCATCGGGGGACGGCTTCCGAGAGCGGCCTGAGGGCCTTGATGATGTCGGACTTGCGATCGGAGTAGACGTCGAGATTGCCGCCGAGTTCGTCCATGAGGGCGGTGAGGTCCTGGAGTGCGTCGTCGAGCTTCTGGGAGCGCTGTTCGCTGCGGGGCCGGCCGGCTAGATCCTTGACCTTTGCGGCGCGCTGGTCGAGGAATTTGGTGTAGAGCTTGATGCGTTCGGCGGGATAGACAGCGGCTTCGCGGATCTGGTCAATTTCAGCGGAGGAGAGGGTCTCGCGGCGGGGATGCTGAGCGTGGAGCGGGAGGGCGCAGAGGGCTGCCAGCAGAGCGGGGAAGACGGCCGGATTGCGGAAGAGGGCAATGATGTTGCGCATAGGCTGACGCAAACATTGAAACACAGTTGTGGCGGGGAATGCCGGAGCAGTGCCAGCCTAGTGGCGGAAGACGGCCATCATGGTTTCGGTCTGGACCTGGTTGAGCTGGGCGAGTGTCTGCTCGACCAGGGGGCGGTCCTGCTCATCGCTGGAGTGGAGTAGTTCGGTAAGGCGGAAGGCGGTGTGGCGAAGGAGGATTTGGGTGTTTTTGAGGCGCTTCTCGTCACGGGAGAGAGCCATGTGGATTTTGGAGGCGAGGTCGTGAACTTTGTGCAGGGTTGTGGTGGCCTTATCGAACTGTCCGGCAGCATATTGGGCTGAGGAGTACTCGATCATCTGGTGAAGGAGCTCCGCGTAGAGATAACATTGTTCCTTGGGCTGGGCTTGAGCTGCGCGCACTTCGAGAGCGGCGATGCTGGCGGCATCGGGGAGCTTATCGTCGAATCCACCGGCGTTCAGAGAGGGCGCTGAGAGCAGCAGCGCGAGGAGTGCGGCAGAAACTGGAATCAAAGAACGCATGAGGTGGCCCTCCCTGGGTTCCTTTATCTTCCTAAGGGTTATGGCGCTTTATCGAGTAGCGTCAACCTTTGCCGCGCCTGCCATTCCTGATCCGGGAACTTACCGCCGGCAGAATCCAGAAAACGATGGTAATAGGCGGCTGCCTCTTTCTTCTGGTGGAGGGTATCGTATGCCGTTGCCCAGAGAAAGTCAATCGTCGCGTTTTCAGGGAGGAACTTGGATCTCTGGGTGAGGGCGTGGATGGTGATGGAGGGCTGATGAGTCTGGAAGGCGGCGAAGGCGACACCGTTCCAGGCTTCGCCGCTGGCGGGGTCGATTTCAGCAGCTTTCTGAAAGACCTGAAGGGCCTCTGCGGGACGCTGGAGCCGGATGAGGTTGTGCCCGTGGCCAATGAGCAGGGCTGTGTCGGTGGGGTTCGTGGCGAGCTGGGCTTGGTAGAGCTTGTCGGAGTCAGCGTATTCGCCGGCGTCGGCCAGGACTTGGGCGAGCATTTGGGTAATGGTGGTGTTGTCGGGATGCTTCTGGTGGAAGCCCTGAAGCAGAGGCAGGGCATCGGCCTTGTCCTGGGCGACGAGGACGGCGGCGAGCTGGGCGGTGAAGGCCGGGTCGTCCGGGGATTTGGCGAGGGCGGGGCGGAGGAGGGCTTCCGCGTCGGTGTATTTCTTCTGGGCGATGAGCAGATGGGTAAGGCCGGCGATGGCTTCGGTATTTCCGGGGGAGAACTTGAGGACGCGACGCCAGGCAGCTTCTGTGGTAGCGGGGTCGCCGGCCAGTTCGGCCAGTTGGGCGGCAAGTATTGTGTCCTGCGGGGTTTCCGGGGAGATTTTGAGGGCTTCGATGAGGTCTTGCGAGGCGGATGCGGTGTCTGGTTTGCCGCCGACAGCTGGGAGAGTGGCCTGGATTTGGGCGAGCGCGCGCCATGCGCGGGCCTTGGCTGGGGCGCGCGCTTCGCCGGGATCGAGGGCGGTGGCTTTTTCGAGCTCGGGCTTGGCCAGGTCGGGGTGGCCGGTGCGGGCGAGGAGAAGGCCGAGCGAGACCTGTGCATCGAAGTTCCTGGGGTCGGCTTCGAGGGCGCGGCGGTAGAGGGCGGTGGCATCGTCGGAGCGGGACTGTGCGTCTGCGACGTAGGCGGCGTCGAAGAGGGCACGGGAGTCGGTGGTGCGGGCGGCGAGCCAGGTGTCGAGAAGCGGCTCGGCGGATTTCCAGTCGGACTTAGACATGGCGGCTTCGGCCTTGTCGAGGTCGGCGGATTTGGTCGCTGGGGCCACGGGGGCGGCCTGCGGTGGGAGCGCAGCGGTGGAGGAGGCGTCCTGAGCAGTAAGCGCGCCAGGGATGAGCAGGAGGGCGAAGGAGATGATGCCGATTGGGAAGAATTTTTGCACGAATAGCCTCAGATACCAGTGTAAAGGGGTATGGAGCGACCTGGGTTGGACGGATGGGGATGTGGGTGGCGAGCAGAGGTGCTCTGTCGCCCGGGAAAGGCAGGTGGCCGAGTAAACCTCCATTTGTTAGTCTTGGCTCAAGATGACGAATCGGTTTCGTACCGCCGCACTTGCAATCCTTCTGCTTTGCCCCTTTCCTGTCGCTGCGCAGAAAGTTACTGGGCAGAAAAAGGTTCCGGCCAGGGTGATCCGCTTTGACGGGGCACCAGAGTACCCGCAACAGGAGTTGCTGGCGGCTGCAGGGTTGAGGCCAGATTCGCGCCCGACCCCGATTGAGTTGAAGGCTCGCGCGAAGCAACTGTTTGAAACGGGGCTCTTCGGAGAGGTGAAATTCACACAGGGCGGCAAGGCGCTGGTCTTCACGCTATCGCCGTCGAAGCAGCTTTTTCCGATGCATCTGGAGAATGTTCCTCTGACTCCGGGCAAGGAACTTGATGCCAGATTGCACGATCGGTACCCGCTGTATCGGGCGGTCGCGCTGCCTGCGAGCGGGTCGATGATTGACGGAATCTGCAGGGCGTTGGAGGAGATGCTGGCGAGCAAGGGCATCAAGGCAACGGTGAAAGCGGCTGTCACGAGCGGGTTGGGCCCTCAGAAGATTACGGCGATGAACTTCGCGGTTGTGTCGCCTGCGGTACATATCGGACACATTCAGCTTGTGGGCGTCTCCCCTGCGATGCAAGCGAAGGCTGGGCAAGTTGCGGGCAGCCAGAGCGGGGGTGACTTTGATACAGAGCGAACAGCAACTGGCCTTCAGCATCTTTTCGAAGACTTCTACCAGGACCAGGGATATGCGGCGGTGCAGGTGGATGTTGCCGAGGTGGATCCGCCGGGCATCTCGGAACAGTCGATCGATATTCCTTATCTGGTGACGATCAAGGAAGGTGGAATCTACAAGCTGGGAACGATCGGCTTCGCGGGGAGCGCCGATGTGCCGCGCGCCGAGGTTGAGCGGATTCTGGCGAGATACCCGAAGGGGTCGGGACGGCCGCTGGACCTGTATCTGCTGGCGGTTCGGGATGGGTACCACGCGCACGGGTATCTGGATTGCGCAGTTGTTTCGCATGCAGCGTTCAACGAGGCTACCAGAATTGTGAGTTACAGCGTGGAGGTGACGCCGGGGTCGGTGTACCGGTTGGCTGCGGTGCAGTTTGACGGAGCGCCGGAGGCGATGGCCGCAAGACTGAAACTGGCGTGGAAGATGGCGCCGGGCGAGATCTTTGACGAGAGCTATGTTTCCGGCTTTTCCGCGCAGGCGGTGAAGAAAGACAAGGCGCTGGCGAAATGGATGCAGACGGTGGTGAGCAACTACGATGTCAAGGCCGACCCCGACTCGCATGAAGTCACCTGCATCTTCCATTTTGCCAAGTTAGCTGAGACGCCGCGTTAGCTTGTGTCCTGGGCGAGGATTGATTGCGGATCCGCAGTGGACGCTGGGCGATCCAAGACCGGTCGGAGATGCGCAGGTTTACGCGTATCCGAGCCGGTCTGGGTTTGGGTTGGTGCCAGGGCCTGTTCCCACTCCCTGAGTGGTGGCGACGGGAGCGGAGATTTCCTCAGTTCAAGGAGCGACGAGTGCGCTGTAACTGGTTACTGAAGCGAGGAGCGACGCAGACATGGGGAAAACTGGCCCCGTCCCTGCGGGTTGCGGTGAAAATCCGTCCATACTGCGTTCTCGCCCTCGGCGGAGGGGTCGCCACAGCTCTCGGACTCGGCCCTGTGTGCGCAGAATTGCTTGGCCCGATTCACGCTCGCAACGCCATCCATCCAGGTAGTGTGAACAGGCCCTAGTTCCGGCTGGGGAAGATACCCTCCACGCAGATGGAGAATTGAAGACCCTTTGGGGCAAAGGAACGGAGATCAGGCAAGGCGAAGTTGGAGGTGCCGTTGCCGCCAAAGTTGGTGCCGAGCAGGGAGAACACTGCGGCGTAGGTGTTAATGGGCAGGAGTCGTCCATCTGCGGGCATTGCTGCGCCACCGCCCCCGTAGGAGTTGACGGAGAGGATGATGTCGCCGAGCATGCAGGTATTGCTGTAGTTGAAGCTCTCGCTGGCGTATCCGGAGGTCCCCAACTGGTTGGATATGGCGGTGAGGTTGGCGGGAATGATGCCTGGGGCTCCTGCAGGACCGGCAGGACCTGCAGGACCGGTGGGGCCTGAAGGGCCGACTGGACCAGCAGGGCCAGTTGCGCCGGCGGCTCCGGCAGGACCAGTTGCCCCGACAGGCCCAGCAGGGCCAGTGGCTCCGGCGGGGCCGGGAGCGCCCACAGGACCGGCAGGACCGGCGATTCCAGCAGGACCTGCGGCTCCAGCAGGGCCTGTGGAACCGGTGGCCCCTTGAGGTCCGGCAGGGCCGGCGGCACCGGCGGGTCCGGCAACGCCAGGGGATCCTTTGGGGCCGGCGGGGCCAGTTGCGCCAGGAGCTCCGGGTGCACCCTGCAGCCCGGCAGGGCCAGCAGGCCCTTCGACATTCCATACGAGGGACTTTTCGTGATTGGTGCAATCGTGGACGGAGTCTACGATACGGGCGCGACCGCTTTCGACGTTGTAGCAGGCGATGATGACCTTTGGGGCCGGTGGTGGCGCAGCTGCTGCGGCGGCAGCGAAGAGAAGGACCGCAGAAGATGCGAAGAGCTTGGGTGAAATCATGGGAAGCCTCCTGATTGATTTGGGAAGTATTTGGAGCAAACAGGGTGCTTGGCGCCGAGCGGGTGTGGGCCCAAGGGAACCAATGTACTGCTTTTATGTGTGGAGAGAAAAGGATTCGTTACAAAAAATATGGAGTTGGGGCATACGGCAAAAGCGCCATCGGGCTACACCGGCTCTGGTTTCGCTGTAGCCCTGAATTCAGCGAGGCGAAGTCTCGTTTCTACTGGGTTCATGTACGGGCTAAAGCCCGTACCCTTCCACTAAAGGCCATACCCCACAGCTAAGGCCCGTACTTTTCAACATAAGGCCCGACCCTTCAACTCATCAGAGTTTTTCGACAAGTTATTAGAGCACTTTGGCGAGCCAGTGGCCGGTATGGGAGTGGAGGTTGGCGGCTATGTCTTCTGGGGTGCCGGTGGCTACTATTTTTCCGCCGCCGGAGCCGCCTTCGGGGCCTAGGTCGATGACCCAGTCGGCGGATTTTATGACGTCGAGATTGTGTTCGATGACGATGAGGGATCCGCCGCCGTCGATGAGTTTGCGGAGGGCTGTGAGGAGCTTGGATACGTCGTCGAAGTGGAGGCCGGTGGTGGGCTCGTCGAGGATGTAGAGGACGCGGGAGGCCTGGGAAGGTTTGGCGGTGGAGTTGGCGGCGCGAGCCTGGCCGAGGTGGGCGGCGAGTTTGACGCGCTGGGCTTCTCCGCCGGAGAGGGTGGTGGCGGACTGGCCGAGGCGGAGGTAGCCGAGGCCTACTTCATCGAGGACGGCGAGTTTGTCGAGGAGGCGGGGGACTCCGACGAAGAAACGGAGAGCTTCCTTGACGGTGAGGTTGAGCACGTCGTGGATGCTTTTGCCCTTGTAGTGGACGCTGAGGACTTTGGCCTGGTAGCGGGTGCCGTTGCAGTCTTCGCAGGGGAGTTCGACATCGGCGAGGAACTGCATTTCGACAGTGACGGTGCCGTCGCCCTCACAGGTTTTGCAGCGGCCGCCGGGGATGTTGAAGGAGAAGTGTCCGGGGGTGAGGGATAGCTTTTTGGCTTCGGGCTGGGCGGCGAAGAGTTCGCGGATGAGGTCGAAGGCCTTGATGTAGGTGACGGGGTTTGAGCGGGGGGTGCGTCCGATGGGGGTTTGGTCGACGAGGACTACGTCGTTGAGGCGCTCGGCGCCGGTGAGCGAGGTGTAGAGGCCGGTGGGATCGCCGCCCTCCTGCTGGCCGAGGGCCTTGGCGACGGCGCGGTATAGGACCTGGTGGACGAGGGTGGATTTGCCGGAGCCGGAGACGCCGGTGATGGCGACGAGCATGCCCATGGGGATTTCGACATCGACGCCGCGGAGGTTGTTGGCGCGAGCGCCTTTAAGGACGAGCATTTCGCGGCCGGGGGTGCGGCGGCGGGTGGGAACGGGGATGGAGAGCTGGCCGGAGAGGTAGCGTCCTGTGAGGGAGTTGGGGTCGGCGAGGATTTGCTCCACGGTGCCTGCGGCGAGGAGCTTGCCGCCGAATTCTCCGGCGCCGGGGCCGAGGTCGAGGAGGTGGTCTGCGGCGCGGAGGACGTCGGGGTCGTGCTCGACGACGAGGATGGTGTTGCCGAGGTCTCGGAGGTTCTTGAGGATGCGGATGAGGCGGTCGGTGTCGCGGGTGTGGAGTCCGATGGAGGGCTCGTCGAGGACGTAGAGGGCTCCGACGAGGCGGGAACCGAGGGAGGAAGCGAGCTGGATGCGCTGGGCTTCACCGCCGGAGAGGGTGCTGGCGAGGCGGTCGAGGGTGAGGTATTCGAGGCCGACGGCGTCGAGGAAGCTGATGCGCTGGCGGACTTCTTCGAGGATGGGGCCGGCGATCTCCTGCTGCATGGGGGAGAGGTGGATGCTGTCGAAGAAGATTTTGGCCTGGGTGATGGTGAGGGCGGCGACTTCGCAGATGTTTTTGCCTTCGATGCGGACGGAGCGGGCTTCGGCGCGGAGACGCTGGCCGCGGCAGTCTGGGCAGAGGGCGTAGCCGCGGTATTTGGAGAGCATGACGCGGACGTGGAGCTTGTATTTTTTGCGATCCATATCCGCAAAGAAGCCGTAGATGCCGAGGAAGCCGGTGCCGCCAGGGTTCTTGTCGCCGTAGAGGAGGATTTCGTGCTGGAGGGGTGTGAGGTCCTGCCAGGGGATGTCGAGGGGGATGGCGAGTTTGGCGGCGTGGCGCTTGAGATCGGTATACCAGGTGCGGTACTTGGGACGGTTCCAGGGGTCGATAGCGCCGCCGGCGAGGGAGAGGGATTTGTCGGGGACGATGAGGTTGAGGTCGAAGTCAATGGTGTTGCCGAAGCCCTGGCAACGGGAGCATGCGCCGAAGGGATTGTTGAAGCTGAAGAGACGGGGCTCGGGCTCCTGGCCGGGACGGTGGCAGTTGCGGCACTCGTAGGCGGTGGAGGAGCGCAGGCGGGTGCGCTCGACGCCGGGTAGGGATTCGGCGCGGGGGACGATTTCGAAGATGATTTCGCCGGCTTCGCGCCAGGCGATTTCAATTGCGTCAACGATGCGGGTGCGGTTTTCGTCGTCGATGACGATGCGGTCGACGAGGGCGAAGACGGGGAGGGTGAAATCTAGGTCGAGGAGGGATTCGGGGCTGGAGAACTCGAAGATCTGCTCGTGCTGGTAGAGGCGGTTGAAGCCGCCAGCGCGGAGCTCGGTGAGGCGGGCCTTGAGGGCGTCGGTGAGCGGGGAGGGCGCGGGTTCGGGAGATTTGGCTGCGGGTTTGCGGCCGCGGACGGGCTTGGGCTTGGCGGCGGGCTCGGGAATGGGCGCGGTGCGGATGGGAAAGAGGGCGTGGAGGCGGGTGCCTTCGCCGAGAGCCATGATGCGGTCGGCTACCTCGTCTACGGAGTCGCGGGCGACCAGGCCGTCGCAGACGACGCAGTGGACGGTGCCGCAGCGGGCGTAGAGCAGGCGCATGTAGTCGTAGATTTCGGTGGCTGTGGCGACGGTGGAACGGGGATTGCGGGTGGTGTTTTTCTGCTTGATGGCGATGGCGGGGGCGAGGCCATCGATGAAGTCGACGTCGGGCTTCTCGATGCGCTCAAGGAACTGGCGGGCGTAGGCGGAGAGGGACTCGACGTAGCGGCGTTGGCCCTCGGCGTAGATGGTGTCGAAGGCGAGAGAGCTTTTTCCCGAGCCGGAGACTCCCGAGACCACGGTGATCTGTCCGTGGGGGATATCGCAGCTGATGTTCTTCAGGTTGTGGGTCCGCGCGCCGCGGATAGTGATTTGATCGTTCAAAACGAGAGCACCCGGCCGGTTGAGGAAGTGGGAGTGAGCCTGTGATGTACGGAGGGGTCCAGGCACATGAGTCCAATCCTGATTATAGGACGTGTGCGGTGATGGAGGGGATGGTTGCGGTTGGGGGATTGGCTTTTGCCGCGGCAATTCCGCGATGGAATGGCGGATTTGACTTTTCGGGGGTTGGGCAGGAATACTGGCATGGATGAATTTTGTGAGCCAGAAGGCTATGGGGATGTGTGGCATGTGCATGTGTATGCGCGTGGGACCCCGGCCTGCGGCTCCGAATCTGCGGTAAACGCAGACAAGATGGAGTAAAGGTGGCCTGGGTCCCGCGGTTGGGGAGCCGGGCCACTTTTTTGTTGTGCGGAATTTGGATTTTGAACGATCAAGGAATCAACCTCAGCAATCAACTTTTTGGAGAGAGAGAGAGAAACGGACATGGCAAAGCAGCATCTTGGCACTTTGGCGGTACATGCGGGGCAGGTGGCGGATCCGACTACGGGTGCGCGGGCTATTCCGATTTACCAGACAACGTCGTATGTGTTTCAGGACTCGGACCACGCGGCACGGTTGTTTGGGCTGAAGGAGTTCGGCAATATTTACACGCGGCTGATGAATCCGACGACGGACGTGCTGGAGAAGCGGGTGGCGGCACTGGAAGGCGGCGTGGCGGCGCTGGCGACGGCCTCGGGGCAGGCGGCGGAGACGTTGGCGATTCTGACGCTGGCCTCGGCGGGCGACGAGATTGTGTCGACGACGAGCCTGTATGGGGGCACGTACAACCTGTTCCACTACACGCTGCCTCGCTTGGGGATAGTGGTGAAGTTTGTGGATGCGGATGACTTTGCCGGGTTGCGGGCGGCGATTGGGCCGAAGACCAAGGCGGTGTATACGGAGACTTTGGGAAATCCGAAACTGGACGTGGCCGACATTGAGACCCTGGCGAAGATTGCGCACGAGCACGGATTACCGCTGATTGTGGACAATACGACGCCGTCGGCAGCACTGGTGCGACCGATTGAGTGGGGCGCGGATATTGTGGTGAACTCTGCGACGAAGTTTCTGGGTGGGCACGGGACGACGATTGGCGGCGTGATTGTGGACGCGGGCAAGTTTGACTGGGCTTCGGGCCGGTTTGCGGATTTCACGGAAGGCGATCCGAGCTATCACGGGCTGAAGTATACGGAGGCGTTTGGGCCGCTGGCCTTTATTTTGAAGGCGCGCGTGCAGGGGTTGCGGGATACGGGGGCGGCGCTGAGCCCGTTCAGCGCGTTTCTGCTGCTGCAGGGCATAGAGACGCTGCATCTGCGGTTGGAGCGGCACTCCGCCAATGCGCTGGCGGTGGCCAAGCACTTGCAGACGCACCCGGCGGTGGAGTGGGTGAATTATCCGGGGCTGGAGTCTAGCCCGTATCATGAGCGGGCGCAGAAGTATCTGCCGGATGGCAAAGGTGCACTGGTGACGTTCGGGATTAAGGGTGGATTGTCGGCGGGCAAGAAGCTGATTGATGCCGTGGAGTTGTTCTCGCACGTGGCCAATATTGGGGATTCGAAGTCGCTGATTATTCATCCGGCCTCGACGACGCACGAACAGTTGTCCGCAGACGAGCAAGCGGCGACGGGGGTGAAGCCTGAGCTGATCCGGTTGTCGGTGGGGATTGAGGATATCCGCGATATTCTGGCGGACCTGGATCAGGCGCTGGCGAAGGCCACTGCGTAGGATGGATGCCGGGACCCGAATCTTCCGGCGCTGTTTGCCGGGAGGTTCGGGAGCCTTGGTCTGTTGATGCCGGGAGATGTGGTTTGCGTGCTGCGATAAGGCAGAATGGTAGAGGATGAGCGAGCAGTCAAAATCGCTGGAGCAGACGGGGGTGGATTCGGCAACGGTTGCTGCCCCGCCCGAGGGCGGGGCGGAAGCTGGCTCCGAGCCTGGTTGTCTGCCCGCGGCCGAAGTGGTTGGCCCGCAGGCGAAGAGGCCAGTGGTGGCTGAACCGGTTGCGCCCACATACGAAGGCGATTTTGTCCTGAGCGAGCCTTTGCAACTGGAGTGCGGGCGGGTATTGGCGAATCCTACGCTGCATTACGCGGTGTATGGACGGCTGAGCGCACGCAAGGAAAACGCGGTGCTGGTATGCCATGCGCTGAGCGGGTCGGCCCTAGTGGCGCAGTGGTGGCCGGAGCTGTTCGCCCCCGGTGGAATCGTGGACCTGAGCCGGGAGTGCGTGGTTTGCGTGAATCTGCTGGGTTCGTGCTATGGGTCAACGGGGCCGGGATCAGTGGATCCGGAGACGGGTCGCATTTATGGGCCGGAGTTTCCGCTGATTTCGATTCGGGATAATGTGCGTGCGCAGGCCAGGTTGCTGGACTCGCTGGATATTCCGCTGTTGAGCCATGTGCTGGGCGGGTCGATTGGCGGGATGCAGGCATTGGAATGGGCGATTGAGTTTCCCGAGCGGGTGCAGCGGGCGACGGTGATTGGCGTGGCTCCGCTGGGGGCGCTTGGGCTGGCGTTGAACCATTTGCAGCGGCGAGCGATCCAGAATGATCCGGAGTGGCTGGGGGGAAGCTATCTGACGCACCGGCAGCCGCGGAACGGGTTGAGCCTGGCGCGGCAGATTGCGATGATCAGCTACAAGTCGCCGGAGCTGTTTGCGGAGCGATTTGGGAGGCGTCCGAACCGGAATGGGGAGGACCCATGGCTGCTGGACCCGGATGGTGGGGGACTGGGCGATGTTTCCACAGGTGGGCGGTTTGACATTGCCGGCTACCTTGACCACCAGGGAGAGCGGTTTCTGGAGCGGTTTGACGCCAATGCGTACCTGGCGATTTTGCGGACGATGGATACCTGGGACCCGACGCGCGGGTACAGGGGGGACGCGGAAGCGTATGGGCGAATCCAGGCGCTGGTGAAGTTCATCGGGATCAGTTCGGATCTGCTTTTTCCTGCTGGGGATGTGCAGAGATTGGCAGAAGCAGTAGCGGCTGGAGGCTGTCGGGCAGTGTATCGTGAGATGGTGAGCCTGCATGGGCATGATGCGTTTCTGGCGGAGCAGGCGGAACTGATTTCCCTGTTGAATTCGCTGGAGTAATGTACAACTTGTCACAAGGGGCGAAGGTTTCTATAATCCCCTCATCACTCAAAGAAGGACCCGGGTCGTACGCAACGAGTCCGGGAGCCGGAGAACTGTTTCAGGGCCTCCGGAATCTTTTCAGGGTGAATTTACCGATTGACTGCGATTTTCTTGATCTCCCAGGAGCATTCCATGAAGAAGTTTCTGCTTGCGTCCGTTGTCGCGCTGGTTGGGCTCGGCATCGTCACCCCAGTGAGCCTGCTTGCGCAGGGTTCGGATTCGATTACCATCAAGGATCCGGCCGAATACAACGCGTATAACAACGCGATCACCCAGACTGATGCGCGGGCCAAGGCCTCAGCGTGCGAGAGTTTTCTTCAGACATACCCGCAGAGCATCGTGAAGAAGTCCGTGCTGGATGCCTTGCTGGATGCGGATTCGACAATTGATCCGGCCAAGGCGCTGGATGCGGCTTCTCGGCTGCTGCAGGTGGATCCGGGCAACCTGAAGGCGCTTTATATGACGGTAGTGCTGAAGAAGCAGCAGGCCGGCGGAGCGCAGGGTGCAGCGCAAGCGCAGTTGCTGGATGACGCAGCAGCAGCGGCACAGCAGGGTTTGGCAGCGACCAAGCCGGCAGGCGTGACTGACGCGGATTTCGCCAAGCAGAAGTCGGCCATCACGCCGTTCTTCCATTCGGCGATAGCGGTTGACGATATTTATTCGAAGAAGGATTTGAAGGGCGCGATTGCTGAGTTCCGGACGGAGTTGGAGCTGATCGCAGCCTCGAATCCGGATGGAACCAAGTCCGGTCCGGCGCTGAACGATACGTTGACGCTGGGGCAGACGTACACGAAGCTGGATCCGCCGGACATGAAGAACGCGGTGTGGTTCCTGGCGCGCGCCGAGAGCTATGCTCCGGCGAGCTACCAGCCAGTGATTCACAAGCAAGCGGCGTACTGGTACAAGCGTTTCCACGGGAGCGCGGATGGGTACGACGACATCAAGGCACTGGCGGCGGCGACGGTATTCCCGGCAGGGGAGATCGCCATCAAGGCTGCGGATACACCGACCGATATTGCGAACAAGTATGTAACCGACAATCCGGATTTCGCGACCTATCCGCTGGGCGACACGGAGTTTGTGCTGGCCAACGCTTCGACGGAGAATGCCGAGAAGGTTTTCGCGAGCCTGAAGGACAAGAACATCATGGTTCCGGGCGTAGTGATTGCGGCTACGGCGAGCCAGATTCAGCTGGCCGTGACTGACGACGCGAAGACGGACAAGAAAGCGGACTTCACGATCAACATGAAGGAGCCTTTGGCGGATGCGGACATTCCGGCCGTGGGCGCGACTGTGGCCAACCTGGCAGGCACGTTTGACAGCTACACGCAAAGCCCGGCACAGATCATCATGCGGGATGGCGCGATCCAGAAGGAAGAGAAAAAGAAGCCGGTGGCGAAGAAGCCAGCGGCCGGCCACCACACCGCTCACTAGGCGGGAGTGAAGCAAACACGCATTCAGGCAGATCAAGCGGGGCATCCCAGATTGGGGTGCCCCGATTTCTTTTTGCGTGCAACCGTGATCAGGGTGTGGTTTGTTGCGTGTGGTGTGGATGATAGAGTGAAGCTGATATGAGGCATTTTTCGAGGACAATGGCGGCGGTATTGCTGATGGGCGGGCTGGGCTGCGGATATGCGCAGTCCGTGGGCCAGGGAGCGACTGAGGGGCAGGGCACTGCGCCAGACAGCAGGGCTGTGGTCGGGCTGAAGATTCGCGAGATGCACCCGGCGGATGTGCGTACGCCTTTCCCATTTGGTTCACCGACTGGTTCCGCGAGCAAGCTGGAGTTTTTGGCAGCGGCAGAGATGAGTGCTGAGGACCGGGCGCTGGCGGAATCGAGCCAGGCTGAGATTGTCCGGCGGGCGCGGCTGCAAGGGCTGGGATACGGTGCCGGAAGCGGATGGGGGTACGAGCAGGCGGTATGTCCCGCGTTTCCTGGTCACCTAGTGCTGGAGTACAGCCGGCGATCCGGAGCAGGGGACGTGAGCCTGTTTGCCGCGGTTGTGCCGCGAGGTTCGGGACATGTGCGGGTGATTCCCGTGTCGCGTCGCGGGTTTACGCTGTTTACGCTGGCCGGAGAGAATACGCTTACGATCCATGACTTCAACGCGATTGTGGCGGAAGAGAAGCTGGGGCTGGACGCGGACTGGTTGAGCCTGGGATTGTGTTATGCCGCGCTGGCGGGTGGGCATGCGCGCTCCGGGCTGGTGGCCGAAGGTTCCGCGCAGGAGCGCTATCCACTCATAGAGCCCTCGATGCTGAAGGTCTCCTACCGGAAGCCAGGGGCGGTGGTGCTGCTGTCCAATGCGGAGGCGCCAAAGGGTGGGCGGAGCCTGGCGTTGCGATTTAGCGCGAGGGGCCACCTGGAGCAGGTGAAACTGGTGACACCGGGAGTGCTATCTTTCCGAGCTGTTCCGAGTGCTCCCACAGAAGAGCGTGGAAAGCCCGTTGCGGGGAATGTGATTGAGCTGCCGAAGTAACAGAAACTGAGTGTGATCAAGAGGTTCGCGGGTTTTGGAGGTTCCACTTGGAATCGATCCAAGACTGCGAGCCTTTTGTATTGTCTGGAGAACTGCGTCAGTGGATGTAGTGGAGCAGGGAACTTCCGAGGAAAGGCTCGAGGGTGATGGTGAGGGCGAAGAGCAGGAGGGCGGCAAAGGCCAGGACGGTTCGCCAGCGGCCAAGCGGCAGATCCATGGGTACCTGGGGGTGGCGCATGGCCGGTAGAAGCATGAGCAAGCCCCAGAAGGCCCATCCGATCCAGAAAAAGAGTCCTGCGCCGATGAGCAACCCGGCCATGGCCAAGGTAACGGGCCGATGGACCCTTGGCCATAGGGCGTAGAGAATATGTCCGCCGTCGAGTTGTCCAGCCGGGATGAGATTGAGAGCGGTGATGAAGAGTCCCACCCAGCCGGCGATGAGGATGGGGTGGCGGAGTCCATGGTCAAAGGGCGGCAGGGAGTTGAGCAGGGTGGAGAGAAGTGCGTGGACGAGGTGGAATGTGATGGGTTGGCCGAATCCTACGAGGGGGAGGGGCGAGTCGGGGGGGATGGGGCGGGAGAGGAGGAATCCGAGGGCAATGGCGACGAGGGAAGCAAAGTAGCCTGCGATAGGGCCGTAGATACCCACATCGATGAGGGCGTGGCGGTTTGGAATGCGTCCGCGGATGAGGATGATGGCCCCGGCGGTTCCGCTGAGGGTGGGAGCCGGCAGGACGAGGGGCAGGGTCGTGTCGATGCGGTGGTACCTGCAAGCGAAGTAGTGCCCGAACTCGTGAGCGAGCAAGATGCCAAGCAGAGCGATAGTGAAAGGCCATCCCTGGAGGAACTTCTGAGGGTGCTGGAGCAGCCATGGCCATGGCCAGAGGTCAGAGTCCTCGGCAAGGGTGGGGAGGCCGAGGCGGAAGTTTTCCATGAAGCGCGCGCCGATGGCGAGTGTGGTGAGAATACTGAGCAAGAACAGGAGAAGCGGAAGACGCACGTGTTGCCAGGAAAGGACCTTGGGGCGCACCAGATGCAGCGGTGCCGACCCCATAGGAGTGGTCCGTTCGGAGTCCGCCATAACTTGGTCGTTCAAAAGCAGCGTTCCTCTGCGGCAAGGCGCAGGGTGGGGAAGTGAAGGAGAGCGGAAGCTACTTTGCGTCGGCAGCGAGGACGTGTAGTTCTTTGCCGGGTTTGAAGCGGACAGCTTTGCCAGGTGTGATAGAGACCTCCGTGCCGGTTCGAGGATTGCGACCGATGCCGGTTTTCCGGGGACGAACGCTGAAGACACCGAAGCCGCGGAGTTCGATTCGGTCGCCGGCGGCAAGGGCCTGCTTGAGGCCTTCAAAGACGGCATCGACAGCATCTTCCGCCTTGGTGCGTGGCAGGCCAGTTCGTTCAATGACCTGGTGGACGATATCCTGTTTAATCACAGTGTGGCCCTTTCGTTGATGAGTTAGTCGCATCCGCCAGCGGATGGTCCATGGGCAGGATGGTAGTGCGAGTTTGCCCTGTTGTCAATGATTGACTACTTCAATAATATAAGCAACTTAGGCGGCGCGCTTTAGTATTTTTTTTGCTCGGGGTGGCGGAAAATAGCGGAGAGAGCAAAAGCGGCGCGATTCGTGGAGCCGGGTTGTTCAGGTTGCGAGAGGAGGGTTGTTGTAGCGGCGGAAGGGATGCAGGGCGGGATGGCGTCAGCCGCTGGAATTTTCCTGAAAGGAATTATTTTGGCGAATAACTTGTCAATTTCGCATTATCGCGATACGCTTCGTTCGGTTGGGCTCAGGTTTCGGAGATGTATCTCACGTGATGGCGCCATGAAGCGGCCTTATATCACGGAAGACGGCGTGAGGGGCGGAGAGGCGAGAAATGCAGGGTGATCATCCCAGCAGGTTAACGCGCGTCGGGCTTGTTTCGCATGAACCGCTGCGTCTGGCAGGGCTACTGAGTGTTTTTGAAGACCATCACACCATTGTGCCGGTCAATGGGACGATGGAGAGCATGCTCAGCAATCGTGAGATTTGTGTCGTAATCCTGGATATCTCAGAGATGGCGGATTGGCAGGAGATGCTGCTGGGAGTGAGGCGGCAGCGGCCGGATGTTCGTTTTGTGGTGTTGGGGCAGGGAGGGAACGACGAACTGGTGCTGCGAGCCATTGTGGCCGGCGCGCGAGCATACCTGGACCACCAGACCGGCCCGCTGCAGGTTCGACAGGCTGTGGAGGTGGTGCTTCAGGGTTCGATCTGGGCTCCGCGACGGTTGTTGTCGATCCTGATTGACCGGTTGCTGACGACGCAGATAGGCGTGACGCCGTCTGGGCAGACGGATCTTAGCCCGCGTGAGAGGCAGGTGCTGGAGCTGATCATGAAGGCCTACTCGAATCGTGAGATTGGCGCGGAGCTTGGAATCGAGGAGCGAACGGTGAAGGCGTATGTCGCCAGTCTGATGCGAAAGACCGGAGTGGAGAACCGAGTGGCGCTGTCCGTTGCAGCGACCCATGAACAGCGGTCGCAGGCGCATTGAAGGAAGGGTAGGAGGAAGAAGATACGGGGAATGCCGGAGATGACGGGACATGTCTATACATTTCTGAGGTTTGTGCCCTCAGGAAGGGATTGCGCGGTATAGTGAATTGCTATTTACGATATTTAATTCATGTATTTTGAAGTATTTATAGTGTAGATAACAGGGGCGGTTACTTTCATACATTGCCCTTTCGTTACCTTGTGAGAAAGCGGTTACTTGCGTCATCATCCTACTAGTAACAACGCAGATCTGGGGAAAGGGTTTCCCTGGAAGCATGTTTCGGCATGGTTCCAGGGAAACCCTCTTTTTTGTTTTTTTGGGGGTAGATTTTAGGTGTTGGGAACGATTGGCGACAGAGATATCCGGAGATGTGGGGGGTAGTTTGCCGTGAACTTGAGGTGGGAAATTGCTCAGTTTCGCAACAAAGCTGTTCTGAAGGGGTTCAACTGTTGAGCCCCGCAGTGTGAAAGTATGGGGACAATCCTGCCCGGGCAAGCGCCAAAGGCGTAGGGTAAGAATGTTGGCGCGGAAACTACGCTGCCGACAGATGGAACAAAGAGGGCCCGACGAGGCCCAAAACCACGAAGGAGTTTGCGATGAAGAGATTTCTCCCCTTGATGATGTGTATCGTTGTGGGACTGTCGTCCCAGGGTTCGGCTGTTGCAGCCAGCTCTCACCAGGATTTGCAGGAGCGTCTGGATGCGGCGAAGGTTGTACTGGACGAGATTATGAACGTGAAGGACAATTCGATTCCGAATGGAATTCTGCAGATGGCGACCTGTGTGGGCGTGGTGCCGGGCATGAAGAAGGGCGCATTTCTGGTGGGTTTGCAGTATGGACAGGGAGTGGTGACCTGCCGCACAGGGCACGGGTGGAGCGCGCCGGTGTTTATCCGGATGGCGGGTGGCTCGTTTGGATTTCAGGCTGGCGGGCAGTCAACCGATCTGATTCTGGTTGCTGTGAATGACCGAGGATTTCAGGATCTTCTGAAGAACAAGTTCAAGATTGGCGGCGACGCATCGGCAGCGGCGGGTCCGATTGGGCGGGATTCGCAGGCGGCAACGGACTGGAAGATGAATGCCGAGTTGCTGACGTATTCGCGAAGCAAGGGGCTGTTTGCCGGCATTGACCTGGATGGAACGTCGGTGAGCCAGAATACGGACGACACCGAAGTTTATTACGGTCAGGCGCTGGGCTTCCGGAGCATATTGAAGGGGGATGTGCCGGTGCCAGAAGGTGCGAAGACCTTTGTGCGGACTGTTGCACGGGCGTTTGTAGCGGCCAAGCAGTAGGGGCATTTTGGGTGAGCAGGACCCCATCTTGAGAGCGGTGACGCCGCGCTTGAGGTGGGGTTTCTGTTTTGGGCATGAAGGTGGGGCGCACGGTTACACTGGATTGAGATTTTAGCTCGTAGATTACGGACCGGATGCGGGAATGGCTTGAATTCGTGTTGGTGTGGTGCGTGGCGCGCGGGCTGGGCTGGATGCCGCGCGGTCTGGCACGGCGTCTGGGAGCCGGGGTGGGTGCTTTGGCCTACCGGATACTGCCGCGATTGCGCGGTGTGGGGCAGCGGAACCTGAAGCTGGCGCTTCCGGAGTTGGGAGCGGCGGAGCGAGAGCGAATTCTGCGCGGGGTCTTCCGTAGCCTTGGATGGCAGTTGGCTGAGTTTTGCCGGATGGACCGGTATACGACGGCGAATACGAAGGACTGGATTTGCTACGAAGGCCTGGAGAACTACCGGCAGGCGCAGGCCGAGGGCAAGGGCGTTTTGATCGTGACCGGGCACCTGGGAGCGTGGGAGCTGTCGAGCTACTACCACTCGCTGATGGGCAATCCGATGGGAATGGTGATTCGTCGTCTTGATAACCGGCGGCTGGATGCGTTTGTGAACGGGATTCGGTGCCGGCATGGGAACAAGGTTCTGCACAAGGATGATTTTGCGCGCGGGCTGGTAACGGCGATGCGGCGGGGCGAAACGGTGGGCATCCTGATGGACACCAATATGACTCCGCCGCAGGGCGTGTTTGTGGAGTATTTTGGACAGCAGGCATGCACGGCGCAGGGGCTGGCGCGGGTGGCGCTGAAGACGGGGGCTGCGGTGCTGCCGGGCTTTGTGGTGTGGGAAGCGGCAGAGGGACGGTATGTGCTGCATTTTGGCGAGCGCATCCGGGTGGAAAAGAGCGGCGATGCGGAGACAGATGCGGTTGCGCTGACACAGGCTTTTACGCGTGTGATTGAGAGCTGGGTGCGACGGTACCCGGAACAGTGGTTGTGGATACACAGGCGATGGAAGACACGGCCGGTGGGCGAAGCTCCCATCTACCAGGAGGTTCGATGACAATTCAAGAGCTGATGGACAGGCTGGGCGGCGAGTTGCTGCATGGTGACGCGGGCGCGGCGGTAGCGGGGGTGGCTGAGTGCGATCAGGCTGACTCGCTGGACCTGGTATTTGCCGAAAGCAGCAAGGCGGTGGAGGCAACGCTGGGATGCTGGGCGGGTGCGGCAGTGGTTCCGCCGGACACTGAGGTGGCAGACACGGTGCGGATGACGGTGGTGGGCGCAAAGCAGCCACGATTGTGGTTTGCGCAGGCTGCCGCGTTGCTGGAGCCGGTGCATCATCCGATGGGGGTTCATGCATCGGCGGTTGTGGCCGCTGACGCGACGCTGGGAACGTGCGTTACGGTGGGCCCGTGCGCAGTGATTGGGCACGGGGCGAAGATTGGCGATCATGTGCGTGTGGATGCGGGTGCGGTGATTGGGGATGGAGTGAAGATTGGGGAGTGGAGCCATGTGTATCCGCGGGTGGTGTTGTATGCCGGGGTGGAGTTGGGCGAGCGGGTGATGGTTCATGCAGGGGCGGTGCTGGGCGCCGATGGATTCGGGTATGTGCGGGACGCGGAGACGGGGCGGTATTTGCAGTTTCCGCAGCAAGGCCAGCTGATTGTGGAGGACGACGTGGAGATTGGTGCGAACACCACAATCGATCGCGGCGCGCTGGCGGAGACACGGATTCGGCGGGGAGCGAAGTTTGACAACCTGGTACATGTGGGGCACAACTGCGATATTGGCGAGGATGTGATCATCGTGTCGCAGACGGGGATTTCCGGATCATCGACGGTGGGCAAGGGGGCGGTTCTGGCGGGACAGGTGGGTGTGGGCGACCATGCGCATATCGGGCCTGGGGTGATTCTGGGCGGGCAGGCGGGGGTGCTGTCGGGCAAGACGGAGAACCGGCGCGGGACGGTGCTGTGGGGGACTCCTGCGAAGCCGATCAAGGAGTATCTGCGGGAACTGGCGACGCTGGGCAAGCTGAGCAAGCGAGTGCGGGAGTAGTGGCTTGATTGTGGCGATGGGGGGCAGCGGACGCGGCGCGGGCAAGACGGCCGTGGGCTGCGCGCTGGTGAAGGCCTTTGCCGGGTTTGGATGGACGGTGGTGAAGGTTGCCGGGCATGGGCTGGTTGGCGAGCTGGAGGAAGAGACGGATTCCACATCGGAGAAAGATACAGGGAGGTATTTGGCGGCGGGAGCGCGACGAGCGTTTCTGGCGGAGGGGCGGAGCCTGGGCGATTTTGTGTGGGATGGGGCGTTGCTGGTGGAGAGTGGGCAGCCGGTGGATGAGTTGCTGGGACGGGCGATTGTGGGGCTGTTTGTGGCCGTTGTTGGGCATCCTCGAAGTGCGTGGAAGACGAGTCTGTTGGAGCGGATCGGTGCGGCGGATTTGGTGGTGCTAGCGAACGGGATCCGGGTTGGGGATTTGCCGGTTGAGGTGCGCGAGCGGGCTGTGGAACTGGATGCGGGGCGCTGGTGGAGCAGGGAGCTGGAGGAGCGGATTTCGTTGCGGTTGGGCGCTTAGGAGCGCTCAGCAGCGAAGGATTTTGTCGCTGAGGATGCCCTTGGTGGCGTTGCGGGTGTCGATGACGAGTTGGGATTCGGCGACGATTTTTGGAAAGTTATAGGTGGAATGGTCGGTGACGATGAGGACGGCGTCGAAGGCGGCCAGATTGTCGAGCGGCGTGCTGGTCATGTTGAGGGCGTAATGGCGGCCCTGACCGACAGTGGGGAAGAAGGGATCGTTGTAGCTGACGATGGCGCCCTTGTGGCGGAGCAGTTCGAGGATGGTGAGCGAAGGGGATTCGCGCAGGTCGTCGATGTCGCGTTTGTAGGCCAGGCCGAGGACCAGGATTTTGGAGCCTTTGATGGACTTGGCTTGGTTGTTGAGTCCGTTGGCGACCTGTTCGATGACGAAGTAGGGCATGGCGGTGTTGACTTCGCCGGCTAGCTCGATAAAGCGGGTGTGGAAGTCGAACTGTTTGGCCTTCCAGGAGAGATAGAAGGGGTCAATGGGGATGCAGTGACCGCCGAGGCCGGGGCCGGGATAAAAGGGCTGGAAGCCGAAGGGCTTGGTCTTGGCGGCGTCGATGACCTCGTGAATGTCGATGCCCATTCGCATGCAGAGCTGCTTGAGCTCATTTACGAGGGCGATGTTGACGCAGCGGTAGATGTTTTCCAGCAGCTTGGTCATTTCCGCGACGGAGGGTGAGCTGACCGGGACGACCTTGCGGAAGATGGAGCCGTACATGGCAGCTGCGAGGGCCGATGCCGCTGGGCCGCAGCCGCCGACAACCTTGGGGATATCGTGGCGTGCGACGGTGTCGTTGCCGGGATCTTCGCGTTCGGGGGAAAAGGCGACGTGGAGGCCGACGGTGTCGGTGTCGCGGACGACCTTGAGGCCGAGGGGATTGCCAGATTCGAGGCGGGGGACGACGATTTCTTCGGTGGTGCCGGGGTAGGTGGTGCTTTCGAGGACGATAAGCTGGTCGGCGTGGACGTAGGGCGCGATGGATTCGACGGTGCCGGTGACGTAGCTGAGGTCGGGCTCGTGGTGGGTGTTGAGCGGGGTGGGCACGCAGATGATGACGGCGTCCATGTGGGCTACTTCCGAGTAGTCGGCGGTGGCTCGGAAGCCGGATTTTTGCGCGGCCTGGATCTGCTCGGGAAGAATGCGGACGATGTAGGAGCCGCCGGCGTTGAGCGTGGAGACCTTGGCGGCCTCGATGTCGAAGCCGGTGACGCGAAAGCCCTGCTCGGAGAAGAGCAGGGCGAGGGGCAGGCCGACGTAGCCCATGCCGACGATGCCGATGCGGGCCTGGCGGGTTTGCATGAGGGTCTGGAGGGCATCGAGGCGGGTGTTGGCGGGGCTGGTCATGACTCATTGATTCTAAATGGGCGGGGTGGGGGCGGTTGTATTCTGGAGTTTCGAAGAAAAGGGAGAGTGCGTGGCGAAGTATCTGGTAACGGGAGCGGCGGGTTTCATTGGGCGGTCGATTGCGGCGGCTTTGCTGGCGCGGGGCGAGAGGGTGCGCGGGGTGGACAACTTTGTGACCGGCAAGCGAGAGAATCTGATTGGCCTGGAGGCGATGGAGCTGGTGGAAGGCGACCTGGCGGATGCGGCGGTAAGCGAGCGGGCCTGCGCGGGCGTGGAGATTGTGTTTCATGAAGCGGCGCTGCCCAGCGTGCCGCGGAGCGTGGCGGATCCGATTGCGAGCAACCGGGCGTGTGTGGATGCGACGGTTGAGCTGCTTTGGGCTGCGAAAAAGGCTGGAGTGCGACGGGTGGTGTATGCGGCCAGCTCGTCGGCTTACGGAGATACGCCGACCTTGCCGAAGCATGAGGGGATGCTGCCGAATCCAATTTCTCCGTATGCTGTGGCGAAGCTGAGCTGCGAGTACTATATGCGTTCGTTTACGCGGGTGTATGGGCTGGAGACGGTGGCGCTGCGGTATTTCAATGTGTTTGGGCCATACCAGGATCCGACGTCGCATTATTCGGGGGTGCTGGCGGTGTTTTGCCGGAGGATGCTGGCGGGAGAGCAGCCGACGATTTTTGGGGATGGGGAACAGAGCCGGGATTTTACGTTTATCGAGAACACGGTGGCGGGCAATCTGCTGGCGGTTGAGGCTCCGGCGGATCTGGTTTCTGGACGGGTGATGAACCTGGCGACGGGGTTCCGGATTACGCTGAACCAGGTGTTCGAAGAGCTGAAGCCGATGACCGGATATACGGGATCGGTGGCCCACGCGGCGGAGCGGAATGGGGATATCCGGCACTCACTGGCGGATATTTCCCTCGCGAAGGAGCTGCTGGGATATACGCCCATGGTGGATTTTCGGGAGGGGCTGCGGCGAACCGTGGAGTGGTATCGGGAGCAGGCGCGTACCTAGCTTTCGCAGGGTGCTAGATTTTCCTTTGAGGAAACAATTTGACGGAATTGCCCGAATGCAGGACACTTTCACTAACTTATCCAGCAGGGTTTTGTGTGCAGTGAACGGTCATACATTTGTCCGCGGGATGGGAGTGCTATCTCGAGGTTTTGTCCGTGGCGGATTCCCCCTATCCTGTCCAGGAAGATAAGACGGCAGGCGCATCAGGCCGATCGTTTGGTGTGCGCGAGCTGGCGAGTCTGTATCGTCGGCGGAAGCGTTTTATTTGGGCGACAATCTGTGGATTGCTGCTGATTTGCCTGCTGTATTGCCTGGTTGCACCGAACCAGTATGATGCCGCGGCTACGGTGGCACTGCGGATTCAACCGTTGTCGTCGCTCTCAATGGAGGGAGCGGCGGAAGCGATTGCTCCAGCTTCGATTCTGAGCACGCCCCTGCAACTGGAGACGCTGGTAAATGTACTGCGGAGCGACCGTGTGGCGTGGAGCGTGATTCGCAGCGAAAAGCTGTACGAGAAGCCGGCATTCAGCTGGCGGTTTCGGAGAAAGTTTCCGCAGTTTGACGCGGAGCATCCGAGCACGGAAGCAGAGAGCTACCTGCTGGAGGCATTTGGGAAGCGTCTGCATGTGCGAACGCTGCCACGGACGCTGCTGATTGAGGTGCGGTTCCGGTCAAAGGACCCAGGGCTATCGGCCGAGGTGGCCAATGCGGTGGTGAAGACATACATGGCGCAGGAGAGCGCGGCTCGACTGGCGGCAACGGCAGAGGCTTCAGGATGGCTGGAAGGACAACTGCACGAGTTGACGGCTCAAGCGGAAGCACGGGAGCGGGAGCTGTCGGCGTTTGAAAGCGCTCACGACCTGCTGAGCACGACGCAGATGACGGCGAGCGGTATGCCAATCGAGTCGGCGCACGACCCGATGCTGCTGCAGGTGGATGAGATGGGCCGGGCGATGGCGGCGGCGAGCAGCGAGCGGATTCTTCGCGAGGCACTGTATCGGGAGGCGCAGCAGGGAAATCCAGAGCAGGTTCTGGCGGCTAACCCCGGATTGCAGGGGCAGATGGGTGGGAATGCAGCTGCGGCGTTGCGGACGCGACTGAGCGATGAGGGAGTGGAACTGGCGCAGTTGAAGGCGGAGCATGGGCCGAATTTTCCGCGGGTAGTGGAGTTGAACCGGGCGATGGAAGATGTGCAACGGCAGCTGAAGGCGGTAGATGACAGCCTGATGGAGTCATTCCGGCGGAGTTGGGAGGCGGCCGCTACGCGCGAGAATCTTCTGCGGGAACAGTTGGAGGCGCGAAGAGCTGATGGGCTGAAGCAGAACGACGCCACGATCGAACATGCCGTGTTGCGCGCCAAAGCGGTGGCCGCAGAGGAGTTGTGCGCCAAGGTGAATGCGCGGATTGAGGAAGCTGGTTTGGCGGCAGGGGTTCATGCTTCGGCAATTACGTTGGTGGACGCGGCGCACGAACCGTGGAAGCCGGCGGCGCCTGATCTGCCTGTGTACCTGGCGATCGCGGCGGTGGTGAGCGTATGGCTGGCGCTTGGAGGCGCGCTTCTGCTGGATGGAGCGGAGCGTTGGCGTGGAGTGCTGAAGACAGTGGCGCTGCTGGTGCTGATGGCCGGTCTTGGGGCACATGCGCAGGCTCCGTTGCCGAATACGCAGGGACTACCGAGCGGGGTGGTGCATCCGCTGAAGGACGAGCCGGCGACGGGTGCGGTGCCGAGCCGACAGGATGCGCCTGTGGTTTACGGCCAGGCGGCTGCTGCGCCCAGCGTGGGAGCGGATGCGGGCGTGCGCGCTGCCGCTGTTCCGCTGGCGCTGCCGATTGCTGCCGGGGATTTTGTGGATGTGAGCGAGTTTCATGTGCCGGAGTTTCATACCCAGGCTCGGGTATCCGCCGCGGGGACGGTGGATTTGCCTATGGTGGGATCGGTTGGGGTGCTGGGGATGAGCGAGCCGGCAGCGGCGCGGGCGATTGAGGCGGCGCTGAAAAACGGCGGAATGCTGCTGCACCCGCAGGTGTTTGTGCTGGTGACGGCGGCGGTGGGGCAGGACGTGAGTGTGCTGGGCGAGGTGGCCAGACCGGGGGTGTATGCGTACACCATGCATCACCGCCTGCTGGACCTGATTTCAGCGGCTTCTGGGCTTTCCGCGACTGCGGGGCGGCTGGTGAGCGTGTATCACCGGGACGATCCGCATACGGCTCATCCGGTGGTTCTGGACCCGACCGGCGCTGGAAGCGTCAGCGGGGAAGATCACAATCCGGAGTTGGCGCCTGGGGATACGGTGCTGGTGAGCCGGGCGGGCCTGGTGTACGTGATCGGGGACGTGGTTCGGCCGGGAGGGTTTGCAGTGGACCCGGTGCAGGGGTTGACGGTGGTGCAGGCGCTTTCACTGGCCTGGGGATCGACCCCGTCGGCGGCCAACAAGGCGATTCTGATTCACGACCAGCAGGGTGGACGGACGCTGACCACGTTGAATTTGAAGCGGATGATTCGCGGGCAGGATCCAGACGAGCCGGTGCACGACAGGGATATTTTGTTTGTGCCGAACTCGGCTGCGAAGGACTTGTGGAAGAAGAGCCTGGAGTCGGCGATACAGTCAGCAGTGGGCGTAACGATTTATGCGGGTCTGGTGTACTCGCAGAGGTTTTAGCGAATGAGTTATGAGTCGCCAGACTGGCCGGGCCGGGTGGTGCTGGGGCTGCTGGCGGCCTATGCCTTTACGGTTCCGTGGGAGTATTCGCTGGATACTGGAGAGCCGCTCGGCAATATTGCTCGGATCGTGGGCTTGGCGCTTCTGGCAGTAGCGATTCCCGCAGCCACGCTGCGATTGGCTCAAGCCGGATTACGTAGTCCAGGATGGATTCCGGTGCTGACGCTGGGGCTACTGCTGTACTTTGGGCTGACTACGCTGTGGACGCTGGACGAGGCAATCACGCTGGCGAAATTGCGCGGCTACTTTCAGGAATTCATGGTGGTGTGGATCCTGTGGGAGTTTGCGGAAACGGCGAAGGAACTGCGCTGGGTGATGCGGGCGTTTGTGGCTGGTTGCGGGTTGCTGGCGCTGCTGACGCTGGCCAATTTTACCTCGGCCAGCGCGGTGGCGGCTGAACAGATCCGGTTCGTGGCCGAGGGGCAGGATCCCAACGACGTGGCGCGGTTTCTGGATTTGGGATTTGCCCTTGCCGCGTTGCTAGTGGCAACGGAGCGGCGGTGGTGGGAGCGGGGACTTGCGGGCGGTTACCTGGCCGTTGGACTGCTGGCAGTGTTCCTGACGGCCTCACGTGGAGGGCTGAGCGGTGCAGCTGTGGCGATTCTTGGGTCGCTGACGCTGCTGGTTGTGCATCGGAAGGGTGTATCTGTGGGGCTGCTGGCCGCGGGGGTGACGGGCGCGGTGGGGATCGGGCTGGTGGTGCCTGCCGGAACGCTGGAGAGGCTGCTGACCATCCCTGAGCAGCTGTCGACCGGGGATTTGAACGAGCGGGTGAACATCTGGAACTCGGGCTGGCATGCGTTTACGCAGGCGCCGTGGCTGGGTTTTGGGGCGGGGACGTTTACGCTGGCCTCGGGGACTGCGCCGTATGATACTGCGCATAATACGTTGCTTTCCGTACTGGTGACTGGTGGTTTGGTGGCGGGTAGTCTGCTGCTGTGCGTGATGGTGGCGGGAGCAAGTGCGGTGGTGCCTGCAAAGGGGCCGATACGGGTGGCGTTGGCGACAACTCTGGCGGTGTGGGTGGTGACTTCGATGGTGGGCGCGGTGGAGGAGAATCGGACGACATGGCTGATCTTTGGCCTGCTGGCGGTGGCCGGGAGGCTCGCGGAGGAAGATCCGCGGGGGTTGCTTGAGGTATTCACGAGGAGGCGCACAGGACGGGCTGCCGACCGAGTTGGCCAGCAGTGAAGCTGAGCCCCTATCTGAGCCTATGACAGAGCCTGAGACCATACCGGAGTTTTTGCCGATTGCGGAGGGCTTTGCGTTGCCGGCCTTCCAGTCCCCGGCGTCGGATCAGCGCGCGGGAATGAGCGTGAACCGGCGCATCTTTCTGGCAGCCTCGGTGGTTACGCTGGCCGGGATTCTGGTTAAGTTTGTGGCTCTCGGGAAAGAATTTGTGGTGGCAGCGACCTTCGGGCGCAGCGACCAGATGGATGCGTTTCTGATCGGCTTCCTGGTGCCGGGACTGCTGGTGAATCTGTTTTCCGAGTCGATGAACCAGGCGCTGATTCCGACGCTGGTGCGGGTGCGGGAGCGGGAAGGTCATGCGCAGGCGCAGAAGCTGCTGTCTTCGGCGATGCTGGGCACATGCCTGCTGCTGGTGACGGGGTCCGTGGCGATGGCAGTGGGTGCCCGGGATCTGTTTGGGGTGGTGGCAGCTGGATTTGGTGCAGAGAAGCTGGTGTTGGCCGAGCATCTCTTTTATGGGCTGTTGCCGGTGGTTCTGCTGACGGGCATTGCGTCGAATTGCACGGCGGTGCTGAATACGTTTGAGCGATTTGCGTGGCCGGCACTGGCTCCGATGGTGACTCCGATTGCCGTTATCGTCGGGGCGTTGCTGCTGACAGGCCGATGCGGGATATGGGCGCTGGTGATTGGAAATGTGGCTGGAGCGCTGATGCATATGCTGCTGATGGCCGGGATGATGGAGCGGAGCGGCTACCTGTTCCGGTTGCGGTGGGAAGGGCTGACGGAGCCGTTGCGCGAGGTGGCGGGCCAGTATGGGCCGGTGATGCTGAGCGGCCTGGTGGCCTCTGGAGGGTTGCTGGTGGACCAGGGAATGGCGGCGCGGCTACCCGCTGGGAGCGTGTCGACGCTGGTTTACGGAAATCGATTTGTGAGCGTGGTGGTGATGCTGCTGGCTGGTGCTGTCGGGACGGCTGTGACGCCGTATTTCTCGCAGATGGTGGCGTGCCAGGACTGGAAGGCCTGCCGGCACACGGTTTGGACGTATATGCAGGTGACGGCGGCGATTTCGATTCCGGTGGGGGTGGCGATGATGGCCGGCTCCGCGCTGCTGGTGAGGGTGGCACTGCAGCATGGGCGGTTTGGGGCTGCGGACACGGCAGCGGTGGCGCAGGTGCAGGCGATGTACGCGTTTCAGATTCCGTTTTTCGTGGTGAGCAGGGTGTTTTACCGGTACCTGATGGCGATTCGACGGATGCGGCTGATTCTGTGGTGCGGAGTGATCAACCTGGTGCTGGATGTGGTGCTGAACATTGTGCTGATGCGCTGGATGGGCGTGGCCGGGATTGCGCTGGCGACTTCGCTGTGGACGGTGAGCACGTTCCTGTTCCTGGGGTTCTGGTGCTGGAGGCTGTTGCCTGAGGTGGCTGGATGAGGGGCGCGGAGTATCTGCTGCGCTTTGACGACCTGTGCCCGACGATGGACATGGGCGCCTGGGAGCGCTTCACGCCGATGCTGGCGAGGCATTCCATCAAGCCGATTCTGGCGATTGTGCCGGCGAATGAAGACACTGGTTTGATGCGGGGAGCTCCGGACGAGGGCTTTTGGAATGAGATGCGCGGTTGGCAGTCGGCTGGCGCGGCGATTGGACTGCACGGCTACCGGCATTTGTGCGTGGCCCAGGGCAGGGGGTTGGTGCCGTTTCACCGGGAGACGGAGTTTGCCGGGGTAGCTGAGGCGGAGCAGCGGGAGTGGATTGGCAAGGGCGTGGAGATTTTGCGGGGGAATGGGCTTGAGCCGACGGTGTGGGTGGCTCCGCGGCACGGGTTTGGCGGGGTGACGCTGAAGTGCCTGCGGGATGCGGGGATTTGCGTGTTGTCCGATGGGCTGGGGACTGTGCCGTGGAGAGACGGCGGCATGACGTGGATTCCGCAGCAACTGTGGGGGCCGGTGGAGAAGCGGCGAGGGCTGTGGACGATTTGCCTTCATGCGAACACGGCTAGCGCCGCGGTAGTGGAGGGGTTGGAGGGATTTCTGGAGGGGTTTGCAGGGCAGTTTACCAGCGTGGAACAGGTGCTGACGGATTGGCCGGCGGGCGAGCGAGGGTTGGGTGAGCGGGTGGTTGCGGCCGGGATGATGGGACGGTTGCGGCTACGCAGGTGGCTGAAAGGCTGAGGTGTCAGGCCCGGCGGGTTGGATTGGGGTGCGCGGCAAGCAGTTGGCGGTAGAGGTCTTCCCATTGATCGAGGATGCCGTCGAGGGAGTAGTTGGCTTCCACAAAGGCTCGGCCGCGCGCGCCCATGGCCTGGCGGTCGGCCGGGGAGAGATGCATGAGGCTGGCCATAGCTGAAGCCAGAGCTGGCGGATCGGCAATGGGGACGAGGATTCCCGAGGCTGCTGAGGCATCGAGGAGGATGGTATCGCGGGTGCCAGGGCCGTCGGTGGCGACGACGGGCAGGCTGTGCGCGGCGGCTTCCAGCGGGCCGAGGGGCAGGCCTTCCCAGCGTGAGGAGAGAACGAAAGCATTGGCAGTGGCGAAAAGAGTGGCAGTATCGGCAACGAAGCCGGCGAAATGGACGCGGTGAGCGATGTTGAGGGAGGCAGCGAGTTCGCGCAGGGCGGATTCCTCCGTGCCGGCGCCGGCGATGGTGAGCCTGGGGTGCTCTGGGAGTGTGGCGAAGGCGTGGAGCAAGGTTGGATAGTCCTTGAGCGGGACGAGGCGGCCGACGGCCAGCCACTGGAATGTGCCTGTGAGGGTGACTGGGGCAGGCGCGAGACGGGGGAGCGGGATGCCGTTGGGCAGGATGGAGAGCTTGGCTGGAGGCGTCATGCGATGGGCGAGCAGAGATTGAGCCACGGCGTGGCTGACGGCTGTGAGCCGCTGCGTCAACCCGGAGGTGAGGCGATAAAGGAGACGACGGCGGAACTGGCCCGGAGCCGAGCTGTGGAAGGTATCGACGACAACCGGGACTGGGGCGATGAGGCGAACGAAGCGGGCGAAAAAGGTGGCCGAGGCGAGGTGCGCGTGGACGATTTGAGGGCGGTTGCTGCGATGCCAGCGAAGATAACGGAGCCAACCGCGGGGATCGATCCATCGGCCACGCATTTGAAGGGCGAGCAATTCAATTCCCGAGGTGCGAAGGTCTGTGGCGACATCGCCCCCGGTGCCGAAGAGGACGATTACGGTGACGGAGTGATGACGCTGAGCCAGCCCGTGGGCGAGATGGAGAAGCTGGCGCTCCGCTCCACCAATCTCGTCGAGGCTATGGATCAGGAGGGCGATGCGGCTCACAGGGTGGCTCCGCGGGCGAGGCTGGCGAGCAGATGTTCATAGGCCGGGATA
>Ga0302281_10000370_pt1 | contig 34821 bp, 43 predicted proteins | sample III_Fen_E1_2_FD_198762 | JGI IMG/M metagenome (GOLD analysis project Ga0302281, IMG submission 198762) | Peat permafrost microbial communities from Stordalen Mire near Abisko, Sweden - III_Fen_E1_2 | ecosystem: Environmental > Terrestrial > Soil > Wetlands > Permafrost | place: Sweden: Abisko...
GAACAGATTCGGGTAGGGTGATAAGCATTTCCATCAATTGTTTTAGAGTTACCATATTAATCCTCTCCTGGGAAAACATTGCCGTATTCATCCATAAAAAGATTTTTATAGTACTTGCCGTTCCAAAAAGATCTAATGTCCGGAATTCTTTCGATTGGACACTTACATTCCCCTATTATATTTAGTTTTCTATAGCAACTAAAGCAAACACAATGAAATGACCTGTAATTAAATTTTATCGCCATTAGTTTACTGTCTCGTTTCCAGGAACCACATTCTTACCCTCAACATTCACTTCTTCAGAATCTTCTAAAATGTCATCCCAATAGCGACACATTCCGTCCAAAATTTCAAGGAATTCTCCAACGTTCTTACTATTGATGGATACCGTATCTACGGCCCTAACTGGTACATCGTCTTTGCGCATCCCAAGAATGTTGGCTAGAAAATCGGTAAGCTCAGTAACGCCATGACATTCAAGGATTTCTTGAGTCTCTTCTTCTCCATCCGGCACCTCGTCATGTGGAATACAGTCTTCGGGAGCTAGACAGTCCAGGACAATGAGGAATTGGTAGCCATCTTCGACTTCTCTGCCAAGAACATCAAGGCTGTTCCTGAGGGAGATGGAGATTAGAAGTTCAAGCTGTTTGATAGAGAGTTGAGGAAGCTTAGTTTTTGACATTCATTCCTTTTCCAGTTCTGCCAACTCTTGCTTAAGCTGCAAAATCCTATTTTCTTTCATTCGACGCTTGCTTTCCAGCTCTACTTCTTTGCGTAAAATTTCCTGTTTTTCTACTTTCTCTAGGGCTTCTTTGAGTTCTTCTGCGCTAAAATCAGTTAATTTACGTTCGTACCTGCTAGAATTTTTGTCTTGCGCATCGTCTTCCCAGTCCCAATGATCCCATCCTCCGCCGCCCATACTATTCGCTCTCCCTAATTCTCAATCCCACCGGAAACCTAGGAATTCCATACGAAGTCAAATCCTGGAATTGTACGGTTAACTTTTTACCTTTCCAGAGAGAGTGGTTTTCAAAGTAAGTCTTAAGCTTTTCCGTGTCACCTTTCAGCTTAGCCTTAAATTCTTGTCCATCGTCGTTCACGCACACAAAGGCTCCAACGTGACCTTGAAGTTTTCCGCGCCCCTCTTCGATAGAGACGATCTCGAACTCATCGTCCTGCATTTCCTTCACCTTGATCAGGTCTGAGGACCTTTTGTTCACGTATGGACTTGCGGCGTTGCGGAGCATTGCACCTTCGTACCCAAGTTCGCTGAACTCCAAAAACCAATCTGGAACCTGAGTTTCGTCTTCAACCATATGGGTTTCTACGAGCTTAAGGTATTTAAAATTTGGTGTTTTCATAGAAGCGAACTTTTTAGCTAACCAAAGAGTCCTGTTGTCGAAAGAGCTGTTATTTACCAGGTCGTAGATATGGTACTGGACATTCAAGTACCCTTCTTCTGGCGTTTCTTTACGTACCGCAGATACGATCTTCTCAAAATCCTTTTTAAGATCATGGTTATACAACTCACCATCAAGCACGATATCTTCTTTAAAGTTTTTCTCAATTTCAGCAATAATATGGGGACAGCTAGTAATTGGCTTACGGGTTCTTGACCACAAAGTGCAGATGCCATTTTCCAAGATGGCGATGCAGCGCAGGCCATCAAGTTTAGGCTGGACATAGCAAGGATACTTGATTTTCTTCCCCTGTTTTTCGAAGGTGTGGGCAAGCATAGGAACAATTCCTCCTTCAATCAAAGCGTCAAGTTCTCCCTTTTCGGCAGCTTCCAGAGAGTTTACATAGCCGTACTTCTTTTTCTTTTCCCAACGGGCTTTAGCCTCTGCTTGAGCTTGTTCATACGGTGTAGTTTGATTTGATTTTCCTGTATTTTTACCTTCGAAGATAGTGTCAACGGTAGTTTGTGGGCTTTCGGTTCCTACTTGTCCATAAAAAGTTTTTATTCTACCCGCATAACCTATATTGTCTGCATCTGAATGACCCGCTATGTCATAATATTTTGGTATTTCCTTATCGTTATTGTCAAACTCGCATTCACAAGCCTGAGCCACAACAATAGTCCAAAATTGGATGGCTCCGGTAGATCCCTTTTTATACAAAGTAGGCAGTACCATATTCAATTCTTTCTCCACATTTTACAATAAAACATATGCGTTGGACCATTTCGATCATATTTAGATCCGCATTCACAGCCGCCAACATGCTCAGGGAATAGATCGGTCCATCGAACGCAGTCCGTATGGTACTCCGAATGATAGCTTGGAAGGTCCGAAAATGTTAAGATATAGTCAACAACATTGCTATCGTCTGATCCATAAAATACCCATTCGAAGTTCTTGCCGCAAAACTTAATAAGCTTAGGAAAATCAAGGACTTCCTGCCACCAAAAAACTTCTTTTGAGTCTAGAAGACCAAATTGAATCCTCAACTTCATTCTCCAATCTTATGATAGAATCTATTAGAAGTAAAGAGGTATTTATGGACTTGTGGAAGAGCTTGCTTGAGTTGGTATTGGGGCTTTTGACCAAAAAAGAGGCAGTGGTCAGTATTCCTATTGGAGAGCCAAAAGAGCAGCCTAAGCCTGAGGAAGCGAAACCCGAAGAAGCCAAACCAGCGACCATTGACTGGACAGATGGTACTCAAAAAGTTTCAAAGTATTTTACGGTCCACGATATGATTTATCTTCCAACCTGGAAACGTATGGCCAATGAAGCTGACGGACTAAATGAGGAAGTTAAAGCTAATCTCATCGAGCTTGGTAAAAAGATGGATACGGTTAGGGAATATTTTGACAAGCCGATAAATACACATGTTACCTATCGACCACTTGAGTACAATAAGGCTATTGGGGGAGCACTTCACTCAGCTCATTCTGAGGGGAAGGCAATGGACTGGGACCTTATGGGGATGACCTGTGATGAAGTAAGGGATATCTTGGTCAAAGAAAAACTATTGGATACTTGGGCTATGCGATGTGAGGATAAGCCTGCTAGTAACTGGGTTCATTTAGATTATCGAGAGCTTAAGCCGGATGGGCACAGATTTTTTATTCCTTAACTCATTCTTCCTTAATTTTCTCAAGGGCTTTATCTACTTCCAGACGAGCATCAATTCCGCTACCATCAAGAAGGCCGTAGCTTGGCAGTCCACTATATATTTTCTCTAATACTTCAAGTGCCAAATAAAGCCTATACTTATGCATATCCCACAGTTTAAAGACTTCGTTACGGTCTGAGTGTAGGATACGGTTAATTCTCTTCTCTTCCTCAAGTTCCGTTTTTAGGTCCTCTATGTTCTTAGATAATTCGTTCCATTCGCATTGTTGGCAATTAGAGCCAAACTCAACAGAATGACCACAATCTCCCATACTATAAAGGCTCATTCGTCTTCCCTCGCATCTCGACCAAAATCTTCAACTTTAGCTCTAGGGGCACCACAGTTTACGCAGGTGTCCGTCTTGTCTGAAAACTCATTTCCCTTACAGTAAGGGCAGCAACTGTAGGCGTTTAGCCAGGCAGTCATTTGCGACATGTTTAGGATTGTTCTTTCAGGCTTTTTATTCAACTAGAACTCCCACACGGTAAATTCTTGTTCTGGATATGACTCCAGAACCTCAAGTGTCAAATTCCAGTCCACGCCAAATAAGCCACTGTTGATTTTGCACATATGGATTGGCTTATTATCCGTATTTTGCCAGATCAAATCTCCAATAGCGTCGGCTGTGGCATCCAAGATTTCTGGGACTGAATCTACCTTACTACCAAAGTTAGTCGAGGTAAAAAGACATCCAATAGTATGATCTCCGGTATCCAAAAGAAGGCATGACCCAAGAATGTCCCCACCTTCGTTACAAATTCTATTGTAGAACTTGTATGCGTATGGGTATTTTTGGGCAAATTGTTTGGCAATACCTGAACCCCAGACTCCTTGGCAGTTACAGGCATGACAGATAATGGAACCCTTAGGGGCATCAAAAAGGGAACCCTTGACGATAGTTACGTTGCTCATTACTCTAGTTCTCCTATAAGATTTTCAATTAGCTCTTCAATACTGTCAACTTGAGGCACTCCATATTTTTCGCAAACTATGTCAACGTTACCTTTACGCCAAAAGCCTTCTGGACAGCATACAATTAATTTTCCAGTTTCAGCAAATAGGCCGAGTTCCAGCAGCGAAATAGGGGACTTAGTACTAGGATCAAAATACATCAGGATCCAATCGGCATACTCTAGCGCGTCAAGTTCCCATTCCACCTGTTGCTTGAATTGAGCATTCTCTATTTTTTGCTCCCACGAAGAATCCCAATCGTCCCTTCGGGGATTCAAAATGAGGACGTTCTCTTCGGATAGTTCGTTAGTTACACGAGTCTGCCAATCAACGGCTTTACCCATTTCAATGCTTCCGGCTAGAAATACAGATGGAGTTCGATAGGCCTTAAAGACTTTTTTAGGGAATGCCTGTGGAGACTTAATGACCTTCATGTTAGCTTTTAGCTCCAGATCTCAAGTCTTCCCTGACTTTCATCAAAACTTCACCAAGCCAATTTTTGCCACGCCACTTTGATTTATCGAATCGGTCAGGATCTCTTTCAGACAGCCCGATACCCCAAATACGGTCTACAGGGCTGGCTTCAACAATTTCCTCATTATGGGTAGAAAGAATAAATTCCTTCAAATAAGGAGTTGCGAACTTAGCCATATTGGCCTTATAAACGAACCCTCTAGACACAGCATCCCAAGACTCTGCGTCAAAGTTCTTAACCATCCTACCGGTTGCTTTTTGGGTAGAAGGGTCATGAGCTTTCATGATCTTGGCTAAGGCGTCCGTATCATTGAAATAAGTGGCCTTCATAGCCATCATATACTGTTCTGCACAGTTATACTTTACTCCATCGATCTCAAATACGCTCCTATACCATTGGCTAAAGGGTCCACCGTAGAAAAAATGAAACTTTTCATCACCCATTTGCGTTCTCCTTAAGTTTTGCCCTGACTTGAGCGAAACTTTCTTCTCGGACCAGCTTACCATCTTTGAAGATGGGTTGCAAGAGATCCGTTGAAAGCTCCGAATTTAGGTCGTGGCCATCGCTAAAGGTAATCTTTCCGCCACTTTTGTAGACATGAACCTTACCTTTTTGAGATTTTTTGATTCCATCATCAGTCTTTGGGTCTTTGAAGATCTGCTTTTCAACGCCATTTATGACACATAAAGTGCTCTTGAGAGCAAATCCGAAGGTATCACGAGTATTGTACTGATAGGTATACGACCCAATCCCAAAAACCACGTTAATGGAAGCGAATCCTTTTTCAGCCAACTTAGTTACAATATCTTTAGCCCTAAAAAGGGTGATGGCGTCTCCATAGATCAGGCCAATGTGAGAATCGAGGACTTTATATCCTTTTCCGGTTTCAGTGCCTCCGAAGATATCCCAAAGGGCTTCGACTGCGCCCTTATACTCCAAACTACCCTTAGGTGCATCTGGATCACCACAAACGATCTTAACTGGGTCACCGGAATCAGGTCGAATGACAACACGGCCATCACGAGCCATGATTTTGTCTTTAAGGGCTGGAATAACCCTACCGATAACATCCCAGAAATCATACCCATCGGAAACAATGGACACGAAGCCCGAAGGATGTACTACGGACATCATTTGAGTCAGGTATTCCAAGTCATTACCGTAGCTACATTGGATAGAGTGCTCGGTGGCTGGAATCGATGTCCCAACCAACTCTTTTTCAACATTGGCTCCATAGTAGTATTCTGCGGCCTGAATGGCGGGAATCGTGTCCGTACCAACGAAGGAGAGGAGGTGCCCCATCCCACTCGACATTGCAGACTGAAGGGAAGACATACCGCGAAAGCTAAAATCATGCCCTTGGAAGGGAACGAAATCAGTATTTCCAACCGTTTTCAGAGAAGCTTCATCCAAGATCTTCCGATATTCTCCAGCAATAGTTGCTGAAGTCGAAGGCTGCCAAAGCTGGCAGGAAGCCAAGCTCTCAACAAAATTGGTAAGCCAAAAGAAGCGCTTATCGGTGTTTTGAATGGTCATCATTGGAACCCGCAAAGGTACCAAAGTCCCTTCTGGGACAGATTTAATCAAAAGAGGAAGGTACCCAAGATCATGCAGCTCTTCGATATGCTTTGTCTCTGGATTAGCAACCCCTAGAGTATTCTTGATAATTCTGGAATATTCTTTAACTACGTCGGCCTTAGCTTGGTGGAAAAAATTCAGATTGAAGAAATCGATCAAAAATTCCTTGATGAAAGCTTGCTGACCAAAGGCTACCACTTCGTCAACGCCTTTCATACGGCTAGCACGAGGGGTCCAAGTTGAAAACACCACTTCGGTACCAACCGGGTACATATTTTTATGACTAACCTTATAGAAATCGGCCAACAACATTGCGTTCAGATTTTTCATATATAATATCCTATATTTGAATTGTGCCTTGACGTTCACTTACTTCACCAGCGTGAGTGAAAATCCGTTGGATACCCGATTCGAAGAGAGTTCTAGTTCCCTTCGAAAAGATCCCATGAGTCACGAAGAGCACCACGCTCTTTGCACCCGCAGCCAGTAGGTCTTTGGCCAAAAGTTTAAATGTCATACCGCCATCACAAATATCGTCCACTATGAGAACAGTTCCGATAGGCGTTCCAATCAGTTTATAGCTTGTAATGTTGCCGGTGAGCTGATCTCGAACCTTCTCACCATAGATATGGCCACCCTTAAGCAGATTGATATATTTCTCGAAAGCGCCAGCATCTGGATAACAGAAAAGGTTTGCTTCTACAAGCTTTGCGACCTCATAGATCTTATCTACAGGGTAAATAGCTTTAAAATTATAGATAAGCTCCTCGGCCACAGAACTATGTGGGTCCATGCAGATAACTTCCTCGAACCCAAGATGGTTGAGAAGTTCAGCGAAGGCATAAAGAGCAAATGTAGCGGTATTGCTAGGCTCCTTATCTTGGCGACCATAAGGAAGATAGGGAAGTCTGAGTACTGTCCTAAAATCGTAATGATCTAGGAGCAACTTAAGTTGAGCAAGTTGAAGGAATTCACCTTCATTGCTAAACTCCCAAGTTACATGAGCAAAATTGGTTGTAGTGAGGATTTCTTCGGGGAGCTTCCAGACCTGAGAGGTATTGTCTGAAAACATAGTGGTGGGAACGGGAAGACCGTTTAAGTATAGCATGGGGGCTCCTTATCTAGGTCTAAGCCGTATCCACGTCAATCAAGGATACTAACTCAAACCTGCCTTACAACTAAGATTATATCATGTCGAATAGAATAGCAAGAACAAATTAAATCTCTACACCATTATCAAGCAAAATAGCGTGAAGCTCATCCCTAGTGGATTGCAAAGCTTCCCTAACTTGATCTGGCAATTCTTCATACTTGAGCTTAGAACGCAAGTAGTTATCGAGATCATGGAGGGCGGATAGGTAGTTTTGGCCATTTGAGGCTGTTTCGAATTCATGGCGTTCTTCGGGGAGATTGAATTCCAAGATAGCTTTAGGCATAAGATTCCTTTTAAAATGTAGCGGGCCGCTAAAACACTTACCCGCCAAGAATCCTTGGCAGTAATAGCGCTCTGGAATCGGTTTCGAACCCTATCCTTGGATGGGGTGTTACCCTGTAGTACACCCGCTACATCTAAGACTATATGGTAAGACGGCTAGGAAGTAAAGAACTAAATATACTTAAAAATTAGTCCGTGCGTGTGAGGTCTTTCGCCGCTACAAACTCTAGCAATTGCCTGAAAATTTATTCCCAATACTTTAGCGGCTTCCATAAGAAATGGATAAACTGTTCCAGTTGTAACGCAAAGTACTTTCTTACGTCTAGGAGAGGGTCTTCCCGTACTATACTCTCTTAATGCCTGCCTTTGTTTTTCCGTAACGGATTTGCCGCCAAAATTAGGATTGTTCGACCCAGATCTAGACTCAGACATTTTATTTCGAGTTTTCTTCGAGCACTTTTTACCAAAATTAGCCTTGGCTATTTTATCTCTGGTTTCTTGAGAGGGTGCTTTCCCCGGCCTTCCCTTGTGTATCTTAGACAGCTTGTCTTTGGTTGATTGATGGGTCCTTCTATTTTTACCACCGCTGTCCAAATTATACCCATTGGGAGATAACGTGTTGAATATCTTGATGTAGTATTCTTCTCTGTGATTCATTTCTTCAATAGAGGCGCATCTAGCCAATACTTTGATTTCAAAGTTCTCCCTGCCATACTTTTGGATGGCTCTCACAATAGGCATATTTCTGTGTTTAGAGTTGGGAGTCAGATTGCAATGTTGGCACCATCGCTTCTCCAACCTTTGGACTGTTTGTCCGATATATCGATTTCCGCTTATTTTATTGGTTATCATGTAAATCAACATAATATGGTTATATCATAGAACTATTTACGTTTTTTGTCAACAAGTAGAATTAAGGATCTCTCTAGATCTAAAGACTTACTTAGGGCCAGAGCGCGGCCAACAGCCTTGATCTCTCCAAGAGCAAGATGAGGCATCCTAGCAGACATAAACTTCTCAAAAGCTTCTCTTTGAGGCCAACGCTCGTACTCGTCCTTAGAGCGCTTATTCCAATCAGTCTTTTTCTTGGTGCCCTGAAAATTGTGATCTTCAGCTCCAGTCTTTGCTTGCTTTGAAGAAAGCCCTTCAACCTGATAAGCTGCGCCATTAACTAATGAGGAAGGAGCTGCATTATAACTTCCAGCCTCTACGGCCTTCTGAAGAGGTTTTTGTTTCGATTTATCTTTTTTGCTAAGCCCGAGTCCGCTTGAGAGATTGGACATAGCTTGACTAAAAGATGTCCCGCCAGATGTACCTCCATTTTGCATAGATTGAGCATTAGCAGCATTTGGTTCAGCTGGAGGAGCGGCCATGTTAGCGTCTTTTTTAAGATCTTCTCCCTTAGCCATGGGTTCACTTTTGTTAGCAAAAGCTAAGTGCCTTTTAGCGCTATCAAAATGGGTAGCACCTGGAACCCCCTTACCAGCTTCAGCGTTAGAATAGTGAATATTCCCAGCGTCTCTGTGGTCTTGAGTAGACCAACCCTTATAGTCGTTAGGCTTGAGATGGCTCATTACATCTTTGCCGCTTTTAGTCTGCCCAATAGGAATGCCCGGCATCTTAGCTACTGAACTAATGGGGCCGAATTTTGGAGTATGTTTGAAATCGATTTCTTTTTTAAGCAAGAACTGATCGTAAAGTCTAGAGCCTTCGTCCGATTTAAATAATGTAACCGCTTCTTGTTCGGATCGAAATAGGGATTCAAACTCATCTTTTACCGCAGAATCCATGGCCTCATCGTATATTTCGGCTATACACATATGGTTTGCTGGGGTAGAAGTCAACGTGACCTTACGAGCAATAGACCTGCCAATCAAAATCTTATTGACCCTGGATCCTGGTAGCTCTGAGCCCTCAACTGAGAAACCTAAAATGGCCTGTAGGTCTGGACGGTCTTTGCTGTATTTAAACTTACCGGCACATTCCCTGGCGCTATCGCAATAATCATCTAGGAGTTCGGCCAAAATATAAACAAATGGGATTTTAGTTTTGTTCCAGAAGTATGTTTCGCTGGGGGTGGTGCAGTCGCTGGAACTAAAGAGCTTCTTAGCCTTAAGGATTTTTCCGACAATTTGGGCCGGAAGCTTAATGGTAATAAGCTTACCCTCAGCGTCTTTGCCTTGATCGTGCTCAAAGTTCAAAATTCCACTGCGAGCAAGAGAGGTTATGTCTAGCCCACGAATATCTACGATTTCACTAGCAGTATCAATAGATTGGACTGAAGCGCAACCATGAATAAACGTCGACATAAAAATACCTCTAATAGATAAGATTGGAGAGGAGTTTGTCGCTTTTAATGATGTTCTCAATATGCCACATAGGCTGCAGGTTAGTATAGTGATTTGCCCTTAAGAATTGTTCTCTATCTGTCAGATCGATCCTGGAAAGTGGGAATATGTGATCTAGACTCCATTGCCCCTCCTTATTTCCGTAGTTATCCCAGGACATACCTGATTGCCATAGGGATTCGATATATTTACAAAAATCTTCTATACTGCAGCCTAAATCTCTCACAGCGGAACCGGATTTAGGCTCTTTTATTCCCGTTTTTACGTACTGGGCCATCATATTAGTTATGCGAGTTCTCAGGCTGCATTTAAGTTTAAATGCGGGATCTACCCTCTTTCTTTCCTTCGCATAACGGACTTGCTCTTTACTATAGCATTTTTTACAAATTGCGGCAAATCCAGGCTTAGGGCCTTCTACCAGGCGTAACTTTCTTTTCTTAAAACTTTTTAGGTCCTTGATTTCCTTACATTTCGTACAAATTCTTATTCCCAGTTCGGCATGTTTTCTTTTTTCTTCAATTTTCTTTTTGGTATCGCTTTTACGTTTTTCCTCACGAATTAAACGGGCTTCATCCGCGATAAGCATGAGTTTCCATTTTTCGTCTCTTTTTTCTTGCTTAATTTTCTTTTCGCACTCCTTGCAATGTTCTCTACGGCCATCCATAGCCTTTTTGCGTTTAGAGAACTTGATTAAGTCTTTGTTTTCTTTACATTTAGTACAGGTCTTCATATAGATAAGATTGTCTCGATTCAAATGTTCTATATCATGGGATTGTTTTTTGATTACTAAAACTGTTTCTAATAACTATATGTTTTCATACACTATTTTTTCGTAATACGAATCTTACCTTTGAAACCAATTGGTTAAGCCGCATTTATCGATAGAAGCGGCAACTTAGTACTAAATATAAGATTTTTAAGGAGAATTTATCATGGCCCTTTACTCACTTGATCATGCCATTGGCGTCGCTCGCGACCTTCAAGACCGTCTCTCTCTTCGTATGGCGAATAGCGCCGGAATCAACACCTGGCGTGCTGCGCAAGACGCGATGGGCTGGCCCGAGTTGTTCGGTAGCCATGGCGGTAACGAAGCTGAAGGTCAGCCCGTTCTCTTCATCCGTTTGATGAATATCAATCCTACGACTGATATTTTTGGCAATACGACTTACCCTTTCACGCCTACTCAGACGCAACTCGCTTATGAGCTGAACAGCGCTGGCGCTCCATTCCCTACGACTGCTGATTATACGACCGCTGCCTTTGAAATTACTCGCACTGGCACTGTTTTTCAGGAAATTGCTATTGCAAATGGTACGGCTGTTACTGAAGCTTCAGTGAATGCTGCTACTCCTGTTCAGACGCTCAAAAGTATTGATTGGGGCTTCCAAGGTAACACGTAATAATTGGAATCATAAGAGGAGACCAAATTATGTATACCGAAACAGACCTCAACAAATTGATAGCCGACGTGACGAACGAGTTCACGGCTCATCTTGCCAAGGCTGAAAAATCTTTCAGTCTTGCCAAATCTGAAGAATTCCCTCCTAAGAAGGAAGAATCTAAAGAAGAAAAGAAGCCGATGGAACACGAAAAGCCTGAAGATAAAGGTGTTAAAGACCAGCATCAACAGGACACTTCTAAGGAACCCGCTAAAGAAGAAAGCAAGGAAGAATCCAAAGAAGAGCGTTCTGCTGCCGATGGCAAAGAAAACGCAAAGCCTTCTGATGACCCTCATGGCGAAGCCCAGGATCATGGCTATGATGACGAAGATATGCAACATATGCACAGTATGTACTCTTCAATGTCTGGACCTGAACTGAAAGCTCATCACGATGCAGTCCGTAAGTGCATGGATGGTGCTATGGCTAAATCTGAAATGGAAGATGGCGCTAAAGATGCTCAGGGCTATCGTCCAAACGGTGGTGCTAAAGATGGCGAAGCTGCGAGTAGCAAAACTCCAGCATCTAGCGATATGCAAGCTATGGCTAAGTCTGAAAAGGACTCTAGTTCTGAAGTTAGTTTGCTCAAATCGGAACGCGATGAGTACAAGAAAAACTTGGATGCAGTCTCTGCTTTCTTGACGAAATTCGTCGAAAAAACGGCTCCTGCAGGTAAGGCAATCACGTCACTGGACATTATCGCTAAAAGCGGTAACGAAGGTAGCGAAAAGCCTCTCCAAAAGAGTGAGATCGACGCTAAGCTTCTGGCTAAAGCGAAAGATATCTCTCTTTCTAAGTCGGACAGAGATGCCATTAACAGTTACTACTTCAGTAAAAACGTCGAAACAGTTCGTCATCTGCTTAAGTAAGCGTGACAAAATTTAAGAAACAGGAGAATTAAAATGCTTGAACAACTTCAGTCCCTTATGAAAGCGCTTGAGGCGGGCAGTTACAATGCCGCACCAAGCACGTTGGTGCAAGGTGCCGCTTACCAGATCGAGGATCTCGCTCCTGTGATGGTGAACGTGACCGCTGCCGAAGAAACTATCAAACTGCAGAAAATGCTCGACGTTCGTAATACGAAGAGCAACCTCTACCAGTATAACCGTAAATTGTCGGTTGGCCGTTTCGGCGGTTCAGCTGCTTACGAAGGTATGCTGGGAGCCAAGAAAACCGGTCAAGCTGCTCGCTTGGTCGTGCCTATGGCTTACTACGTTGATACGCGCGAACATTCGCTGGTTGCGAATGCCGTTGAGACGTTTGACAAGGTTACCGCTGAAGAGCGCCAGGCCCAGGATGCGGCCCTCAACCTCGCTCAAGATATCGAGTTCGACCTGTTCGCAGGTAACTCTGACTTCTCAAACAACGGAGTCTTCGATGGCAATCCTGCCCTAGTTCCTGCTCTTGCCAACATGCGCGGGTTTGACCTTCAGGTTCGCGCTTCGGATTATGAACGTAACGGACAAGATCTCATGTTCGCTTCGTACGGTTCGAGCGCAACGGTTGTGTTCTCTGCTGGTGGCGGCACTCTGACGCAATCCCTCATTGAAGACATCTCGGTTCGTTCTGCCCTTAACATGGGTCGTGCGGACAAGCTGATGCTGGACCCTTCGTCCCTCTCGTCCTACAACAAGATCAGCCAGGCTAAAGAACGTATCGTTCTCGCTGGTTCTCCTCAGGAAGCTACCGGTTCGCATCTGCGTACCCAATGGACTTCGAGCGGTGCGATTACGTTGGAGATGAGTCAATATCTTCGTAAGCAGATCAGCCCTGTCAATCAGCAGATCTTTGGCGCTCCTGTAGCTCCAACGCTCTCCGGTGCTGACACTGGCGCGGCTGGTTCCTTGATCTCCGCTGGCACGTATAGCTACGTTGTCGCTGCTGTGAACCAGGTCGGTGAAGGCCCTACGTCGAATCCTCCTACGGCTGTCGTTGTGGCAGCTACGGGCGACAAGGTGACTTTGACGATCGGTGCAGTTGCCGGTGCTCTCTACTACCGCGTTTACCGTACTGGTAATGCTGGTAGCCCTGGTTCGGAACTGTTCATTGGTAACATCGCGGCCACCCCATCGGGCGCTTCGTTCACCGATCTCGGTAACCTTAGCCCAGGCGGTCTCACTGGATTCTTGATTCAGCGTGACTCAGCCCATATGGGCGAGCTTTCGGGATTCAAGAAACTCCAGCTCGGCATCTCGCAGCTCTCTATCAACAACGCGTTCTATCGTTGGACTACGCTTGCTGTTGAAAGTCCTCGTAAAAACGCAATCGTCGGTAATCTGCAAGGACAGGTCTATACCTAATCTTTCCGAATAGTTAGATATCTTAAGTCCCTCGGTAGGCAATGCTTACCGGGGGATTTTTATTTTTGTTGACCGATGCACATAGGTGAGATAATCTTATCTATATGAAGACCTGTACTAAATGCAAAGAAAGCAAAGAAATTAAGTTTTTCGGTAAGGCTAAATTGGGCAAAGATGGCTTAAGAGCTATTTGTAAAAAATGCCACAACACCGAGACTACTCAGCGCAATAGAGACAATCCTGAAAAAGCAACCGCGTATGGTCGAAAATATCGTGAAGAAAAACGAGAACAGATTTCAGCAAGTCGGGCCATTCATACGGCTCAAAATAAGGAATCTTTAACCCTATACGCTGAAGAGTACAGAAAGGCCAATCCTGGGAAGATCAATGCTAAGACGGCTAAACGTAGGGCTGCGAGGCGTAAGGCCGTTCCCAAATGGTTGACCAAAATTCAGCTTCAAGAAATGCAGAATTTTTATATCTTTGCGTCCTTGTGGTCTCTTTTAACTGGAATTCCGCATGAAGTTGATCACATAGTACCGCTTCAAGGTAAAAACGTAAGAGGTCTACACGTACCTTGGAATCTGAGGGTTATTACGCAGGAAGAAAATCGTCATAAAAACAACAAGATGATTTCTTAAGCTCTATTCCAACCCAGTCTTCATCCGATCGTCCAAATCCTTGTGTTTCCTGAAGTATTCTTGAAGAAACATCGCATTAGCAGCCACATGATCAATATGTGGGCAAAGCGACTCTGGGTCGATGTCCTCTCCAGCCATAAACTTGAATAAATGCCTCAAAAGGCTAGCCGTAACTTTACTCCAAGCCATCCCCTTCTTCCATTGACTTCCGGGATACTTCTTGAGACCATGGGTCATGACCTGAGCTAGGCCAAACATAGCGATGGGCGACAAAAGGTCCATTTGGGGTTTGTTTTGGTCGTATCGAATAGCCTTATCCTGTCCTACATGCGATGATTCCAGCTCTTTCTTAAGTTCTTTCCCTACATGGTCTTTCATGGTCTGAGTCCATTCCTCTACCGTCTGAAGTGGCTTGTCGATCCATGGAAATTCTACATCCTTGTGTTCTTTGAATGAATTAAGGACCTGTTCTGGACCGACATAGGACTTGGCTAGTTCCTTAAGTGCTACGACATACTCCACTCTTTCCGTTTGTAGGGGTTCGGTGGTTCCCACGGTCTCAGTTGGCACAGTTTTCAAGGTATTTACACTCCTAATGAAATTAACGTCTTCTGGAGAAAGATGGCCAAATGTCGTCCTTGCTAGGCGATCCTGTACGGCCAAAATGTCTTTAACTATATCACTCATACCCACGATCCTACCCTCAAATACCTCCTTTTGCAACCAAAATCCTCAATTGCCAATCTTAACTCTATAGAATTCTCTTTAGGGGTATAAAATGCGTCTAACCTCAGTACCAATCATCAATTTCGCCGATATTAACGATTTCCAGACATCAAGTCAATGGACAATCAGGGCTACAGACCCAAATATCTTGTATTTTCAACTATTTGACTTAGACAATCAAAATACGGCGTCTCCAGCATCATTTTTCCCTCTTAATGGGGGCTTCTTCAATGCTGCCATACAAACTGCACCACAAAGATTCATTGCTGGTGTTGGCTCTAGTAATCAGCCCGTAGTTATGACCGTAACCTTTCCTAGCCTTGATCCTAGCCTCACCTTCACCTATACGGCCACCCAGGATCCAAACGATGGCTCCGTGTTCTCTATCACCTTGCCCGGCTATAATTCAGCTGGTAGGGCTCCTGCCAGTGGGAATGTGATGTTTAGCTTGACTATGGGCATCTTGACTTGGAATTGGACTGTTCAAAATATGATCGCAGTCGAATCCTTCAACAGTGGGTGCTGCTAATGGCTAATCCTCCAATTCCACCAGTAGGTCCTCCTTTTGACCAACCACAGGCCCCATATGAGCCCTTTCCTCCAGTTTTGGATGCTTTGAGTGGTACTCCAGTAGCACCTGATTTTGCTACTAATAAGCAATTTTACGCAGCAGGATACCCAGTCCATTGTACTCGTACCTCTGGATTGATGAGTAGGTCGGAACCCGTTCTTACTCCACAACTTTTGGTTTCTAGGTATTTGAAGGGTATCCCACTGGCATTCCCTAATGGAGATTCCTATAGTGCTGAGGACATCAAGGATCAAATCCGTTTAGCGATGAACGAGGTTGAACTGCTTTGCAAGATCACCTTGACCAGAGAACAGTTTACCGATAAGGTTCCATTCGATATCAACCTTTATAAATCGTTCATTTATCTTAAGACTGAGCAGGGCCCTGTACTGAGTGTGCAGGATGTTTCGATCGTAAGTTCGGATGGCTACAAGGTCTTTCAGATCCCCAGTTCTTGGCTTGAGAGTAGTAACTTCTCAAAGGGTATAGTGAATGTGGTACCAATTCTTGGAGCCTATTCGGTCGCGACTGGCGGTGGGGTGGGAGCTTATGGCGGTATACCATATATTAATGTTTTTTCACAATTAACATTTGTGCCCGGATTTTGGCAAATTGTTTATACTTGTTCAGTTTCTAAGGTGGAGGGTCAGTTTCCTACTGTTGTCAATGATGCAATAGGTACGATTGCTGCCATCAATATGTTGGGCAATATTGCTACTATGTTTATTAATACATCTCAATCCCTTTCCCGCGATGGAATTTCTCAGTCATCTTCAGGGCCTGGTCCAAGAATCTACCAGCTTCGAATTGAAGAGCTGGAATTGAAGAAAAAAGAACTACTTGGAAAGATCAAAGCCACTTTCTCGCAGAAGTTCTTGATTTCTAACATTTAAAGTGATATAATAAGATATGACTTGCTATCTATCAAATCTATACAAGAACGAGGATTCCGAGGGTTATGCTTCTAGAGCTAATTCCGGTATGATGCTCGCATTCCCTGTAAAAATTGATGGGCAGTCTCATAATCCAGTAAATAATGTTGGCTATCATGCAACTATCAAAGTATTCAACAAGGAGAAGGACCATGGGCACGCTATCCACCAATTAGCCCAACATCTTCCCCTTAATCCTCCGGATGCTAAAAATACCCAGATTGAACCTGGAAAGTTCCAAGGTAAAAACGGCGACGATATTTATGTAATCAAGCTCCACGGGAATTCTGCTGAGAAAATGAAAGAGCTAAATGGAAAGTTCGCTGGTATGGGCGATCCAGTTCCTTATGCATTCCAGGCTCACATTACTGTCAGTAAAGACTTGCATGACGAAATCAAGGCTTCTGGCGCAAAAACCGCATTTGAGGCCGGTATTGAATTTGGTAATGCTGAGCTTAAGCGTGGGCCGCAAACTATCAAGACTTACCATCACGAGCCAGATTCCGCTGAACCTAGGGTTCCTGATGAAGGAGACCTTACAGCAAAACTTAATTACGAACCTCAAATGGGTAAGCTTGCCGCATCTGAAAAAGATAGTCTTTGCCCAATGCACAAAGCTGAGAAGCTTAACCCTCTCATGAAACCATTCGTATCGGACGCCCAGAGACGTTGGGGCCACACGGCAGAGGGCGAAAAAGCTCTTGGCGGTAAAGCTGGTGTTCATGAATGGGATGAAGCGACTAAGGGGAAGAAGCTGCCTGAAAAAGTCAGCAAAAAAGAAGTACCTCTTGAGAAGGGTGCTTTAAGGACGGCCGCTATTGGTGCGGCGGCGCTATTAAGCTCTCATGCCAATGCTGCGTCTGGTCATCTTCACCAATTTATTTCCGGTCTAAATGGAATGCATGGCATTAAGTCTCAGTCTTCGTTTAATCCAGCCGGTAAAAATCCTAAAAATATGCACGGTGAAGGCCGATATAAGATCAATGTTGGTAACTATACTATCCATGGCACCCACAATTCTAATGGTGCCGGATACAACCATAAGATAGGGATGGATGGCCCTAAAAAACCAACCTCGCAAGACTTGCAAGATGAAAAGAAAGCGCTATTTTTAAGAGATAAGCTCAATACTACAGGAAATGAACTTTTAGAGAAAGGCGAATCTATCCTTATTTCTTTGGAAAAAGGCGCTCTCAAAAACGCAGGTATTGCTCTTGGTATGGCCGGTGCATTAGCTGGCGGAACTAATACTTCAGATGCGGGAAATAGGGCTCCAGCTAGTATTCAGCAACCAAAGCCGCAAGCCCAAGCTTATGACCATGGAAGAATGCTGCGAGCAATGGCTCAAGTTGAGAGTAGAAATGGTGCAGATACAAACCATAAGCCTGCTGCTAATGGCGAGGTAGCGTATGGAAAATATGCCTTAATGCCTAATACTATCCACGATACTATCAAGGGACACAAAGACCTCAAGACCAAACATGGCAAAGCTTTAGCTCTCACTGGTCAAAATCTTAGCAACTATATGAGAGACAATAAGGGACTTGAAGATACTATCGCCGATAGGCATCTTACCCATATTGAACATCGCCTAGGCAACGATCCAGAACAGGCTGGATATGCTTGGTTTAATGGAATTTCTGGCGCTTTAAAAGCTAAAAAGAATAAGCAAGATATTAAAAATCACTTCCATGTGAAAAAGATTCGCGAAGCCTACGATAAGGAAAAATAAATATGAAAATCTCAGAAAATGAAGTAGCATCGGTTGAACCTTTCGGAATGCTTAATGGTAAGCAAGTAAATCTAGTGAAACTTCGTGGTGGACTAAATCTTGCAACTACCGTTGGTAAAAATGGCGGAGAAGATGTTTTAGGTGCTGCTAGTCATCAGGCTATCCTTTGTTACACTATCGAACAGCGCCATCCTGAATTTCAGCCAATGCTGATGAAATCGGAGCATGAAAGCGTGCATGCTGAAAGCCATTCCCATTTCCTTACAGACGATCTTCGTAAATCCGGTCATGACATTTATTCTGTACAAAATGGTGCCTCTGTGGACTTCTTTGTGACCAAACAGAACATCAAGGTCGGTCTTGTGAAGGCTACTTTTGAGAATAGCGCCCTTTTGATTAAATCCATGGACGCCTCTAAAGAGTTCGTAGCTTGTTTATCTGGCGCTGTTTCAGAAAAAGCTTTGTCCTCTGGTATGAAAATCGTGAGGATGAAATAATATGTGTATCAAGATCGTAACTAGCCACGACCAGTTTGAATTCGATCCATCGGAACCTCTGGAGTACCAAGTTAAGGGTGCCAGGGAAGTAGTCATCGACTATAGCCCTGATGATTCCAGAATCCAATCCTTCATCGATCAAATGGACAGGATCGTAAAAAATGGCGTTGGATGTCAAATGAACATTAAGGTTAACTCCAACAATTCTCTAAAGAGTTACCAGTTCGAAAGACAAGTTGCGGAAGCCTCCAGAAACCTTGAAGTGAATGAAGCGATCTCTATGTTGGTTCGAAACCATAAAGATGTTGACAAACGCCTTGAAAACATGACACAATTATGTTTGAAGAGTATTGAATGAAAAATGTGTGGACTGATACGGAACTTGCTCTAGAAGCTCTTAAATATAAGAGTAGGCGAGATTTTGCCAAAAACAGTAAGTCCGCCTATAAGGTTGCCAGCAAAAGAGGTCTTTTAGATAAAATTTGCTCTCACATGGACTGTGTTTATGTATGGTGGACCGACGATATGCTCCGTGTAGAGGCGTTGAAGTATAAAACACGAGCGGAATTTAGAGAAGGAAACCATCCTGCATACAGGACGGCCATTAGAAGGAGTGTCTTAGAGCAAATTTGTGCTCATATGGAAGATGCGTATACTTATTGGACAGACGATATGATTTTTAAAGAGGCTCTCAAGTATAAAACACGAGCGGAATTCAAGTACGGCAGTAACTCAGCATATATCTTAGCTAGAAGGAGAAAGATCTTAGATAGAGTATGCTCGCATATGGTTATATTGGGTACAGTATCGGTGGCAGAATTGGGGTTGATGTGCGAGATCTCTAAGAGATACCCTACCGCTAAGAAAATTAGGGGTTCTAAGGTTACTATTCCCGATAAGGATTATATAAAAAGGTTCGATCTGGACATTTATGTCCCAGAACTTAATCGAGGAATTGAATTTGATGGGACCTACTATCACTCTTTTGAATACATGAGAAGAAATAAAAATAAGGGATTGTGGACCGACGACGATGTCCGTCGGTACCATGAGATCAAAGACACTCATTTTTTATCTATAGGTATTAATATTATTCACATTACGGAAGAGGAGTGGAATGCAGACAAAGAAGGCTGCATTAAACGCTGTCTAGATTTTTTAGGGGGTTCCAGTGAGTATAAGGCCGCCTAAAGGAGAACAGTTGCAGTCCATCAACGGATATTGCCCCATTGTGCAGACCTCTTTTAATTTAAATCAAGACGATAGTTTCGTTCTGAGCCAGGGAATTTCGTATGCTCACTATGCCTGCATGCCTTCTCCTATTGGATTGAACGATAGGGGTGATTACCGCAGAGAAGGAGGAGTTGACACTATAACTTCAAACGGTTCCATATACATCTTTAAGGGGCATTTCACTGCCGCAGAAGTTTCCAATACTAGAGATAAACGCAGGACCGATGGCGGTACGGACGATCCTAGCGTATCAAATCTAATTCTTCCCAGGTTCTACGATATGGGTAGGGACACTCCTGGCCAAATTAACACTAACCCTCAGGACAACCAATGCAGAATCCTTCTTGCGCCGGGAGATAGAGTTTATGTTTCTGACCCCAATTGTGATGTTAGGGTGATCAATTATCAGAAGATGGTCTACGAATCTGGAATTAATACTCCGATGTTCCCAATAATTTGCATGGACCTTCCTATCTATGACTCTAACAATGTCCAGTATGTTGAGGGCCTAGACTACGTGATCACCCCTCAAGGGAATATTTCTTGGCTCGCTACAGGTAAAAATCCGGGCCATAACCCTTCTACGGGATTAGGTCGCGTATACAGCATTAGATATACCTACAAGGCTTTCTTCTATGTTGTGGCCCTTCCTAAGGAAGTTCGTATGGCTGTAGTTACCGAAGGTGGAGTACGTCAGGCTGAACGTATGGCATATAATGCTACCATACAAAGAGAGTACCTATACCATAACCAGAACAAGGGCGATCCTAAGAACACCACTCTATCCAAAACCCCAGATCGGGCGGTCCAGGAGCCTTTGGGGACTGTCACTCCTAATCCCAGTTCAATTATAGTAGATATGACGCTTTTTAAAGAAGATGGGTCGGAGAGCTAACCTCTCCAATCTTAACTGATATAGTCTCTAAGGAGAATTAATTTTATGGGTATTAAATACAGGCGCGTTACGAGTATTGCTGGGGATGGTTCTCCATATGATGCTGATGTTATTGAGAATAACTACCATTCTGGGGCCAAAAAGACCCTTAACGTCGGTCCACACCTGATCCCAATTCCTACGAGTACTAGCTGGACCACTCAAGCAACGGCTGCAACTGGCCTTCCTAAGGCTGGCATGAATGTTGCAATTTATAACAATGCCGGAGCTGTTGGGACTGTCACTATTGGTAACACCCCATCTGTTACTTCTCAGGCACTCGGCGCTGTGGACGCTAACGGTAACGCTGGCGTTCCTTGCCCTCCTAATTCTTGGACCTATCTCTCCATGGGTAACAATACTTGGATTATCACTTCGGCAGCCACTATGTTTGTTTACCTTGTCGAAGATTCTACCTGGATTGCTGCTCAAAGCTCTTCATAAAAAAAATGGCTAAGAATGACGACCTCCTTAATCGGATCCTAGACAAAGAGTTTTTGGGAACTCTAGCTAAGAGTACAGGCGTGACTTCCGATAGGGTCATGGCTGATTTGAAGGTCGTTCCTAGGGCTGTTATGTCCCTATTGATTAGCGAACTTCAACCTATGGCTAAGGGTGAAACTAAGCAGATAGACTTACCCTTTGGAGAAAAAGAATTTTTAGGTATTAAGAAAACTGGCGACGATCAATTTTCTTTCAGCCTTTCTAGGGGTAACGGTAGAGACTTCTTCCACGGTAGGTCTATTCCTAGTATCGGTGCTGCCCTTTTATCTAAATTTGAGCTGTTCGATCTCGACAGTCTTAGCAAGAACGAATCGGGTCTTTCTGAAGATACGAAGCGTGAAGTCCAAAAACTGATCGATGACCGAATGGAACTTCATTGTTTGGTGTCTAGGGTTGTAGAGAATAAGATGGCCGAACGTGAAGCCATCCACAAGCTTATGATGGGCAAATTGGCCGAAGCTATAGTTCATCCCGACACTAATCACGACAAAATGTCGCGACCTCTTCCGGTACCGCATATTTCGGCTCCAGTAGGACCTATTAATCTTGAGGCTAAAGACGTAATGAAAAAAGAAGCCCCTGCAAAGAAGGGCTCGCCTCTCAAAGAATTTTTAGATCGTAAGAAGAAGCCTAAGACGCAAGAATACCATGTTGAGATTGCGAAAAGCGAGACCAGAGATTGCTTGGATTGTGGGCAGGAAATTTTTGGCAACCTAACCTATGCAGGCTGCATTTGTATGGGTCAGGATCAAAACCGTAAAATTTGGATTAAAAAATCTGAAGACGGTATCCAAATTAAGTTTTCCAGAGGCTGGGATCCAGAAAACGCAGAAATGTTGCTTGAGACCCTGAGGGCCAAAAAATGAAAAAGATTTGTAAGCTTCATAAGCACGAACGAGACCATAAGACCTGCGATTTGCATAAGGCTAGGGTTGATGAAGGAAAAAGCCCCGAAGATAAACGTGCGGCTAGAGGTTCTAGATCTACAGAGCGCACGAAATTTATGGATGAAAAATTAGGCCACAAAGAAGAGGGCCAAAAAGGCATTAACCGCACCGCCCATCCAGGAATGAGTTGGAGTGAAGCCGGATCTGCAGCTAGAATGTCAAATAAAATGCCTGGCAGTAAAACCTTTAAGGAAATGGCGCATGGGAGAGCTAGCAAAGTCTTAGGCGAAATGAAAGCTATGCCTAAACCCAATCTCGGCAAGTCCTGCGATTTTCATAAGGCCGAATTCGCAAAACACGCTTGCTATCTCCATAAGTCTGAAGAGGAGTCGGTTCCTGAAACTAACGAACGCGAAGGAATGCATGATCCTGAAGATCATGATGATTGTCCCTATTGTGCTGAAAACGAAGATAATCGTACGGATAACTGTCAATATTGTCAGGACCTTGATGCTGTAGAGAATGCCAATGGTACTGCTGGTATGGAAGATACCTGTCCATATTGTCAGGACGTGAATGCAGAGCAGGCCGGTGGAGAAGAAGAAGACTGTCCTTATTGCGAAGATGAAACCGTAGAACAGGCCAATCCAGGATTGTCTTCGGATGATGTTCTCCCCGATAGCGATGGTCCAGATAACTGCCCTGAATGCCAAAAAATGTATGGGGAAGCTTCGGAAAATACTCCGGCACAAAGTGGACAAGAGCCCCCTAAGACTCAAGGCCATGAGACTGCTGAAGAAGTTTTGGATATGCTTGATCAACAGCCAGGACAGGGAACTCCTCCTGCTGAAGAAGCTCAGAAAATTGACAATACGGAACTACCGCAAGGCGATGCTATGGAAGAAGGAACTTCGGTTCCAGAAAACTTTGGCGATGCACAAAAGGGCGATATTTCGGATGAAGAAGCTGCTTTTGGTGGACAGCAAGATCAACCAGATATGGCGTCCGTTATGCAAGGTGGACTCGACGACCATGCCAATGAACAGAAGCGTCAGCAAGTTCTAGATATGGTCGGCCAGACTCTGGCTGGATTCAAAGCCAACAAGGCGTCCTTGGAAGCTACTAAAGAGCAAAATATGCCACTTTATCAGTCTTGCATTCAGATGCTTAAGAGTATGATCTCTCTTTGCGAATTACTTGGCTTGAAACCTCAGATGCAAGCTGGACAGCCAGGACAAGAAATGCCACCGGAACAGGCCGCGCCTGCAGCACCACCGCCAGCCCCTCCTGGTGGCGGAGCTAGCCCAGCGGAGGGTCAGCCCGACCCAAAAGCGGCGGGGTAATGGGAATTACCCCGGCCTCAAAGCTCTCGGCAAAACACTCTACTCCCCATCTCGCTAAAGACCCTATTCCCGAAAAAGGAATTAATGGTAAGGGACAAATGAAAGTCACGGACAACAATGGAGTGGTACGCTTCATTGATATGAAACAAGGTCGAGTGCAAGGCCCTTCTGGCGTTCCAATTAAGCCTCCGAAGGTTTAATATGGGCGATATCAAAGTTAATCTCAATATTGATAGCCTGACTGAATACATGGAAGAATTCAGTAAAGACATAACCAGGGACCTAAAAAAGGGTATCCAAGGGTTGGCTATAGCTACTCATGCCCATATTAAGGAAGATGCCCAAACGCTCCATTCATTTCGTAAAGACTACTTAGAGGCTCTCGGCGAACCCGAACAAATAGACGAGAATCTTTGGGTTATTACTTTGAAGGAGTCTGCAGTTTGGATTGAAGATGGAATCTCCGCCCCCTACGACATGAAACCTGGACTGCTCAATACACAAAGAGACGGTAAGGGTGAAATCGAGACTTCTAAGGATGGCAAGAAATATCGTATCGTTCCTATGAATCAAGGTAAGACTCCTAGCGAAATGTCTCCGAATACTGCTGGATACGAGCAAGGTATGGTGAATAAAGTCAAAGCAGAGCTAGCAAAAAAAGGAATTCCATATAAGAAGTTGGAACTCGATAAAAATGGAAGTCCTAGGCTTGGTAAACTTCATAGCATGAATATCGACAGTTTTACTCCTGGAAAGGGTAATACCCCCCAACTTCATGGGCTAAACATCTACCAGACCAAACAAAAAGATGGGTCTACCAAAAGGACTATTACTACTTTTAGAACCGTTACAGAAGACCAAAATGGAAAGTGGATACATCCTCCAGTAGAGCCTTTGGATGCATTCAATAAGGCCGAACAGTTCGCAATTCAAGAATGGGAAAATACTTGGCTTCCCAAAATTCTAGAAAAGTATAGGTAATCTATGAGCTTATTTTTTGGAGATCTTAGAATAAAAGCGGCCTTAACTCTTGGCCTAGAAGACATCACAAAGAATCCCTGGCTTCTTAACGATATTCTTGGGGATACGGTAGCTAATCCCTATCTCAGAAAACTCTATGGTTCACAAATCGAATCATGCTCTCAGTGGTTAGCCAATAATCGCATTAATATCGTTATGTCCGAACGAGATGATAAACTTGAATTTCCTGCAATCGTAATTGACATTGGTACGAGTAACGAAAAGCCGGACATGAAGAGATTAGCCGATTTAACTACCGAAAAGATCCACCTATCTCCTTCGGAAGTAAATAAACCTATCCCGTATGTCATCAAACCAACTTCTGGTTCGTATGATCCAACTCTTGGTGTATTTACCTTCACTTCCGCTCAAACCCTTAACCTCGTTTCTCCTGGGATGGCTTTGGTGGATCCAACTACCGGCAGTGCGTATGTGGTCCAATCCGTCGTTAGCTCTACTCAAGTCCAACTTTTAACGGGACTATCTCTAAATGCGACACTTTATGGTGTTATTCCAGAGTATAGATATTTTGAGGCTAGGATTGGTGGTACATTCTTTCAGGAGAGCTATAAAGTCAGCTGCAAGGCCATGGACCAGAACACCCTTCTATGGTTGCATGCTATAGCTACGTATTCTCTATTGAGATATCGTCAAAGCCTGTTAGAGGCAGATGGGTTTGCTGAAAGCGTCGTTAAGTCTGGTAAAATGTATCCAGACCCAGATTATTCAGATGCAGGTCAAGTAATTTGGGCTCGCGATATCACTCTTGAAGGTCAAGTTGAAAATAGATGGATTGAACAGCCCCATCGCTATGTGGAAGACATTGTCTTTCCTGGTGGTTTGAAGATCCTTAGTAACTTAACAGACACGTTTGAGAATCCCGACACCGTTAATTGGCAAACTCTTCAAGATATTGCCTATGAAAATGAGTAGTTGTGATATATCCTATATATGAAGGTATGTTCTAAGTGTAAGGAAAATAAAGAGATTAGCTATTTTAGTAAGGATAAGGGGGCCAAAGACGGTTTTCAGCATAAATGTAAGCTGTGTGCTAAGGCATACGATGAAATATCTAGAGCTAAGAACAAAGAAACTAGAAGCGCGTATAATGCTCAGTATTATGTAGAAAATAAGAAAAAAGAAAATACGAGGTCTTCTCTCTATAAAAAGGAAAATGCTGCGCTGGTGAACTCTGCTACAGCCAGAAGAAACGCAGCCAAAATCCAAGCTACCCCTTCCTGGCTTACCGAATCAGACTACAATAAAATAGACGAATTCTATATAGAAGCTGCTAGAAAGACTAAGGAAACTGGCATTCCCCATGAAGTTGATCATATCTTGCCCTTATTGGGCAAAAATGTAAGAGGTTTACACGTACCCTGGAACTTGCAGATATTAACTAAATCTGCGAATAGCGCTAAGGGGAATAGAATAGATGCCTCCTATCTTTAGCTAAAAGCTGACTAAAAGATTTCGGCCTCTAACTATAAGTACCATATTTTGTTAAAATCATCCCCAATCTTACCCTAGATGAACATCAAAAAAGTCAGCATGGGCGGTCTTCAATCAACTCAGATTACTCCAGTTCCGGGTGTTGTTTCTCCTACACAATCAAATACCGCTAGTCCAAATAAGGTCGGCTCTCAGGCCGTAGTGAAGCAAGCTAAGGCTAAAAAACCTGGACAGGCGATGGATAAGCCTTCTCAATTTTATAAAAGTGAACAAAATCAATCATTTAAGAAGAAAAGTATTCAAGCACTTCACGAGTTTTTGAGCAACGCTAGATCCAAACGAAAGTGATCGTCCAATCTTATTGTTATTAGGAGTTCCCATGGCAGACAAAGTTTATACCCCACAACAGGCAGCTATGATGGTTCTGGCGAAAGCCCAGGAACTTTTTAAACTTTCTCCATTGGCTAAAGGGGAATGGGATAAAATTGAGCATAAGTTGGAAGGCGAAGGCTATTCCAAGAAAACTGCCGACAAGATCAATGGTTCGATTAAAGCCAAAATGGGCAAGTCCGAAGATATGGAAATGTCCGAAAAGAACCCTGATGAGAAGCAGGATGCTGAACTTGGCGAAAAAGTTGAACATGAAGTTGAAGCCCATGAATCTGAGAATCCTGAAGCTGAAAAGCAAGAACATCGTGAAAAGGGTTCCTATAAGCTCGCTAAGTTTATGGGTAAAATGGAAATGAAGAAGAGCCAAAAAGCTGCTCCCGAAATGGATAAGGCTGAGACTGGATATGAAAAAGGCGTTAATACCGCAGTACAACACGGTAGAGCCGATGCCCCCACGTCTACTAGCGCTGCCGGTGTTGGTGCAACTGCCAGTGCTCGCGGGGCTACTCCTCACGGAGTTCAAGTTGGAACGGCGCAAGCTAAGTCTTCCCACCAGCAAACCCTCGATCAAATCCACCAAATGTCCAAACCAAAGCTACCAGGATAACCAATGGCAAAGCCGACGAAACTCAGACAACTTGAACAGCCCATGGTGGAGTCTAAGCCCAAGGAGATGACCTTGGCTGAATCTCGTGCCTATAGGGCTTCTCTTCATAGGCCTCAAGCCCCGTCGCTTACTGAAGAACAGAAACGTGAAGAGTTTCGCAAGTTTTGGGCCAGCAATAAAAAGAAATATGGCGAAGCTAAGAATCTTGAAAAAGCTCTTTGGTTGCATCTCAAGACTATCAAAATGGATTCGCCAGAAGACTTTAAGAGGGGTTGCGACCATTTCGGATTGAAGGTTAAATGAAAGCTTCTCTAGGCTCCATCTACCTCATTACTAACCTCATCAACGGCAAATTGTACGTTGGTCAGACTGTTTATACGGTGGAGTTGAGGTTTTCTAAGCATGTTAGGACTGCGAATCTTGGAAGTGAATTAGCGCTCTGTAGGGCTATTCGTAAATATGGCGCAGAAAACTTTAAGATCGAGACCATTGAAGTAACTTTTGAAACCGAACTAGACAATAGGGAAATCTTTTGGATTAAAGAGCTTAACAGTCTGTGTTTTGGCGGCGGCCTTGGATATAACATGACTACGGGTGGTCACGGTGTAAGGGGGCGTATTCAATCTGAAGAAGAGAAGAAAAAACGAGTCCTATCATGCACCGGAAAAACCCACACCGCAGAAACTAAAGCCCTAATGAGCCAAAAAATGACTGGCCGAGAAATTACTTGGGCCGACAAGGTTTCTGAGGGTATGAAGAAGAGGCTCGCTGACAATCCAGACCATATGGCGAAGGTCGTCGAACAGGCTTTGGCGGCTGCCATCAAGAATAAAAAGCCTGTAGAGGCGTTGATGAACGGCGTATGGGTTGAATTTGCGGGAACTGAAGATCTAGCTCAAGCCATTGGAGCAAAGGCTCCAAATATTACTAACGTTATTCGTGGTAAGGCCGACACTATCAAGGGATTTTCAATCCGCTCTAAGGATCCTGCAATTCAAGCTCTGTGTGAAAAGAATAGACTTGAGAGAAAATCTAAGCCTGGATCTCATAAGAGAGTTATCTGCTTAGAAACTAAAGAGATTTTTGATTCGCGTAGGGCCGTCGCTGCAATCTTTAATGTAAGTATGAGAGCTGTAGACGATTCTGTAAACAAGAACTACGCGTGCCGTACAAAAGAACACGGCAAATTACATTTTGCTGAAATGATTTAAGGGGAAATTTATGTCACAACAACTTATTACACCTTTCGTTCGGACCAACGTCCCAGGTGCCTACGTAAATACCACTGTAATTTCAACGGCTTCCGGCCTTGCCACTTCTGGCGTCATCGTCCTGATGGGTGAAGCTGCTGCTGGTCCAGACTATAGCGTTACGAATTTGAAGACGAACTTCTTCGGCCCTCAACAGGGTAATTTGGTTCGTAGTATTTATGGCTCAGGTCCTATCGTGGATGCCTTTAATGCCCTCGCTGCTCCTTCGAACGATCCTGACATTTCCGGTACGGCTTCTAGCGTTTACATCCTTAAAACCAATAAAGGTACTGAGGCTCACTCTCCTGTTGGGGCCTATACCTTTACTGTTACCGCTGCAAATGCTACGGTTGGCGCTACGTATAGTAATAATGACCAAACTTTTGTGGTCGAAAGCACGATTGCGGCTGGGACTACTCTGGTCGCTTCCGGAACCGGCGCTCCTACAGCTTCTGGGACTTTAACTAAAACTTCCGGAACTGGTGATTCGACGATTGCCTACTCGGCCTTCTCTGGCAGTACTTACGGCGTGTTCTTTTCACAGAATTATGGTGTTGGAGGAAACGGCTTTAGCTACACCATCACTTCCTTGGATACTGAAACTCCTCCTCAGGTTACTGGGACTACCGTTCCTGCTTTTGGAGCTGCTCTGAATGGCGATACCTTTACTATTCGTCAGAATGGTGGCGCTACGGATGTTATCACGTTGAGTTCTAGTGGTGGTGGTGCGTCTGCTATGACCGGGCAATCCGATGCTCTAGCAGAATACAATACCTTGGAAGCCTTGACGCCGACCCCAATATCGAGCACTCTTGGTGGCCAAACCTTAGTTCCTGGAACCTATTCAGAATCTAGTGGAACCTTTGCTATCGCCGCTTCGGGGACACTTACCCTGAATGGTGCTGGAACCTATGTGTTTCAGTGTTCTAGCACTCTCGTCACTGGCGCTGGAGCGACAATCGCTTTGACTGGCGGAGCTACTGCAGCTAATGTGTTTTTCCAAGTTGGTAGTTCGGCAACCCTCGGCGCAACCAATACCTTCAACGGAAACATTATCGCCAATACGAGTGTTACCTTGGGTGGTGGCACAGTCAATGGTAGCGTGATCGCACTTAATGGTGCGGTTACGGTCAGCGTAGCAACTAACATTAATGCTCAGGCATCTGCACCGCTCGGTGTTGCTGGAGAATTTGGCCTTTTGGGCGCTACCGGCGTAACGAACACTGGCGCTACGGTTGTCCATGGAGACGTTGGGTCCTATCCTACGAATTCCATTACGGGTTTCCCACCTGGTATGGTCATCACCAATTCTCATGCTAATATTGCAGAATTGATTGTGGAACTGAATAGTCTACTTCCAGCCGGTATTACTGCTTCCGCTGGCGTTGCTTTGAATACCGTGGTTTTGACCATGGCGGCAAACCCTGCATCGTACGCTGCAGGTTATAGCCAAAGCTTCGAATTGATCGATTCTACTCCTGGTGATTTGGCTGCATTGGGCTTGCCTGCTGGAAACTTTGCTGCTGCACAAGAACCAGCTATCGAAGTTCAAACCACGAATACTGCTACGGGCTTTAATAGCACGATCGATATTACCCCTGCGGTGGCCTTGACTATCGGATACTTGGGTACGACTGGTACTGTTAGTGTTAATGCGACTACCCTGACTACTTCGGTTACGGGCGGAACTGGCGGTAATCTGTCGGCTACTCTTTCGCAGTATTCTACGGTTGGACAACTTGCGGCATTCATTAATGCTCAGCCTGGTTACTCAGCAACTGCTACCCCTTCGGCTATCTCGCTTCCACCTTCTAGCTTGGATCAAGTGAGTGCTATTGGGATCGCAACCAGTACTCCTGGTGCTCAGCCAGGTCGTATTAAGGATTCAGCCTATGAATTCCAAACACAGATGGCTGCAAATACAGCTCTCTCGTTTACTCCTATCATGTTCGCTGGTATTCCATTCCCTTCAAGTGGTGTGTTCCTATCTGGCGGAACTCTCGGCCCAACGTTGGCAATCGACATTGTAAATGCAATTTCTCAGCTTGCTGGGATTCAATGTAACATCATTGTTCCTTTGTTCTCTCAGGATGCCACTGCGGACATTCTTGCAGGGAATACCGATCCTGCATCCACGTATACGATCGATGCCATCAATGAACTCCTCAAAACCCATTGTTTGCAGTTCTCTACTCCTGTTCTTAAAAAGAATCGTATGGCTGGACTCTCGTTCAATGGTACCTATGCTCAGGCCAAAGCTCAGGCACAGGGAATTGGAACGTATCGTTGCTACATGACCGATCAGCAAGTGACTCAGGTCAACAGCTTCGGCGTTAACACTTTGTTTCAGCCTTGGTATGCTGCAGTTATAGCTGCTGGTATGCAAGCTGGTGGATTCTATAAGTCTATTTGCAATCACTACGCAAACATTGTTTCTATCACTGATCCTTCCGGATACGACAATGGAGATCCATTCGATGTGTCGGATGCGTTGACTGCGGGGCTTTTGGTTCTTTCGCAAGATGTGAATGGAATCAAGTGGGTCAGTGACCAAACAACTTATGGTTTAGATGCTAACTTCGTATATAACAGTATTCAAAGTGTATACTTATCGGATTTGCTCTCATTAGATCTTGCACAGAGTTTTCAGCAATCAATGGTTGGAAAATCTCTTGCGGATCTTTCAGCAGCAAGCGCTTTGAGTTTTTTGCAACAGAGATTTGACTACTACCGCAAGCTCAAAATGACCACGGCAAGCAACGACGCGCCGCTCGGGTATCGCAATGCATCCATCCAAATCGCAGCACCTTCTATGTTCGTTGCTGTTGAGGCGAAACTTACCACAAGCTTATATTTTGTGGCCATTGATCTCGCCTTATCGGCAGTTCAACAGTCGGCATCATAATAAAGAAATACTAGGAGAATTTTATGGCAGCAGGTAGTCCGGGTAATGTTGGGCCTAACACTCCAACTCAAATTGCAGCATCGTCTAAAGTTATCACTGGTGGTCGTTCAGTGGTGTCTATCAACTCTGGGAACGGGCCTGTAGTTATTGGCATCTTCGATTCTTGTACTATTAGCGAAAGTATCTCTTCGGAAGATATTCATATTCTCGGAGCCTACGCGGCTCAAGAAATTACGCTTGTGAGCTACAACAGTGTTTCAGTTTCTTGTAGTGGATTTCGCGTATATGGTCACGGCGTAAAACTACTCGGAGCTTTTCCGACGCTGAACAATTTGTTGTCGCTCGGACCGGTAGTCATTACTGTAGGAGATAGGGAGTCACCGACTGGCCCTCCTATGGCAACCATAGTAAACTGTTTGCCGGATACCAACAGCAACAGCTTTACGAGTCGTGCAACGAGTAAGATAAATTTGACCTATAAGGGCACTTCCGTGAGTGATGAGAGTTCTGTAGGGGACGGAGAGAGCGGAGCAACCACTCTCCCTTGATTCGTAAAAGTCAACTAATTATTAAAACCCACATATTTAACTATATGTGGGTTTTTTTATTGACACGGCAATATGTTCTTTGCTATGGTTAAATATGGGAGCTGATTATCTGTTATGATCGTTTATAGAATTATTAATAAAATTAACGGTAAGGAATATATAGGTCAGACCATAAAAACCTTAAAAAGAAGGTGGACCGAACATTGCTGCGCCGGGTCTATCCTTTATAAGGCTATAAAGAAATACGGAAAAGAAAATTTCACTCAAAGTATTATCCATACATGTGATAACATAGAAGATTTGAATTTGGCCGAAGAATACTTTATAGAATATTATAATACGATGAGTCCAAATGGATACAACCTCCATACGGGTGGAAACAATCATATGGTTTCGGATGAAACTCGTAAAAAAATGTCTGAGGCGGGTAAAGGAAAAACTTGGACAGAAGAACGGAAGAAAAAACACTCCGAATCTATAAGCGGAGAAAAGCACCCAAATTTTGGAAAAACCGCTACGAATGAAACGAGAGATAAGATATCCAAGGCTGGGACGGGTAGAAAGCACGCAGAGACATCTAAAATAAAAATAGGTGAATCAAAGAAAGGAGTTCCGCGCTCAGAAGAGGTAAGGCGTAACATATCTGTTTCTAGCACAGGAAAGACGGTTTCAGAAGAAGTAAAACAAAAAATCTCTAAAGCTACAAAGGGTGAAAACAATCCCAATTTTGGGAATAGGATGTCAAAGCAGAGTCGCGAAAAAATATCGGAAGCGAATAGAGGAGAACCCTTTATTTGTTTAAACAATGGTAAAACCTACTATACCCTGCAAAGCGCTGGAGACGAATTGGATATAAACATAACTGGAATAAGTAGGACCTTACGGGGAAAACAACGCGGTACAAATGGGTACAGGTTTAAGTATCTGCGAGAAGCCCCCTAATCCCTTTCCAATCTTAACCTCATGTCCACCCCCTTACTCCCCCCAAGCCAGGCCGAAGCCAATGAATCGTCTCAAGCAGCCTCAGACTTAGCGGTCTCGACGGCTAATACTGCGTTTATACAGGCTATTATTGCTCTAATCGATACTGCTACCCCTCTTGGCCTCTATCAGGTGCAGCCACCGATCCCCACTAATGCGGACTATAACGCTATCTCTGCTTACTTTACGGCCTTGGGCTATACCGTTTCTATCTCCTTTCCTCCATCTCCATTCTTCGGCTTTGACAATGGCTGCATTCCAGCAGGCTTCTCCCAGGCCCTAGGCAACAATTTCCAATTCTGGGGTCCATCATCTCCACCTCCAGCTTACCCATCCCCTCAATGGGCCTCTTGGCAGGTCTATGTTCAACGTCATCACCCTAGGATGACCCTTTCTTGGGCCTTTGGCACCGCTGTTGTGGAAAGCTTCCTTCTGCTCGAAACTGGCGACCTATTCTTGTTGGAGAATGGTATTGATGGCATTTTGCTCGAATCCAGCCCTTAAGTTTACTGCAATCTTACCCTTATCCTGCCTTATAGGCACCCTAGAGGAATAAATCCATATGGCGAGCGAAAAAATTAGTCAACTGCCCGTAACTACTACAAGTACTAATGGTGACCTCTATACTTTGGTTCAGGGCGGCGTCAATAAAAGCATCACGTTTACTGCCCTTCAAGCAGCTATTGCCTTAGTTCCTTCTGCTGGGATCACCATCCTGACCGGTGACGTTTTGGCTACTGGTCCAGGGTCTGCCTCTGCTGTAGTGGCTTTTGTTGGTGGTCAGTCTGCAAGTGCCATCGCTGCTGCTGCTATCGGTTTTGGTAGTGCTACTTCTTCAAATACTCCCTCGACTATAGTTGAGAGGGATAGCGGTGGAAACTTCTCTGCTGGCACGATTACTGCAAATATCATTGGGTCAGCTTCTCTTAATCTATTGAAATCCGGCGACGCTATGACCGGCATTCTCAATATGAACGGTAATGAGATTGTTAACGTCCCTACCCCTGTTAATCCTGGAGATGTTAGTAATAAGGGCTATGTTGATAATTTCGCTGTCGGTATTATTCCTCAAGCGAACATTCTCGCTGCTAATTTAATGGATGACAGTCTCTCCGCACCTCCCGCATTTCCCATCATCGGAGAATCCTATATTATTGGGCCGTCTCCAACTGGCTTGTGGGCTCCCTTTGGAGCAGGACGACTTGTCTATTGGAGCGGCTCACAGTGGTTAGACGAACTTCACAGGATGGTTGAGATCGGTGATAGGTTTGGTGTCAATTTCGATCATCTTGGCGCACCTATAGGTGGAAGTTTTGTCGGTAAACAAAATAATATAGTTACAGTAACGAACGCCACACCTGGATTCTACTCCTATTCCTATCAAGTTCCTCAATTTAGATGGACCGTTTTGGACGCTAATCCGTCTTCTCATAGTATCGGAACAACTTGGTACTACGATGGAACTGGTTGGGTTATTTTTAATATTAGCTATGTTGTTCAACCTGGTAACGGTATCGGTATTAATGAAGAGGTTGTCAGTACTCTCTATGACGGCACAACTATTGGCATTAATGGAAGCAACGAACTTACGGTTATCTCTTCGCCGAGCTTTAGCGGCTCCCTATCCGGCGACGTAACTGGCACTCAAAGTTCTACGGTCGTTGGACATGTTGGTGGTCAAACTGCTGCGGCTGTTGCAGCTGCTGCCGTTGCTGTTGCGGCCAGTACCTCAATTGACACCCCCTCTACTTTAGTTGAAAGAGATTCTTCTGGTAATTTCTCAGCTGGGACCATTACTGCAAACTTGACCGGTAATGCGTCTACTGCCACCTCTACAACGAATTTCAGCGGCTCCCTATCTGGTGACGTAACGGGCACTCAAAGTGCAACTGCAATTTCGTCTAACGTCGTTACAAGCAAGCTTTTGACCAGTTATGCCGTTGGCGCAAATTCTCCAATCCTCTCTACAGATTCTATTTTACAAGCTTTCGGAAAAGTCCAAGGCCAAATTAATGATAGCAATTT
>Ga0302281_10000380_pt1 | contig 34214 bp, 34 predicted proteins | sample III_Fen_E1_2_FD_198762 | JGI IMG/M metagenome (GOLD analysis project Ga0302281, IMG submission 198762) | Peat permafrost microbial communities from Stordalen Mire near Abisko, Sweden - III_Fen_E1_2 | ecosystem: Environmental > Terrestrial > Soil > Wetlands > Permafrost | place: Sweden: Abisko...
GCGTTTCAGTTTTGGGAGGCGTATTCGTTTTCATAGGCATGTTGAATTTATGTTTGATGTTTATTGTTTAACCGACATCAATAGTTGTCGCCCGTTGCGCCAACTTCTTCAACATGCCTTCTTTTTTGTTATGCAGCTTGACCACCCCAATAAATACTCACTATGAAATGTATCCAGTGCGAAAAAGAAGCGAGGGCGATTTGCCAGTTTTGTGGCCGCGCCGTTTGCGAAGACCATATTTCCAAGCAGCGGTTTGTTTCGGGATATACTTCGTCAGGTGGGATATTAAGTTTCACGGATAACGGTGTCAGTGTGCCGGACGCCGTTTGGTGCGGCCAGTGTCAGCCAGAATTTCATCGGACCGTTTAGTTCAAACGAGATGCCAGCCGCCTAACCAGTCGCGCCGATTAACCGGGGCCGTTAACGCCAGTGGAACGCTTCCAGTTTCCGCCTGAATATTTTTACGTCGTTCCCGGAATCGTCAGGGCAGCCAATAAATCACCAGTGCGAAATTTCTGCGCCAAGGCACAAAGAACCTGATTCGTTGCCTTTTTGTGAGATGGGCCAAAGTCTCTTCAAATGAGATTTATTTTGCAATTTCTGCTTTCAATCTGGCACTTTCTTGTACGGTTGGGCGTAAAAACTGCAATCTAAACGTATTCTTAACTCTAAATATGAACTGGCATTATATTGAACAAGGAAAAGATATCGGCCCCGCAAGTGACGAGCAGTTTGAAGCACTGGCGCGCGCAGGGAAAATCAACGCAGATACGCTTGTCTGGCATGAGGGCATGGCCGCCTGGGCGCCATATCGCGAAGTTAAAGGCGCATCCGGGCAAACCAATCTCGGCCCCGCCGCCGGAACCAACCCGCCATTTGAGGGAACTCCTGAAGCGGTTTGTGCCGAATGCGGGAAAATTTTCCCGACGGATGAAATGATTCAACACGGGAATGTCCGCATTTGCGCATCCTGCAAACCGGTTTTCATGCAGAAATTGTCCGAGGGCGCGCAGATCAAGACCGGAGCATTGGATTATGCGCGCATCTCTTCCCGATTTGCCGCCGGGTTTTTGGACGGGTTGATTATCGGGGCGATAAACATCGCCATCGGGCTGATCGCCGGATTGAATGCCGCGCAAGCCGCCGGTATGCAGCCCAAGGGAGCCGTTGCGTTTCAACTCATCTTGTTCACCATCCAAATGGCCATCGGCATCAGTTACGAAGTTTTCCTGATCGGAAGATACGGCGCGACTCTGGGAAAAATGGCCTGCAAAATAAAAATAGTGACGGCCGATGGCGGGCGGGTTTCCTACGCGCGCGCCTTCGGAAGATATTTTGCGAAATTGTTGAGCGCGTTCACCTGTATGATCGGATATATCATCGCGATCTTCGACAAGCCGCAAAAACGCGCGCTTCACGATCACATCTGCAATACGCGCGTGGTGAACAAATAGCCAATGAGCCTGCCGGTTCAATGTCCCAAATGTAGTGCGTGGCTGCTGGAGGGGATTTTCAACCAGCCGGAATTAACGCCGTGCCCTGCATGCGGCGTGCCGTTGCAGGTGGAGATTTTCCCCGCCCTGTTCCGCAAGATCGCTCCGGGGCAAAGTGGCGAGACCGTCATCGTTGAGGGCGAATCGGGCTGTTTTTATCATCCGCAAAAAAAAGCCGTGCTGCCCTGCGACGGTTGCGGACGGTTTCTTTGCGCGCTGTGCGACTGCCAGCTCAACGGCCAGCATTTCTGTCCCGCCTGCCTTGAGACCGGCAAAACCAGGGGCAGAATCAAAAGTCTGGACAACCAGCGGACGCTTTATGACAGCATCGCCTTGTCGCTGGCGGTTTATCCGCTGCTCATTTTTTATTTCACAGTGATCACCGCGCCGATGGCCTTGTTTGTCGCGATCCGTTACTGGAAGTCGCCGCCCAGCCTGGTGCATCGGGGCAAAATCCGTTTTGTGGTCGCCGTCATTCTTGCGCTGTTGCAAATTGCCGGCTGGGGGATTTTAATTGTCACCCTCGCCACGCGGCACCGTTCCTGACCTTATGGCCACGACTGAATATCAACGCCTGACCAGTTCCCGCGCGCGCTCCTCGTTCGCGGTTGCCTTCATGGCGCGCACGAGCCTGTGGCTGGGCGCCGACCATCTGCTCTTCGTCGAGTCCAACGGCTACACTGAGGCTTACAAGCGATTTTACTTCCGGGACATCCAGGCACTCGTCGTGCAGAAAACGCAAAAAGCCGCCATCATTAACGCGGTGCTGGCCATCCCGTTGGTTCTGATCCTGCCATTTGCTTTAGGGACGCAGGCCTTGGGCTTGAAAATCTTCCTCTTCTCGCTCGCCGGTCTTTTCGCCCTCATCCTGCTGGTCAACCTGCTGCTAGGCCGGACCTGCCGGTGTTTTCTGCGCACGGCGGTCCAGATTGAGCAACTGCCGCCGCTCGACCGGCTGGGCCGGGCTCAAAAAGTTTTCGCCCGCCTTCGTCCGTTGATCGCCGCCGCGCAAGGCGGCGAACTTTCGCCGGAAACCATTTCTGAACTGATGCGGCAGCAAGCCAGTTCATCCGAAGCCGGTTCAACGGTCAGCACGGGCAATCCTGCCATTCCACCGCGGGTTGATTCCTGAAACCACGCGACCGACCCATGCCAACGCTCGTTCATCAACGCTGTTTCAACCATGCCGGACGCGAAGCCGTCGCGCGCTGCCCGGAGTGCAGGCAATTTTTCTGCCGCGAGTGCATCACCGAACACGACGACCGGGTCGTCTGCTCCGCCTGCCTGAAAAAACTGGCGCGCTTGCCGCTCGCGCAACGTTTTGCGTTCGCCAGAATTTTCCGCCTCGCGCCGGTCGTGCTCGGCGTTTTGCTCGCGTGGTTTTTCTTTTTTTTGATTGGCGCAGGCCTGTTGAAAATTCCCGCCACGTTCCATGAAGGAACGCTCTGGCAGGTGCATTGGATGGATCAGGAATGAAAGGCACGCAACGGCGGCAGCACGGCAGGGGCGGATTCGACCTCATCGAAGAAGCCACGCAACTGCTGCGCACCGCGCCCGCCGGCACGCTGGCGGTTTATTATCTCGGTGCGATTCCGTTCGTGCTGGGGCTGCTTTATTTCTGGGCGGACATGAGCCGCAGCCCGTTCGCGAGCCAGCATCTCGCCGGGGCCGCGCTCGGCCTGGCCGCGTTGTTCTTGTGGATGAAATTCTGTCAGGCTGCCTTCGCGGGCCGCGTGCGCGCGCAAATCGCCGCCCGGCCCGCCGCGCGCTGGACCCTCCGCCGCGGCTGGCAGATTTTTCTGACGCAAGCCGTCGTCCAGCCCTCCGGCTTGTTCGCCATCCCGCTTGCGCTGGTCACCGCGTTGCCATTGGCCTGGGTTTATGCCTTTTACCAGAATGCCACGGCCCTCGACAACGGCACGGACGGAACGTCGCAGCTTCTGAAAAAATCCTGGCGGCAGACCCGGCTCTGGCCGATGCAAAACCACATCCTCCTGGCCGTGATGACGGGCTTTGGTTTTTGCGTTTTCCTCAACTGGGCGGTTGCCTGCCTGGTCCTGCCGCAACTGCTGAAAATGTTGTTCGGCATCGAGTCGGCCTTCACTAAAAGCCTGTTGAGCATGTTGAACACGACTTTTTTCGCGGGCATGTTCGGGCTGACCTACCTGTGCGTTGACCCGATTTTGAAAGTCATTTACGCGCTGCGCTGCTTTTACGGCGAGTCGCTACGATCGGGCGAGGATTTGCGGGCCGACTTGAAATCTTTTGCCGCGCCGGCAAAATCTCTGGCCGCTGCGCTTGTAATTTTATTTTCCATCTCCTGCGCGATTCCCGCCGAGGCGGCGGACGCAACTCCGCCCGCCGCATCAACCGCCGGTCCGCAACCGTCGCCACCCGATGTTTCCCCGCCGGACTTGGATCGCGCCATCAACCAGACCATCCACGAAAGCAAATATACCTGGCGGATGCCGCGAGAAAAAATCGCGGAGCCGGCCGCCGATGAGGGGATCCTCGCGCGGTTCTTTGACAGCGCCGGCCGGATGCTGCGGAAATGGGCGCGGACCGTCTTCGATTGGTGCGATCGTTTGATAAAGCGACTTTTCCCGCGCCAATCGGTCGTTTCCGCCGATCATGAATCATCCGGTTACGGTTGGATCATGTCGCTGCAAGTTTTGCTTTACGGACTCCTCGCGGTCGCGGCGGCCGTCGTCGCGGTTTTCCTTTATCGCATCTGGCGCGACCGGCGGCGGCGGCCGGCCGCCGTGGCCAGCGTCGCCATTCAACCCGTGCCGGACATCATGGATGAAAATGTGCGCGCCGACCAGTTGCCGGAGGACGGCTGGACAAAACTCGCGCGCGATTTGCTCGAACGCGGCGAATTCCGCCTCGCCCTGCGCGCATTTTATCTCGCCAGCCTTTCGCACCTGGCCGCGCGTAACCTGATCAGCATCGCGCGTTTTAAATCGAACCGCGAATATGAGCGCGAACTCCACCGCCGCGCGCATGCGTTTCCCGATCTGCTTTCCGATTTCGGCGACAACCTTTTCCGCTTCGAGCGCATCTGGTATGGCATGCACAAAGCCGACCGCGACCTCGTGGATCAGTTCGCGGCGAACGTCGAAAAGATCAAATCCGCCGGATGAGAAAACACCTCCCGATAATTCTCCTGCTCGGCTGCGCGGCTGTTTTCGTTTTCGGCCTGGTGCGGCTGTTTGAACTGCGCTTCGAGACCGGCGATGTTTATCCGGCGTATTCGTCGCTGCGCGCCGACCCGCTGGGCGCGATGGCGTTTTACGAAAGCCTCGGAAAGATCTCCGGCGTGGCCACCCGCCGGGATTTCAGCGACTCGGACCGCCTGCCGGAAGAGCCGCACACGGCTTATTTGCATCTCGCCGGCCCGCCTGATGAATGGGAATGGATCCCGCAGGATTTGTTTCATGAGATCCAGGGTTTTCTTGTCCGCGGCAACCGGCTCGTCATCACATTTTTTCCGCAGACCGGATCGTATGCTTCCCGCGCTTATGATGACGAAACCAATCCCCTCAGATCCGCAAGATCGCCGGGCGAAAAAATGACGCCCGCCAAAAAAATGAAAGGAACCATGGATGACGACTCGGAAATTTCTCTGGAGGACGAATGGGGGTTTCATCCGGGTTTTGAAAAGCTCGCGCCAGACGGTGAAACTTACGCGCCCGCGCCCGCCGTCAACCAAACCGGTTTGCCCCTGCCGCCGGGATTGGACTGGCACAGCGGGCTGATTTTCACAAATTGCGACAGTGCCTGGCGGACGATTTATGCGCGCGGCACCAACGCCGTCGTCATCGAGCGAAAATTCGGCAAAGGTTCCGTGGTCATGGCGACGGATTCGTATTTCATCAGCAACGAGGCCATGGCCAACGACCGGCACGCGGATTTTCTGGCGTGGCTGGTCGGCGCGAACAAGAATGTCGTTTTCGACGAGGCGCACTTCGGCATCGTCGAAACTTCCGGCGTGGCGGTGCTGATGCGAAAATACCGTTTGCACGGGCTGGCGGCGGGCCTGGTTCTGCTCGCCGGACTTTTCATCTGGAAAAACTCCACGAGCCTGGTCCCGCCGCCGGCGGAAACGAAAAAAGCAGATTTCATCGCCGGTAAAGACGCGGCCTCGGGATTTGTCAATTTGCTCCGCCGCAGCATTGCGCCGCGCGATTTGCTGGCGACGTGTTTCGCCGAGTGGAAAAAATCCGCCGCGCCGGCGGGAAAAATTTCTTCGGCGCGAATTCAACAGGCCGAGGCGGTTTTCACATCAGAAAATTCTTTGCCGAACAAAGACCGCAATTCCATTGAAACCTACAAAAAAATTTCCAAGGCTCTCGGCAACCGCAACCAAAAACTATGAACACTGAACGACTCAAGGAAGTCCTCGCGCAAGCGCGGCAAGAAACCGGCAAGGTCATCATCGGCCAGCACGACGTCATCGAAAAGGCGCTCATCGCCATCTTCACCGGCAACCACGCGCTCATTGAAGGCGTGCCGGGTGTCGCCAAGACGCTGCTCGTGCGCACGCTCGCGCATGTGCTCGGCGCGGACTTTGCGCGCATCCAGTTCACGCCCGACCTGATGCCCGCCGACATCACGGGCACGAATGTTTTCAATCTGCAGCGAAATGAATTCTCGCTCATCAAGGGACCGGTCTTCACTTCGTTTCTGCTGGCCGATGAGATCAATCGCGCGCCGGCCAAGACACAATCCGCATTGCTGCAGGCGATGCAGGAACGGGTCGTGACGATCGACCGCGAAACGCATGTGCTGCCGCCGAATTTCACCGTGTTCGCCACGCAAAATCCGATCGAATACGAGGGCACTTATCCGCTGCCCGAGGCGCAAAAAGACCGCTTCATGCTCAAGATCACGATGCAGGCGCCGGATCGCGTCGAGGAGCTGGCGCTCGCGCAGCGGACGATGACGAAGGACGCGCCGGAAAAATTGCTGGCGCAGGGCGTCGTCCAGCCGGTCATCAAGGCGGAGGATTTGACGGCGTTGCGCGAGTCGCTCGCGGCCATCACCGTGCGCGAGGAATTGACCGGCTATCTCGTGGACATCGTCCGCGCCACGCGTTCCCATGAAAGCGTTCTGGTCGGCGCCGGCCCGCGCGCGACCCAATCGCTGATCATGGCCGCGCGCGCTTATGCCGCGATGTCCGGCCGCGATTTCGTGACGCCGGACGACATCAAACTCATGTCCCCGCCGGTGCTGGAACATCGCCTGATTCTGCGCCCGGAATTTGAGATCGAAGGCCTGACCGTCGCCGAAGTCATCCAGCAGATCCTGCAACAGATCGCCGTGCCGCGATGATCGTCCCGCGTTCCAGATTGTTGTTTTGGGTGGCGGCGATTGTCTTGCCGTTCGCGTTGATTGGCGCGGTCGCGCCGGTGACGGCGGTGATCTCATTGGCGTTCATCGCCGGGCTTTTTTTGGTCGCGCTTGGCGACGCGCTGGGCGCGCGAAAAAGTCTGGCCGGCATCGGGATTGAATTGCCCGCCGTGATGCGGATGTCGAAAGACCGCGCGGCGAAACTGGAATTACGGATCCGCAACGGACGGCAGCTGCGAAAACAGTTGCGCGTCGCGCTGGCGTTGCCGCGTGAAATCCAAACCGGGCACGAGGAGATTGACACGATTCTGCCCGCGCACAGTGAATGGTCGCGGCTGACGTGGACATGCACGCCGCTCCGGCGCGGCAATTACCAACTGGATGCGGCGTTCGTTGAAAGCGGTTCGCCGCTCGGATTTTGGTCGGTGCGCAAAACGATTCCGGTGCAGTCGGAAATCCGCGTTTATCCCAACCTGCTCAACGAGCGGAAAAATCTCGCCGCCTTGTTCCTGAATCGCGGCGCGTTTGGCGTCCACGCGCAACGGCAGTTGGGCCAGGGACGTGATTTTGAAAAATTGCGCGAATACGTTCCGGGCGACGGTTACGATGAGATCCACTGGAAGGCGACGGCGCGGCGCGGCCGGCCGGTCACGAAAGTTTTTCAGATCGAGCGGACGCAGGAAGTTTATGTCATCGTGGACGCCTCGCGCTTGAGCGCGCGGACGCCGGCGCGGGACGCCGCGCCCGGCACCTCGACCCTGGAGCGTTTTGTGACCGCCGCGCTCGTGCTGGGGCTGGCGGCGGAAGCGCAGGGCGATTTGTTCGGCCTGCTTACGTTCACCGACCGGGTGGAAAAATTTGTGCGCGCCCGGAACGGGCAGGCGCATTACAGCGCCTGCCGCGACGCGCTTTACACCTTGCAGCCGAAAATCGTGACGCCGGATTTCGACGAGCTTTGCATGTTCATCCGGCTGCGCCTGCGCCGGCGCGCGCTGCTGGTTTTCCTGACGGCGCTGGACGACCCGGCGCTCGCGGAAAATTTTGCCCGCAACCTGGATTCGCTCCGGCGGCAGCATCTGGTGCTCGTGAACATGTTGCAACCGCCGGGCGTCCATCCGCTATTCACCAGCCCGGACATCACCGGCCTCGACGATTTATATCAGCAGCTCGGCGGGCACCTGCGGTGGCAGAATTTGCGCGAGTTGCAAAAAGTCTTGCGGCGGCGCGGCGTCCAGTTCTCGCTGCTCGACAACGAACGCTTGAGCGCGGAACTGGTCTCGCAATACTTAAGCGTGAAACAAAGGCAGCTTTTGTGATCATTGACCTGCAAAAATTTATCGCGAACGGGCGCCCTTTCTGGAATGAACTCGAGGCGATGCTGTCACGGCTGGAAGCCGAGCCGGATTTGCGGATGCCGCTCCGGCAGGTGCAGTTGTTCCATCAACTTTACGAACGCACCGCCGCCGACCTGGCGAAGATCACGACGTTTTCCTCCGAACCGGAGACGCGCCGTTATCTGGAAAATCTGGTGGCGCGTGCCTACGGGGAAATCCACGAGACGCGCGACCAGCAGCGGCGGATTTTTCCGTTGCGATGGTTTTTCCAGACGCTGCCGCAGACTTTTCGCAAGCATATCCGCGCATTTTATTTGTCGGTGGCGATCACTTTGGCCGGTTGCGCGTTCGGCGGCCTGGCCATCGCGTTCGATCCTGATGCGAAGCCGGTGCTGATGCCGTTCAGCCATCTGCTGCAAGACCCCGCCCGGCGCGTGGCGGAAGAGGAAAATGCCACGACGGACCGGCTCGCCGGGCACAAGACTGAATTCTCGGCGGAATTGATGACGCACAACACGAAGATTTCCATCTTCACGCTGGCACTCGGTATGACGTGGGGCGTTGGCACCATCATCATGCTTTTTTACAACGGCGTGATTCTGGGCGCGGTGTGCGTGGACTATGTCCATGCCGGGCAGACAAAATTTCTTATGGGCTGGCTGATGCCGCACGGCGTGATCGAAATTCCGGCCATCCTCATCGCGGGACAGGCCGGGCTGCTGCTCGCGCTGGCGCTCATCGGCCGCGGCACGCGCGCGCCGCTGGCGGCGCGGCTGCGCGAGATTTCCGGCGACCTTGCCACGCTGATCGGCGGCGTGGGCGTGATGCTGGTTTGGGCCGGGTTCATCGAGGCATTTCTCTCGCAATATCACGAACCGGTGATCCCCTACGGGGTCAAGATCGCCTTTGGCTTCGTCGAGTTGATCCTGCTCGGCCTTTTTCTGGCGCGATCCGGCGCGAACCAAAAGCCGGAAACCAAAGATCCGGACGCATGAAAACCAGCACGCTTTTCATCCGCACACCGGAAGGCATCGTCTTCTCGCAATTGCTCGCCGGGCCGGTGACGCGGTTTTTCGCGTGGTTCATTGACCAGCTCTGCATTGGCGCGGCGATGAGCCTGTTGAGTTCGCTGTTCGGCTTGCTCGGGCTGTTCAGCCTCAATTTTGCCGTGGCGCTCAACGTCATCGCCTACTTCGTTGTGGGCGTCGGCTACGGGATTTTTTTTGAGTGGACGTGGCGCGGGCAGACCATCGGCAAAAAACTTTTCCGCTTGCGCGTGGTGGATGGGGAGGGGATGCGGCTGCAGTTCAATCAGATCGTCGTGCGCAACCTGCTGCGGTTCGTGGACGAACTGCCCGCATTTTATTTTGTCGGCGGCCTGACGTGCTGGCTGAACCGAAAATGCCAGCGGCTGGGCGACATCGCGGCCAACACGGTTGTCATCCGCGCGCCGCGCCTTGCGGAACCGGATCTGGATCAATTGCTGGCGGGAAAATTCAATTCGCTGCGGCAGTTTCCGCATCTGGCCGCGCGCTTGCGCCAAAATGTTTCACCGGCGGAAGCGGACACGGCGCTGCAGGCGTTGCTGCGGCGGGATGAATTTGATCCGGTCGCGCGCGTGGAATTATTCGGCGAACTCGCGCTGCATTTCCGCGCCAAGGTTGAATTTCCCGCCGAGGCCACCGACGGCGTGGCCGACGAACAATTTCTCCGCAATGTCGTGGATGTGATTTACCGGTCGCCGGCAAAGCATCCCGCCGCCCCACAGCTTCATTGAAGCTGCCGCACCTGCACGTTGCGGTAGCGGATGACGTTGTCGTCGCTGTCGCTGAACGCGCCCAGCCCCAGCAGATAGGAATTGTCGGGCACGCTGAGCCCCACGGGCGGCGCGGCCTGGTGGAAAATTTCCACGCCATTGACCGACGCCGTCACCTGTCGGTTTTGAAAGATGAGATCAAACGAGTTCGTGACCTCGTTCAGCACGACGTGCTGGATGATTTGATTCCGTGACCAACCCTGAGCAAAACAGACCACATCTCCTTCCTCGTCATGGCGCTTGAGGCGGAAACCATACCAATTGTAACTGTTGAAATCCGGCACGCCCATGACGACGCCAGCTTGAAAATTCTGATTGGAAGAACGGACATTTTCAAACTGGCCGCGCACTTCAAAATTTGCCCCCGCGCGCATCCGCGAATAAAGCATGTGGCCCTTCCGGCCGGACTCGACTTCCAGCGCGCCATCCGGCAGCCGCCGCACGTTGCCAAAACTGAACACCCAGTCCGGGTCATTGCCGCTGGCCGGCAGCAAGTCCACCCATTCGCCATTGTGCAAAGCCTGTTCGGCGGTAAGTTGCCTTAGCCGGAGTTGGATGAATTCTTTGGTGCGGGCATCGGCGCCGGCGGCATTTTCCAGATCGGAATATTCTTTCAAGGCCTTCTGGGTGATGCCCCGGTCGCGCAGGGCTTCGGCGTCGGAAATTTCTGCGCCGAACGGTCCGGTGCGGGCCGCGACTTCGAGCGGCATCAGCGACAGATCAACGCTCCAGCCGCTCAGGCTGGGTGGCGACGGCTGCCAGTCCAGCGCTTCCAGCTGGGTGCGGGCGACGCCGTATTTTTTTGCGAAATAGGCGACGATGGCATAGGAAGTCCGCCAGCCGTTGCGATATTGCGTTTGCGCCGGCACGGCGAGATAGCCGTCATACATCCGCTGCAGGTTCGGCCAGATGTCCGGGTGGCCGTAGATGTGCTGGCCCGCCGGCAGTTCCATTTCGGTTTCCACATCATAGATGCAATCGATGTATTTGCGCGGCACGTCGGTGTCAAAACGCCCGGTGTCCACCGCCGCGACGCCCAGCGCGAGCAGGGACGCTTCGCTGCCATACCAGCGCGGGCGCAAACCCCAGCGGAAATCACTCCACGCGCGATTATAATCGATCTGCACGGCGGTCGTGCGGTCGAACCAGACGCGCATCTCGTCGATGTCCGAATCGCCGAGCGACACATAAATCATGCGTTCAGGTGCGAGCGGCCAGCCGGGCTGCAGAGTCCACGCGGTCGTGAAATGGTTGCGCGCTTCGGCCAGATGGAAACGGAAATCCTGCCAGCCTTGTTCCGAAACGGTGCTGGCATAGCCGCCGCCGCGCGCCGCCCAGGCCTTCATGATTTCACTTTCACCATCCAGGGTCAGCGCGAGCCAGCGGTAACCCGGCCCGGCCTGGTGGACAATGCCGCAAACGGAGTCGGCATTGTGTTCAAAGAAATTGTAGCCCCAGCCGTTCAGAAAGATTTCCGCGATCTCCTGCTGATCGTCCGGTGTGAAACTGCCGTCGGTGAAACAATTCGATAAATATTGCAGGGTCAGGGTCGTCAGCGCGTCCGCCGGAACTGATCGGCCTCCCCGTTCCCCCGCCAGCATCAGGCTGGCATAAAATTTCGGATACGCCCGGTGGCGCGAGGCAGGGAACGCCGCCAACGCGCGCTCAAACCGGTGGATGGCGTCGAACACGTTCAAGCTATTGTCGGCGGCAATTGTCAACACCAGCGGATCGGTGACATCGGGATCGTTGGCCAGCCGGTCGCTTTCCGCGGGGAGTGACAAGTCGTTGGTCGCTTCCGCCCCCCCATAATTGCGCGCGATCCAGACCCGGATGAATTGTTCCGCTTCCTTGTCCACGGCGGGATTGCGCCGACCGCGCTGGTCGTAGCCTTCCAGCCACTGGCGGATTCTGAATTCCCGCGCGCGTTGGCTCACCTCAGCTTCCGTCAGGGTGTTCGTTGTCCACAAAACCGGTTTGGCCGCCGCCGCCACCACCACCGCCTGCGAGCGTGTGTCGTTGAAGTGCCTTGGCGATCCCGGCTGATTCAGCCCGGACAGAAATATTTTTTGATTCTTTACGTTCAAAAACACCATGACGGCGAACAAAATCACGCCGCCGCCGATGATCAACCCGATGGCCGTCTGGCTTGGGCCGCCGCGCGAAACCGCTGGCGGCAAAGGCGGGGGTGTGACGCGATAACCTTGTTGCAACACCAGATCCAGCGGCTGCCAGTCTGACCGGTTCTCATCCTGAATATATTCCGCTCCCGTGAATTCTCCGGTCGTGCGGCGGTTGCGCAATTCTTCCAGCGAAAACAGACCCAGATTTTCCCCCTGGCGGCGCACGCGGTATTTCATAAGGACAATTTCATTTAACGATGGCAAAAAACGGTTGCCCCGCAAGATTATTGCTGAACCCGAAGCCGGACTATGTCTGGTTTCCGCAGCCGGCTGCGCATTTCACACCGGAACCGTTCCAGGCGAATCAGGCGCTGATTGACCTGCCCGGCCGGATCGCTAAAAAGAAAAATGCGACGCCCGCGCAGACAGCTGTGTATGGGCCGATAAAATGTCCCGGTTCAACGCTTCCGGTTTCCGGCCTGAATATTTTTACCTTGTTACAAACCGGATTGCACGATGATCCATCACCTCGCGAGCGATTCGGGTGCGCCAATTTTTCAGAAACCTGCTTTCATAATTTATCGTTTGGTTTGATTCGGCGGAAATTTTCAGCGGGATGGATTCGCGATTTGCGCCAACGCGGGCGATGGTTGGTTATCCAAACTTTCCCAGCCGCCGCCGAGGGATTTGTAGAGCGAGACGAGATCCGTTGAAACCGTCCGGTCGCTTTGGACGAGCGCATCCTGTGCCTGATAGAGCGAGCGTTCGGCGTCCAGCACATGGAGAAAATCCGTCAGGCCGTTCGCATAAAGTTTGTTCGCCAGGTCCAAAGATTTCTGGCTGGAAGTCACCGCATCTTCCAACGAGCGGTGGCGGATTTGTTCATTCGCGTAAGCAACCAGACCGTTCTCCACATCTTCAAACGCGGTCAAAACAGTCTGTTCGTAGCTGGCCAGCGCCTGTTGCTGCCGCGCGTTTTGAACCCGGATGTTGGCGCGGATACGGCCCGCATCGAAAATCCGCCATTGTACCGTCGGGCCGGCCGACCAAAAACTGCTGCCGCTCCTGAACCAGTCGCTCGCGCTGACGCTTTCAAATCCCGCCGCGCCCGTCAGGAAAAATTTTGGAAATAAATCGGCCTTGGCGACGCCGATGTTCGCGGTCGTCGCCGCGACCTGGCGTTCGGCGCGCTGCACATCGGGACGACGTAACATCAAATCGGCACGCAAGCCCACCGGAACTTCCGGCAGCGCGACGGGAATGGGCGCAACCTTGGACAATTCCGCCAGCAACGCACCGGGTTCCTGTCCGAGCAAAACGCCGAGCCGATGAATCGCGGCCTGGAGCGAGGTTTGCAGCGTGGGAATTTCCGCCGTGGTCGTCGCCAGCAACGTGCTGGCCTGTTGCACGTCGAGATCGCTGGTCAGACCTTTGGCAAAACGGTCTTGCGTGATGGCCAGCGCCTTGGTTTGCGCGGCAATGTTTTCGTTCGCGATCGTGATGCGGCGTTGATAGCCCCGCACGTCCACGTAATTGCGGGCGACTTCACCGAGCAAGGTCACCAGCGTGTCGCGTTGGCCAAACTCGGAGGCGGCGACTTCCGCCCTGGCTGATTGCGCCGCGCGGCGCGTGCCGCCGAACACATCAATTTCCCATGAGGCGTCGAAGCCCGCCTGATAGACATCATTTTCAAAGGGGATATTGGCGGGAATCGGCAGCGAGCCGAGCACGGGCTGGTGGTGGCTGGTTTCGGTTCGCGCGTAGGAACCGGAAGCGTCCACCGTCGGCAGGAAGCTGGCGACGGCGATGCCGTATTGCGCTCGCGCCTCGCGCACGCGCGCCTGCGCGATCTGCAAATCGAGATTGGATTGCACGGCGCGGTTGATCAGCGAGTCCAGCTCGGCGTCCTGGAAATTTTTCCACCACGCGGCGAGTTCAACGGTAGCATTCGTTTCGCCGCCGGCCAGCGGCTCGCTCCATTGAGTCGGCGCACTGACTGCGGGACGTTGATAGTTGGGTCCGACGGCGCAACCGCCGGTCACGATGGCCAGAACGGCAAAGATTAACAGTTGATTCTTTTTCATATTTTTTCCTTTCAATGCGCCACCACCGGGCGGCCGGGTTTTACATTTTTCAACAACAGCGCGCCCAAGAGACACGCCAGGCACATTCCCGCGAACAGGCGGAAGTTGTCGAGGTAGGCGAGCAAATTGGCCTGCGAGAGCAATGTGTGATACATCGAGCCGATGGCTTGCGATTGCGCGGTCACGGCGTCGGTGTGTGCGGCAAACGTTGTGGTCATCGTCTGCAGGTTTGATTGATAAGTTGGGTCGTAAGGCGTCAGATTGCCGACGAGATTGGTTTGATGCACCTGCGCGCGGCGGGCGGCGAAGGTGGTGACCAACGAGATGCCGACGCTGCCGCCGACGTTGCGCATCAAATTGAAAATGCCACTGGCGTTGCCCATCTGTTCCGGCTTGAGCGAGCCGAGCGCCAGCGTGTTCAGCGGCACGAACATGAACGCGATCGAGACGCCGGAGAAGAACAGCGGCCAGAATAAAACCCACGGCGTGAGGTCGAGCGAGAGATTCGCCAGCGCATAGGTCGCGGCACCGAAGGAAAGAAATCCACCGGCCACCAGATAACGTCCCTGAATTTTACCGACCAATCTGCCGGCGAGCGGCATCGCGATGAGCGCGCCAATGCCGCGCGGAATCATCGCCAAACCGCTTTGCAGCGCGGTGTAGCCCATCAGCGTTTGCAGAAACAGCGGCACGATGGCGGTCAGGCTGTAAAGCGTTATGCCGGCAAAAAACATGAGCACCGCGCCGAGGCTGAAGTTGTAATTGTTCATCACGCGCAGATTCACGAACGGTTTATCAGTCGTGAGTTCGCGCACGATGAACACCACCAGTCCGATGATCGCCAGCACCGCCATCAGGACGATGAAGCGCGAGCCGAACCAGTCGTCTTCCTGGCCTTTGTCGAGCAGCACTTCCTGGCAGCCCAGCCAGAGCGACATGAAACTCAAGCCGATGACATCGAGCCGCGAAGCGCGGACGCTGCGAATCCACTGCGGGTCATGGATGAAACGCTGGATGAGCCACAGCGCCAGAAAGCCGGCTGGAACCTTGATGAAGAAAATCCAGCGCCAGCTGTAATTGTCCGTGATCCAGCCGCCGAGCACCGGGCCGATGATCGGCGCGATCACCACGCCGATGCCATAAACGCCCATCGCCATGCCTTGTTTTTCCTTCGGAAAACTTTCGAGCATGATGGATTGGGCAATCGGCTGAAACGCCCCGCCGCCGGCACCCTGGATAACCCGCATGGCCAGCAGCATCGGCAAACTCGTGGCCAGACCGCAGAGAAAAGACGCGCCGGTGAAGACGACGACGCAGAACATCAGGAAATTTTTCCGGCCGAAACGTTGTCCGAGCCACGCCGAGCAGGGAATGATGATGGCGTTGGAAATCAGATAGCTCGTTAGCACCCACGTGGCCTGGTCGGTCGAAACGGACAGGTTGCCGGCGATGTGGCTCAACGAAACGTTGGCGATAGTCGTGTCGAGCACTTCCATGAACGTCGGCAGCATGACCGCGAGCGTGATCATCCAGGGATTTATTTTTGGCTGGGTGTCGGTAGCATTCATGGCTGGGAATTTTGAAAGTTAAAATTATTTGACCCGCACTTCCGGCACGACCGACATTCCGGGGCCGAGCACGTAATTATTGGCCGCGACGTCATCGAGCACGATCTTGACCGGCACGCGCTGCACGACCTTTACGTAATTGCCCGAGGCATTTTCCGGCGGCAATAAACTGAAACGCGGACCGGTGCCGGATTGAATGCTGTCCACGTGCGCCTTGAATTTGATTTGCGGATAGGCATCCACCGTCACGGCCACCGGCTGGCCGGCGCGCATATCGGTCAATTGCGTTTCTTTGAAATTCGCGACCACCCATACTTGATGAGGCACAATCGCGAGCAAGGCTTGTCCGGTTTGGACATAAGAACCGGCCTCTACGGTACGATGCGTGACATAGCCCGCTTCCGGCGCTTTGACCTGCGTGTAAGATAAATTCAGTTCGGCCTGATGAACGGCGGCTTCGCTGCTTTGAACTTCGGCGGCGGCCGTCTGGATGCTGGCTTTGTCCAACGCTGATTGTGCTTCCGCAGCGAGTTCCTTGTTATGCGCCGCATCCACCTGCGCATCCGCCGAGCGGGCCTGCGTACCGGCGAGATCCAATTGGCTCGCCGAAATCGCAAAACTGCCGACGGCTTGATAACGCTTGTTGTCCGCCTCGGCTTGCCTGGCTTCGGCCTGGGCGGCGATGACATTGGCCTTTTCCTGTTCCACCTTGGCCTGATCCACCGTGAATTGCGCGTTCGCCTGTTCAAGCCGGCTTTGGCTGGCGACGAGATTGGCGCGTTCCTGATCGAGCTTGGTTTGGATATCGCTCGGATCAATTTGCAGCAGCACATCGCCCGCTTTGACTTCCTGATTGTCCTGCACCAGCAATTGCGCGACCCGCCCGGCCACCTGCGGCGCAATCGGCGTGACATGCGCTTCGATGAACGCGTCGTCGGTAGATTCGTAGGGCGCGACATATTCGAAATAATAAATTCCCGTTGCGACGCCCAACACCAGGGTTGCAATACCGGCGATGACGTTGCGCCGATGATGATTTTTTTTCGGCGCGCCGGCTTCGGGCGAATTGCCGTTGACGGTATTTGCCGGCGCTGATTCGGGTTCGATGACTTGCCGGCTGCTTGGCAACAACGCTGGTGCAACTTTCCGGAAAGTCCGGGCATCCTCTTGGTTTAGTGTGGCTGCATTCATATTTTTGACGGCGTTCAAGGTTTCGTTTATGTCACTTTCTGAAGGACATAACACAGTTTGCGTGCCAACCTGATAAAACTAATGTAAGTCGCTTGTTGTAAGCCGACTGCATGATTTGTTGAGAAAACAAAAACCGGGTCGAAATATCGAACGTCCGATAATTCGTCCCATAAAAGGTTGAAATATCGTTCGATACCGGCTATGAATTGGGCGTGGCCGGAAAAACCGAAAATCGTTTTGATTCCGAATTCGCGAGCAAGCTGCTTTTGGAAATTGCGCAGGAACAATCGCTGGAGGAATTGTTAAAAAAACTGGTGCGCCGGATTTTGGATCGTCCCGACGTCGCGCGCGTGCGCATCTGGCTGATTGACAAAGGTGATATCTGCGCGACCTGCGTGCGCCGTCCGGATTGTCCCGACCAGACCCGTTGCCTGCACGCCGTCGCCGGCGGCGGCAATATGTTCAACAACAAGGGCGAAGAAGAAGAATATGTGCGTATGACGGATCCCTTTGCCCGGATCCCCATCGGCTTCGGCGCGGCCGGAAAGATTGCCGCGACAGGAAAACAGATGGTGTTGCGGGATTTGGACAAGGATCCGGGCGAACTGTTCTTTCTTCCCTGGCTCAAGCCGGAGAAAATCCGGGGATATAACGGCGTGCCAATCATCTATAAGGGCGAAGTGCTCGGGGTCATTGCCGTGTTCAGCCGCGCCAATGTGCCGATGGGCGCGGAAGTATGGGGGCGCGTCTTTGCCGATCACATCGCCGGGACCATCGCCAACGCGCGCGCCTTCGAGGAAATCCAGCGGTTAAAATCGCAGCTCGAACAGCAAAACGTCTATTTGCAGGAAGAAGTCGTGGAGGCCAAAGCGTTCGGCGATCTGGTCGGCCAAAGCGCGGCGCTCCGGCAAATCGTCAGCCAGATTGATTTGGTCGCGCCGACCGATGCCTCGGTGCTCATTCTGGGCGAAACGGGGACGGGCAAAGAATTGGTCGCGCACGAAATCCATCGCCGCAGCCGGCGCAAAGAAAAGGCGCTGGTGCGCGTCAACTGCGCGTCCATCCCGAAAGAATTATATGAAAGTGAATTTTTTGGCCACGCCAAGGGCGCTTTCACCGGCGCGATCAAAGACCGCGCCGGACGTTTTGAAGCCGCCGGGGGCGGAACTTTATTTCTGGACGAAATCGGCGAAGTCCCGCTCGATTTGCAGGGCAAGCTGCTGCGGGCCTTGCAGGAAAAACGTTACGAACGCGTGGGCGAAGACCGCACGCGGTTTGCCGACGTGCGCATCGTGGCCGCCACCAATCGCGATTTGAAAAAAGAAGTCGCCGCCGGCCGCTTCCGGGAAGACCTTTATTACCGCCTCAATGTTTTTCCCATCCAGGTCGTGCCCTTGCGCGAGCGGAAGGAAGACGTCCCGCTGCTGGCGCAACATTTCGTCAAACTGTCGGCCAAGGAATTGGGTTGCCCCAAACCGCGCTTGACGCAGGCGGGCGTCGTCCAGCTCCAGGGTTACGACTGGCCCGGCAACATCCGGGAGCTGCGCAATGTGATCGAGCGCGCCGTCATTCTCGCCCGCGGCGGCGCGCTGGAGTTTGATTTGCCGGCCGGCAGCGACACCTTGCCGATGGCGCCTGCATCTAAAGTGGTTGATGCGGCAAACCCCGACCGTGAATTTTTCACGGAACCAGAAATGCAGCAACGCGAACGCGAAAATTTATTGACCGTCCTAAAAAAATCCGGCTGGAAAATAAAAGGGGCGGACGGTGCGGCGGAACTCCTGGGGGTAAAACCGACCACGTTGCTTTCGCGGATGAAAAAGATCGGACTGAAGCGGCCGGCGTAATCATGGAGCACGGATGGAAGTTTTGTATTGGCCGATAAAATGTCCCGGTTCAACCCTTCCGGTTTCCGGCCTGAATATTTTTACGTCGTTCTAGGAATCGTCAGCGCAAACAGTAAATCACAGATGCGACAAATTCTGCGCGATTGGCGAGTAATACTAATTTATCTCGCGGCAATGTTTCCGACTTCCTCTGTTCAGGCATGTCATTTTATCTAAAATCTGGTTGAACAAACGGGACATCCTCAAGCCTGTAAAAAGCTTGATGTATTTGAAGCTGTAGTTCGTCGGAAAATTAGTTTGTTATGACTGATGCGAATCGGTTGCCGTATATTTTACAGGCGTAAATTGGTCGGTGATTTTTTCAAATCCGCGGCGGAAGGTGGACAAAAATCAAATGGGAAGATAGACTGAATTCAGTTTCGCGACCAATGCAGCCACTTACACCAGTCGCCACTGAACAGGCTATGCACCCTAACACTAGATTATAAAAGCGTGGCAAAAAAAGCATTCTTGACGGGAGCGGGCGGTTTCATTGCCAGCCATTTGGCGGAAGCATTGATGAAGCGTGACTGGGAAGTCACCGCGTTGATTCATTACCACAGTCGAGGTGATTGGGGCTGGTTGGAGCGGTATCACCATAAACCACCCTCAAACCTGAAAGTCGTGTTGGGCGACATCACGGATCCTTTTTGGGTGCTTGAAGCGGTGGCGGGATGTGAAATAGTTTTTCATCTGGCCGCACTGATTGCCATTCCCTACTCGTATCATGCCCCGGCTTCGTATCTGCAAACAAATGTCGCCGGCACGCTGAATCTGGCGGAAGCGGCCCGCCGGGCCGGGGTGGGACGGTTTGTGCACACTTCGACCAGCGAAGTTTATGGTTCCGCCCGATACACGCCGTTGGATGAAGAACATCCCTTGCAGGGTCAATCGCCTTACTCCGCCTCCAAGATTGGCGCCGACAAGATGATTGAAAGTTTTGTCTCCTCTTTTGGGCTGCCCGCAGTTACGGTGCGGCCATTTAACACTTATGGTCCGCGCCAGTCGGCCCGCGCGGTAATTCCCGGCATCATCTCCCAAGCACTGCACGGAAACGTCGTGCGGCTTGGCTCATTGGATACGATCCGCGACCTGACCTATGTGGCGGACACGGTTGATGGGTTCATTCGCGCGGCAGAAGTTGACGAGGTGGTCGGGCAAACCATCAATCTCGGCACCGGACAGGCCGTGAGCATCCGGGAATTGACCCAAGTCATTTTTGACCTGCTGGCCGTTTCACCTGACATCATCACCGATCCGCAACGCATCCGGCCCGCCGCGAGCGAAGTGTCTCACCTGGTCAGCAACAATCACAAAGCAAAAAAACTTCTGGGTTGGGAGCCGGTCGTGTCGCTGAAGGCAGGATTGAGCCAAACCATTGAATGGATGTGGCATCATTCCGAACTGTATCGTCCGGAGGAATACGCCTTGTGAAAGCCGTGATTCTGGCCGGCGGTCGGGGAACGCGCTTGGCACCTTATACCGCAACGCTGCCGAAGCCGCTCGTTCCCATCGGCGACATCCCGATTTTAGAAGTGATCATCCGCCAGCTGATCACGAGCGGTTTTACCGGCGTGACGCTGGCGTTGGGGCATCTCGGGGAACTCATTCGCGCTTTCTTTGCGGCCCACAAAACCTTGACCCGGCGGATTGATTTGCAGTTTGTGAATGAAGAACAACCCACGGGCACGGCGGGATCACTCCGGTTGATCAGCAATCTGCCGGAAACTTTTCTGGTGATGAACGGCGATGTGCTGACGACGGTTGATTACCGGCGGCTCATCCATTTTCACCGTGCGAGCGGAGCGTGGCTGACCATTGCCAGCCATCAAAAAAAAGTCAAAATTGACCTTGGTGTGATGCGAGTGCAAGCCGGTGAGGTGGTGGATTATCTTGAAAAGCCGGAATACATCTACCCCGTCAGCATGGGCATTTATGTTTATGACCGCCGCGCGCTGGATTTTATCCCAACCGGCCGGCACTTTGATTTTCCCGAACTGGTTTTGCAATTGATCGCCCATCACAAAAAAGTCGCGGTTTTTGAATCGGACGCCCTCTGGCTGGACATCGGGCGCCGGGAAGATTATGCCGAGGCGCAGGTCGTCTTTGAAAAAAACCAGCACCAGTTTCGCATGGCGGATTGGCCTCAAACTTCTCCGTGAAAACAACGTGAATTCGCCGGGACGTTCATCTTCATCACCAACGGAAAAGACGCGCTGGCTGGTGCTCGGAGTGGCCGGTTTTATTGGGCGCGCCATGTTGGCCGAACTTAAAAAGCGGGGACGGAATGTGACCGGTGCGGATCGCGTAAGCGGAGGTTTCATCCAGCCTGTGGATGTTTTTGATGCTCCAAGTTTGCGGATGCTGCTACGGGAATGGCAGCCGTCCATTCTGCTGAATGCCATCGGCCATGACCCAACGGCTGATCTCGATTTGACGGATTTTTATTTTCGAAGCAGCGCGCTGCTGCTTGAAGCCGTGCAGGCGGAAGCTCCGTCATGTCGGGTGCTGTTGCTCGGTTCTGCTGCGGAATATGGTAATTCAGCCGCAGCGAACGGTTCCCGCGAAATTGATCCGCCAAATCCGCTCTCGGACTATGGTCGCGCGAAGTGCGAACAATTCACGGTGGCGTCCCGCTTTGCTGCCAGCGGTTTGGCGGTCACCACCGCCCGCCTGTTCAATCCGGTTGGTTCCGGCCAAGGCCGCCATCAATTTGTCGGCGCGTTACTGGAACGAATCCGAAATGGCGAAAAATCGTTGTCGGTGCGCCAGGGAAATTGTGTGCGCGATTGGATTGATGTGCGGGATGTGGTCCGCGGCCTGGTCATCTTGGGCGAATCAAGCACGCTTTTTCCTGCAGTGAATATTTGTTCGGGCAAAGGCCATACCGTTGAGTTTGTCGCCCGCATCGTTGCCCGGCTCATGAACGTGGAAGTGGAATGTAAATCAGAAGCGTCCGCGCCTGATTTGCTGTGGCGCAGTGTGGGTGATCCGGAGCGCATATTCGGACTGGGCTGGCGACCTGAACACAGCTTGGCAGAAACGCTTGCTGATCAATGTCGCTTGGCTTTGTGAAATCGAAAATGCGTCATCATCTGGCTGGCTGGCTGCGGTTGCTGCGCGCCGGTCTGCTTTTTATTTTCGACTCAATCATCTTGCAATCGGGCCGTAAAGAAACTCTCCGCCGGGAAGGCGCCATTTTCTGTCTGCACGGTCTGGGCGACTTGTTGCTCGCCGGTCACGCCATCACCCGGCTGGCGGGCGATATGCGTGCGCGCGGTTTGCGTGCGGTGTTGTTCGTGCATCCGGCGCGGGTTGAATTTGCCCGCCGTTATCTGGATGTGGATGAGGTCGAGGGAATTGACCGGCATCGTTTCACCCGCAAGCTTTCGTATCGCGCCTGCGTGCTTAAAACGGTCAGCGGCCGGTTTGCGCTGGCGGTGCAACCAACCTATAACCGGATGTTGCGGGTGGAAGATGCGTTGCTGCGCGCCACCGGCGCGCCGGAAAAAATTGGCAGTGCCGGTCATGCGCCATTCATCTGGCCGATTGAAAGGAAATTAGGCGATCGCTACTACACCCGGCTTATCCAAGCGCAGCCCGGACCGCTGCACGAGTTGGAACGGCACGCTGAATTTATGGCCGGTCTCGGATTTATAATTCCTGCGGAACCGTGGTTGATTTCCCAATGGGATCCACCGCCAAAAAATGTGACTTTGCCGTCCGGCGACTATCTGGTGGTTTCCGCCAACGCCTCCGATCTCCGGCGATCATGGTCGGTGGAAAAATTTCTGCAGGCGGCGCAGCAGATCGCGACGCAGCATCGGCTCGCCGTGGTTTTTATCGGGGATAAAAAAAATTCTTTGCCCATCCGCTGGCCCGATGTCGCCGCCGGCCAGCCGGAACTGATTGACCTGTGCGGTCAGACCACCACGGCGGATTTGCCCGGCGTGCTGGCGCGCGCGAAGCTGGTGATCTCCAATGACAGCGGCACTTATCATCTCGGCGTTTCGTTGAATCGTCCCACGCTGGCCGTCGGTGGCAGCGGTCTCCCCGCAAGATATTTTCCCTATCCTCGCGAAACACTTTGGTTGACGAAGGTGCTGTATCATCCCGTGCCTTGTGCCGGTTGCAACTGGCGCTGCATTTACACGCCATCGCGTTCCGAGACCGCCTGGTGTCTGCGGCAAATCTCCTGGCCGGAACTGGCGGCAGCGGCCGATGAACTGCTCTGCCACCGAACCTGATTATGCCCGCAGATACTTTTCAGCTCCGCATTGCGCTCGCCATCGGCATTTATCAGCCCGCGCGTGGCGGAGCCGCGGAATGGCTCCGTGATTACGCGCGCTGGCTGCAAAACCAGGGCCACACGGTATGCATCGTATGTGAACAGGCGGAGACAACCGGGTCGGATACCATCGCCTTGTTGACGCTGCCAAAATCGCAGCACACGAAAAACTCCTGCAAACGCGCGGTCGCCTTGCAACGTCTTGTGGCCGGTCAAGCCTTCGATATCGTCCATGATTCCGGTTGTCTCTTGCAATCCGATGTGTTTCATCCGTTGATGGGTTCACTGATCCACAACTGGTATCGCCAGTTGCGTGCGTATCCGTTGGCGTTGCGACTTCGCCGCTTTTGGCATGTGCGTTTGTGGCGGGATGTCCGGCTGCAGTGGCAGCAGCAACGGCATCACTCAATGCTCGTCGCCTGCTCCCGACGGGTCGCCGCGGATTTCAGACAATTGGGTTGGAAAAATTCCGTGATTATTCCCAATGGTATTCCGTTGCCGCCGGTCGCGTCTGCGGAATCTATTTTAGCCCTGCGCCGGGAACTCGATGTCGGCAACCGTTTGCTCGTTCTGGTCACGGCCACCAATTTTTATCTCAAGGGTGTGATGAAAGTGCTGCAGGCCATGGCGCATCTGGACGAGGCAGCCAGAAAAAAGTTCCGGGTGGTCATCACGGGCCAAATCCTGGATGCCGTGTTTCAAAATTATATCAATCAACACCAGTTGCAGGATGTTTGTCGGCTGGCGGGTTGGGTTGAAGACATTGATTTTTATTATCAGGCTGCCGATATTTTTTTGCACCCGACTTACCATGATGCGGGCAGCCTTTCGACCTTGAAAGCGCTCGCCGCCGGCACCGCTGTGGTCACCAGCCGGTTTGATGGCTCGGCCGAGTGGATCACCAACGGCGTCCATGGACTCATCCTTGAGCGACCCGAAAATACCAGCGAACTGGCGGCAACGCTGGGCCGGCTATTGGACGCGCCTAGGCGTAAAAAATTGGGCGAAGCGGCCCGGCAAGCATCGCCGCTGTTTGCTCAGGAACGGCAATTTAAAAAACTGGAAGAAATTTATTTCCGCCTGCGCTCCCGCCGGGCACCAGACGCATGAAAATGGTTCTCGCCTTCACCCTGGGTGTTGATCATCCCTCCGCGCGGCTGCGGATTGCCGCCTATGCGGATTATTTTCGCGCGCGGGGCTGGCGTTTGCAGCTTCATCCCTTCGCCGATGGCATGGGCAAAACCTTGCCGCGTTCAGACTGCTGGTGGCGGCGACTGACGCGCCGGGTTGAGCGAGGCTGGCAAACGGCGCGGTCGGCGGCGGCGCTGAATAAAATTCCACCCACGCAACCCATCATCATCAGCCGGGAACTGCCCGTCAACTGCCGGCCATTTTTGAAAGCGCCAAATCCGCTGGTGTTGGACGTTGATGACGCATTGTATCTGGGTTCCGGTCGGGGTCGGTTCTTGGAACTTTGTCAGCGGGCGCAAGTGGTCGTGTGCGGAAATCACACTATCGCTGATGCGCTGAAACCTTTCGCCCGTCGTTGCGTCGTCATTCCCACAGTGGTTGAGACCGAACTTTATCGCGTCCGAACCGACTACCGTCTCGCCGGTCCGCTGCGGCTTGGCTGGCTCGGCAGTTCGATGTCCCTCAACGAAACCCTGCTGCCCTGGTTGGAACTGCTGCCGGAAATCCGCCGGCAACTGAAAATAAATTTTGAACTGCTGGTGATTGCCGATGAACCGCCAAAAATTTCGTCCGCCGTCGGGGAGATGCGTTTTTTGAAATGGTCACCCGAAGTCGAGGAAACCATTAGTGACCACTTCGACATTGGCCTGATGCCGCTGCAGAACAATTCTTACCAGGCCGCCAAGTGCGGCGCCAAGCTGGTGCAATACATGGCCGCTGGATTACCGGTCGTCGCCGCCCCGGTCGGCGTGAATGCCGAACTGGTGATTGATGGTGTGACGGGATTTTTGGCGGCTGATGCGGGCGGCTGGATTCGCGCGCTGCAGTTGTTAGCGGAAACGGAAGCGCTGCGGATGAGTCTGGGCCAGGCCGGACGCGCCCGGGCAGTGGAAAATTATTCGGTCGCGCGCTGGGGCGATGAGTGGTTGGCCGTGCTATCTGAAATCAGCCGGTGATGCCGGTCGAGATTCCGGCGCGGATGCCCGCCCCGATGATTCGTGGCGGAAACAAAACCGAACGGATTTCGACCTCGTTGAAACCTTCAAAAAAAACCTCGCGGAATGTCTGTTCGCTGAAGCGATAATAGTCGCCGGGAAAGTTATGGACGCTCAAAGTCAGTGTCGCGTGTTGCAGCGGCCAGCCCGCCGGTCGTTTGAACAATCGCGCCAGCCGGGCGAGTCCCCGACGGACTTTTTTCTCAAAGCGCCATTCCCCGTAGCCGGGCGTGCCGATGACCACCAGCCCGCCAACGCGCACCACGCGGCGGATTTCCGCCAGCGTTTTCCAGAAAAAAGGATCGTGCTCCAGCACGGCATTGCACAACACCGTGTCGAAACTCTGGTCGGCAAAACAGCTCATGTCGTTGGCATCAATCGCCAGTATGTTGAAATCCTTGAAATTTGAATTCCCCGCCTGGTTGATGCCGATTTTCCGACTCGCACCTGCCAGGGCCGGGAGATTTAAAAGGGTCGAGTCATCAGGCGTCGCGCCGATCTCCAGCACGGTCCCACGCAGCGAGCGCGTCTGGCAGATCTTATCAAACTCGGCAAAAATTGCGGGATGCATTTCAGTGGCCTGATTTTTTTATCCGCCAATATATTTTTTGCAGCCAACGGCGAACGCGACCTTCTGGTCGTTGTAAATCATAACCGTAACTGGCGGCGATACGGAATGTTTCCGGTGAGCTTGCCATCATCGGGATGGGGCGGAACAAAGGTCGGGTTTGCCGGTCGGCTTCCCGCAGTAGGCGGCCATCCGGTATCAAATCCAGAAACTTAAAAATGTTGGCCAGTTCTTTTTTTGTGTTACGGCAAAAATCCTCGAAACGCAAACTATGCACCCGTTCCGGGAAATCTTGCCGGAGCTGCCGGACCTGTTTTTCGTGAAACGTCCAGCGCTCGAGTTTTTCCGCCGGTGTCAGACCCTGCCAAAAATCGCCGTCGGCCGTCTGATTAAACCGGTCGGAACTGCTGACCACTTCAAAGGGATGCCGGACGATGTGCAGAAAGCGCGCCTCGGGCAGTTGCGCCAGCAGGAACTTCAGCAATTCCGGATCGGTGTGTTGCATCGGTTTTTTGTCGCCAATCCAGCGCAGATCCGGTTTCTGTTGCGCCGGCAACCAGGGCGTGCCTTGATCCATCACGGCCCGCTGGACGTTGACAAAGTTTTCCCGCGGAGTGGCGGCGCGATCTAGGCGGTGGCCAGCGGCGGCTAACGTCACTCGCATCCCCCGGTCTGAATCCCAGCGGTGGGCGGCAAAGGGTTGGTTGTGGTAAAATTGATACAGAATCCAAGCGATGTCGGATTCGTGCGCCACGAAGATATTCGGATGCAGATTCAAAACCCGAACCAGTTGAGAGGTTCCGGAACGCTTGTTGCCAACGATGAACAGCGGACGCGGCATTTAAAATTAGCTGCGCACACTCTGCCAGACCCGTGCGGGATGGACAAAGAACAAACAAAAACATAACCTCATGCGGGTAACATCATTTATGATAACGGCGTGACGTTGCTGGAGACGTGGCGGGCGATGGAAGAGCTGGTGGATGCGGGCAAGTGCCGGGCGATTGGATTGGACGAAAACCTCGGCGCAGCGAACGTGGAACTGACGCCGGACGATTTACGCGACATCGAAAGCGCGGCGTCCAAAATCAAAGTGGAAGGTGCGCGTTATCCGGAGGCGTTGGAGCAATTGACAGGGCAATGACGATGCCTTCACACTTCAAACCCCCTTGCGTGCGGATAATTTGTCCTAAATAGGGCTTCCAGATGTTGATTAACAAAGACTTAAGATTGGAAGTTTCCCAATGAAGTGCTGAACAGGGGCAGAAAAACGGGACAATTTCACACCCTTTAATAGCCGGAAAACCACTTTCATAAACCGTTGTTTTCCTGCTAATTCCGGCTAATTCCGGTTCGTTCAAGCCTGAGACAACTTATGCGCGAAGGCACAATGCCCTTGTTTAATGGTGCCGACGGAGGGGGTCGAAACCTCGAAAACAGTTTCGCTTATTTTCGAGTGGATGCGGAAATCCCTTGTAAATAAACGCTAATTTGCGTGTTTCGCGTCATAGTCATTTTGTCCCAATCCGCAAGTTTCCACATCCATCCACACGATTTTTGTCCCCAATTGTCCCCAAAAATCGGCCGGTTTTTATTTCATTTTTGTTCATAGATATTCAAGAGCCGTTCTAGCTCGTTCGCACGGTTTCTACTCTCGGAAATTTTGAGGCGGGATGCAACTGCCAATATGATTTGTCGGAAAGGCACTTCCTATTCGCCGCGACCAACACGCTTTCTTTCTCCACTTCACCGGACGCTGTTCGGCCAAATCCCCTCACAACCGCGCCGGTTCCGTTCCGTAAGAAAGCGCGCTCGTCACGAGCTGCATTTAATGCCGAAGGATCGGCGGCCTTCCGCCTGCGGTTCCGCGACGGTCGTTTCGCTGCGGCTCCGTTCCCGCCGTCTCTCCGCCTCCGCTTCACTTTCCCGTTCGCCGAAACGCAGGCCGAAGCAAAATTAAACAGTTTCTCATATTTCTGCCGTTTTAATGTTGCTCTCATGTTGCCCAATTGATAAATGCTCATGAACGGCAGGCGATAAAAATTAGCAAGTATGACAAACAACGTGCTTGTAGCAACAAATCTGTCTGAAAATGCCACCAACGCTATTGGGAAATTTTCTAATACGGCTGGAAATGTCCCGCCTACGCAATGGATGATTATCGCAGGATGCGTTTTTGGTGGACTGACTCTGTTATTCTTGATGTATCTGGTTCTCAGAGACAAACCAGTTGAGGACAGAAAATTTCTGATCATTTCGATTATCGCATTTGGATTGGCTTTGACTGGTGGTTTTCTTGGAAGCTCCGGGACTTTGTCAGGGAGTCTTCCACTCCCTGAATCACTGCAGAATCCGCTGACATTTGGAATTACAGGAGGGGCTGCAGTCTTTTTGGTGGCGTGGTTGATAGGATATTGGTTGTATGCGCGCACTGCGCCGCTTCCGGCTCCCGAAATCTCGATAAATTATCCAGCCGGAACCAAACTTGCGGACGCGATTAGGCTGGCGGCTAAAAGAAACCAGGGAGGCGAATGTTCAGTAAACTTTTCGCCCAACGAACAACCATTCCGTGAACCGATAGTTGCGGTGGGTCAATTGACGGCGAAGACAGCCACAGAATTAGTGAATATGCTTCAAAATCATTTGGCTCAAGGAACCATAAAATACACAACCACAAAACCCGACAACCAAAACCTCATCACCGTGAACTATACGGGCAATTGACGGTTTTCATTAAATATGCCTAACTGCAACTGTAAAAGCCCTCCGGGTGGAGGCACCGAATGTCCAGATGGACATGCCGCCGTTTGCGAAATCGTAAATGGTGTCTGTCAAGGATATTGCATGGAAATGTCAGTCAGTCTCTTGAATGGTCCACGCGAAGAGTTACATGCGTGGTTCCTTACGAAAATGCTTGGGCGCGATATTTCGGCGACGGAACTCAAACGCGACGCCAAATTGGCATCAATCATTCAGCGTTCGAGCTTTATACACCCTGTAAGCGGAGCACTTGTGCGATTCAGTCTTCCGGACGAATCCTCTGCTTCGTCTCAACAATATTTAGCAGCGGAATAAGGGATATTTTCGCCAACACAAGCTCGTCAAGATGAGGAAGACCTTAATTTGTGAGCGACTCAAAAATACAACGCAAAAAACGGCAAGAAATCGTAGTGACCCCTGGCGGGCCAAGACCGATTGAGCGCGTGCATCGCGTGGCCACCGGCCAGACTGTTCGCCTCAATGATCAGGGAATCCACACAATGAGCCTGAAGGGAAAGTCTGCAACCATCGCTCAAATGGCGTCCGAAGAAATGGTTATTACTCCTGGCGGAAAGAGACCAAAATCACACGTTCACAAAGTTGAAGCGGGACACATCCTGCGGGTTACTGGCAGCCGTTTGAAGAAACTTGATTCATCTGAAAACATCATGGCCGACTTCGGTGCTGTTGCTCCGGGATTGGGAAAGCCGCCTGCGCCTGCTGGCGGCTGGGTCACATACGGCTATTGGAACAACGACACTGGTGTGCCGATTTCCTTGCTTAAAACGAATTGGGTTGTTCCGCCGCCGCCAACAACCCAATCGGGACAACTTATTTACCTGTTCAACGGAATCCAGAATTCAACGAATATCTTGCAACCTGTTTTGCAATGGGGAACATCGCCAGCAGGGGGAGGCAATTTTTGGGCCATTGCCAGTTGGTATGTCGGTCCACCCGGAGCACAGGCTTTTTATTCTGAACTTGTTCAGGTCAAACCGGGAGATGTTTTGGTTGGAGTGATGACAATGACCGGCCAATCGGGGAACTTTTTCAACTACAGTTGCGAATTTCAAGGAATCGCAGGACCAAGTCTGCCAGTTGAAAATATCGAACAACTGGCTTGGTGCTGTGAAACGCTGGAGGCTTATGGAATCACTAAAGCTTCTGACTATCCTGCAACCCGAATGACCCAATTTGAATCCATCAATATTCAGACGGGAACAACATCGCCTAATGTCACATGGACACCTTTCCCGGATCCTCCACAAGCGCAGGGTTTTGGAGAGCATTGCGTGGTTCCTACAAACTCGGCAACCAACGGCGAAGTGGATATTTTTTACCAACCTTAAATTGACAATGAAATCAACCCAAACATTGGCAGTCACTTTAGCTGCAATTATTTTACCATTTCTCGTTGTCGGCTGTGTTTCTTCGGCGGTTAATTCAGTCAAAGTAGAATTACCCTCACAAAATCCTCCGCCAAAAGCTGCGCCTGCAAAACAGGTTTTACTGAAACCGATGGCTGGGGTTCCCTATTTTCTGCCGAAAGTCGAACTTCAGTTGACGGCTATTCTGACAAACGTGCCAAACGCAAATAACATGGTCACAAATTATTCGTTTACGACGACCACCAGTAATTACACAACCAGTATCACTACTTATTCCAGCACAAATAAATCCCCTCAATGGAGCACCAATTTTTATGGGCAACAAACCACAAACTCAGTTGTGACATCAGCCCCTGGTCCGTCCACGAATCAAATATATGTCATATCCATTACCCCCATTATTGTCCCGGATCCTGATGGGCTTTATGCTCTGAAAATAGTTAAAGATAAGTGGAAGGCATCGTCGGACAATTTCAATTTTCAGGTTGACACCAACGGCTTCCTGCAATCGTTAAACGCAACCAATGCAGACCAGACCGTGCAAATCGTTTCTGAACTGGCCCAAGCGGCGGCCGAAATCGTAATGGCACCGGGATTACCGAGCGTGCCACCACCTCCTGGTCCCCGCCTGCCGACTCCACAGTTGGTGCAACCATTGCCAGGAAGAGTAGACGTTATTTTTGATCCAACCACTTCCAATGGCCTAAATCGGGCCAATACATATTTAACTCAAAAATTTGTCCAGGGTGCAGCACCAGATTCTGGAGTGGAGCAAGCCATTTGCCCGATTCTGCTAGGGGCTACATTCAAGGGCGTTCTTCCGCCAGATATTTCAGATGATTATTTGACTAATTATACCGATAGAATTGAAGGTATCGTCTATCGGCCCTTACTACCTTATATTTTAAGTGTAAAAAATGGCTTTGGGCAATCGGGATCAAACTATCTTCAATACTTGGTCATGTCTCCTAATCGCTCCCCCATCTTTTCGCTTTCGGTGGAACGTGCAACTTTTGTAACGAGAACCACCTCTATTTCGTTTAACAGTGGGTTGCTAAATACAGTAAATTATTCAAACCCCAGCCAGCTTGCAGCCTTCTTGGGTCTCCCGCTTACGGTCGTAAATAGCATCTTTTCCTCTATTACCAATGTCCTTCAGTTGAAATTGAACATTGCCACGGCGCAAAGTAACATTGCCACCCAGCAAATCGCTCTTGTGAATCAAACAACTGCCCTCAACAACGCCACCACCAACCTGCTGCAATCAATCCAAGCACTGAACCAATTTAAGGCGATGCAGGCAACCAACGGTCATTGAATAGAGGGGCTGGTTATTTTCGTCAGAATAAGACGACGAGCGATCAAATCGCTTTCGGCAACTCGACCTTGAAACGGTTTCACGGCGAGGGCGTGGAATTTCTGGATTTAACCGAGCCGCGCGCCCTGGACGCGATGTTCCGCGCGTTCGAGAAAACCGATCTCGTCGTGGTGGACTGCCGCGCGGCGTCATCCGACACGTTCTTCGATTATTTCGACCAGATTGATTTGGCCTCTGGAGCTATCCTCTTGGATATCCAATTCGATTCCAGGCCAGACTTGCCCATCTTTACCCAAGCGCTTTGCGATTGCCTTGTATTGATTTAGATCGAAAACATTGTGATTTGTGATCGCAACAATTCTGACCTCTGAAGACAGAATGGTTTCACAGAAATTCTCTGGAGAAATCTCCCTTGTAGGCGCATCGCCTGACTTACACTTTTTGGTGTGAGTATGTATGTCGATTTTCATGTGCGCGAGAAATCCGCCGACCTAACGGTTCAAAGTTGAGCCAACTTGAAGCCCGGATTTCCGAACTGCTTTACGGTCTACGCCCATTTGCAAACCGAGTCGAGAATATTTAGAAACGAATTGCACGAATTGAATTGGCGAAAACTTATGAAATTCATGTCAAACAAAGCCCCGTTTGATTTTTCTTCATTTCGCGCGGAAAATTTTTAATCCTTGGGCATGGATACAAAACTGATTCTCGAAGCGGCGCGCGGGACGCTGGACGGCTCGTTGTCGTTCCCCGAGGTCGTCGGCAAACTGCTCGCGGCGGGCGTGGAATATTATCACGTGGATTACGTCGGGCTGCGCAAACGGTTTTACAGCGCGGAGGGCGAGATGCTGGCCACGTCCATCAATTATGAGAGTCTGCCGCCCGTCGCCCCGGAGTTCGATGCCGCCGCGTTGCGCGCGAACATCCTGGACAGTCAGCGCCACGGCCAGAAGTATCGCGAGTTCACCCGGCGCGCGATGGCGGGCGGGGTGCAGGGGTATATCGCCTTTCTGCGCGGCAAGCGCGTTACCTATTGGGGCCGCACTGGCGACCAGCATACGGAATGGTTTCCGGGTGTTGGTCACGGGATTTCGCACGGCGATCCACTTCACGATGCAAAATGCAAACTGGCCCTCGTTTATATCGGGATGGCCACGGATAAATTCTCCGACGCTGACGCCGAGATTTTTTCCCTGCTCTCCAAAGAACGTGCGTTGAAAGATGAAATTGAACGGGCGCAAAAAAATAATTGAACGCCGATTTTCTCGCGACTCCTGCCCGAATGTGCAGTCTATTTGAGCAGGGATGAATGTTGTTTCAGCCAACGCTCCGCAGTTTCGTAATCCGGGCAGGCACGCTCCACTTCCCGCCAAAACCGCGACAAATGGTTCATTTCCCGCAAGTGCATGATCTCGTGAATCAAAATATAATCTCGGACGAAGGCTGGCGTTTGGATGAGCCGCCAATTCAGCGAAATCGTCCCACGCCGGGAACAGGAACCCCATCGTGACCGCTGGTTGCGCACCGAAATACGGCGCACGGGCAATTGGTGCAACGTTGCGTATTCAAGCACTCTAGGCGGCAGTTCCATTGCCGCCAAACGCCAAAGATGCCGTTCAATGGCCGGACGTAAATCCACGCCGTGATCGGTCACTTTGACGGCCTCGCCGCCGAATCGGATCATGCCGCTTTCTCCGTTTACGCCAGACTCAAGTTTCACCGGCTCACCGCGAAACAAAATCTCCGTTCCGACCAGCCATTGCTTCGGCATGGCCGGATGCGCCGGGAGCCGCTCCAGTTGCCGGCCAACCCATTCCGCGTTGCGTTCCGCGAACCGTCGCCCTTCGATGACCGAACCACGACGGGGAATGGTCAATCGCACCGAACCATCGGGAAGTAGTCTGAGCAGATAACGCTTCGCACGGTGATTGCGTGTTAAGGCCAACGGAATCTGGCGTCCGCGCACGACCATGAAGTTTTTAACTACATCTGGTTCGCCATGCTTCAGGATAAAATCAAACAGCATTCGACAAGTAAAAGAATCGCGGCATGTTTTGCAATCAATTCCAACGTCTGACGTTCCTGATGTTGCTCTCGTCGGGAAAATTCAATCGCTTTGCCCCGGCTTTTTGTTGGCAGGTTTTGCCTCGGTCACGACAATGCTTTGAATCAAGGGTGCGCCATCAGCGGGCGGAAGTTGATAGTTGGACGACACTTTGGCGATGAAGGCCAGCTCCTTTTTTTGCATCGCGATCAGAACCCGTTTCAGATTTTTACCGCACACCAACACTTCATTCATGGCAAAAACCAGCCGGAGTTGATGTTGCTTATTTTCAATTTTGAGTTCGGCCTGTAGGAATTGATTGAACGGCAGCAGCAGGCAAAGATCACTGGAAAGCTCTACGCGCAAGCCGTCCACCTGTGAATCACTCGCCCAACATTCGGGAATTTTTGTGCTCATGTTTTTGATTGGTTTGATATTTTTTTTGTTCGGATTTTTTCAGACGGCAAAGTGTGTCCGCCACTTGTTCGCCAAAGCGCAAAAGATAACCGTGCAGTTTGTCCCAAAGGTGCAGACCGGGCTGTTGATGAAAATCTCTGGCGAATTCAAACGCCAAGGGGCGGTGCCCAGAGCGGGCGACATTTTCCCGGAGCTGTTCCGGGTCGGGCGTGAAAATGCGGATGCCGCGCCGCCCACGCGAGATGGTCACATACCACTGCTGCGCGTTGGTCGCGGCCTTGACTGTGCTAACGACCAGATCGTGAGACTGATTTAGAGAGTTAATTGGTTGACACTCCAATGATAGATGGAGTGTTAACATGAATGAACAAACTGTAGTAGAGAAGAAGAGGAACAGC
>Ga0302281_10000386_pt1 | contig 33953 bp, 33 predicted proteins | sample III_Fen_E1_2_FD_198762 | JGI IMG/M metagenome (GOLD analysis project Ga0302281, IMG submission 198762) | Peat permafrost microbial communities from Stordalen Mire near Abisko, Sweden - III_Fen_E1_2 | ecosystem: Environmental > Terrestrial > Soil > Wetlands > Permafrost | place: Sweden: Abisko...
ACAGCTTCCTCCAGATTCCGCCTCGCGACGGACACCCTTGCCGTTCAGCTAACACTTCCCCTTGCCGGGTGTGTAGGGGACTTCCACCCCAAAGTGAGTGCGCCCTGCCGGGCGCACCAATGGAAAAGGCCGCCCGCAGGCGGCCCTAACTGAAAAATGACAACTGATCACTGACAACTGTCTTCCTACCACTGCCCCCAGGCCCGGCTAATGTAATCCGCCAGCGTCATGCTGATCAGCACCAGGAACATGAAAAACCCGCATCCAACCGTCAACATGGTCAGCTTGGTGCTGTACCGCACGTGCATGAAGAACAGCACAACCAGCACCATCTTGATACATGCAATCGCGATCGCCACAATGGGATTGAAAACCCCCATCTCAATGTATGAGGCCCCTACCGTCAGCCCGGTAAACACAAGCAGCGAAAGAAAAACTGCCACATAAATCTTGGGGCTCACCACATGATGCTGCGTCTCTAGTAATTCCTTCTCTTCGGTCATCGATCTCTTCCCTTATTGGTTAGCATGTCTGCTGATCAGATAGAGCAGCGGGAACAGGAATATCCACACAATATCGACAAAGTGCCAGTACAGCCCAAAGTTCTCGACAAACGTTACGTGACCGTTCGTATACGCGCCGGCTCGCGCACGAAAAATCATGAAGCCTAGAATCCCGATTCCGATGATCATGTGCAACGCGTGCATGCCCGTCATGGCAAAGTACAGCGAGAAATAAATCTCGGTATGACGAGCCATGTCCAGCGGCAACGGCTTGTCACCCGCTGCCTTCGCGGCCTCATCCGAATCCGGATTCAAAAATGAATTCAAGCTGTAGTGGAACCCGGGGACGTGATGCTTTTCAATCTTCTCTTTGTATTCAATCGTCTTGATGCCAAGAAACCCAATGCCCAGAATGAAGGTTAGGATCAGGCACAGTACCAGTCCACTCTGCTTGCGGGTCTCCGCACACCATACCCCCATCGCCATCGTGAAGCTCGAGGTGATCAGCAGCAGCGTATTCAACGTGCCCCAGAAGATATTCAGTTGGTGCGACGCAGCCACAAACGCCGGATAGTACCAGTTGCGGTAGATCAGGTACGCGGTGAACAGCCCTCCGAAGAACATGATTTCCGTTAGCAGGAACAGCCACATCGCAAAGTTCGTCGTATCCGCCTGCTGCTCCACGCTCTCGAAATGGTGGCGCAGATAGGGCGGGTGAGCGTGATGGCCATGGCCTTCCGCCTCGGGGGCGCCGTGAATGATGGCTGGGCTATCCGACACTGGCTACCTCTTTTGCTTTCTGGCCTTCGAGCCATTCGTAGTCATATGCTTCGTGATCCATGATCGGTGTAACGGCAAAGTTCTCCGTCAGCGGCGGTGACTGCGTCTGCCACTCAAGCCCGGTTGCCTGCCAGGGATTGTTGCCTGCCACCGCACCATACTTCAGCGACCAGGTCAGGTAGAGCACCGGCAGCAGGTAGCCCACGCCCAGAATTGACGCGCCAGCTGTCGAGAACACATTCAATACCTGGAACTCAGGTGGGTACGAGGCGTACCGGCGAGGCATGCCCAGAGTCCCCAAAATGAATTGCGGGAAGAACGTGAAGTTGAAACCGATGAATGTGACCACCGCGGCAAGCTGTGAGATCTTCTCCGGGTACATCCGGCCGGTCATCTTCGGCCACCAGAAGTGAATACCAGAGAGAAAAGCCATCAGCATCCCGCCCACCATCACAAAGTGAAAGTGCGCCACGATGAAGTACGTCTCGGTTAGGTGAATGTCCGTGCCTGAAACGCCAAGGAACACGCCCGTCAAACCGCCGATCGTGAACAGCCCCATGAATCCAAACGCATACAGCATCGGCGTTTCAAACGTGATCGAGCCCTTGTACAGCGTGAAGGTCCAGTTGAAAATCTTGATCGCGGAAGGCACAGCTACCAGCATCGTCAGCAGCGAGAACACGATCACCGCGTAGTTCGAGATGCCCATGATGAACATGTGGTGAGCCCAGACAAAGAACCCGAAGATGGCGATCGCAACCGATGAGAACGCCACAGCTGTATAACCGAACACCCTCTTCCGGCTGAAGGTCGAAATCACTTCGGAGATCACGCCCATGCCCGGAAGAATCATGATGTACACGGCCGGGTGCGAATAGAACCAGAACAAGTGCTGGAAGAGCAGAGGATCGCCGCCCTTGGTCGGATCGAATACGCCGATTCCGATTGTCCTCTCCAGCGCGATCAGCACAATGGCGATGGCAACCACCGGCGTCGCCAGCACCATCAGCACCGCCGCGGCATAATTCGACCACACGAACAGAGGCAGCTTGAACCAAGTCATTCCGGGGCAGCGCATCTTGTGGATCGTCACAATGAAATTAAGCCCGGTAAAGATCGAACTGAATCCGGCGATGAACGCCGCGAGCCCCGTTGTCAGAACGTTCGTATTGACGTAGTGAGTCGACAGCGGAGTCGTGAAGGTCCAGCCCGTGTCCACGCCCCCGGTCATCATGGTGTAGAGCGCGAGCAGCCCGCCGGCCATGTACAGATACCAACTCAGCAGGTTGATCTTCGGAAGCGCAAGATCCTTGGCCCCGATCATCATCGGTATCAGGAAGTTCCCGATCGTAGCCGGAACCGACGGCACCAGGAAGAAGAAGATCATGATGACGCCATGCATGGTGAACACCTTGTTATAGGTGTCCGTCGCCATCAAGTCCGCCTGCGGCGTCAACAACTCCAAACGAATCAGCCCTGCCAGCGCCCCGCCGATAAAGAAAAAGAAACTCAGCGATATGAGATAGAGAATCGCGATGCGCTTGTGGTCGCCGGTCAGCAACCAGCTCAGCAGCCCGTTCTCCTTGGTCAGGTAGTTCATCTTCGGAACCCTGGCCGTCGATTGATCAGGAAGACTTATGATTGTGGAACTCATTGCTTCACCATCCCAGACTTCGCCGGTGCTGCCACTGCCGGCACTGCCTTACCTTCCCCCTCTGGAAGCAGGTCGGTCGTGTTGGTCGTCTGCTGAATCCGATAATCCGAGTTCAGATTCTTGATGTATTCGACGAGTGCGATGACTCCCTCTTCGCTCACCTGCCCTTGATACGTAGGCATAATGGGCGCGAACCCCTGGGTCACATGTTGCGAGGGGTTCAGGATCGCTTCACGCAGGTAAGCGTCGTCTGCAAGCACTGTCCCGCCGCTGGTAAGCGCCAGTTTCGCTCCGTACACATTCGCCAGATTCGGCCCGCGCGCATCCGGCCGCGTATTGTGACAGGCCGCGCAGCTCAGGCTGGCAAACAACCGTTCACCGTTCTGGGCCAGGGACATCCCGCTGGTCGACTCGTTCAGCCACTTCTGGTAGTCCTTCGGCGGCAGCACTACAACATCCCCAATCATGTGCGAGTGTTCTGTGCCGCAATACTGCGTGCAGAAAAGGTGATACGTTCCCGGAACCGTGGCTTCAAAATAGACTGTCGTGTAACGGCCCGGTATGGCCTCGCGTTTCACGCGAAACGCAGGAATCGAAAAGCTATGGAACACATCCTGCGAAATCAACGTCAGTTGGATGGCCCGGCCTGTCGGTACATGAAGCGAATTGATCTCGTGCTGGCCGCCGGGGTGTTCCGCCTTCCACATCCACTGCTTGCCCACAACGTAGATGTTCATCGAGTTAGCCGGAGGGTTATAGACCCTGAAATAAATCAGCGCGCCCCACACAAACATCACCAGAAACAATCCAAGGGGAATAATCGTCCAGGTCGCCTCGAGCAGGGTCGAGCCTTCCACCTGAATCGCAACAGGATGCCGCTCCTTGTTGTACAGGATCGAGAAACTAGTCACCAGCAGGATGACAATGGTCAGGCCGATCAGGCTGACCAAAACCATAAAGAAGTACAGCGCGTCCATCTGCGGCGCGATCTTCGACGCCTCCGGCGGAAACAGCGCGAAGTCCGTCATCCATTTGACTAAAAACTGCCAAAGTACTGGGCTGATGTGGCTCATTCAGTTATCCGTTCACCTTTGTTCCTGTCCCCGTTTTAGGCGTGCCAACGCCGAGATGCTGGCTGTCTCTGCGGAACATCAGAAACATGAATCCACCCAATGTGGATACTGTTACAAGTCCGCCCAGTTGGACCACGCGCGCGACGATCAGCGAATGCGTGTTGGTCTTTGGATCGTAGTGGTAGCAATACGTCAGTATGTTGTCGACTGGCGATCCTATGTGATTGTTGGACGCTTCCACCAGCCCAAGCCTGAGATCCTTGGGCGAGTACTCAACCCCCATGTAGTACTGAGCCAGCATCCCGGCCGGAGTTACTATCTGGATCGAGCTCGCATGCGCAAACTGCGTCAGCGTTCCATCCGGCCCCGGGATCTTCACATAGCCAAAACCGACTGCCTTGGTCACTGCATCAATGTTCGGCTGCGTGCCGGTCAGGAAGTGCCATCCATTCGCCGTCTCCGGGTGGCCATAGCGCTTCACGTAGCTGCGCTTCTTTGCTGCCGCCAGATCGGTCCCTTCCGACGGGTCGATGCTGATCACGATTACATCGAAGTCCTTGCCCGGAACAAAATTCACCATCTGCAAGGCCCCGGTCAGGCCATTCAACTCTTCAGAGCAAAGCATCGGGCACTGATAGTAGACCAGCGCCAGAATTGCAGGACGCTTTCCAAAGTACTGCGCCAACTGGACCTGCTGGCCGTGGTCGTCTGTAAATGTCAAGGAGAGCGGCAGTTGTTGGTTCAGGTTCTGCGTGATGCCAACGCTGTTGAGAATCGTTGGCGGCTTGTCGCTCACAGACCCCACCTGCTTATCACCATAACTGGACACCTGGGCCGTCAATGACAGCGACGTTGAGCAGGCAATACCTGCCACAATCGCGGCACTTCTCACCACGATCATCCATTTCGTTCGCCTTGACGCTTCACTACGCATTTCAATCACTTCTCTCTGGCAACCCTGCCCAGTTACTTCTACCCGATCCGCTAGTGCAGCTACTTCCCAGCTTGACGGCCTTCGACGGCCTCAAGAATCGCCTTGTCGTGCTCATACCCGGTCCGCGCAAATCCGCTCGTCAATGGAACTGCAACCTCGACCTTGGTGTCTCCCGTCAGTAAAGGAGCGCTATCCACGTGCTGCGCAACGGGCAAACCCTGCTTGGCCACCAACTCCATCGCCCGCTCGATCGGTATTCTTACCTTGCCCTGCGACTTGTCGACCCAACTGTAGTTCTCCAACAAAAGATCTTCCTTCTCATGCAGGTCGGCAATCTCCTGGTTCCCGTCGTCTGTCTGGAGCCGTGGCTGCGGGAACTGCTCCGTCGTCTGGGCAATCTTGTTCTGCAACTGCGGATTCGAGGCCAGGTCCCCAAGCGTGCGAACATCCACCGTCTTCGTCCATCTGCTCCGCGGGCCGTAATCTGCCGTGTCTTCCTTTGCCAGATGAGAGAAGATCGCCATCCCGATCCCATAGCTCAGGACGGACGCGCACACCACAAAAACCGACAGCGAAACAATAAACACAATGATGCCGGAGACTTTGACGTCAGTGGCCTCATAGCCTTTTGCTACGTCGATCTCTTCCGGCGGGTTCTTGCCCTCTTGATTGAAAGGATCTTGATCATGCGTGGGCATGCTCGGCCTCCAGTATCTCCGCCACATGCGGATCGTTCGTCTGCACCAGCGGACGCGTCTTCAGTTGCATGCAGAAGTATGCAATCCAGAACGAAACCAGGGCCACCGGCACTGCAATGTACTCCAGAATGCCCCAGCTGAAATGAAGGTTCCGCGCCGCGCCCGGGAAGTTCGGCTCAATCAGCCAGAACAGATCGAACGCCTTGGCAAAGATCATCCATTGGCATACCAGCACCAGCCGCTTCTTGTTGCGCTTGATGTCGCGAGAGAGCAAAAGCGTGAACGGGATGAGCCAGTGGAAGATGAAATCAAGCGTGATGATCACACCCCAGCCACCCTGGAATCGGTCCAGGTACCACGGAATCTCTTCCGGAAGGTTGCCCGACCAGATAATCAGGAACTGCGAGAAAGCCAGGTAGATATTCAACATCACAAAGGCAAAGGTGAACTTGCCCAGATCGTGCTGCTCGGTCTGGCGCAGAATCGTCTTGAATGGTTCGCCCTTCGACAATCCGATCGAAACGATGATCCCGAGAGCCAGCACCTGGTAGCCCTGTCCCACCAGGAACAACAAACCGTAAACCGACGAGTACCAGGTCACATCCAGCGACATCACCCAATAGATGACGCAAGCCGTCATCGTAAGCGAGTAGATCAGGATGCCCGGTCCGCTGATGTTTTCCAGCTTCTTGATCCACATCGGAGTGTTCGCCGGCGAATCCAGATCGCGCTTCAACCCCAGCGCATTGAGCCGCCAGGTATAGAGCCCCCAGATGAGGAAGCAGACTACGCTGGTCACGACAAATGCCGTCGGGTTCAGCATCGGCCGCTTGAACTCAATCGCATGGGCCTGAATTTCGTTGATCCATCCCGCCTTTAACGCAGCGGATGCATCCCCGATTCGAGCCCAGAGATAGAGCTTCTTCATCTCAAAGGCGATCACCAGCCAGTAGACAAACACCAGCGGCAGCGTCCGGCTCATCGCTTCCAGTGGCCGCCGCAGTAGCAGTCCCCATTTGCCGCCAGTCACGTACTGAACCATCAGAAGCGCAAGCCCTCCGACTGCCCATCCAAACGTAAGCGTCAGCCCGAGCAGCCAGCCTCGCAGAACGTGGTTGATCGAGTGGTCGGCAAATGCCAGCGCCGCCGCGATCAACGAGAACACCATCCCTACCATCAGCGCCCGCATCTTCCAGGCATCGACAAATGCCGGAGCGCCTAACTCGGCGGGAAGTGTTTTCGCGTGTGCCTCGTGACCCATTCGTTTCGTCCTCTGTCCTAATCCCTTAACCGTTAATGACTAATCCCTATGTTCCTGGTCCCTACTTCGTCACCGGTATCTTGATCGCAGGATCCGCCGGATAGGCCGGAGCCATTCCAGGGGTTCCTTGTTTTGCATCAGCCGGATATGCCTGCATTGCCGTTAAAGGAAGTGTCCATGGTTGGGCAAAGCCCACCGGAAGCCCCTTCGCCGAAGCGATATCCTTCAATTCCTTCACCTGAACCCCGGCAGGCACATCCTGCATAGTTGCGGCTTGGCTCAACTGAAGAGCCCGGATGTACGCCGCCACCGCCCACCGATCCACCGGAGTCAGTTGCGCTGAGTAGTCCGGCATCGCCCCATATCCATGCGTCATCACATAGAAGTAGTGCGACAGAGGCTGCGACCTGCGCACCTGATCGTGCAGGTTCCCTGCTTGCTTGTATCCGCGATCCACAATCGCGCCCTCACCGTTGCCCACGCGCGAGTGGCAGGGCGTGCAATAAATGTTGAACCGCTCCTCGCCACGCTTCAGCACGTCCATGGTCACAGGGAAAGGCATCTCGTTCCGTTCTTCGCGATAGCCGTTCGCCCCCTGCACCACGCCGGTATAGAAGTAGCTGTCTTCGTGCAACTGCCCGCGCGCAACAGTATTTACCACCTGCGGCCGTGCGCCGCGATGGTCGGCAAACATCTCCGAGCCACGTTGCGGAATCAGCTTCGGCTGGTTGTGCATGTCCTGCCTGCACCCGGCAATCAGCACCACCGCGGCCATGCCAACCAGCATGACTCTCCCTGCGGATCTTTGTTCCCTGTTCCCTGTTCCCTGTTCCCTCGTCATCAGTACTCCACCTCCACAACCGAGACAGGGTTCAAAGATTCCAGGTATTTGCGCCCTTCTACAAGATCGAACTTCGGGTCCAGCGCCTCAAGGCAGAGAAAGAACTTGTCCGTCGTCGCGCCGTTGCGGAAGTTGGGCGCATTGAAAAGCGGGTGATACAAAGCCGGCAGCCCATTGAGAGCGAGCATCCCGAACGCCGCCGAAAGCCCCGCAAACAGAATGGTCCACTCATAGGCAGGGACGATGAACGCCGGCCAGGAGTAGAGCGGCCTCCCGGCAATATTCAGTGGATAAGCCAGCACCGAGACCCACGTCTCCAGAGCGAACATCGCTACCAGGCCCATCAAACCGCCTATCAGCGTGATCAGCGGCACCTTGTTGCGATGAAAGCCGATCGCCTCGGCAGCTTCTTCCACCGGATAGGGCGTGTAGCAGTCCATGCGCCGCCAGCCATCACGGCGAGCCTGCTGAGCCGCCCTCACCAGGTCGCTCGGCGTATCGAATTCGGCCAATAGGCCGTAGGTTCCTTCGCGTGCTGGCATTAGTCACCAACCTCCGCCGTCTTCTTCGGAGTGATCTTTGCGCTCGGCAGCATCATCTTGATCTCGTTCATCGGAATCATGGGCAGGAAGCGCACAAACAACAGGAATAGCGCCGTGAAAAGCCCAAGCGTTCCCGCGTAAATCATGTAGTCCCACTTCGTCGCGCGATACGTGCCCCATGACGACGGCAGAAAGTCGCGATAAAGGCTCGTTACAACAATCACAAAGCGCTCAAACCACATCCCGGTGTTGACCACAATGGAGAGGAAGAACATGAAGGCCATATTGGTACGCAATCTACGCACCCACAAGGTCGTCAGCGGGAACGCAAGGTTACAGGAGACCAGCACCCAGTACGACCAGCCCATCGGCCCAAACATGCGGTTCCACATCATGAAGGCTTCCCAGTGCGAAGCCGAGTACCAGGCCATGAACACTTCCATCCCGTACCCGTAGGCCACGATGAACCCCGTCGCCAGCATCACCTTCCCCATATTGTCGATGTGCCGCTCGGTGACCAGCTTCTCAAGGTGATAGAACTTGCGCAGCGGAATCGCCAGCGTTAGAACCATCGCGAAGCCCGAATAAATGGCGCCGGCAACAAAGTAGGGCGGGAAGATCGTCGTGTGCCAGCCCGGCAACACCGCAACAGCAAAGTCGAAGCTGATGACCGTGTGCACGCTCAGCACGAGGGGCGTTGCCAAACCAGCTAGCAGAAGCGAAGCAGTCTCGTACCGCATCCAGTGCCGCACCGACCCGCGCCACCCCAGCGAAACCAGACCGTATCCAAACTGCGCCAGCTTGCTCTGCGAGCGGTCACGAAGGGTTCCAAAGTCGGGAATCATCCCGATGTACCAGAACACCACCGAAATAGTCGCGTAAGTCGAAACCGCAAACACGTCCCACATCAGCGGCGACCGGAACTGCGGCCACACATTCATCGTCACGGGCAGCGGCAGCATCCAGTAAGACACCCAGGGACGACCGACGTGAATCAGCGGGAACATGCCCGCGCAAACCACGGCAAAGATCGTCATGGCTTCAGCAAACCGATTGATCGAGTTGCGCCAGCCCTGCTTGAACAAGAGAAGAATTGCGGAGATCAGCGTTCCCGCGTGGCCAATACCGATCCACCACACAAAATTGATAATGGCAAATCCCCAAGCCACTGGCTGCGTGATGGCCCAAATGCCGACGCCCTTCAAAAACAGCCAGGTCAGGGCCACCAGCAGCATCGTTGCTCCGGCGCCACCCACGCCAAAGAGCGCAAACCAGCCCAGCGGCGTGTCCGGCGTCAACACGATCCCCGCGATCTTCTCGGTGACCGACTTGAACGTCTGCCCTGGCGCAAGAACGCGGTACTCTCCGGTTGCCGGATCGATCGTCACGTCTTTCGGTTTTGTCTCGCTGGTTGCCATGCTCAGCCCTTCGTCGGCGCGTGTTCCACCGGCGCATCTTCCAATTCAACGTTCGTATTCAGCACTGCGGCCACATACTTCGTCCGCGGACGCGTATTCAGATCGGCAAGCACCTGGTAGCTGCGCTCATCGCTTTGCAGCTTCGCCACCCGGCTCCCCTTGTCGTTGATGTTGCCAAACGTGATCGCCGACGCCGGGCAGGCCTGCTGGCAGGCCGTCTGGATCTCTCCATCCGCGACTGGCCGGTTGTCCTTGTCGGCTTCAATCTTTGCTGCGGAAATCCGCTGCACACAGTAACTGCACTTCTCCATTACGCCTCGAGAACGAACCGTCACATCCGGATTGCGCATGAGCTTCAGGCTCTCGGTCTCATAGTCGGAGAAGAGAAGGAAGTTGTAGCGGCGCACCTTGTAGGGGCAGTTGTTGGAGCAGTAGCGCGTCCCCACGCAGCGGTTGTAAACCATCATGTTCAGGCCTTCCGGCGTGTGCACCGTCGCACCAACCGGGCAAACCTGCTCACAGGGCGCGTTTTCGCAGTGTTGGCAGGCCATCGGCTGGAAGTGAGCCCGCGGAGCCGCCAGATCTCCCTCAAAATATGTGTCAATCCGCAGCCACTGCATGTTGCGCCCGATCCGAACCTGCTGCTTGCCCACTACGGCAATGTTGTTCTCGGCATAACAGCTCACGATGCAGGCGTTGCAGCCTACGCAGCTCGCCATGTCGATCGACATGCCCCACGCGTTCGCCTCGTTGTACTCCCAGTTGGGGAACAAAGTGTTCGCCATGTTGGTCTTCTCGCGGCCGGGCCCCTCAAACGCAAAGTTGGGGTTTTTCTTGTACTCATCGAGCGTCGCGTACCGGATAATCCCGCGCTCGCCAATCGCCTCATCGGCCTCGAGCGAATTGTTCCCGTTGCCCTGTTCGCCAAAGGTCTTGCCGCGATGATCCTGGAAGTGGCTCTTCGTAATCGCGAGCCCCCACTTTCCATCGATCTTCTTCGCCGACCCGGTCGCATAAAACGGCGAAGCCGCGGTCCGAATCAAATAGGCATTAAATCCCTGGCCCGAGCCCACGCGCCCGGCAAACTCCCGGCCATAGCCGAGGTATACCGTGATCGAATCGTCTGGATGGCCCGGAATCACAATTACCGGCGCGTTCACCTTCCGCCCGCCAACCGTGATCTCAATAATGTCGTCTTCTTCCCAGCCGTTCTTGGTCAGCATGGCGCCCGAAACCAGTGCCGCATTATCCCAGCTCAGGTTCGAAATCGGCTTCGGCAGCTCCTGCAGCCAGCCAACATTCGACCAGCGCCCGTCATAGATGTTCGGATCGGGCCGGAAGATGATCTCCGTGCCCGCAACCGGCGCCGGAACCTTAATGTTCGACGGAGTCCTCGCTGCCGCCACTGAAGCCCCCGGCGTTCCTTCAATCCAACCGTCATGCAGCGCCTTGCGCCAGCCCACTTCAAAATCGCCCTTGATGACTGGCTTCCACGTCGCCCGCACCGCTTCGTATGCGCTCAGGCCAGGCTCATCAAGCAGCGCCTGCACCACGTCATGCGTGCTCTTCCCACCATAAAGCGGATCGATCAGTGGCTGAACGATCGATACTGCTCCACCGTAGGCCACTGCATCGGACCACGATTCAAGATAGTGAGCCTGCGGCACATGCCAATCCGCGTTCTGACCGGTCTCGTTCAGGCCCGGTCCCAGGTAAACCTTGTACTTCGCCTTCTCAAACGATGACGCAAACTCCAGATCGGCGGGAGCGGTGTAGATCGGGTTTCCGCTCAGAATCACCAACCAATTCACCTTGCCGGCATTCAAATCTGCCACCAGCGCCTTCATGCCCGCAATCTGATCGCTCGGAATCTGCGCAACCGATACAGGTCCGTAGATGACCGTCTTGCCCGTATTCCCGAGCGCCGCGTTCATCGCCTGCGCCAGCGCATCAACCGACTTGTCTTGATACAGGCCCGGAATCACCACACACTTGCCCGCGTGCGCCTTCAGGTCCTTGGCCACGCCGGCGAGAAACTTCTTCTGCTCGTCGGTCCAGGCATACGTCGGTACATCAACCCCGCCAACGCCGAGTGCCTTCGCCAACTCACCAGCAAACGCGGGAACCTCGCTCGCGCGCAGCCCCAGCCGATGCTCGGCCTTCATCCCAGTAGTCGTCGTCGAACTCTCCACCGCGTACAACCGGTTCAAATTCTCAGGAGTCTTGCGCCGTGCAGCGAAGTCGTGCACCAGCTTGTGGAAACCCGGATAACTCGCGCCGGAAAGAAAGTCCGCATCAAGCGAAACAATCACATCTGCATCGGCCAGCGAGTAGACCGCCGAACCGCCGCTTTCAAGCGTCGTTCCCGCAAGCGCCGGATCGAACTGCACGAACGTCGCCTTCGGATACTTGGCCTGCGCTTCCTTGATCTGGCGCGCCAACGTCGGCGACGTCACCGTGCCACTCAGAAAGTAGAGCCCCGTCCCGTCCTTGCTCGCCAAAGCGGCTTGGCGCAGTTCAATTAACAGTTCGGCCCACTCGCGATCCTCACCGCGATAGCTCACATGCTTCGAGCGGTCGGGATCGTAAAGTGCAAGCAGCGTCCCCTGCGTATAGGGATCGCTTCCGCCCTGGGTATAAGGATGCTCAGGATTGCCGTCCACCTTGATCGGCCTGAACTGATCGCTCTTCACCAGCAGCGGCACCGCGCCCGTCGAAAACGGATGCGCAGTCGCAAAATACATCGGCTTGCCCAGAATCAGATCTTCGGGCGCCTTGACGTAGGGATAAATCGGCTCGTCGGGCTGCTTCGTACATCCGGCCAGTCCGGCCAGCGCCATCGATGCACCCATCAGCTTCATGAAGCCGCGCCGCGAAACCGGGTCCACCCACTCCTGCGCCGAACCGGGGAACTCCTTCTCCACGGCGGCCTGAAACTCCGCAGTATCGGCCAGCTCGTCGATAGACCGCCAATACCTTTTACCCTTCACGCCACTCAACTTGCCGCGCACCTGCTCGAGCGTCATTGCCTCGTCGGTCCCGGTGTTCATTGCCTCACGCGGCTCGGCGTTTTGAACGTGCACGACTTCAGTCGTGCTGCTAGCAACCGCGACGTTTTGAAAGGGCACGACTTCAGTCGTGCCGATAGCCGCAAACAATGAAGCCTGGGCTTTAGCCCCCGAGGGATGCTCTTCGCGGATCTGGCTCACGCTCTCACCATTCGAAGAGTCCGGCTTTGTATCAGGGCACGACTTTAGTCGTGCCGAAGCGACCTCGTAAGAATCATGGGCTTTAGCCCCTGCGGCAACCGCCAAAGACTTCTCGCCAGTCGGGTTCTTGATTTCGTTCATCCGTTGGTTGCTCATCGGTGGCAGACCTCGCAACTGGCCAGATCCTTGGGAGTGCGAATCTTGTAGTGTTCCACCAGAAAATGTCCCATCTCATCCTGGCTGGTGAACTTCTTGTACACCGGAGCAACCGGCAGTGCTGCGGCAGAAACATCGCCCGCCAACCCATGCCCGCCCATCATCGGCAACTGCAGCGAAGCTACTTCGCCTGCCGCATTGCCCGGATCCTTCGTCACGCAATTCACGCTCTGCGCCGTCGGCACCCCGCTCTTCTCACCGCCAACAGCGCACCACACTGGCCGCTCTTCGCTCGGCTTCTCCCATGCCATGTTGTAAATCTCGGATGTCGGGCGAATATTCTTGGCTGGATTTCTATGGCAGTCCAGACACCACTCCATCTGAAGAGTGTTTTGGGCGTACATCAGCGGCATCTGGTCCACGCGACCATGGCAGCTCGAGCAGCCCATGCCCTTGTTCACATGAATCTCGTGGCTGAAGTAAACAAAATCAGGAAGGTCGTGAACCTTCGTCCACACCACGCTCTGCCCCGTTGCCCAGCTCGTGCGTACCGGCTCAAGCAGTTGAGCGTTCGTCCAGATCTGCGCATGACAGTTGATACACGTCTTGGTCGGCGGAATCCCCGCGTAGCTCGACTTCTCTACCGTCGTGTGACAGTACTGGCACTGCAAACCCAGACCCTGCACATGATGCTTGTGGCTGAATGGAACCGGCTGGTCAGGGCGCTGCCCCTGCCGAGTCACCCATGGCGAACGCTGCAACTGATCCAGCGTCACTCCCAGGGCGATCACGATCAGCCCCGTCAACACCAGGCTCGCGCGAGCCAGTGCATTGGAGCTGCGTTCAAATATCTGCGCCATGAATGCTTTCCCTGCTTGGTCTACGGTTTAAGTGGCCAGTTGTGCTCGCGGTCACACGTGTTGTGTACAAGATGCTTTCTTAAGCAAAAATCTAGGGAGAGGCGATGAGCCCCGAAAACCCAATATAGCAGCCAATCTCCCCCGAAGAACAGGGTCCAGTCCCAAAAACACAAAATAATTTCTCGCCGAGTACCCCCAGGTAATCCGCTGAAAAGAAAAGCGATTGTGATGTGTATCACTTCAAGGAAAACATCCCCGTCCCTCCGGCGCTCCGCGTACCGAAAGCTGGGATGTTTTGACTAAATTATCACATCGAAATTCCCTTTGATCACCCAGTCTCAATCTGCCCTTCATGCGGCCGCCCCACCGTCCCGGGCCGCCGCGATCTCATCTCTGCAGCTTGTATGAACGAATGCTTTAGAATTCGTAAAGGGATCTTTACGAATCTGGGAAGTGCCGTTCCACTCTCAGCGGGATTCCCTGCCTGAAAGCCCTGCCCTGCCCTTTGAATTCAGTTGATCGGCATCCATAGCTATACCTGGAATTTGCCAAACCAAAGTCGCGGAAACCCAAAGTTCGTGAAAAAGGAAAGACGATGAAGTTCGCCGGATTGATCGTTATGCCAGCCGGATTCTTTCTTTCGATGGCCGCCCTCGTGCTCTTCCCTGCGGCCGGGCCTCGTACCGCCTTCATCCTCTGTGCCCTCGCCGTTGAAATCGTCGGCCTGATCGTTGCCGTCCGCGGCCACATGGAAAATCGTCAGCCTGATGCTGGAGACGTCCGATGACTCCTGTGAACGGCCAGACTTCCCTCACCGACGCCGCCATCGTCCTCGATCTCCTTTTGTTGATCCTCGCGCCTCTTGCCATCGCTGGAGTCGCCCTGGTTAACGTGGGCCTTGGACGCTCCCGTTCCGCTGCCCAGGCCTTGCTCGGCAACATGGTCATTATCGCCACCGCCCTCATCGGCTTCGCCCTCGTCGGCGCAACCTTCGCGGGCAATATGGGCGGTGCTGGTCACGTCTTGCATCTCGCTGGCAAACCCTGGAATTGGCTCGGTGAAGGACCGCTCTTCCTCAAAGGCATCGGCAATGCCCCCATCCAATCGCAGCTCGAAATCCTCTTCGAATTCCTCGCCGTCGCCATGGCCGCCATCATTCCCTGGGGTTCCGGCGCTGACCGCCTCCGCCTTTCCGCAGGCTGTGCCATGGCAGCCGTTACCTCCACTCTTGTGTTTCCGGTATTGGCGCATTGGGTCTGGGCCGGCGGATGGCTCGCTCAGCTAGGCAACAATTTCGGCATTGGCGCAGGCTTTCTCGATCCGGCAGGCGCGGGTACGGTCCACCTTCTCGGCGGCATTTCCGCTCTCGCTGTTGTCTGGGTCGCAGGATCACGTAGAGGAAAATTCCCCAAAGAAGGCTTTGCCACCGCCATGCCCGGCCACAACGCCGTCTATATCCTCTTCGGCTGTCTTATAGCTCTCGTTGGCTGGCTCGGATTCAACCTGGCCGGCGCCTCGCTTTGGCTCCATGCCCCTCTCACATCTCTTCCAGTAACCGCGCTCAATACACTGCTCACTGCCGCCGGCGCTCTCGCCGCCACCTATACGGTCACGCGCGTCCGCTTCGGAAAGCCCGATGCCAGTCTCTGCGCCAACGGATGGCTCACCGGGTTGGTCGCCTCCAGCGCCTCCGCAGCAGTGGTCTCGCCAATCCCAGCCCTCCTTATTGGAATCGCAGCCGGCATCATCACGCCGCTTTTGGTCGAAGTCCTCGAGCTTGCAGTTACCGTGGATGACCCCTCAGGCGCCATCACGGTACACGCATCCGGCGCGCTGCTGGGCCTCATTGCCGCAGGCCTCTTCGCCCCAAAGTCCGGTCAGTTCCTCGCTCAGTTGGTTGGGATTGCAACCATCCTCGGCCTGTTCCTGCCGCTCGTCTATCTGCTCTTCCTGGCCCTCAACCGGTTCGTTCCCTTCCGCGTTGACCCCGACGGCGAGCGCATCGGCATGGACCTGCACGAACTAGGCGGCGGCGCATATCCCGAGTTCGTCATTCATCGCGACGATTCCTACCGATAGGTGCTTTCATTGCGGTCGCCTGGCCCTCGGCTCTACTTCTTCGCCAGCAGCACCATCAGAACAAAGATCAATATCGGCGCCAGCACCAACCCTGCGTAAATCGCCAGCTTGCGCGCCGCGGGCAGCTTCAATCCGCCCACCACCGTCGGCCGCGCCGTATCTTCTACGCCAACCATCTCCGGGTGTTCCAGCTCCCAGGCCATCTCACTCGCCGTCTGGTAACGGTTCCGTGGCTCCCGCGCCAACGCCCGCTTCAAAATCTCCTCAATTTCCGGAGAAACCTCTCGTCTCCGCTTCCGCACCGGTTCGGGATCATGCAAAAGACGCTCGTTCATCACCGCCAGCGGATTCGATCCCGTATACGGAGGATCGCCCGCCAGCATCTCATAGAGCATTGCGCCAAGTGAATAGATATCGCTCCGCTGATCGCCGCGCTGGCCCTTTACTTGCTCGGGTGAGATATAGTCCGGCGTTCCCAGCGTCTTTGTCACCTCGACAATCGTCAGTCTGCGCGCGTCTTCCTTCTTCGCAATCCCAAAATCGATCAGCTTGATTCGATCCGTATCGTCAACCATCACATTTTCCGGCTTCAGGTCCCGATGCACCACGCCGTGCTTGTGCATGGTGTCCAGCGCATCGCAAATCTGCAGTGTCAGGTTCACCGCGCGATCAATCGGCAGCTTCCGCTCTTCATTCAGGATCGCCCGCAGCAGTCTGCCTTCCACCCACTCCATCGCCATGTAGAGCCGGCTGCCAGGTCCGTCTTCGTAGGTCTTGACGACTCCCGGATGATCCAGTTCCAGCCCGATCTCCTGCTCGCGCTTGAACCGCTCCACCAGCACAGGATCGGCTTCCATCTCTTCATGCGGCACCTTGATCGCCACGCTCTTGCCGTCGCGCAGATCCGTCGCCTTGTAGAGCGTAGACATCCCGCTGCGCGCGACCGTCGCGTCCAGCCGGTAGTGGTCCAGTGTGTCTCCGGGCTCAAGTGTTGTCATCAGGGCGTACTTCATAACACTTTAATTGTTCCACCCAATTCGTAAGAAAAGTCTTAGGAATTACCAAAGGGATTACAATGATGCGGTCCCTGAAAGATGCTCGAACTGGATCTCCCCATCATCGGCCTGCGTCTGAGTCATTTATATGTTCCGTTTTCTTCGATCTTCCATCGCTTGCCTGGCCTCCGTGTTGTGTCTGGCCTGGTGTGTCCCTCCAGCGGTTTCTGCCCTCCCGCGAGCAAAAACTCCACCGCCGCGAAGCGAGCAAGCCCATCCCCAGGAGACCGGCTTCCTCAATCGCCGAATCGAACTTCGCGGCGTAACCTACCGCTTCCAGGTCTACCTCCCTGAAGAGTGGCGACGCGACGATCACAAGCAATGGCCCATCATCCTCTTCCTCCATGGTCGCGGAGAGCGTGGCACTGAGGGCATGTGGCAAACGCAGATCGGCCTTCCCCAGGCCGTTCGCGACCACCCCGACCGCTGGCCGTTCATCATCGTCATGCCCCAGTGCCCTATCCCCGCTTATTGGACCGACCCCGATATGCAGGCACTGGCAATGTCCACCCTCGACCAGGAAACCGACGAATTCCATGCCGATCCGGACCGTACCTACCTGGTCGGCCTGTCGCTTGGTGGATACGGCGCATGGGAACTTGCCCGCAACAACCCCAACCGCTGGGCCGCAATCGTCATCGCCGCCAGCGGCATCTTCTGGAGCTATGCCCAAGAGCGCTGGCAGGAGGTTTCTACCCTCCCGGCAGAATACGCACACGCCATCGGGCACACGCCGGTATGGCTATTCCACGGGGCCGACGATCCACTCGTCCCACCCCGTGAGAGCGAGATCATGTTTCAAGCCGTCAAGGCCGCCGGCGGCCACATTCGATTCTGGCTCTTCCAGGGATACAAGCACGACTGCTGGACACGCGCCTTCGCCGAACCGGAAGTTCCTCGCTGGATGCTCGCGCACCGCAAACCGCCAAATCCCCTGACCAACCATCCCCAATCCAACCAGGAACCCTCCGCCTCAGAGGCTGCCTCAACCGCGCAAGAGGTCCAACCCTTCGCCGAGCGCCTGGTCATCCCCTTCCATCCGGCCGCCATCAAGCTGGCCCCGGCCATTCTCGACACTTTCATCGGCGACTATCGCGATATCCATGGCCGACCCGGAGTTTCCATCTATCGCCAGGGGGAGCAGTTGTTTGAAAAGAACCAGCAGGGCGAAGTTGCAGAACTCGCTGCAGAATCTCCCGAAGTATTCTTTTACCTCAACGGTTCGGCCACAACTCGGCTCACCTTTGAACATGACCCAAAAGGAGACGTGATCGCCCTCCTCCTGCGCGATGATCGTCACGAAGAGCGATGGGAAAAGCACCCCGCGCCCAACGCACACTAGGCTTTCTTACCAGCCTGCTGGCTCTGCGTAAAATGCGCTTTGTAAAAACGGCACGACTTCAGTCGGGCCATAAAACGCGCAAATTCAGATCGTGGGCTTTAGCCCCTGCAAGGCTTCGCTGGAAGGAAGTTGGTCAGTCAGATGACTCCCTCTGGTACCCCTTTTGGAACCTTTTTCATCCAAATTCCGTAACGTCTGATGTTCGCTCCCAAGGAGGCCCCATGTATTGCAGTGGATGTGGTCAACCCCTGGCTACCGGGCAACCGGTCTGCACGCATTGCGGCCGGCCTGCCTCGGCTGCTGTTCCCCCCGTTCCCGGCTTTGCCTTTGAAGTCGAAAACTATGCCGGCAAGATCCGCGCTCTGAGCGTCGTCTGGGCCATTTACGCCGCCTTCGCACTGCTCACCGGCATAGCCGGGCTTACCTTCGCCCACGCGTTCATGACCAATCACTTCGGCCCCTTCGGACAGGGTCCCTTTGGCGGCGGACAATGGGGCAACTCGCCCTTCCCTGAGGAGTGGTTCGGCCACGCTCTATTTGGCTTCATCTGGATGGCGTTGCTGGTTCGCACCGCCCTGGCAATCTTCGTCGCCTGGGGCCTCTATGAGCGCCACCAATGGGCCCGCATCTTGGCCATCATTGTGGCTTTCCTCAGCCTCCTCAAGTTCCCCCTCGGGACCGCCCTCGGCATCTGGACCCTCGTCGTTCTCATGGGCTATCGCAACGCTACCCTCTACGATCAGTTGAACGCCCCACCCACCTACCCCACCCCGCGCTGATCGCGCCTCGTCTCAGCACCCATGTGGGCGCCCCACCCTTCCGCGTTGTTTGCGGAGGGGTGGGATGATATTCCTGCTCCCGCCACCGCAGGCCCTGCACCACTCCCCCACAGACAACCCCCAAATCTAAATCGGCTTCCACTCGAATGGGAACATCTTCCCCGCTTCGACTGGGTCAAGTTTCACACCCACTGATTCAGCCGCGCGAGACAGCACCGGATCGCGCCCCGCCGCCAGGTCGGCTCCCGTCGGCAAGAGCTCTTCGTCCGGCACAACTCCAGTCTTCTCCAGACTCTTCCCATCACTCATGATTAGGTTGGCATCGGTGACCGCGATCCCGTAGCCGAAGATTGAATCTACGTCCATGCGCTCCGGATGGATGATCGTTTCCATCACAGCGCCGGCAGTCTTGTCCCCGATTACCGCACCCCGGTGTTCCAGCTGAACCACGCGGGCCAGTAGCTCTGCGGCGGACGCGGAATCCCCATCCACCAGCACAATGAGCTTCCCTTCGCAGGGATGCGCGGCATGCTTGGCAATCAGCGCTTTGGGAGCGTTCCTGCCCACCCGATCGGCAATCTTGATATCGCGGTCAAAAAGCGACCCCACCATCAAGGTGAGCGAGTCGAAATTTCCTCCCGGATTCCCTCGCAAATCCAAGATGAGCGCCGTATGCTTTCTGGCCTTCCCAATTGCCTTTTCGATCTCATCCGAGTTCAGGAGCAATTGCGGCACCTTCCATATCATTGCGTCCCCGGCTTCGGAAATCCGCGTCCGATTCCGCTCGTACTCGCTCATTCTCCATACATAACTGAACTCGGTCCAATCAATCGAAACCCTCACTTCGGTATTCACCACCACTTTGCGTTCTTCTCCCGACGGCGATCGCAAGAGAAGTTCGTACGACTTTTGCGGCGCCAGAAACCACAAGTAATACGCCATGGTATGGAAATCCTGCCGGTTTACTTTGAATCCGTTCATCTCCAATACTTGATCCCCAACGTGGAGCTTCAACTCGGCATCGGTCTTCGGGCGAATTCGGGTGACAAAGCAGTCATCTCCCAGAATCTCCAGTCCATACCCTGTGTCGATGTGTTGCATGCGGGCCGGGGGCAGGAAGTAGGTGTGCGAGTCTTTCAGACCGTCAAGGAACAAGGCGACCATCTGGAAACCCTCGTTCATTGTGCGTGCGCTCCCCACACGCTCCGAGAACTCCCGGAACCGGGCGTCCCAGTCCAATCCATGAAACTTCGGATCGTAGTAGCGCTTCTGGACTTCCGTGTAGGCAGTCTTCAGGATTCCTGAGATCTGCTCTCGCTGATCTTTACTTAGAGCTTGCGGTTGCTGGGCTCCACCGGTCCCCACTCCAATCAATACAAATCCCAGCAAAACGGCAGCGGCGAACCTTCCACGAAGGTGTGTCATACCGATGCTCAGCCTCTCTTTCCGGCCTTCCTTAAGGGGAATATCGTTAAGCCTATCGCAATTGTCCGCACACGTGACACCGTGGTTTCATCCGGCGTTTTGCGGACGAAAAACCGTGATCCATATCACTCCAACCGATTTCGCCCATGCCCTACAATCCAGACATGGCATTCCCTGAGAACCGCATGCGCCGCCTACGCCGCACCGAGGCCCTTCGCTCCCTCGTCCGTGAAACCTCCCTTGAGCCCGGCGACCTCGTCTACCCCCTCTTCATCTGCCCCGGCGAGGGCGTACGCCGCGAAGTCTCCTCCATGCCCGGCGTCTTCAACCTCTCCGTCGACCAACTCCTCCTCGAAGCTGAAGAATCCGCCGCACTGGGCCTCGGTGGGCTCCTGCTCTTCGGCCTGCCCGAATCAAAAGACGAGCAAGCCACCGGCGCATACGATGACGGTGGCATCGTCCAGCAGGCTCTGCGCGCCCTCAAGCAATCCGCCGCCTCTAAAAAGCTGGTCCTCATCGCCGACGTCTGCCTCTGCGAATACACCAGCCACGGCCATTGCGGAATCGTGGCCAAGTCCCCCCATGAAATCGCCGGTGAAGCCGACTTCGAAGTCCAGAACGACCCCTCGCTCGAGTTGCTCGCCCGGACCGCCCTCTCGCTCGCCAAGGCCGGAGCAGACATCGTCGCCCCCTCTGACATGATGGACGGTCGCGTCGCTGCCATCCGAGAATCCCTCGACGAGGAAGGCTGCCCCGACACCCCCATCCTCAGCTACGCCTCCAAGTTCGCTTCAGCCTTCTATGGCCCATTCCGCGAAGCCGCAGACTCCGCCCCCCAATTCGGCGATCGCCGCGCCTATCAGATGGATGGCGCAAACCTCCGCGAAGCCCTCCGCGAGATCGATCTCGACCTCCAGGAAGGCGCCGACATGATCCTCATGAAGCCGGCCATGCCTTACCTCGACGTCGTCCGCGCCGCCCGCGACAACTTCGACGTCCCCATCGGTGCCTATCAGGTCTCCGGCGAGTACTCCATGCTCCAGGCCGCCTTCCAACGCGGCTGGCTCGACCCCAAACGCACCATCCTCGAGTCCCTCCTCGGCATCCGCCGCGCCGGCGCCGACTTCGCCGTAACCTACTTCGCCAAGGAAGCCACCAAGCTCCTCGGCTAGCGCGATGTCAATGTCCGATCGTGCTTACGCACCAGCCTGGAAGCGCTATCGCCGTCTGAGGCCTTATTTTTGGCTGGCCGCCGCCGGTTTTGTGTTGAGCAGCCTTGCAACCGTGCTTGCTGGCAAGCCGTCGCATCTTGGTGGTGCCATCCTCATCCCATTCGTGTTCTGGCTCAACTTGGCTGTTGTAATCAGCCTCTATAAGCGATTCCGCTGCCCGCGCTGCAATAAGGAATTTGAAAGAAGATGGCCCAACAAAAAGTACCCCGATCGGAATACTTGCCCCCACTGCGGTCTCCCAAAGTTCGCCAAAGACGGCAACGAAACGAACGCCAAATAGGAGCCCATTGAATTCGAACCATGCGGCCTCGCCGCAGGCAATCCGCCCTCCCCGAACGATGCCCCGATCGGAAACCAAATTCATTCCGATGAATGACCGGGCTCTCGCGTTTCAGGCTTCGGCGGATCAATCCCAGATTGCCGCAGTGTGCGATCAATAACCTGCCAAAGGTCATCCAATTTCGTCAAGCCACGAACCTCTTCACCATTCACAAAAAGCGCTGGCGTGAAATTGAGCCCGAGCCGCTCAGCCTGCTTCATTGATTGAATCACCGGAATCCTGTCCTGCTTCTGCAGGCATGATTGCAACCTGTTTGAATCGAGGTTGGCCTTCGGAACTTGATCCGAGGCTATTCGATTCAGCGCTGAGAAACTCTTTTGCAAGTTTCGAGTATCGCCACTCACTTCTTGCCCATGCGTGTGCACGTAGTCCACATAGCTCCAGTATGCGATTGTGCTTTGTTCGGCAAGGCAAGTTGCATTGACCGCCGCATGAAGAGCCCAAGGGTGCAGATCGACCAACGGATTGTCCTCATAAATGAACCGCACCTCATCTCCGTAGCGCTCCAGCGCGGCCGGAAAGATCAGCTGGTGAATGTAAGCACAGGCAGGGCACTCGAGATCGTCGAAATTGACGACGGTCACCGGCGCAGCAGGATTTCCCCGAATAGGCCGGCCTTGCACGTCAATAGCGAGGGCTGGGTTGCTATCCAATTCAAACTTGTTGAGGCGAGCAAGAGTCTTGCTGTCCGTTGAAATCAGAAACTCCAGTTCACTAGTCTTGCTTCCTTGCGAGACTGTGACTCGCAGATTGTCATAACCCGGAAACGTGCTTGCCGTTCGCGACCCAATCTTGACGTCGCAATTCCCCGGCACATCGAACTGAGATCGAACCGCCAACTCGATCTTTCGATCCAACGATGCCTGGTTCGATTGCTGGAGTGTTTGCGAGCAGATGCACTCGCAGATCACAACTCCCGCGAAAACTATCCCGATTGCCACGAACCGAGCCTTCAATGTGCCCCCCCCCGCTGAATGGTCGAACGCCGACAGAATAGCATCTAGTTGGACTTCCAACCTGCTGCGGACGCTGACCTCGCCGGTTCCGCCGCTCAGTCGTCACAGTTCCTGATGCCCGTCGAACTTCTCGGCTCAAGCGCAGACGCACCGCCACGAGCGATTCCGCGTTACAATCTCCACATGAACCGCTCTGCCCAGCAAGTTCTCGAAGATGCGCGCCGCCTCCCCACCAGCGACTTCGACTGGCTCATCGGGGAGTTGCTCCAGGCCGGAGACGGCTCAAGCGACGCCGAAATCGACGAGGCTTGGAAAACTGAAGTTGAGCGCCGTGTCGCGGAATCGGACGCAGGTCACGCTGTCACATATTCATGGGAAGAAGTGGAAGCTCCGTTGCGTGCCCGGCTCGCAAAGTGACGCAAAAACAGATTCGTATTCAGTCGGAGGCCCAGGAAGAAATTAACCAAGCATTCGATTGGTATTTCGAACGCAGTCCCGCCGCAGCGGACGCCTTCCTGACCGAAATCGGCGCTTCCCTTTCGCAGATCGTCTCTCATCCCCAGCATTGTCCGATCTACACAAAGAGCACGCGGCGTCGAGTCTTGTCACGGTTTCCCTACTCTGTGATCTTTCAGGAGAAGGACGAAACGATCCTCATCGTTGCCGTCGCCCATGCCAAGCGCCGTCCCGGCTATTGGCGCGGGAGGAATTGAGTTCCCCGGAAGGAGAGAGCCACTTATGAAGAAGCCAATCAAGCCCATCCCTAAGTTCGCGAACGAAGCCGCAGAGCGTGCCTTCTGGGAATCACCGAAAAACGACAGCGCAGACTACGTCGATTGGAGCAAGGCGAAGCTCGCGACATTTCCGAAGCTCCAACCGACAGACGATCCGGATAAGTTGCCCTCTACCCCTTTATAAACGCCAGCAAGTCCGCATTCACCTTGTCTTTCATCGTCGAACACAGTCCATGCGGCGCACCAGGATAGACCTTCAGCGTCGCCCCCTTCACCAGCTTCGCCGTCAGCAACGCCGCCGCCTGGATCGGCACAATCTGATCGTCGTCGCCATGAATGATCAGCGTCGGCACATCCATCTTCTTCAGGTCCTCGGTAAAGTCAGTCTCTGAGAACGCCTTGATGCAGTCGAAACACGCCGGAAATCCCGCCTGCATTCCCTGCAGCCAGAATGAGTCCCGCAATCCCTGCGAAACCTTTGACCCAGGCCGATTCGCCCCATAAAACGGCAACGTCAGATCCTTGAAAAACTGCGACCGGTCCGCATGAACCCCCGCCCGGATCCCGTCGAACACCTCAATCCCCAACCCCAGCGGATTGGCCTCCGTCTTCAGCATGAGCGGCGGAACAGCCCCAATCAGCACCGCCTTGGCCACCCGTCCCGACCCGTGTCGACCGATGTACCGCGCCACCTCGCCGCCTCCAGTCGAGTGCCCCACGTGCACCGCATCCTTCAGTTCCAGCGCCTCCGTCAGCTCGGCCAGGTCGTCCGCATACGTGTCCATGTCGTTGCCGCCCCACGACTGGCCCGATCGACCATGTCCCCGCCGGTCGTGCGCAATCGTCCGGTACCCATGCTGAGCCAGAAACGCCATCTGGTCCTCAAATGCATCCGCGCTCAGCGGCCACCCGTGACTGAATACCACAGGCTGACCCACGCCCCAGTCCTTGTAATAGATCTCTGTTCCGTCCTTGGTTGTAAATGTTGGCATTGCAGTTCTCCTTTTGCTGTTGGGGAAGATATTCACATCAGATGCTGATGAAAACTCCAACGATATTCGCAAATCCCACTTACTGCGAAATGTGCAATTCTGCACCCCGCAGATTCACCGGCCGCGGGGATCTGTTCCCGTTTGCCCTTTTCCCTGTTCCCTGCCCTTTATTCCCCCTTCCTCTTTATGCCCTCCCATGTTTAGCTAGGACATACCGCCCATGCTCAAACATCTGGAATCCTACTTCGAATTCTCCCGCCTCGGCACCAACTGGCGCACTGAGATCCTGGCCGGGGTCACCACCTTTCTGACCATGGCCTACATCGTCCTGGTCAATCCCGCCATTCTCTCTGCCGCCGGCTTGCCGCTCGCCGCTGTCACCGCGGCCACCTGCCTTTCGGCTGCCTTCGGCTCCATCCTCATGGGCATCATCGCCCGCTATCCCATAGCCCTCGCCCCCGGCATGGGCCTCAACGCCTACTTCACCTACACCGTCTGCCTCAAGATGCACATCCCCTGGCAAACCGCGCTCGGCGCGGTCTTCCTCTCCGGCTGCATCTTCCTCGCGCTTACCGCCGCTGGCATCCGCCAGATGATTCTCCGTTCCATCCCCCACGAACTCTACGCGGCCGTCGCCAGCGGCATCGGCCTCTTCATCGCCTTCATCGGCTTCCGCAACTCCGGCCTGGTGGTCGGCGACCCCGCCACGCTGGTCAGTCTCGGCAACATCCGCAACCCCACGCCCGCTCTCGCCCTCGCCGGCCTCATCCTCATGGTCGCCCTCGAGATCCGCAAGGTAAAAGGCTCCATCCTCATCGGCGTTCTCGCCATCACCGCCGCTGCCTGGGCCTTCGGCCTGGTTCACTACACCCCCGCTCCCGGCGGCTTTCAGGCCCTTACCGCCACCGCTTTCAAGCTCGATATCGTCGGCGCCTTCAACAAGGGCCTTCTCGAAATCGTCTTCGTCTTCTTCTTCGTCGACCTCTTCGACAACCTCGGCACCCTTGTCGCCGTCACCAAGCGCGCCGGCCTCATCTCCGCCGACCACTCCATCCCCCGCCTCAATCGCATCCTCCTCGCCGACGCCATTTCCACCGTCTTCGGCTCCCTCACCGGAACCTCCACCGTCACCAGCTACGTCGAGTCCACCGCCGGCGTCGCTGCCGGAGGCCGTTCCGGCGTCACCGCCATCGTGACTGGCCTTCTATTCCTCTGTGCCATCGGTGCCGCGCCTTTCGTCGGAATTGTCCCAGCCGCAGCCACCGCCCCCGCGCTCATCCTCGTCGGGTCGCTCATGTTAGCCACCATCGTCGAAATCCGCTGGACCGACCCCCTCGTCGCTGTTCCCTCCTTCCTCACACTCATCCTGATTCCGCTCACCTACTCCATTGCCAATGGCCTCGGCTTCGGCATCATCTCCTGGGCCGTCCTCCATCTCGCCACCGGCCACTACCGCAGGCAGGACTGGCTCCTATACATCCTCGCCGTCCTCTTCCTCGCCCGCTTCATCTACCTCGGCGCAGGCTAGTCGCGCACCTGTCTGGGTGCCCCACCCTCGCCGCGCCTTTGTTTTTTGCGGCTAGGATGGGAGTCCAGCGATCAGCCGTGCCCATCCATTTCGCGGCTTTTGCGAAATGGGTGCGAACCCAGTAACATTTCGCCTTGCAAGCGAAAGGAGCTTTGCATGCGCTGGTATCACTACATCGCTTATTTCTTCGGCGGCGCTTTCCTCGCCAACACCATCCCCCATCTCATCCATGGAGTCTCCGGCGTTCCGTTCCACAGCCCCTTCGCCACCCCACCGGGCCTGGGCATGTCTTCGCCTACAGTCAATGTCCTCTGGGGCCTCTTCAACCTTGCCGTCGGCTACCTCCTCGTCTGCCGCGTCGGCGCCTTCAACCTGCGCAACGCACGCCATGTTCTCCCGCTAGGGGCGGGCATTCTCTGCATGTCGGTCATGCTCGCTCACACCTTCGGACAAATGAACGGCCTGCGCTAACATCACCACCATCGCAACGATTCAGCAGAGCCCCGCGCCTGAGCCCGCAACGACCCGACATGGTCAAAAAGTCGTAAACTCTCTCCATCTCCTCCCTGTACTATGGGATGAAGCTTCAGTCTCGACATCCACGATGCGCATTCTAGAGCAGTTCCGGAATCGACGAACCCGCGCGACACACCCACCACACCCGCCAAACCTTCTGGCGCTCGGTGTAGCCGCAATCGCTGCCGTGGGCATCGCCACCGCGCTCACTGCCTGCGAAAACGTTGCCTCCTATGTACAACCCAGCCTCGTGCGAGTCATCGACGCTTCCTACATCGCTCCAGCCGTCAACGTCCAGGTCGAAGGAACTCTCCTCGCCGTCAACATCGGACAGGGAACCATCACCCCCTATGGAACTCTCCCCGCATCCAATGACGCCGCAATCGATGTCACCGCCGCTACCGGTGGTGCCACCCTCGTCAACACCAGCGGCACGCTCCTCGCCGGCCACCAGCACTCCGTCTTCCTCACCGATAACGGTGCCGCTCCCAACAGCTACGAAGTCACCATCCTAGAAGACCAGCAGGTTGCCGCTGCAGGTGGCCACTCCGCCTTTCGCTTCCTAAATCAGGCCCCCAAAACTAGTGCCGTAGATATCTACATGGTTCCCGCCGGAACCACCCTTGCTAACACCATCCCTCTAGTCACCGCATTACCCGTGGGGTCAACTGCTGGTTACATTAGTTTCGCCTCCCAGACCTTCACCATGGTTATCACTCCCACGGGCGTGCTCACGCCCAAGTACACATCGCAAACAATTGCCCTGACTGGCGGCGAAGTGCGCACGGTCCTCATCGTCGACACGCAACTAACAAGCAATCCCCCCGTCACTGTCTTCATGGCAAACGACATAAATTAATCTCCCGCCAGCTCGCTCTCCCGCCCTGCAACTACTCCAGTTTCCATCTGGCTCCGTCTAACCAATACAGCGGTCTCACCGCTAATGGTTGAACGATTTCGCGCGATAAACACCTTGATGGAGATTGTTACTGTTCGGGCTTCAATCGCAGTGGGCAGAAATCAGCGCACTTTCTGCAGCCCTCCCAAACGCGAACAGGTTCCAATACTCCACCTGATTTTCACCAGTTCGCGGTATACTCGCCACAACCTTCCTTCGTAAGAGGGTGACTAATGGCTGACTGGACGCGAGTCCATAACCTTAATGCGAGTACCTAGAATGTTCGGCCACACGGACTGCATTCGGCTTTCTTCCCTAACTGCAAATCGAGTGACCTATGAAATGTAGATTCTGCGATTCCGCAAACATCCGTACGTCCCGCTGGCAGGGGCAAGACCTCTTCATGCTCCCGTTTTTCCAGCTACCTATGCGATGCCACGACTGCATCAAGCGCGATTATCGGAATATCTTCACCGTCTTGAAAGCCCGCTCCGCTGAGCGCGAGCGCCGCCGGAAACAAGACTTGGAAGATGAATCCTCCGACAGAAACGATGCCCTCACCAGCCAGAAATCGTAGCCGCAGCAACTCCCCTCCAGGAATCGGTACTGCACGGCCTCCCTTCTTGAACTTCAAAAATCCTGCGTTGCGTATCCTGTGCACCCCATCACTTATGATCCCGGCACGTTGATATACTCTTCGCCGATGCAGGTTCAAGACCTCAGCACGCTCACCATAAACAGCCTCATCCAGAACGCTGCCATTCTCACCATCGTCCTCGCCTTCGCCGGCTATCTGGTCACGTTCTTCAGTTCGCGCATGCTGGCCCGCCGCCAGGACAAGCTTCGCCTCGTCGATCGCCGCTTAAGTGAGTTCTACGGTCCGCTCTACGTCGCATCAAAGGCCGGAAACATCGCCTATCGCGCACTACTTAAGAAGCAGGGCAAGGCCCAGAGCGAGCCCATCCTCGACTCCGAAATGAAAGAGTGGACCTTGTGGATGACCACCATCTTCATGCCTCTCAATGATGTTCGCGAGAAGATCATCATCGAAAAGGCGTACCTCATTATCGAGGAGCAGATACCGCAATGCCTCCTCGACTTCGTCACCCACGTTGTCGGCTATAAGGCTGTCCTCTCAAAATGGGCAGAGGGTGACTACTCAGAACGCCGTTCCTCCATCGGATGGCCACCCGAATTCGACGCCTACGTCGAACGCTCCTATACCGCGCTCAAAGCCGACCAGACCCGCCTCCTGCAAAGCTTTACCTGGAGGCTCTATCAACGCCTCGTTCACAAGAGTCATCGTTAGCGCGCATTCGCATGGAAGATGCCGCTACCTGAACCGCCTCACTCGCCGACTTGCTGACTTGCTGACTCGCTGACTTGCTGACCTGCTGACCTGCTGACTTGCTGACTCGCTGACTCGCTGACTTGGAGACTTGCGCCCGCCATTAGTTCAGCGCCGTCACCTGCGCCACAGCCTTCGTCAGCCGAGCCTCCCGTGGCCGCTTCGTCTTCCAGGCAGGGATGGTGTAGATATGTTCCACCCGATCGATCCGGTACGCCCCCGGATTGATCCCGCCATCCTTCCCCATCCCATCCCCAGGCAGCAGAACTACATCCCCGGGTTTCGGTAGCGAATGGAGCGTCTCCAAAGGAACCAGGTTCACACACGTCCCGTCTTCCATCACAAACTCCAGGCAATGGAGACTGTGAACGACCCCTTCGCGCGCAAATCGCGCCTCCTGCCGGGCCCTCCACGACTGATAGTACGCAGCAAACATCGTGGGCAGCCCAACGATGAAACCGAACAGGCTCGTATACGGCGAAAACTGCGTAATCGGAATCATCATCCCTGTTCCTGTCTCCTGACTCAGTTTCGGGAGCACACTGCACAAAGCACCCACCACAATAGGACGCCGCAAAGCAGCGTATCCGCTCCCTGAAGCATAACCACTCGCATTTCGGATTGAGCATTGTTTTGCTGTCCGCTTGCTCAAATTCACATGCCTGAAATATTCATTCCGCTGCTCCTCTTGAGGCACCTCCCCAACTCCATCACCTGCTCTCTTGCTCAAAAAGCAAATGCCCCAGCTCTCGCCAGGGCATTTCCTCGTTTCTTTTTCCTGCTCTCCCAGGCCCGGAATTCCAGACCTGGGAAACACGACTAACCACTGACCACTAATCACTAACCACTGCCTTCAGTACCTGTAGTTGTCCGCCTTGTAAGGCCCTTCCACCGGCACGCCCAGATAGTCCGCCTGCCGCTTCGACAGCGTCGTCAGCTTCACGCCGATCTTCTCCAGGTGCAGCCGTGCTACTTCCTCGTCCAGATACTTCGGCAGCACGTAAACGCCAATCTTGTAGCTGTCCTTCTTCGCCCACAGATCGAGCTGCGCCAGCGTCTGGTTGGCAAAGCTGTTCGACATCACAAAGCTCGGATGCCCCGTCGCGCAGCCCAGGTTCACCAGCCGCCCCTCAGCCAGAATAAAGATCCCATGCCCGTCGGGGAACGTGTAGAAGTCCACCTGAGGCTTGATGTTCAGCTTCTCCACGCCGGCTTCCGTGTTCAACCGATCCATCTGGATCTCGTTGTCGAAGTGCCCAATGTTGCACACAATCGCCTGGTCTTTCATCTTCTTCATGTGTTCCAGGGTGATGATGTCCACGTTGCCCGTCGTCGTCACGTAAATGTCGCCGCGGCCCAGCGTATCTTCCACCGTGGTCACTTCAAAGCCTTCCATCGCCGCCTGCAGCGCATTGATCGGGTCCACCTCGGTCACAATGCACCGCGCCCCCATGCCCCGTAGAGAGTGCGAGCAGCCCTTGCCCACATCGCCGTAGCCGCAGATCACCGCCACCTTGCCCGCAACCATCACGTCCGTCGCCCGCTTGATCCCGTCCGCCAGCGACTCGCGGCAACCATACAGATTGTCAAACTTGCTCTTGGTCACCGAATCATTCACATTGATCGCCGGAACCAGCAGCTTCCCCTGCTCCATCATCTTGTACAGCCGATGCACGCCAGTCGTCGTCTCTTCTGAAACGCCACGCCACTCCGCCACAACCTTGTGCCAGTGCTGGTTGTCTTCCGCGTAAACCTTCTTCAGCAGATCCTTGATCACCTGCTCTTCGTGGCTCTCGCTCGGCCCATCCACCCACTTGTCGCCGTTCTCCAGCTCAAAGCCCTTGTGGATCAGCAAGGTCACATCGCCGCCGTCGTCCACCACCAGTTGCGGCCCCTTGCCGCCCTTGTGCTGGAGCGCCTGGTACGTGCACCACCAGTACTCCTCAAGGCTCTCGCCCTTCCACGCAAACACCGGCACACCCGTCGCCGCAATCGCCGCCGCCGCGTGATCCTGCGTCGAAAAAATATTGCAGCTCGCCCAGCGCACTTCCGCGCCCAGGCTCACCAGCGTCTCAATCAGCACCGCCGTCTGAATCGTCATGTGCAGCGATCCCGTCACCCGCACGCCTGCCAGCGGCTTCGCTGCCGCGTACTTGTTCCTGATAGAAACCAATCCCGGCATCTCATGCTCGGCGATCGTGATCTCTTTGCGGCCCCAGTCCGCCAAACTCATGTCCGCTACTTTGTATGCCAATTCCTTCGTTTCCACTGTCGCTGTCGCCATTTTTCATTCTCCTTTTGTCATTCGTAGCGCTTGTCATTTGTAGCGCCGGCTTCCTAGCCGGCTGTACTGGCGGCATCCGTGCCGCCAGATCAAATTAAACCCGTTCCCTGCATCCTCGCCGGGTGCCCCATCCTTCGCTTCTTCTTGGCGAAGGGTGGGAGACCAACCTTGCTGACTCGCTGACTTTAAATCGTCAAATCGTGATATGTTGATGTGTACCAGAACCACTTCGCCCAGTCAAGGTCCAATATGTCATCCATCGTAAAAACTCTCCGCGTCGTCGCCGACCCCAACCGCCTCCGCATCCTCCTCCTCCTGCGCTCCGAGGAGCTCTCCGTCGCCGAACTGCAAGAGATCCTAACCATGGGCCAGAGCACCATCTCCACCCACCTCTCCCAGCTTAGGCAGGCCTCCCTCGTCGAAGACCGCCGCACCGGCAAAAGCAGCCTATACCGCCTCTCCGGCGAAGCTGCAAATGCAACACAAAATGAGCCGGAAGCAGCCGGCTTTGTATCAGGGCACGACTTCAGTCGTGCCGATAGCAACGATCAGTCAGCTTTGAAAGGGCACGACTTTAGTCGTGCCACAAACGAGCCAAAATCGACCTGGGCTTTAGCCCCCGAGGGAAGTTCTCCCAAACCGTCCCCACCAACAACCACCTTTCTCCACGAACTCCTAGCCCGCGCCGCCTCCGAAATCCCCGAAGCCCCCGCCGACCAAGCCGCCATGCGCCTCGTCCTCCGCAAACGCCAGGACAAGATGCGCACCTTCTTTGACTCCGTCGCCGGCCGCCTCGGCAAGGACTACGTCCCCGGGAAATCCTGGAAGTCCCTCGCCGAAGCCCTCCTCCGCCTCATGCCTCCCATGGTCATCGCCGACCTCGGCGCCGGAGAAGGTGCCTCCTCGCTCCTCCTCGCCCAGAACGCCAAGCGCGTCATCGCCGTCGACACCTCCGCCAACATGATTGAAGTCGCCCGCGACCAGGCCCTCCGCGCCGGAATCCTCAACGTCGAATACCGCCTCGGCGACATGGAAGACCTCCCCATCGACTCATCCTCCGTCGATCTCGCCTTCTTCTCCCAGTCTCTCCACCACGCCCTCCACCCCGCCCGCGCCCTCGCCGAAGCCCACCGCATCCTCCACCCCGGCGGCCGCATCGTCATCCTCGACCTCGTCCGCCACCGCTTCGAAGAAGCCCGCGAACTCTATGCCGACGAGTGGCTAGGCTTCTCCGAATCCGACCTGGAATCCATGCTCCACCAATCCGGCTTCACCAACATCCAAACCTCCATCCCCCACAAAGAGCCCGATCCCCCCCACTTCCAAACCCTCCTCGCCGTCGCCAACAAGCAAGCCTAGCGTCCTGAGTCATTAATTCATTAAACATATAAGGTGGGGATACGTCTAACATGACAGGAGTAAAGTCATGAGACGTGGGCGCCGATTGCCGAAGTTGGAACTGAGCGAAGAGCAACGCTTGACCTTGCAGGGATGGACGCGGAGAAGGAAGACTGCCCAAGCTCTCTCGTTGCGGGCGCGGATCGTTTTGCGTGCTTCCGATGGACTGACCGCTACGGCCATCGCTACGGAAACACATGTGTGTATTCAAACCGTCAGTAAATGGTGGCGCAGGTTTGATGGACAAGGATTGGATGGCCTGCTCGATGAGCCGCGTCCCGGACAGCCACGCAAGCTCAGCGATCGACAGATCGAAGAGGTGATCGTGCGTACGCTGGAGAGCAAGCCGCCCGCTGCCACCCACTGGTCAACGCGTACGATGGCAGAGGCCACAGGCATCAACCAAACCGCCATCAGCCGCATCTGGCGCGCCTTTTCTCTCGCCCCGCATCGCGCCGAGACATTCAAGCTATCCAAAGATCCGTTGTTCATCGACAAGGTACGCGACATCGTGGGTCTTTACATGAACCCTCCCGAGCGCGCTCTAGTCCTATGCGTGGATGAAAAGTCGCAGATTCAAGCTCTGGACCGCACCGCGCCATTGCTGCCCATGCGGCCTGGGCAGATCGAACGCCGCACACACGACTACGCGCGCCACGGCACCACGAGTCTATTTGCCGCGCTCAACACCAAAACAGGCAAGGTCATCGGCCAGAACCAGCAGCGCCATCGCAGCGAAGAGTTCCGCAACTTTCTCGACACCATAGAGAAAAACGTGCCGGAAGAATTGGACATCCATCTCATCATGGACAACTACGGCACTCACAAAACCAAGCTGATTAAGGACTGGCTCGCCAAGCGGCCTCGCTTCCATGTCCACTTCACGCCCACCTCCGCCTCTTGGCTGAACCTGGTGGAACGCTGGTTTGCGCTGCTCACAGATCGTCAGCTCCGACGCGGCGTCCACCGCTCGACCAAAGAACTGAAAACCGCCATCGACGAGTTCATCGCGCATCACAACCGCGATCCGAAACCTTTCATCTGGCACAAAACCGCCGATCAAATCCTTGATTCCGTCGCTCGCTTTTGCGGACGAATTAATGACTCAGGACACTAGG
>Ga0302281_10000389_pt1 | contig 33679 bp, 32 predicted proteins | sample III_Fen_E1_2_FD_198762 | JGI IMG/M metagenome (GOLD analysis project Ga0302281, IMG submission 198762) | Peat permafrost microbial communities from Stordalen Mire near Abisko, Sweden - III_Fen_E1_2 | ecosystem: Environmental > Terrestrial > Soil > Wetlands > Permafrost | place: Sweden: Abisko...
GCTGGTCTACGCTGACAACCCATGGAGTGCTGTTTGCATACTGTGTGTTGATCTGGTTGTAAAGGTTTGCTTCAACAACGAGATCCTTGTATGTACCCTTTGGAACGATGAAGCTGAATCCTGCAAGACCTACAATGTAGTTAGAACCGTTCTGAACCACTGTTGAAGGGTTCAAAGGAACAGTCGTAAGAACAGCACCTGTCGCTGGGTTAACCAACGAGATAGAGCTGTAAACGAAGTTGTAGAGGCTTGTCGAAGATCCGAGGTCAAGCTGTACGCTCTGGACTGAAACGTCAGAGTATTGAGCCTGAACGCGAACATCGAGGATAGGAACATTAGACTGACCAGCATTTGCAACTGAAGTAGAAACTGGACCCTGTGTAACAGAGATGATTCCCTGTACGCCTGGAGTCGTGATTCCTGTCTGAGTTGAACCTGTTGTAGTCGTAACTGTTGTTCCGCCTGTGATAGCAGGAGCAGTACATGTCCATCCTGTTGGGCAAGCGAACGATGATCCTGTTGTCATTGCTGTTGAACCCGTTGCTCCGGCATTCAATTTAGCGATTGTAAGAGGACCAACATAGCCTGTGCTAGGAAGACCTACGCTTGTCTGATAAGCAACAACGGCTGCCTTTGTAAGGCTACCGAAGTATCCCATCGAAACACCTGCTGGGATTGTAAGGAAGCCCTGTGATGTCAACCAAGACTGGAGCGCAGAAACTTCTGAACCTGAGCTACCTACTGAAAGGTATCCTGAGAACGTAGCTGCGTTTGCGCTGAATGTCATCGCGAATGCTCCGATTGTAAGAGCCGAAGCCGCGAGACTTGCGATTAATGCTTTCTTCATAATTATGATTTGAATAAATTAATAAAACGAAACTAATAATGTTACTAATAATTTTCAACTATCCTCCCTGTCCATGATGTTTCGACGCCGGACAGGAAAGCTAGCTTGCGAGGGTGAGAACCGAATTTCAATCGTTTGCAACCGTAAAGGAAAAAATCGTTCGGAAATTGATGTAATGAATGAATCTATGCGATTGTCAAAGTTCGGGCAAATACCGTATATGGCCATTATACTCCTGCCACAAAATCGGTGCAAAAAGGCCAATGTGGATAACTCCAAGGCCTTTAGCGTTTTATACTATACCAGAGCCGTATTTATGTCAATTTGAGCTCTCTTTTAGGTTTTTCTACCACTATAATGACGTATATAAGGTATATACATGTCTAATATGAATTACTTAAGCGAATAGGTACTCCAACGGCGTTCCCCTTCTTTTTTAACGATTCCTTTATCGACAAGATCAAGAAGTTCGCGTTGTATGGTTTTTTCACTGCAGCCGCTGATGGCTTTCGAAAAGTCTTTTATGGTGAGATTCGACTGTTTTTTTAGAAGTTCGATGATAGCTGTTTTTCTGCTGTCTTTTTTGTCCTTTATCGCGATTTTTGGTTTTTGTTCGGCTTTTGGCTTTAGCTGATTCACTTTTGATTGAGACATAGAATTTGTCCTTGAGAAAAGCGAATTTACTTGTGACATTTGCGACGATGCATGTTGAGAATTTTCGTCCGATATATCTGTCCTTGAGATTTCTGTCTTGAAAAATGAATCGGACAGAACATAGCCGGCCCTCGCAGCATCTTCGAAAACTTTTGTCTTAAGAAGCGTTACCAATCCCTCAATTTCGTTTTTCAAAACTGAATGATTCATTTCAGAAATCAGTCCCGCAACATGAGCAACGCGTAGAAGAGAAAGTGTTTCCAATGAGGTTGAAAAAAAATCATGGATGTCGTTGTTTCGATCGCGAGGTTCGATACTGTTCATTGCCAATGTTGCCGCTAAAAGACCAACTCCTTTTTCGCGAAGTTCCCATTTGATCGGTTCAGTGTCCTTTATGAGACTTGAAATCAAATACAATGCAGAAGTTATTTTTTCTGTCTTTTTAAATGTAAAAGTCAAATGTTCTTCGCCTCCAAAGAAACCTATGGATTTCCATATGTTATGAGCCTCATTATTAGGTTGTCCTATATCATTATTCATTTGTCTTTTATAAAAAATCGGCAAAATCCCTAAAGGACGAAAACAAAGTATTACAGGTATTGTATATGAGACAGCTATGAAATGTAAAGGGTTAATGGCATTTATGATATGATTATTCAATCATGGCAAGAAATAAAGACATCAACAAAAACAAAGACAGAAATCCGGAAAAGAAAGTACAAAAAAGCCTGTGGGGAGATGTAAAAACAGAAACGACTCAGGCGGTCCTCGCTATCATTTCATTTATCATTGCATTGCTTGCAATACTGGCATCAATTAAAAGCGCAGGGCCAGTCGGAGCAGTCATATATGCCGCACTGAATGCATTACTTGGTGTCGGCTACTTCCTTGTGCCTATCCTTTTCCTAATGCTTGGTGGATCATTTTTGCGGGGCTTGGAACGACGCTTCCAACTTTCTAAAACACTCGGCTCAGTTCTCTTTTTTGTTTCAGCTCTCGGACTAATTAATATGTTTCCTGGAGGTCACGGAGGAATACTTGGAAATTTCATATCGACCCCCCTCATTCGATTATTCGGACCGTATGCGACCGCACTACTACTATTTGCCGGCGTCGCCATTTCGATTTTAGTTATCTTTGAAACACACTTCACGCTCGAAAATTTAATGTTTTGGAAAAAATCAGACGCGGATGATACCGACAAAAAAACTTTCAAAAAATCGTCTGAGGTTTCAGAAAAAGAGCAGAATAAAATTGACGAAGCTGTTGAAGGCGCCGCATTAGCCGCCGCAATCGAAGAAAAGAAAAAAACCGATGCGGAAAAATTTGCCCAACCCAAAAAACCGATTGAGAAAAAACCGCTGCAACCAATCATCGCTCAATCTGAAGAGGATGGTTTCGCACCGACCGGCATGGGTAAACCCCGACGCGAAATCGCCAGCGGCAGACCATTCGTTCCTCCGCCTCTTACCCTTCTTGAAAAAGATTCCGGTAAACCTGAAACCGGCGACATAAAAGCAAATGCAAACATCATAAAACGCACACTTCTCAATTTCGGCATCGACGTCGAAATGGATGAAATTTCAATCGGACCGTCCGTAACACGATATGCTTTGAAACCGGCAGAGGGTGTAAAACTTTCAAAAATCGTCGCACTCAATAATGACCTTGCCCTCGCATTGGCAGCTCACCCTATCCGTATTGAAGCTCCAATTCCCGGCAAGTCGCTCGTTGGTATTGAAATTCCAAATTCGACCAAGACAACAGTCGGACTCGCTACACTTCTCGGTTCCGAAGAGTTCCAGAAATCGGACAAACCACTTCTCATTTCCCTCGGCAAAGGCGTAACCGGAAAATCCTATTTCGCAAACCTCGCCAAAGCACCGCATATGTTGATTGCCGGAGCAACTGGTTCAGGAAAATCAGTAACAATTCATGCCATCATCAGCTCCCTACTCTTCCGAAACTCACCTGAGAACCTTAAATTCATCATGATTGACCCGAAACGCGTTGAATTGACGCTCTACAACAATATTCCCCATCTATTAACACCTGTTATTACCGATCCAAAGAAAGCCATTCTCGCTCTTAAATGGGCTGCAAAAGAAATGAGCCGTCGTTATGACATATTAGAAAAGCAAAAAGTTCGCGATATTGATTCATATCATAAAATTGTAGCCGCAGCCGTCGCGAGCGGTGCAAAACGTGATGATATTCCCGAGACAATGCCTTATATAGTCGTTGTTATCGATGAATTGGCTGATATCATGCAGACATATCCACGCGAATTGGAAAGCGCTATCGTTCGTCTCGCTCAAATGAGCCGTGCAATTGGTATTCATCTCATTATTTCAACACAGAGACCGTCGGTGAATGTTATTACCGGTCTCATCAAAGCCAATGTCCCTACTCGTGTCGCCTTGCAGGTATCTTCGCAAATCGATTCACGTACAATTTTGGACGCTCCTGGTGCAGAGAAACTTCTCGGCGCCGGCGACATGCTGTATTTGGGAGGAGAGATGGCAAAACCTGCGCGTTTGCAGTCAGCCTTTATTTCTGAAAACGAAGTCAAAAAAGTCGTCAAATATCTGGTTGCCGAATACAAGGACGAAGTAATGGGTGAAATCAACTTAACGAATTCAAATGGACCACAAGGTGCAGGTGCTCCGGGTGAATTAGCTCGCGACGCCATATTTTCAACTGATGTTGGTAGTGACGACGACATGAATGAAGAGGATGATATGTACAATGATGCAAAAGAAGCCGTCATATCGGCTGGAAAAGCCTCAACTTCATATATTCAACGAAAATTAGGCGTTGGATATTCGCGCGCAGCAAAACTAATGGATATGCTCGAAGAAAAAGGCGTCATTGGTCCTGCAAATGGTTCGAAACCTCGAGAAGTTATGGGTGGAAATGATGTTTCTGCAGCAACTTCAAATAACACAGATCAAAACCAATCAAATTCAAATATATGAACATGACCCGCGAAACGACGAAACGTGCACTCGCTATTGGAACCATAGTCATTGTCGTCATTATAATCATCGGATACGCGTATATTGGTTCACATAGCCTTATAAGCGGACCAAGTATTGTTGTTACTAACATTTCAGGAACAGTATCGCCTGCACCGATAAAAGGAGTTATTTATGGCTCATTCGCTACCTCAACTGTCACAATTGCAGGTGTAGCGAAACGTATTCAATCAATCAGTCTCAACGGATCACCAATACAAATCGACGAAAATGGTAATTTTTCGCAAATAATTTCCCTCTTCCCTGGATTTAATGCCGAAACATTCTTTGGAAAAGACGCTTTCGGACATACAACGACAGTCGAACTTGACTTGAACCGAGAATAGATTTCGAACAAAAATTTTATCAAAATTTTATTATTTCTTGAGCGTTTCTTTATCATGGTCTGGTATTATGATGACACAGTAAAAGACGCTTGGTGAACGAATTGCCCAAATCAGGCGTAATAGGATATAATTAACGAATAAAAATTAATACATATGGCCAAAAAAAATAAAAAAGAATTAGAAGCTCCGAAAGAAACCGTCTCGGCGAAGGTTGCAAGTATTGCCCCTCCCCGCGTTCCATCGGGACGTGAAGCAAAAAAAGACGACAATCGAAAAGATCCTTCGGTAAATATAAAAGACACTCTCGATGCCATCCGCATGAAATTCGGCGACGACTCCATCATGAAGCTCGGTGAAAAACCGAAAGTCAACGTCAATGCAATTCCTACGGGATCAATTGGTTTGGATGCAGCACTCGGAGTCGGAGGAATTCCACGCGGTCGCATCATTGAAATTTTTGGACCTGAATCTTCGGGTAAAACGACTCTTTCCCTGCACATCATTGCAGAAGCCCAAAAAACAAATGGCATTTGTGCATTTATTGATGCCGAGCATGCAATGGATCCGGAATACGCAAAACGAATCGGTGTCCGCACGGATGAATTACTCATTTCCCAACCTGATACAGGTGAGCAGGCTCTCGAAATCGTAGAATCGCTCGTTCGATCCGGTAAAATGGACGTTATCGTCATCGACTCCGTCGCGGCATTGACTCCAAAAGACGAAATTGAAGGCGACATGGGTGCACACCACGTCGGTAAACAGGCTCGATTGATGTCACAGGCATTACGTAAATTGACGGCAATCGTCGCAAAAAGCAAAACTGTCGTCATCTTCATCAATCAGATCCGTATGCAAATCGGAGTAATGTTCGGTAACCCCGAAACAACACCAGGAGGAAAAGCTTTGAAATTTTACACATCCGTACGTTTGGATATCCGCCGTATCGCCCAAATTAAAAAAGGTGAAGAAGTTATGGGTGGCCGCGTACGCGTGAAAGTCGTCAAAAATAAAGTCGCGGCTCCCTTCCGTCAGACCGAATTCGATCTCATGTACAACGAAGGTATTTCACAAGAAGGCGAAATCATCGCACTCGGCGAAAAAATGGAACTGATCAAAAAATCCGGCAACTCGTACGAATATTCGCCAGAAAAAGGTGACACGATCAAACTCGGTCGTGGCTATGATGCCACACGACAGTTTTTAAAAGAAAACGAATCAGTGCGCGAAGAAATTCTCGCTAAAATCCGTGCAAAATTGAGCGAAGGCTTATAAAAGCCTTAAAACTTGCGTCTTTTCAACGCTTCGTATAGAATGTTCCCACTGTGGCAATGCTTGAATACAACGAAGTGGTTGAGCGAAAATATATTGTTCTTGATGGACAACCGTACGAAGTCTTGGCTTCGCATGTTTTTCGCAAACAACAGCGAAAACCGGTCAATGCGACAAAATTGAAAAATTTGCTAACTGGAAAGGTTACCGAATATTCATTCCATCAATCTGAAAAGGTGGTACAAGCCGAAATCGAAAGCCGCGAAGTCAAATATCTCTACAATAACCGCGGCGAGTACTGGTTCTGCGAAGTCAGCGACCCGAGTAAACGTTTTTCCGTAACTGAGGAAAACATTGGACCTCAGGCAAAATATTTAAAACAGAATGCAGTCGTCACGCAATTAACATTCGACGAAAAACCGATGGGCTTTAAATTGCCAATTACGGTTGATTTGAAAGTAACCGAAGCTCCTCCAAATGTAAAAGGCGACAGCGCAACCTCCGGAGGTAAAGTCGTCGTTCTCGAAACCGGTGCAACAATCACAGCTCCCCTCTTCGTAAATGCCGGCGACATCATCCGCATCAACACTGAAACTAATGAGTATCGCGAACGAGTAAACAAGTAAATACAAAACTACACCTTTTCGAGGAATCGACATACCTTTTTATTAAAAGGTTGCCTCACTCTCAGTCGCCTACGCGTCTTCCGAGAGTTCCTCTCAAGAGTGTAGTTTTGTATTTTGCGTGTGATCCCTATCAATTATCTCGCGACGAACGGTAGTAAACCGATGTAACGAGAACGTTTGACGGCTTCGGCGAGCTGACGTTGGCTTTTTGCACAGACGCCCGTTTTCTTGCGGCTAATCATACGAGCATGCGGATTGAGAAATTTCTTAAGAATTTCCGTATCCTTGTAGTCGATATGCTTTATGTTGTTTTCACAAAAATAACACTGTTTCATTTTTTTAATTGATTAATTTGTTGATTTTTTAATTGAGAACGAAGTCTAGAACGGAATGTCGTCGGGATTTATTTCTTCTTCAGGGTATGCGATGGCGTCTGCGGGAGGCATATCCTTGTCAGATGAAGCGTCGGGAGCATTGTCGAATTTCTTTGCTCCATCTGCTCCACCAAATGAACCCGCCGAAGCTGAATTCGAACCAGCACTTGATGAACTACCCATTCCGGAACCGCTACCCATACCTACTCCCGGACGATTGCCGAACTGGACACTGTCAGCGACAATTTCAGTACGATATTTTTTAGTACCATCCTGTGCGTCCCATGATCGAGTCTGCATGCGACCTTCGACGAGAGCTGATGAACCTTTTTTGAGGTACTGAGCCGCTGTTTCTGCTGTTCGACCAAAGACCACGATATTGTGATAATCGGCGTTTTCCTGTCGTGCGCCATTTTTATCCTTCCAAACGCGGTTTGTTGCAATACTGAATGTACAAACCTTTATGCCGGATGGTAATGCACGCATTTCAGGATCGCGAGTTAAATTTCCTATAACGATTGCTTTGTTGAGATACATATATTTGTTATTGCATTAAGCTAATAATGCCTCGGGAACAAAAAACTATGCGCCCTTCACCATTGCATCGATGCTTTTGTCCATGTCTTCGACGCTGGAAGCCGCAATAACGACTCCGTCAACTGTTTTTTCAATAACTGCATCAGCGGCAGGAGCAGCTCCTTCTGGTGCAATCATTCCCGCATCACGCGCGGCGACGGTAAACGTCGGAGCTCGCTTGCCGAGGTAAATGTTTTCTTTCGTGGTTGTTACGAGAAGGTGACGGAGAACATTCTCTGTAGCATCAAGCGTTTTTTTGACGGATTCGATTGCGTCTGCAGTGAGTTCGAATTTAACCCAGCCGAAATACGCTTCGTCAAAACGTTGATAAATACCGTTCATTTTTTTCTTCATCTGATACGCGAGCGTAATGAGCTCTGGATCTTCAGAACCAATAACTGTCGCGCCAGCTTTCGCAAGCACGCTTTTCAAAGCGGCCGTTTCAGCGGCTACTTTTTCTTTTGGAATCGAAGATACGAATAGATAACCTATTTCGTAAATTTTGACTCCTTCTTCATGAGTATTTGCCATGTAATAAGGGGTGAACAGTAATCCGCCAAAATAGCGGAGCAGGCAGTGCGAGCCGGACTGGTCACTTAATTAATGAATAAATTGCACTCATTAGAAACTATCACAAATGTTCCCGAGACGCAAGGTTGCAGCCTTATAAGGCTGTACAAAGCCTCGCACTGACACTATACCTTTTCGGTGTTCAAGAAACGCTCAAGAAATATTAAAATTTTGATAAATTAAATGCGGAAAAACATTTTGGCGTTTTTGACAAGAGCTTCAAGGATGACATCCGTGGTTTCCAATTGTTTTATTTCATTTTTTCCACGAATTTCGGCTATTTTATCTGCAACTTCGATAACATGTATCGGTTCATTTCGTTTTCCACGATATGGCGCAGGAGATACGAATGGTGCATCAGTTTCCGACATGATTCTGTCTAATGGAACCCGTGCAACCAACTCATCATAATCGCGTACAAATGTAATGACACCGGTAAACGACACGTAACCTCCGGCAGTAATAATATCATCCAAATCTTGGGATGTACCTGCAAAAAAATGGAAATTAAACAGAACTTCCGCATGCTGTTTTAAAATCGAGAGAGCATCTTGATATGCGTTCATGTTTTTTCCATTGCGAACATGAAGCATAAGCGGCTTCCCTACTTCATTCGCCAAATTAATATGCTGGATAAAAACTTCGCGCTGACGGGCGGCATCAAACGGTGTATGAAAATAATCAAGACCACATTCACCGATGGCGACAACTTTCGGATGAAGGGCGATCTCTCTGAAAGCCTCATAATCAAACACCGTCGTACCGCCCACAATCGGCATGTTGGCATCGACTGGATGTAAACCAACAATAGCCGACATATTTTTGTGAGTTTCAGCCAGTTTGATGGCTTGAAGCGAAGATTCTAAGTCAGTACCAACAGTAATTATACCGACGGCCGCAGTTTGTGCCCGCGAAATAACAGCTTCCCTGTCTGCATCGTAATCGGGAAAATAAACGTGGCTGTGAATATCGATATATTTCATTTGATCAGCAATTCTTATGTCTTTCTATTTGCGCATAAACAACGGAGCGGCGAGCGTCACGTCGCGTACTGCCGCAGCGATTTTTTCGGAAGTCTCAGGCATAGTCGGAGCAAGCATTGCGCCGATACCCGCAACTTCACCAAGCAAATATGAAATATCGGCTTTCCCAGCAACAGCGTCAATCTTCACTTTTTTAAAAGGCTCGTTTTCCTGCACATATTTATCAGTTGCGGCAATTTTCTTCCAAATTTCATCGCAGACTTTGTTCAATTCGAATTTTTCATATTGTTCGGAGAAAAGCTCAATAAGTTTCATTGAATTTATTTTTTTGGAATTATCAATACCATCGGAACTTTTATCGTCAAGAGTTACCCCGTTGGTCTGTGCCATTTTAATCACACGAGAAACCAAATTACCCAAACCATTGGCTAGATTGGCATTGTAGGCTTCCTTGAATTTTTCCATAGTGAAATCACTGTCTTCAAATGGATGAATATGTCGCGACAAATAATAGCGCAATGCATCAGTGCCGTATTCAGCAACAACATCGAGAGGATTCACGACATTGCCGAGACTTTTGCTCATTTTCTGACCATTACTCGTGATGAAACCATGAATAACGATGCCACGCGATGGAACGCCAACTTTTGCTGACATAAGCATTGCCTGCCACATCGCAGCCTGCTGACGAACTTGATCTTTTCCGGCAAACTGCAAAACAGGCCAATAACGTTCGAAGGTTTTCATATCGGTCGGCCAACCAATTGTAGAAATATAATTAACAAATGCATCGAACCAAACATACATAACCTGTGTCGAATCATCTGGAACATCCACACCCCATGGCATTTTGCTTTTCAAACGGGAAATGCTGAAATCCTCCAATCCTCTCTCGACAAAAGCTCGGATTTCATTGAAGCGAAAATCGGGAACAACAAAATTCGGACGTGCAGCGTATAAATCAAGCAACGGTTTCTGATACTTCGAAAATTTAAAAAAATAATTTTCTTCGTCAATGATTTCAATCGTCAAATTCGGATGGATCGGGCATTTTCCATCGACTAATTCAGAATCAGTTTTTTCGAGCTCGCAGCCGACGCAGTATTTGATCTGATAATTTTTCTTGTAAATATCGCCAGCTTTTAAACAACGTCTCCAAAATTCCTGAACAGCTGATTTGTGTCGTGAATCAGTCGTGCGAATGAAATGAATGTCCTCCGACAAACCGAGAGGTTCTCGCAAATTGCGAAATTTTTCGGCATATATATCAACGTATGCCTGCGGATCCATTTTCTGGTCGAGAGCATTTCGATAAATCTTAATTCCGTGCTCGTCGGAGCCTGTGCTCAAAAAAACATCGAAACCCATCGCTTTTTTATAACGCGCAAAAATATCGGCGTGTACAATTTCAAGAGCAAAACCGATATGCGGATCGGAATTTACGTACGGAATCGTCGTTGTGATATAGAAAGGTTTTTTTTGCATATCGGTATTGAATAACTATGCTGCACGCGAAACGTCACCAGCGGCAGCAGACATGCTTTTTGCGTGCTTGCCTTTTTCCACATCATTAACAAATTCCATGAAAGCAGCGGCAATAGGAACGGCCAAGATAGCACCTAAAACACCGGCTAATTTCAAACCGATAACAATAGCGAGAATGACCAAAATCGGCGAAATACCGACAATTTTTCTAACGACAAGAGGATACAGTAAATTATTTTCAAATTGATGAATGACGAGATAGAGACCGGCAACAACCAAAGCTTCGGTAAAACCGCTTGCACCAAATACCAAAAGCACCGCCGGAATAGCCGACAAAATTGGACCAAAAACTGGAATAATTTCAAACGCCCCGGCAATAAATGCCAAAAGAAGCGCGTGCTGAACCTGCAAAATCATAAGACCTAGATACACCAAAACAGCAATCATAACACCAAGAAGAAGCTGACCTTGAAGCCATTGACCAATTTTATTTTGAGATCGACGCCAGAGATCGGTAACATACGTATGACTTTTAACCGGACTAATGAGACGTAAGAAATTGCCGACTCCATCATCCTGTACAGCCAAATAAAACGACAGGACAATAATCAGGAAAAGCGACAATGCACCTCCGAACAAAATGCTGGCCGCCTGAAATGCTCCGCCAGTTGTGCCGGAAATAAAACCTCGCAGACCATTGACTGCGTCCTGTAATGAAAACGAGGAACTTGTTAAAAAACCGCTGTCTTTGAGGGGGTTCCAGAAATCAGAAAGATTGATTGTCGAGGGTACATTGTTAAGAAAATTCAAAAGCTGGGTAACAATCGAAGGGATAAAAAAGATGAAAAATAAAGTCAAAATCAAAATGAGAAATATATACACAACAATAGTTGCCGGCAAGCGATTTATTTTGTATTTTTTGAACCACTTTATTGCAGGTTCAATTGCAGAAGCAATAACAACCGCTGCCAAAACAACCACGACAACATCACGAATATAATAGAGAAAAGCCAACAACACGACAAAAAGAATGCCACGGATAATTGAACCCGAGCTAATACTTATGTATATTTTGCCTTTTTCAGCGCCGGTTTCCTTGTTCACAAATTCAGTATAGCACGCAGGTCTTCTTCTTTGAAGCGACCAACTAGTGCGAGATTGAGGCGCTCATTAGTGAAAATTGTATTGGAGATTTTTTGAATATCTTCGGAAGTGACGGCTTCAATTTCTGCCGCAAGCTGATCTGGATTTTTAATTGATTTTTTCATAATCTCCTGACCAGCGCAGAATTCAGCGCGAGAATCAGATGATTCAAGACCGAGCATCATCGAACCGTTTAAATGATCCTTCACTTTGCGCAACTCCTCCGGCGACACTTTTTCATCCTTCAATTTTTTAAATTCGCCCAAAATTGCAGTGACGACTTCGGCCACACGAGTATTATCGACGCCAGTCGAGACGGAAAAAACTCCATGGTCAGTATACGGATCATTTGAAGCTGAAACATAATAGCCGACACCCATTTCATCGCGCAATTTTTGGAAAAGACGCGAACTCATACCTCCGCCCAGAATTCCAGCCAACACCGAAAGTTTCGGCGACTCCGGTGAAAGAATTGGAAACGAACGGACACCCAAAACCATATGTGTCTGATCAGTTTCCTTGAAATTAACTTTGACTTCAGGTTGTTTCTGCGATTCAACGACGTCAAGCTTCCCTTTTTTTGAGGTCTGCGGTAAATCGGTAAATATTTTTTCAATTTTGGTTATTGTTTCATCTTCGTTAATATCACCCGCGACAACGACGACGGTAGCATCTGCAACATAATGTTCACCACGATATTTTATAAAATCTGCTCGTGAAAAACCCTTTACATTCAATTCTGTTCCGACAATATTCCATCCTGCAGGTTGATCACCATAAAGAAGTTCCAAAAAAATATCCTGAACACGTCGCTGTGGAATGTCCTGATACATACGCATTTCCTCGACAATAACCCCTTTTTCTTTTGTAATTTCGGATTCTTCAAAAAGTGGGTTCAAATACATATCTGAAACAACATCGAGTGCTACATCCAATTTTCTCGCATCAACTTTTGCATAATAACCAGTATATTCCTGTCCAGTAAACGCATTATACTGCGCTCCAATCGAATCAAGTTCACGCGAAATGTCGATCGCCTTTGGGCGACGCGGAGTTCCCTTGAAAACCATATGCTCGAGAAAATGCGAAATACCATTGGATGACTTGTCCTCGTATTTCGAACCGGTTTCAACCATGACAAGCACGGTCACTGCAGGATTATCCTTCATCGGAACTGTTATGACACGTAAACCGCTTTTTAAAATAGTTTTTTTGAATTGCATATTATTTGATTGTAGCAGGTTGTAGCGTAAATAGAAATGTTAAAAAAATATATCTATTTGGAAATTACTTCGAAAACTCCGTAAGAGCGCGCATAAGCGGAACACCAAGTGAAACAGCAAGTAGAGAAAAAATCACAGCCCAACCATACGATGCTATACCTGAAGCTTTTGCAACTAAAATTCCCGAAACCAATATCGAAACTGCCCACACAAATAACAATATTTTTCTTAGTGTTAATTTCATTTTATTTGTAGTAAATTTTTATAATGTAAATCTCTTCAATAAATCTTTAATCACTACTCTCTCCTGTTTGCCGGAATCGCGGTCGCGGACGGTGACGGTCGGGCCAGTTGTTTCGTCGATTTTTTCAATCGTGTCAAAGTCGATAGTGACACAATACGGCGTGCCGATTTCATCCTGACGGCGGTAGCGTTTGCCAATATTACCGTTATCATCGAATTCAATGCCGTGAATGCCAACGGCGCCGAGCTCTTTTTTAAGCATCACGTACACTTCGCGGGCTTTTTTGACGAGTGACGGCTTGTTTTTAAGTAAAGGAAAAACGGCGACTTTAATTGGTGCGACTTTCGGAGAGAATTTTAGAAAAGTTCGTACTTCGCCATCGACTTCATCCTCGTGATACGCATCAGACAAAACAGCCAACACTGTTCGGTCAACGCCAAATGAAGGCTCGATACAATGCGGAATGAAGCGTTCCTTTGTTTCATCGTCGAAATAACTCAAGTCAACGCCGCTTGCAGTCGAGTGCTGACGCAAATCAAAATCAGTGCGATACGCAAGACCATACAATTCCTTGCGACCGAACGGATAATCAAATTCAAAATCAATAGTGCGTTTCGAATAATGTGCACGGTCACCGTCGGCCACCTCCAATTCATGGACTTTTGATTTCGCCAGACCCAAATCTTGCTCGGTAAAATCATGCATTTGCAGGCGAAAATGTTCGAAAACACTCTGCCAACCACCGGGTGCATCCGGCGCAATTTTCGGATTAACAAAATATTCGATTTCCATCTGCTCCAATTCGCGCAAACGGAAAATGAAGTCCCGCGGCGCAATTTCATTTCGAAAAGCCTTCCCAATCTGTGCCAAACCGAACGGCAATTTCGGATGCAGAGAATCAATCACGTTTTTATAATTAACAAACATTCCCTGCGCCGTTTCCGGACGGAGATATGAAATAGCCTCATCCCCCTCTGAACCACCAACATGTGTTTTAAACATCATATTGAACTGCTTCAAATCTCCGAGCGGATTACCATCAGGACTTTTTATTTTCTTTTCTTTAATGAGTGCATCCATTTGTGCCGGAGTCATACCCTTTGGATCAATACCGGCGTCTTCCAAAAGATGATCAGCGCGATATCGTTTCTGTGTCTTCAAATCTTCAACCAATGGATCAGCAAACGTCGCGACGTGTCCGCTCGCCTTCCAGACATTTTGATTCATTAAAATTGCTGCATCGACGCCGTATATGTCCTCGCGGTCTTCGACGAAACGTTTCCACCACAAATTTTTAATATTATTTTTGAGAGCGACACCAAGAGGACCGAAATCATAAGTACCCGCCAAACCGCCATAAATTTCAGAACCTTGAAAGATAAAACCGCGGCGCTTTGCAAGCGACACTATTTTTTCCATAACACCTGATTGTTCAGTTTGTTTTTTCATATATTATTGCGCAACAGTCTGATCTCCGTCGACAAATGTTGGATCCGTACTGAAACTGGTCGTCATCGGTGGAATACTGCTTTGCAGAGACGCACCTGTAAAGTCATCACGAGCAACCAATGTGGCCTGTCCAATCGTGTTTGGCGTCTGCCCTACGGATGTAATACTTGGATTAACTGCGATCTGGAATATAACTTGCTGCTGTGTCGCTGTGCCGCCCGCTTGTGCTTGTAGATTACCAATATTCCAGGTGATTTGTCCATTAACAGGATTATAATCAATATTTGCAGTCGAAGGACTGATTTGTCCAACCCAACCAACATACGGAGGTAATGTCGCAGTCACGGTCACCCCATCAACTGTCGATGTCGTATTATATACGGTCCATATGACAGTATACGTCGTTGTAGCTTGTGCCTGAGGAGGTATTGGACCAGTATTGGCGAATGGACCTGTTGAACGAACAATACTTCCAGCCAATTGAATATTTGAAGAAACTTGTACTTGGCGTGAAATAGTCGAATCGACTTCTTGAGGCACATTGTTTTGAGAAATTCTATTCGCTTTAGCTGAGACTGCAACTTGAATATTAGGATCATTAATCGGATTTGCCGATGTACTTTTATTGCGCGGCGTAAAACTGAATGAAAAATTTCCGCCGGCACCTGCCGCAATTGATGCCAATTCCGGATTAGTAACTGTATTCCACACAATTTTATTATTCGCCGAATCATAGTAGCCTTGTTGCGGATCAACCGAAGCTGGATCGAGAGCATTTCCGGAAAGATTAACATCAATTTCCCCGTTAATGACGGCATCCGACGTATTATTGAAATATGTGACTTGTGCCTCCACAGGTTTATCAAAAGATCCGACATATGAACCGTTTCCATTATCATTATCGAAATTCAAACCAAGTGAAACGAACGGTTTCGTAATAGCTATTTGTTGATTAGTGGAAATATATTGTGTACTGATGGTTTGACGAGCAATATTAGTCGAAGCATCAGACGCCGGAACTCCAACATTAAAGGTAAAGTTACTTGATTGACTGTCCTGTCCTTGAAGCGTTCCTTTTATATGAATGATAGTCGAACCACCTGGCGCTAGACTGCCAATATTCCAAATTGAATTTGCCGTATCAACCGGAGCCGGTGTCGCCGAAGCGAAACTATATCCAAAAGGATATACAGCTTGAAGTAAAAGATTATTTATGTTTTCTTTGGAATTCGAAGAAACCTTTACATCCATTTCAAACGACTGACCAGAAGTAATCTGCGTAAATGAATCGACGGTGACAGCCAAAGGCGAAGATGATATTAAAATATTAAAAGCTTCTTGTTTGGAAAAAGTGGCATTTGAACCAGCGACACGATAATTGACCGTAACATTGATGGTTTTCTGACTATTCGTTTCTCCAAAAAATACGGCATTGATAGCCTGCTGACCTACGCCGCCTGGTGCAATATCTGGCAATGTCTGTTGGAATTGCTTTAATTGTTGAGTCGGATCGCTCGGATCGGCTGTTCCCGAAGGAAAATCAACAGTCACATCAACCACCTGCAAAGCAATACTATTTTTATTTTGAACCTGAATTGTAAATGCCTGGGGCACACCCCCTTCTACGGATACAGGACCAGCTAAATTGAGTGCGATATTATCCGCAGAGACGATATCATTTCCCTTCAATACCAAATAGGCTCCGGCCGATATACACAAAATAAAAAAGACAAACGAAACGATAAGCATTTTTCTGAAAAATGACATACCGGGTTTTTTATACTTTGCATTAAGTTCTACGTCTTCGCCGAATTCATCCGCAGGATGTTCCCAATCTGATTGAATGTCGAAATGTTGCGGCTTCAAACGAAGATGATGTCCGGCATGTACATCCGGCGCATTTCGAGAGTAGAGGCTCTCGTTCATCTCCTCTATTTTGCTTTTTTCTTCCTTATTTTCTCCGGAAAAATCACCGATATTCATGCAAAATAGTATACCACATGTCGGGCTTGAGCCTGCCGTAGAGCCAATCAGCTAATCATTGATAATTTTTGTAATATCTCGAGGGAAAAAGAGTTCCAAACTCCACTCGAACATAATACGAACGCGCTTTTTAAAGGATGCGAATTTGAAAAGATAGACCGTGCGCCAGAGCCACCATGTCAATTTTCCGCTGATTTTGAGAGAGAAAATTTCGCCGATGGCAAACCATTGACCAACCGAAACCATGCTGCCTTTTGAATTGAAAACATACCCGGAAAGAGGTTTGCCCGTAATTGCCGCCACGATATTGCGTGCGACGATTTTTGCCTGTGATTCTGCGGCTTGAGCGAGCATCGGCACCGATTTCGGATATCCAGCGGCATCGCCGAGGACGAAAATATTTGCAAAAGGATTAGAGCCTTCTGAACCAGCACCTGTTTCTGTCGGCGGTGCTATCAAAATAAAATATTCATCAACTGTCATACGTCCACGCATCAAAACCGGCTGAACACCCTTGAATTTTGGAACAATGGCTTTTACGCCGGCAGACCAAATGACGGTCGCCGCCGGAATAGTCATACTCGCTGATGAATTTAAAGACGGATCCGCAGATTTCGAAGTAACCGCCAAACCATCGGCCGTAACCGATGTAACCGACGAATTCATGTGCAAAGCAACACCCTCTTTTTTCAAACGATCCATTGCGGCTTTGCGCAATTTCGGCGCAAACACTTGAAGCAATTCCGGACCAGTGTCTATGATTGAAATTTGGACATCGTGAGGATTCCATTTCATATGGCTATAATATCGTCTTGCGATAGCATCGGTAAATTCAGAAAGTTCTGCAGCCATTTCCACACCCGTTGCTCCCCCGCCGACAATTGCAAATGATAACAACCGTGCACGTTCGCATGGATCTTTTGCCAAAGCGGCTTTTTCAAATGAATCGATAATACGTGAACGAATGACAGCTGCATCATATAAATTTTTGAGCCCAAACGAAAACTTTTCAGCTCCTTCGATACCGTAGTAATTTGTTTCTGCACCGGTTGCTATAACGAGATAATCATATGTAATTGGCGTTTTCGAGATTGTAACCGTTTTTTTAGCGCTATCAATCGAATCAATATTCCCTTGGACGACGCGCATGCCTGTTCCATGGAAAACTTCACGCAAAGGCTCGGCGACTGACCCCGGGGTCAATGCTCCCGTCGCTACTTCATGTAAAAGCGGTGTAAAAAGAAAATAGTTTGTCCGGTTAACGATAGTCACGTCAATTGCGCCGTCTCGCACCTGTTTGCGTAATCGCTTTGCCACATACACGCCCCCGAAACCAGCTCCGAGGATGAGAATATGAGGTTTTGTAGAATGATTTTTAGGCATATGCTAAGTATACTACATCGCCAATATAATTTGTCTTACAAATGACTCTCCTGCAATGCAGTATTGATTTCTTTGATTACTTTTGTTTTCATACCGGGTAGAGCGAGTGCCGCAAATAATTCAGGTGAGAAAGAATTATCAGCTAAAAATTGAGCAAGTTCGGCTGAACTGCGCACATATCCCAAATGATGGAGAATACGCAACATAATAATTGGTTCGGCAGATTCGACTATATTTTTCAAAGTTGAATTTTGTATCGTCAGGGTCTGCAAAAATTTATACGCGGCGAGCACGGCTTCGAATAGAGCCTCATTTTTTTCTTCACCTTGCAACAATCGTGACAAAACGGAAAAAATTCGGACACACAAAATATATGCGAAATCAGATTTTGAAAGTTCATTTAGTTGTTCATCTTCTTTCGTCGAAATCCCCTCTGCACCAGTGACGCGCCAAAAATCTTTACCACGAACGAGCGAAAAATTCGCCAACGAATAATCTTGTGCATGATAGCGTAATTTTGATTTTGAAAGTCGTATACCTTGCGCGATTGTCGAGACCCTACCGAGTTCGCGCGTGAAAATAAAGAGAATTTTTCCACCCTCCCCGTTGGGACGGCTTGCGAGAACAAATCCAGCCGTTGTGTAAATTCGATGTGACATATAAAAACCTACTAAGACGTCCGCGAAATCGACAATCCGAAACGATAGCCATCAATCGCCACTTCTTCGCCTCCATAAAATTCAACGACACACGTAATGTCCGACAAACCAGTCGTCTTCGTTAATTCGGATTTATTGCGTTCGATAAAGGATTTGCCCTGATCGTCAGTAATAACTTTCAATGCGACAACGTCAAATATGGTCAAGTTTTCTTTTTTGCGAAGATCCTGAATGACACGGATAAGTTCGCGGATATTTCCCTCTTCCTTCAATTCAGAAGTTATTGTCGTGTCGAGTTCAATTTCTGATTCGGTATTTGCTGCGACCGTGTTTGCATCTGAATTGTTCGAAATCGTTTCGACTACATCGACACTCTTCACATTTATTTCATCCGAAATAAGATTCAAAAAATCACGCGACAGCACGGATGATGCCGGAGTTTTTTTAATTGAAAGTTTTGCGAGCGGCTGTCGGACGTTCAATTTTGATTTCATGCGCGCTTCAAGAGCGACCGATGCAATGCGGCGCGTTTCGGCCATATTTGAAAGCAGACTCGCATCAAATTTTTCGGCTATTGGCCATGCTTCGAGATGCACACTCTCTTTTATGTTATTTTGTCCGACATTTTGCGACACATCACCTTTCACACGCTGATATATATCCTCAGCCAAAAACGGCATGAACGGGGCGAGTAGTTTCGCCGTCTGGAGCAAAGCATGACGGGTTGTAACGAGAGCCGCTGTTTTTTCCGATCCATTTTCCTTGAAACGGTCGCGTGAACGACGTAAATACCACGTCGATAAATCATCAATAAAATCGGCAAATGGTCGCGCGGCACGGTCAAGTTCATAGACTTCCAAACCTCGGGTGACCTCGTCGGTTAATTGTGCGAGTCGCGCATTAATCCATTGGTCGAGAACATGCGTCGATGCGGATGCTGTTACTCCAAAATTTTGACCTGTCGACGTATCCGCATACATTTCATAAAACGTAACAACGTTCGCCAGACGACCGATATGTTTTTTCGCCACTTCATCCACTCCGCGCTCGGTAAAAGCAAATTCCTGCGCGCGAACGAGAGGTGACGCAAGCAAATAGAAACGCAAAGCATCAGCGCTGTATTTGTCGACGACCGGCATCAAATCCGGATAATTTTTCTTTGACTTCGAAAGTTTTTGACCGTCTTCGGCGAGAACGATACCATTAACGATAACATTTTTATAGGGTGTGCGACCAAACAACGCAACACCTAAAACGAGCATCGAATAGAACCATCCACGCGTTTGGTCTTGACCCTCCGCAATAAAATCAGCAGGAAAACCACGCGACTTTTTGAACAAACCAGATTTTGGCTGAAATAGTGCATCCTCGGCGAATGGATAATGGGCTTCGCCAAACGGCATCGAACCGGACTCGAACCAGCAATCAAAAACTTCTTCGATCCGCATCAAATCTCGACCATCGGCCGTTTTCATTTTGAAATCGTCGATATATGGACGATGTAAATCAAGTTCGTACTCTTCATTGTGTGGCAACGGCGTAAAGTCGAGACGAAACGGCTTTGCATTGAAAATGAAATGGTCATCATGACCGCGAGATTCAATTGTCTGTGCGCGATTGAAACCTTTGCTAGCCGCAATGAGCAGGGCTATCGGCGAATCATGCGAAACAATCAAAATACGCTTGCCAGAATTTGTGTCGGAATATTTTTTCTCGAGGTCGTAGATGAAATCGCCCATGCGCTTTTTAAGACCAGAATAATTTTCACCATTTGGTAATGCAGTTTCAAATCGTCTTTTGAATTCAAATTTTTTCAAAAATTCCTGAAACACCATGCCGTTATAATCTCCGGCATTCAATTCTCCGATACGTGGATCGACAATGACACGATCCGTGGCGATGCCGATTTTTTTAGCAATTATTTCCGCGGTCTCTCGAGTACGGATAAATGGCGATACATATACATAATCAAATGCTTTTTTCGCATTCTGCACGGCAAGCCACTCGGCAGCCTCGGCAACTTGTGCACGGCCTTTTTCAGTCAAATGATGTGGATTATCAGCACGAGAGCTGATAACACCTTGTGTATTGTTTTCAGCCTCGCCGTGACGAATCACAAAATACTCATTATTCGGTTTGCTGTATTTTTTCAAATCCGCGAGCGATCCGATGATAACCGTTTCCGGTTTTTCACCTGTGACTAATTCACTTTCTTTTGTTCGCCAGACCGGCAGCGGCGCACCCCAAAAACGCGACCGTGAAATTGCCCAATCGCGCGCACCTAAAAGCCAGTTGCCGAAACGACCCTCCCCCACTTCTTCCGGAACCCAGCCGACTTTTTTATTTTCCGAAACTAATTTGTCCGTCAATTTTGAAACCGTCACGAACCATGACGACGTCGCATAATTCAAAAGAGGCGTATCGCAGCGCCAGCAATGCGGATACGAGTGCACGATTTTTTCCTTCGCAAATAATGCTGGCGTTGTCTGGCCGTCATGCTGCATCGAGAGATATTTGATGATTTCAATATCGCCTTTTTGGTGAGCATCTTTTTCTTCGGCGCTCGATTTTGGCTTTACAAAAAGACCAGCAAAATCAGTCACCTCTTTTTTGAAACGGCCGTCCATGCCGACATGCTGAATAAACGGCAAATTATATTTTTTGCTGAGTTCCATATCATCCGCACCAAAAGCCGGAGCGATATGTACAATACCACTACCGTCGGTCGTCGTTACAAAATCAGCAACATATATTTTCCAACCGTTTTCGCGATTTTTGAGTGTCGCATCCTTCGCATAATAACTAAAAAGAGGTTTGTACTCCGTGCCAATCAATTCCAAACCTTTTATCGTCGCGACAATCTCATGCGACATATCTTTCAGAACATGTGCGATGCGATCTTTTGCAACGATGAAAATCCCCTTCTCCGTTTTTATTTTTACATATTCAATATCCGCGCCAACCGCCAAAGCAACATTTCCTGGTAATGTCCACGGTGTTGTTGTCCATGCAATGATATATGTTGGCAATCCTTCAGAATTTTTTGATGCAACCCCATCAATCAATTCGAATTTCGCATACACCGAAATATCGGTGATGTCTTTGAAACCCTGATTCACTTCAAAATTAGCAAGGGTCGTTTCGCAATGCGGACAAATCTGCATGGCCTTGAAGCTTTCCGAGATCAGGTTTTTTTCATATAAAGTTTTGAAGGCCCACCAGACAGATTCAGTGTATGTTGCGTCCATTGTCTGATAGTCATCCTTCATATCGACCCAACGACCGAGACGCGGAATGATTGTCTTCCAATCGTGTGCATATCGCATGACACTTTCGCGTGCGGCGGAATTGAAACGACCGATGCCGTAATCAATAATGTCTTTTTTTGTTTTGAGGCCAAGTTCTTTTTCGATCAAATTTTCAACCGGCAAACCGTGGCAATCCCAACCCCATCGCCGTCGCACACGAAAACCCTGCATTGTTTTGTAGCGAGGAATTGCGTCTTTTATCGACGTCGGTAAAACGTGGCCGAAGTGCGGCAGACCCGTCGCAAATGGCGGACCGTCATAAAACACAAAATCACCTCGAGGTGTTGCGAGAGATGCCGGTGTCTCCACCGATTTTTGGAAAATCCCCTTTTCGTTCCAGAATTTCAGGATTTTCTCCTCGCGCTCGGCGTGAGCGGATTTTGACGCGGGTTGGGTATTTGTCTGCGCCACTGTTTTTTTGTTCTCTTCGGCCATAAGAATATGGCTATTCTAGCATATTACATCCTCTCCGGCACAGGAATGCCAAGCAACGTCAGACCATTTCGCATGACGATTTCAAACGCATGGGTGAGGGCAATGCGGTATGGCGAAAATTCATCATCGACCGCCACAATTTTATTATTCGCATAATAATTATTGAAGAGCGCTGAAACGCTGATCAGATATGTCGCGATATAATGCGGCTCGCATTTTCGCGCGGAGTACTCGACAATTTCAGGAAAACGGTAGAGAACGCGCTCCAAATCGGAGGCTTCGACCGGAAACGAATCAAATTTTTTGACGATACCGGCAGTCGCCGCTTTTTCTCGAATTGATTTTGCGCGAACTGTCGAATACTGCAAATACGGACCGGAGTCACCTTCGAGAGAAACGGATTTCGTGACGTCATAAATAATATCTTCGCCGCTTCCCTGTCGGAGAATCGAATATTTAATAGCTCCAATTGCGATTTCTTCGGCAATTATATCAGTCATATCTACGCCGGATTTTTCAGCTAACATTTTCGTAATGGCATTTTTCGTATCTTCAATGAGTGATTGCGCTGAGATGACGCCACCTTTTCGAGATGACATTTTTCCAGTCGGCAGACGCAACATACCATGTGGAATATGCTGGATTTTTTTGATATGAGGATCTGTGAAAACTTTATCGACGGCATCCATAAGTACACGGAAATAATCACGAATTTCATTTCCCGTAATAACTATAGATAAATCATAATGGTATGTTTCAAATTTTTTCTTGACGAGACCAAGCTCTTTTGCCTCATACGTCGGCAAACCTTCGGAATTTATAAAAACGCGAGTATGCAGACCTTTATCTTCATCGCCTTTGAAAACAATTGCGCCTTCGCTTTTTTTGAAAATACCGCGAGTGACACCCTCCCCAACCAATTGTGCGCCAATCGTCGCCGTCTCGCTTTCGAAAAAATAATAATCGAATTTTGTGCCGAGTTTTTTGTATATGATTTCGAAACTATCCAAAGATATTTTCTTACCCTTTTCATACAATTCGTTGACTTTTGGATCAGTCTTTGAATAGATGATTTTATTTAAAGCGATAATTTCCTTTTTTGCTGTTTCGTTCGATTCATAAGATTCAGAACCGATGACATAATGATCACCGAAACTTTTATCAGGAACACCTGTTTTCATATAACTCCACAAGGCCTTTGCCACATGTAAACCAACATCGCCCTGATAACAGGCACGTTTAACCTCAGCACCGGATGCATAGACGATGCGCGCAATAGATTCACCTATAGAATTGCTCATCAAATGGCCGATATGAAATTCCTTGAAGGGATTTGGATCGGTGTATTCGACGATGACTTTTTTCACGCCGGATTTTTCATACAAATCGTTATGGCCAAATTTTTTGTCCGCGATCACGATGTCAGCGACACTCTGCGCGAAAAACTCACGGGAAATGAAAAAGTTTATGAAGCCGGGACCGGCGACTGAGACAGTTTTAACATGATTAATCTGCGACAACTGCCCTGCTATTTTCTCGGCCAATTCGCGCGGAGACATTCCGGCTTTTTTCGCATACACCAAGGCAGCATTTGTTGTGTAATCGCCATGTGACAATTCTTCTGGGTGTTCAATAGTAAAAGTAACCGCGCCTTTTTCGCCAAGTGTTTCAATGCCGATATTACGCAAAGCCTGTGTAATATTTCTTTGGAGTAGTCCACGTATGACCATGCGAAAACTATAGCATTTTTTCAAGAGTTGGCCAAAAGACTGAATAAAAAAGCGACCCGTGCCAAAGGGTCGCCTGTAAAAAACTCCGAAAAATCCAATTACGATAGCGGCGATACCAATCCCAAGACGCTAGCGTCTGAACAGACAACTCGCGGTACTTCATCGAGTGACCAGAGCGTGTGAGCTGGTCGTGCTTCGGGAGAGGAAGGAACCGGCGTGTCGCCAGCTTCAATTATCCCGATCGTTGTAAGACCAAGCTTGTTGCCGAGACCAAGTTCAGGCTTGCCGCTCCGCGCCACAAAAAATGCTTTGGAATTTTTATTCCAACCGGCATTGTGTGCTACATCCCTCAAAATATGTTCGAGGAATTCTTCGGAATGAGCGATTCCGTGATAAAAGAACTTTTTTTGGCGACTCAATACATTTATCCTGTTGATATTGAGTAGCGAGAGACCGACAGCCACGACGGCTGTATTAAAACACACCAGACCCGAGAGTCTGTTGATTGTGGAATTCGGACTAGAATCAGAATCATTTGGAAAAAGAACACTAACGTCAAAGATCAAAACATGCATAAAACTTTTTCTTTCGAGGTTAAGGGTTAACTTTTTACACTATTTACCGTAAGCATTATAGCAAACGTCATTGGATTGGCATAATAAATACACACAGCCCTGCACAGACGAGCTTTATCGGCGCAAAATGGCATCGATTTTTTCGGCGAGTTTCGTGAAGTCTTTTTCGAGCTTTCCACGCGTAGTCTCAGCGGCTGAACCGAGACGAATACCGGATGGATCGGCGGGAGGTCGTTTGTCAAAAGGAATTGCGTTTTTATTGACGATGATGCCGGCGCGTTCGAGTTTGTCGCTCGCGGACTTGCCTGTTACCGCGCCGGCGCCAAGCGCGTTTTTAATTCCATCCATCCATGTGTCAACAAGAACAAGATGCGAATCAGTTCCGCCGGAGATAATTTTCCAGCCGCGTTTCGTCAATTCGGCGGCGAGAACCGTCGCATTTTTCTTGACCTGTTTTGCGTATTTTTTAAAAGCCGGAGTTGCTGCTTCTTTTAATGCCACTGCGACTGCTGCAATTTGATTGATATGAGGACCACCCTGAAGTCCGGGGAAAACTCCACTGTCGATTTTTGTTGAAATGGAAACGGGACCTTTTGCGCCGTCGACATATCGGTCGAGCCTGCTGAAAATCATGGCCGCGCGCGGACCTCGCAATGTTTTGTGAACCGTCGTTGTAACGATGTCGGCATATTCAAACGGTGACGGGTATTCCTTGCCCGCGACCAATCCGGCAAAATGCGACATATCCACCATTAAAAGCGCCGATTGGCCGTTTTCATTTTTTGCCGCATCCGCAATGTCGCGGAATTTTTTGAAGTCAATCGCGCGCGGATACGCCGTAAATCCGGCGACAATGATGACCGGTTTTTCGCGCACGGCGATTTCGCGAATCGCGGCATAATTGAGTTGTTCTAATTTCGCATCCACACCATACGGAACCTGCACCCAAAATTTTCCAGTCGCGGAAACTTTATGTCCGTGCGTCAAATGTCCGCCATGATCCAGCGACATGCCCATGATTTTTCCTCCGGGCGGAACCAGCGCGGTATAGACCGCCAAATTCGCCGGCGACCCCGACAAAGGCTGGACATTCACATGCCATTTTTCAGCCGACAAACTAAAAGCCTTCAGTGCGCGTTCAATCGCCAACCTTTCAATTTTATCCACGACTTCATTTCCGCCATAGTAGCGTTTGCCTGCATACCCTTCCGCATATTTATTCGTCAATTCCGAGCCGAGCGCATCCAAAACATCCTGCGACACATAGTTTTCCGACGCAATCAGATTCACGACTTTTTTCTGCCGCTTCTTCTCCGCATCAATCAGTTTTTTAACGGCGGCGTCTTTCATGGAAACATTCTAGCATATTTGCCCAACCAAGAAAAAGAAATAAAAAAAACCGGGAAGCACACTTGTGCTCCCCGGTGAAGAATTGACAGCGTCATTTTGCGTACGGCCTGCAGACCTTCATCTTGGCATTCCAGAAACCAACTCTGAACTTCTGGACCCAACTGCCTCGATACGCCGCAGGCAAGTGTTTGAGATCAACCCTTATTGGTGCTTGATCGATGGCCAGATTGCGCAACCATTGTTCGTAAGACTCGCGCTCACTTGCAATGAAAACCTCATCACTGACCTTAATCGACTTGACTTGCATTGCGATGAGTGCCGATAAACCCATGATGACCAAAACAACACAAATTGCCATCATCACGCCGTTGAAGTGATTGGACGCAATCTTGAGACCCCACCCCACAATAAACAGAAAAGCGACCTCAATTCCCGTTACAGGCATGCGGTGAGTTTTACCATCTTTGATTGACCAAACCTTGTAACCCTTGACATGTTCGTTTATAAAACAATCACCCGGGTCATTGCCCAAATCAGAAAGACCCCCTTTCCAAATATCGGCCGTATGTTTAAAGATGAAGTTTGTCTTGTATCCGAAGAAAAAGATCACTATTCGGATGACAGGAAACAATACTATTATAGCAATCTTAAAGAAGAAACTTGCGATCTTCCCAATTAAGTAGAAGAAAGGCTTCATGGTAAAAGCGTACAGGAAACGGGAACGGTATTCACACTGGTCACGTGGAGTTTTCTTCTTGTACCCGAGATTCACCCATGTCCAGACAGCTTCACCGATCTTGCTTCGGCTGCGGGCGGCGAACAACTCTTCGGGCACTTCGATTTCTTGAATCGTCGCACCGACGATACCGTTATTCCCCCGTTTCACGAGACTAAAATCTCCGGCCTCGATGGCTTGAGCAACGGAATCAAAATAAAAGCGTTCATCGTAATCGCGAACACTATTTTCCTTAAGCCAGTATTTCTTCGGGGCATCTTCACTCAAAGCCAAGACGGCAAAGTGATGCTTGCCTGGGGAGAATAATTGCACAAAAGCCACCCGATCGGTCACTTTGCAAATCATACGCGCACCGCGAGAAGCGTCGCCGTATTCATTCTCGGATTGTTCGATAATCAAGACATGCGTCGGACGCTTGTTGATCACATTGGGTGAGAAAAACCACTGGACAGGAATTGTGGCCTGTTCCATGATGTTTTTTCCACCATTTAGGATTAACCGTATTCCGCCAGACACAGTTGTAGTAAGGGACTCATTAGTATTATTCATAACTTTCAGTTCAGTTTGATTGGTTTTGTAAAGGAACATCTTCGGGTGTAGTAGACACATTAGGTGTCATCCCACTCCTTTACTTCACTGAAAAATATTATACAAATAATAAAATAAATGTCAAGTATAAGAAAAGCCCGAGATGGAGCTTCTTACTTAAAAATACCTTTGATTTATTTCTTCCCCGCTTTCACTTCCTCTTTCTTGAAAGGAAAACCAAGATGTTCCAAAAATGCGAGCGTCTGAACTTTGTCGTTTGATGAAGTCACGACCGTGAGGGCCATTCCGAAAACGTCGCGCAAATCCTCATCTGATGTTTCAGCGAAAATGGTGTGTTCGCGGATGCCGAGGGTGTAATTGCCCATTTCGTCGACTGCGGTGCGTGAAATACCGCGGAAGTCCTTTGTTCGAGGAAGTGAAATATGAACGAGTCTGTCAAGGAAATCATTCATTCGTTTGCCGCGAAGCGTAATCTGGAAACCGACAGGGTCGCCGGTGCGGACTTTGAATGTAGCGATAGATTTTTTTGCACCGCGCAATGCAGGTTTCTGACCAGTGATTTTCGCCAATCGGTCTGCAACGAGTTCGATTTTTTTCTTGTCTTTCAACGATCCAATACCCGTTGAAACAACGACTTTCAAAAGTCGAGGTGCCTGCATCGGATTTGTGTAGCCGAATTTCGGCTGAAGCGTTTTGTATGCGCTCTTTTCCAAATCTTTGATTGTTGTTTGTGCGTTTTTCATATTATTTCTTTAAAGCGACGTTTGAAACGTCAATCGGCATTGCCTGATCGATGACTTGACCTTTTTGGCCTTCTTTGCGGGGTCGCATGTGCTTTTTGACGAGATTCAAACCTTCAACGATGACCTTTCCGGCACGAGGAATAGACTTCACGACCTTGCCGGTCTTGCCCTTGTCTTTTCCCGTGAGGATTATTACATTGTCGTTTTTCTTGATGATCATGTTATTTGAAATTATTTCGGCCGCGGACTATACGATTTCTGGCGCTTTTGAAGCGATGGTCTGGAAGCCGCGTTCAGCCAATTCGCGTGGAATCGGGCCGAAAATACGTCCGGCAATCGGTTCCTTTGTTCCCTTCGTCAAAATGACGACTGAATTTTCGTCGAAGCGGACATACGAACCGTCCTTGCGGCGGAATGGTTTGCGCTGTCGGACGACGACACCCTGAAGAACGTCTTTTTTCTTGATTGTTTTGCGAGGTTCTGCCTTTTGAACTGAAAGAACGACCAAGTCGCCGATTTCAGCATAGCGCTTTTTTGATGAGCCAAGCACCTTGAAAATACGTCCGATTTTGGCGCCGCAGTTGTCAGTTATTCGTACGATTGATCGTGGCTGTATCATGGTGGTTTATATTATGAAAATTATTTGGCGTCGGTCGCTTCCGCGATTTTGAAAGACTTATGTCGTGAAATTGGTCGGCATGATTCGATCGTGACCTTGTCCCCCACTTTTTTCGTGTTGCCGGGATTGTGGACCTTGTAGCGCTTCGAAAGATTCATGAACTTGTGATATTTTTCGTTTTTCACGTAGCGTTCGACCAAAACAACAACCGTGTCCTTCATTTTATCGGACACAACAACACCATTCAAAGTTTTTCGCTTTGGTTGGATAGTTTCTGCTCCCGCAGTTACCTTTGTTTTTGTTGTTTTTTTAGTGTCGGTCATTGGTGTTGATTTATATCACGTATCTTCTATCTATACAAGTTTCATGCTTTTTTTAAGCTCCCATTACCTTTCGGTCGATAATTTTTGTCTTGACGGAGATTTTCGTACCAGCTTTTCGCAATGCTTCGTGCGCCGTTTTGTCATCGACACCGTCGATTTCGAAAAGAATTCGACCTGCTTTTACCGGAGCGACGAAGCCAACTGGATCACCCTTTCCTTTTCCGAGCTTTACTTCGGCAGGTTTCTGAGTGAAAGGTCGATCAGGAAATACGCGAACCCAGACTTTTCCAGACTTCGTTGCGTAGCGAGCCATGACTTTTCGAGCGGCTTCGATTTCATTCGACGACAAACGACCGTAAACGAGGGCTTTCAAACCAAATGAACCGAACGAAAGATGCGTACCTCGCGTTTCAACAGCAACTGCAAGTTTCTTTGCGTTCTTGCGGCCGGTATGCCATTTGCGGAATTTTACTTTTTTAGGGAATAACATGGTAGTTTATAAAATTATTTAAAATTTTGAGTTGGAACGCCAGCTTGTGTGCTCTTCGCCAAATTTGCAGCGACGTCTTTTGCAAAGATCTCGCCTTTGTATATCCAGACCTTTATACCGATATCACCATAGGTCATGTGCGCCTTTTCACGAGCGAATTCAATGTCTGCGCGCATTGTCTGCAATGGAATTCGGCCTTTCTTCAAGTCTTCCTGACGTGCCATTTCAGCACCACCCAATCGTCCCGACAATTTAATGCGAGCACCCTGAACTTCGCGGTTTGCCATGACTTTTTCAAGTGCCTGCTTTACAACACGGCGGAATGGAAGACGTTTTTCCAAACCTTCAGCAACCATGAGACCAACAATAGCAGAGTTTGCCTCCGGATTACGCACTTCCTCAATGTCGATTTTCAATTCCTGTCCAGCCAAATCAACACCGCGCTTCTTCAACTGCTTCAAAATTTTATCGCGGAGTTTAGTAACACCATCGCCTGCTCGGCCAATGATCATACCCGGTCGTGAAGAACGGATAACAATACGGAGAGCTTTTTGATTTCGCTCGATTGCAATATCGGAGAGATAAAATGCACGGAGTTCCTTTGTCAAAAATTCGCGAACAACGATGTCAGCCTTGAGGAAATTACGGTATTGCTTGTCCACGCCAAACCAGCGGCTCTTCCAGTCGCGAATGATTCCAAGTCTATGAGAATATGGGTGTACAGAGTGTGACATGTTATTTTTTTGGTGTTTTTACTGTTTTTACTACTTTCGCAGCCGGCGCTTTATCCCCACCAGGACGACTCTGCTGAGTCGCCCAACGTCGCATTTTCGCTGGCTTTTCTGCAATCGGAGCAAGAGTAATCAAGACATTGCTCGATCGTTTATTGATTCGCGAAGCACTGCCGCGGGCTCGTGGCATTGAACGCTTTAATGTGACTCCCCCGTCAACGCGAATTTCCTTAATAAAAAGACCTGCTGATTCAATATTAAAATTGTTTTTTGCATTTGCGACTGCAGATGCGAGGAGTGCACCGAGAGGGCCTGTTGCCTTTTTTGGAAGGAACTTCAACATACCTGTAGCCTCGACAACTGTTTTGCCGCGCATTAAATTAGCCGTACCGCGAACTTTGCGGGGAGACTGTCGATAGTTGTGGAGTGATGCTGTGATCATATAGATATATAAAAATTATTTAGCACCCGGTTTAGCAGTCGCGCCTGGTGCAGAACCAGCAGCATCCTTTGCTGATTTTGCAGCTGTGATTTCAGCCTCTTTCTGCTTCATTTCAAGTTCCTTCTGCATTTTACCTCCGTGTCGAACGAATTTGCGCGTAGGCGAAAATTCACCGAGGCGGTGTCCAACCATGTCCTCGGTGACCAAAACTTCCACGTGTTGTCGTCCATTATATACGCCAAAGGTAAATCCAATCATCTCAGGCGCAATCTGCGATCGGCGATACCATGTTTTAATAACCCCTGTTTCCAGAGGTTTTTTTCCTGCAATTTTTTTGATGAGTCGTTCTTCAACGAACGGCCCTTTGTATAGCGATCGTGACATTGGTTATCTATACTAGCAAACCCTCGTTTAAAGTCAATATTTTAGGATATCAATGCCGGAAACTCGACATAAAACTGTGAACCTTTCCCTTCGCCCTGAGATTCTGCCCATACTCTGCCACCATTTGCATCGACAATACTTTTTGCAAAAAATAGACCGTAACCTGTGCTATGTACATTAACTTTAACCGAGTCTTTACCGCGACCGCCCTCTGTAAACAGATGTGACATGTCTTCTGGTGTGATGCCTACACCGGTATCTTTTATGGAAAGTACAACAACGGATTTCGCACCTTTGATATTTTCTCCACTCTTGACTCCGCCAGTCAAACCAACTGTCACACTACCCGACAATGTGTATCGAATTGAATTATCAACCAAATTACGAATGACATGCTGAACAATTTTTTCACGATCGCCATCGACAATATAATTTACACCATCAGGAATTTCTAATTTCAACATTAAGCCTTTTGCTTGCGCATCTGGCGTAAGACCCGCCACCACTTCCTCTGTCGCTGCTTTCATATCGAAAGGTTTTTTGTACATCGCTAGCGTTCCATTTTTTGCACTCGATGAATTCAAAATATCCATGACCATTTCGACGGTATGTTTCGTACTATCATTTACTTCACCAACGACTTTTTTCATTGGTTCAGTCACATCACCCAAATCCCCTTCCAAAATTGCTGCGAACGCATCACGGTTTTTGCCAAGAGCGCCCTTCACTTCGTGACTAATCAAATGCACTAAACTATCGAGCTGTTTCGCCTGCGATTGAATCTGTTCACGCTGTTCGACTTCTCTCGTAACGCTGCGGATAAGCAAAATTCCAAAAAATACCGTTATAATCAAAACGACGATGTTGGTAATCTGGTCATTGAGATTGTCCGCGCTGATCGATTTAATAAGGAAAAGCACCCACAAAGCAAAAACAAAAAGCTCAGTAGCAATAATACGAACGTTGAACAGTTTATATTTGAGAATCGAATACGAAATGAGGCTGATCATCACGACGACGCCAACTTGGCCCATCCAATTGAGAAAAAAGATACCAAAATACGGCATCATCAAATTCGTCACCAAGCCAATGGACGTCGAGATAATCGTACCGGCCAAAATATAAGCGAACTGCAATCGCAAAACACCTTGAGTCTTCAGAAGTTTTCTAAAAAGCAGAACGTAACCAGATGTAAAGTAACCTATGATATAGAGCGCATATATAGTATGAAAACCTAAATTGAAATCAATAAAATACTCCTTATACGTATAGAGTGTAACACTAGATATCAAATAATCAGGATATATAGAAATAAAAACGACCGCCAAAAATGGAATCGGCAAAATATATTTCTGCCAAAACTTCAAGACGACGCTTGATTTTGGAAATATAAAAACGAAATAAAGGAACGAAAACGGAATCGTAGCTGCAGCGACATACAACATTCGCGAAAAATATGTCGCGAGATTCGGGTCGAGAGCGCTCCGATAAAAAAACATGCTTATACCCCAAAAACTCACAGCTAATGTTAAAACAAGAAAAGAAAAATTGGTTTTATCGTTTCTGTTCCTTGAATAAACGACCAAACCATAAATCATATCGACAAGAGCGACGAGAATAACGAGAATATTTATAACATCAAGTTTAAGAAACATTGTGATTTGTTCGAATTATCTCTTTCATGTTCGAAAGTTTCTGTGGAGATATTATCTCATGAAAGTTCTGATATTCGGCAATCGTAAAATTTAAATGTTTACCCATTTCAGCCACTTTATCCACCATTTCAACGCTTGCCCTGTTAATAACATAGTGTTCATTCCATTCATGTGAGGCCAAAATGAGCACCTCTCCCATACAGCAAAAATTGTCGAGCTTGTGTTTAAGGCCGAAATTGAAATGACTGAAAACTCCCGGAGTATGTGTGACTCCAGCTTCAATAGCCAAAACGTCATCTCTTTTGAAAACTTCCTGTGAAATATCTGACGGTTGGGCATCATCAATAACAACTGCTCCACCTTTCAAATCCGCCGATTTTATGAGGGCTTCGGGTGCATTCGTCGCAGTGATAATAAAATCGCATTTTTTAATATTGCCAATCTGATGAGATGTTTCAATAACAACAGCAGGATTACGCTGTTTCATCTCAACCGCAAGTTCCGCAAAAAAATGTTTTCTTTTTTCGACATCTACAAGCAAAATATTATTGAAACCCGCGCGAGCAATAAGTTTGGCGGATGTCGACCCAACGGAACCAGCCGCACCGACAATTCCAACCCATACTTTTTTCCGGTCAATTTCAAAATAATCCGCAAGTTTGAATAAATTATTGGTTACATTATATGCGGTGTATGCATGACCTGTGGTGATATTGATGTCCACCTTTCCAACTAAATCCAAACCTCCCTTACTGAGCGACGAAGTCAGAGCGC
>Ga0302281_10000406_pt1 | contig 32853 bp, 36 predicted proteins | sample III_Fen_E1_2_FD_198762 | JGI IMG/M metagenome (GOLD analysis project Ga0302281, IMG submission 198762) | Peat permafrost microbial communities from Stordalen Mire near Abisko, Sweden - III_Fen_E1_2 | ecosystem: Environmental > Terrestrial > Soil > Wetlands > Permafrost | place: Sweden: Abisko...
GTCTGTTTTGTAGTTGTATTTGGGGAGTCAATAAACGTGTAAAATGTATACCCATCCTTTGACCTTTCAGAATTACCTTCGTATGCGAAGCTAGTAGTTTCTTTCGTTGTTACTCGGGTGGTATCCACAGCAGTCCAAAAGGCGGATCCCTGCTTTTCAGCCGATAAGTTCAATTGCATTACGTTCTGAGGATTTACTGTACCTCTGTCGGTTTCGTTGACGTACCAATTGGCCATGATGTTCCCGTGACCGTAGGCCGCCCTTTCTGGGTTACCAATGGGCTGAGAATTGCAGTCCGACCTACTTCTGATGTTATTGTCCTGGGACATCCACGTTTCGCTGCGGGTGCCTGTTTGGGGGATTTGGGACCCCAGTGGGCCTTGGCCGATGGATACTTCTTCATTGACACACAGAGACTGATCGTTATTCTGATTGGCTCCAAACCTCTTTTGGTTGTTCTTGTACTCCAGGTTACCCAGACCATAACTGATCTGTTCTCTTGCTGCGTTATTGGGTTTGAAGTCGACTTCATACTGAGGAAGGTTATAGTCAAGATTGCCCTGAAACCCTACTTTGGTAGTCATAGTGGGGTATCTGGTTTGATCCCAGAACGAATTGGGTTTGTTCTTGGAAACACCAGGTGCAGTTTTCTCTCCACTTACTCCGATACCAGGGTATGCGGTAGGGAGACCAGTGCTGAAGAATTTACCCGAAATGACCTGACCAGGTAGTTGATTTGCCTTGTAGTCGCTGACGTTGTTCGGGAGAATTCTGGTGAATTCGTGGAACCCTCCAGAGGCTGGAATGCTAGGGTCGATATTTAGACCAGGTCCAACCATTTCGGGTTCAACTGGGCGCAGATCATTGCGAATGTTTGACAGATTTTGGCTGTATCTGTCCATATCTGGTCTAAACAGAGGTTGGCCATAGACCCACCCAGTTTGTTGTTCGGCAGGACTGAACATTGGACCGACTTCTCTCTTGTGAAGGTAGGTATCGTCATTACCTGTGAAAGTGGCAAGTTGAGTTTGCAATGGAGTAGAATAGTCAAACCCGCTGTTAATTCCGGTAATATTACCAGGTACATTGGACCCATCGATGTAGGAACCTGCCGCAACCCCAGTACCTGCCATGTTTTGTTTGGTGCTATTCCCTTTGTAGAACGGTACCATGTTGTTGTGGACGAAATCTGTCAAAGGTCGATCCTGGAGGTCCAACAGTAGTTCACTTGCGGGGTCGTTGGATGGTATAAAGTTGGAGAACCCTTCTTCGTATCCGATACCGCCCCCTCCATTGGAAGTAAGGTGATGGGCGTGTTTCTTCTCCTTTTTGGTACTCGAAATGGCGACAGAGTTAGCAGGAAGACCGCTCAATATACGTTGTTGATGCTTGACGTAATCTGGCGAGTAAAGGGGATATGTATCACCAGTCGCGACTTGATACCCGAAATTGTTATTTTGAGCCAGCTGTTGTTGGTACTTGAATTGTCTAAGATGCTCAGGTAGTTGCTGTTGGTTGTTCTGTTCAAAGTTGTTTTCCCTTTGACGTTGATTCTGCAAATATCCATTGGCTGAGACCCCTGCTAAGATGCCCAATTCGGCCATTTACTTAGACCAATCATTATATTTTGGATGTTTGACTCGAGTTTATTGGTCAGGTTTGGCAGGTTTGACAGGTTTAGCAGGTTTGTCCGGGTTGTTAGGGTTATTGATCAGTGCAAAAAGGCCTACGGCCCAATTGCACAGGTGGATTTACGCCACCGCCGGCGACCCCCCCTCGTGACAAATTTTGGGTCGGAGGGTCCATCTCGGAGGGGTGCGCAGAGCCTTTACGGGGCGGTCCCATTGGAAAGCCCGGTAAAATTCGCGCATGTCCGGTCGTAATCAATTGATTAATGCTAGACATGCTCTTTAAAGTATTATTATCTCTCTATAAATTATAAATGGCAACGATTCCATTAACTACTAAAGCAATTTTATCAACTACTTTTATTAACGCTTTTGATTTATGTAACGGAAGACTTACTTTGACTAGTGGCACACCAGTTACTACAACTGATGTTACTGCAGCAACAACTGTTTATTGGACTCCTTACAAAGGTTCTTATGTCGCTATTTACAATGGGACTCAATGGCTTACTTACCAATTTAGTCAGTTAAGTTTGGCACTTACTGGTACATCTACATGTATAGATATTTTTATAAGTATATCAGGTGGAGTACCAGTTTTAAGTCTATTGACATGGGGTAGTACTACTACACGAGCAACTGGACTAGTCCTTCAAAATGGAGTATATGTACTGTCAGGTACAACAACAAAAAGATACCTCGGAACTATCTATATGAATGGTTCCAGTCAAACTAGTGATTCTATAGGAGGTCGTTATGTATGGAATTATTACAATCGAATCGAGAAATCGATGAGTTATTATACGCCCATTTCTTCGTGGGTATGCCCTGCTAGTCAGGGAATACGACAAGCAAATGCATCGAGTCTATTTCAATTAAATTATGCGATAGGAGTCATAGAAGATATGACAAAGGCGCAAATTACTCTCGTGTATAATTCTGCATCGGCACAGTATTCTTTTGGGTTTGGACTAAATTCTACTACAACTTATGCGGGAGCAAGTACTATCTCTTATATAAGCACTACATCTTCGGGGCAATTTACGGCAAGTGTGTTTTTTATGGGGTATTCTTCTGGTGGTTTGAACAGTTTATCTTGGAACGAGGCTACAGGAACAACAAATACCCAGACAATTTACGGAGTAAGCTCTACGACGAATTTCATACAATCTGGCATGGCAGGAACGATTTTGTGTTAAAACGCCGACTTCTTAGGCATTTTGAAGAGCATGTTGGTCATTAATCACTTTTCACGATTACGACGTCCGCAAATTTTGCCGAGGGCGTCCTACAGTACGAACTGGCCTACGGCCCTACAGGTACAATTGCACCGGATACTTCCAGTGATTTTTCTAAAACCTCTCAGAAATTTGGGACCATGGTGGTCATTAATCAATTGATTAATGGACGAGGTCTGCGTAAATTTCGCCGGGTGCGTAAAACACAGTGATACTGGCAAACTAAAAATTTTAATACCCTAAGAGAAATGTTCACACCTGCGTCAAATGTCTTTATCACGCCCAACTCCGAATGCTTTGAAGGTACTGGAAGCTGACCTATTTAGTCTGTGGGCTACTAGAAAGACCGGTGCTAATTACGCTAGCTACAATGCGGGAGAACTGGGCCTCCCGAGTTTTCAGACCGAACTTCGCCAAAAACACGCAAACTACATCAAACAGCTAAAGGAAGCCAGGCAAATTGGGTCTATTTCAACCCACCCTACTGACTGGGAAATTACTACAGTGATGACAGCTACTGATAAGTTGTCGAGCTATGGTTTTCATCGCCTTACAAGGCAACTTGGCGAGTCAATTTCGCCTCCGAAGTTTAGGGAGTTCTTACTCCAGAACACGTCGACGACAGGTCAATTTGGAGAGGTGATAGACCAGCTAGAATGTGGGATAGAAATGTCACAAAGTGGCACGATGATAAAAAGATTGAGATCGTTTCAGAGCTGTCAGAAGCGCACAATGCATGGTGGATCCACGTCAAAAATGTGGGAGAAATTCAGAACTTTGGACACGACCTACGTACTACAATTGCAATTTTTCACGCAGTGTACGACTCTTTTGAACAGTGTCCATCCTTGTGAATAACTACTGGCCACCGGCCACCAATCCAATATCATGGTCGTAATTATTTTCGCGTATACAATTAAATGAGTTCAAGGACAAGTCCTGGGAAAATACGCGTTAGAGACTCTGTTAGTACTAAAATAAACAGAGGTACTGAAGGAAAACTTGGCAAGTTCATTGACAAAACTGGTAATAACATGTACGTTCTTGAAGTAGATGGGAAGGAGTACAAGTTTTGGGCCAAAGACCTGGAACTTTCGGACGAACAGAAGTTGAGATATAACAAGGTCAAATCGTCGTCTACAACGACAACCGCCGCTCCAAGGCCTAAAACACCAAGTCCGCAAAGATCGCCAAGCTCAACGTCAGGTCATTGGCCAAGTGGTGAGTTCATTGCGGAACAGTTTCTTTGGAAACTTCAGAAGGAGGATCCTAAAGTTGCCCAAAAGGCCCTTGATATAGTCTGCAAAAGGAGAACAAGCTCTCCAAGGACAAGTCCCCCAAAAACAAGGACTAGTCCTCCAAAACCTACTGTTACGAGACGTAGAAGCACACCATCCCCAACAAGGTGCAAATCTGACGAAGAGATCAGTGCGAAAACTGGAAGATGTATTAAGAAGTGCAAGCCAGGTCAGTTCAGAAACCCCTCTACAAACAGGTGCTTCAACGGACCAAAACAAAGGTCTCCAAAACCAGTATCTATTCTAAAGCGCAACTCACCTCCCAAACACTACTCTCCGCCAAAACACTACTCTCCAAGACCTACTCAAGACGATGACCTGTTAGACTCTACTGAAATATCGGAGCCATTCAAACCTCTAGAATCACCTGAACGAGTCAGGATGAGAACGGAGACGGTCAATGAACCAGGCGAAGGGGAAGTAGCACTGTAACCACCTGCTGTCGCCAATCGCCAGTCGCACAAAGTCTAAGTGATAGCTACTTAGACTTAGGGCACTTGCCGTAATTTACTGTTCTTCTAGACTCACCACCCACTTCTTTTCTTTGGCAGACCAAACCAGTACTGCCCCATCGTCAAGGCCGTCAAGGTTGACGTCTCCCAGTTCCGAAACCTTTGATGCACCCTTTCCCCTTGGACCCTGAATACCAGGAGGCCCATCGGCGCCATCTGCCCCAGGAGGACCGGTGTCACCTTTGGGTCCCTTTACTCCCGAAGCAGCAGGGGGAGCAGACGAGAGTGTCTGAAGGTATTTCTCGACAACGTCAAGCCTTTGAATAAGAGTAGAAACGACAGCTTCCAGTTCCGAAGAACCAGTAGCGCCGGCGCTTCTGCGCAGTAGTTTAAGAAGATCAACTCCGTGTTCGTCTTCTAGAATTTTGATGCCTCTAACCTTGAGAAGGGTGCAGTTTTCTCCCTTGAGGGCCTGGAAATTTCCCGGACTGCTGGTCCCTGTGACAGCTGGTGGCATTTATTAGTTGACGTGGTTTTTTTTGGTCTTGGTGAACGACCAAATGCTTTCAAAAACCAGAACCAAACCCAGACTCTTCGGCCGGGATTGTCCCAGTAACGTTGACCGAAAAGTCCACGTCACGCGACAGACCAATGGCCTCGAAGTTTAAGATCAGTTTGTTGAGGGATCCCAGTGGCAGTGTCCACGACTTGCTCTCTTTGTCGAACGACGCCGATCCGGAGTCCTTGATGGCTAGCATGTAGTCATACGTCTTACCTGATACCCTAATGCGATTGTCGTCTAAGTTGACGATATCCATCTTTAGTCCAGTCTTTCCTTTTGCCTTGGAAACAACTACAGTGTCTTCCCCATACTCTTTGGGTGGCGGAGGTGCAGTAACCCCCAGGCGTTCGTGAATGAGTCTCTGTTGAATTTCGACAAGACCCTTTAGGTCCTTTTTGAAATCTTTGATTAGGGTCTTGATTTCCGCCAGGGACTCCTTGATGTCGTCTAGGTCGTGAGGCATTGTTGAGGTTGGCGGACCGGATCATACAGGGCCTAAGGCTAAATTTTTTATACATTTCAATAAATAAAATATTGATAATTTATAAATCAAATGAAATCGCGAAGATCACGAAGATTAAGAAGATTATATAAAAAAAGATCTCTGAAAAATAAACCATGGACAGCTGAAGACAACGTAAATGTTTATCTAAATGGTGGTCTAGGTCATTCGATGATTTTGAAACTTAGTAAAAAGAAACAATTGAAAGTTATTAATGATGCAATAAAAAGTAGATTTCATGATAAAAAATTTTTAAAAATTGCAAAATCTGATATACGATTTTTGATGAGGTCGATGACTAAAAGTCGAAGCCGAAGCCGAAGCCGAAGCCGAAGCCGAAGCCGAAGACGAAGCCGAAGGTTTGGTAATCGCACGCGTCCAGAACCGCGTCCAGAACCGCTTTCTCCGCGTCCAGAACCGCTTTCTCCGCGTCCTCCGCGTGAAGATCTAAATGCAGGTCTAACGCCGAAACAAAAAAGAGATTTTGATAATAGTGTCAAAAGAGTTAGTCGTTCCCTCAAAAAACCATATACTATCTTTGGCAGATTGCAAAGGTTTATGAGATCAAAAAAGAACAACGACGGCCTTGCGTGACCATGTATACCTACGGATCTGTGACTATGTTGTGTTCTTTGTAGTATATTGCCTTAGGGTCTTCGATGTTTAGTATGTTCTTGAACTGGTCTTCTATGACTCCCTTCTTTGCAATGTTGTCAAACCAGAGTTCTATCCTATAGAGGACCTTAAACTCCACGTTACCTGTATATTCGTTCCTCTTTGGGGCTGAGCTGTCAACTACCCTAATACCAGTGACGCTTTGATCTATGACGCACCCGACACACGCAATTAGGATATCGATCCAATTGGAGTCCAATTCTTTGAGAGAGTCCTTTTTGCCGAACTTCCTCTTAGAGAACTCAGCTCCATACTTGTTCAAAGGGTCCTCCCACTTAGGGAGTATACCCTTCTTGAAGACGCTAATGGACGAGATTTCTTTGTTACCGGAAACACACTTCATGATGGGTCGATGAACTCCGTTGTTGAACAACCTACTAGGACTGGGGTAGTTATTGAAAATTTGCCAAAAGTGGAGAACGTCTTTGAATTCGCAGATTTTCCTAGTACTAGCCTCATACGTTTCACTGTCGCTTTTGGTGTGGTCATACATAACCCAGTTGTGTTTTAGTGGATAGTCAGGAGGTCTAGGCAGGGTCATTACATGACTGCCGTCACCAGACGAATCATCGTCGTCGGTGTAATTGTTTTCATGATCGCTCATTTAGATCTAATCAGTTTCTTCTTTAAGGACGTTAACGCTTCAAATTGGGCTCATTGTAGAGGCCTTCGGCGCAGTTTGTCAGGATTGGCAGGTTTGTCAGGATTGGCAGGTTTGTGAGGCTCACCAGATAGTGCAAAAAGGCCTACGGCCCCTATGGCACACGCCGATAAACCCTTTTTTGAAGGACCAATCGGCAAAAAGTCCACGAAAAAGGGTTTAGAGCCGTCTTGCGGGTGCGCAGTGGGTACAACCTGTCACAGTCCGCCACAGTCCCCCACAGGGATAATTATCGACGATATCAGTAAATGAAGATCGCCGAAGTTAGCGACTCCACCTTCATCAAAGCAATTGGACCCAAAATAGACAAGGGATTTCAAGGCGACGTACATGAGTTTTATAATGAGTACGCCGTGGTAAAGATATGGAGAAAAACGCCAATTCAGGAGATCAATAACGAAATCGCTAACTCCATATTGGCCAGTAAATACCACTGTGCACCGAAGGTATTCGCCTATAGAACGATAGGAACAAAAACGTACATGGTCATGGAAAAGATCAGGCCAATCAAACTAACCCCGAAGGATTATGATGACGTTGTCGAACTGTTCGATACGTTAATATCCATACGTCTCGTTAATTACGATGGTTCTTTCGGAAGAACCCATAGCAATAAACTAGTTCTGTTCGACTATGGCGTGTCGAAGGTCTTTGGGACCCAAAAAGAGGCGACAAGGGAGTACTGTGATTTTTTTGAGACCTTCAGAGATTTTCACAACGTAGACGAAGATTTACTGGACGAATTCTGCGAATGACCTGCCGATGATCAGTCAGTAAACGCCATCCCAATGAGTGCAAATGATATCAAGAACGCCGTGGTCAGTAACAATTGGAAGTATAGTCTGTAGCCCTCGTCGTTGAAGTCCATTTACCAATACGAGTATAATTTATACCCATTCTACCTTGTCCTTCTCGACGGTCAATGTCTTCATGTTCTTGTCATATGCCTCCTTTTTGAATTGCCCTAGTTCTACGCATTCGTGGATTTCGGGCAGTCTATGCTTAGTACAGTAGTGACTGCCACATCTGCACTCTGCGACAAGGATGTTCTTAATACCACACTTCTTACAACGCTGGGAAATCATTCTGGTATAACTATAGTCAACGTAATTATTCGAATTGGACTATGACCTTGACAACGTCCCCTCCCTTTTCCCCGCCCTTTCCTTTAACTTTGTCTTTTACGACTGTAGCGTCCTTCGCTGTAGCGTCCTTCGCGACCTTCTTCTTGTCCATTTTTTCCATTTCTTCGTCGATCTTGTCTTTGTTATTAAAGCAAAAGTCGACCACTTCGTTCAAAATAGCCCACCTAAAGAACGCCAATTGGCCAATGGTTGTTACTAGTCCATCTTCCTTTAGTTTGTACTTGTCGATGTCCTTGTCTTCCAGGAACATAGGAGTTTTAGTTTCGAAGTCTAGATATATCCTTTGTCTTCTGCAGAACGGGTCGAAATTCTTCTTGCTATACCCGCGCAATTGGCACTTGTAGTCCAGGTACATATTGAACAGAGACCCGTCCTTCAATTTGTAAACGACCTTGTTATTGTTGCTATAGTTAGTGACGGTATAGTCCATTTCTCTGAGAGATATGATAGTCTTCTGCTTAGAAACAGCCGATAGGATATTGAGGTACTGAGGGTCTTGGTTGTAGAAGCGAAGCAGAGAGCTCAGTAGGACCTCCTCCCTACCAACAATCTCATGAACATCCGACATTTTTGTTTGAACGTGCGTTTGAAAGAAATCCTAGAATTCAAACGCGCTTTTAAATAATGACCGCCATTTCGTTAAGTAGGTTAAGGGCGATAATAGATCATTGATCATTGAAAATTCCTGAGGTCTTGGTACATCTGGGTACTGGCCGGTATTTGACTGTAGGCCGTAGGCTGGTTACCGGGAGGTGTACCCTGGTATGTGTATATCTTGAAGATGATCTGAAGATAACGCTTCACACGCCCGATAAGCAATGGCGAAGAAGGGTCAAACAGGAAGTTGAAGGTAAATGGGTTGATCGTAAAGTTGAAGTTAAGGAAGGCGTTAGCCCTCACGAAGATATCAAGGAACTCTGACACTGCCCGAGGTTGTAACATCCGTTCAATGGGTATGGGTTTTCCGTCGTACGTAAAGAAATGGAGGTGCAGTTTGAATAGACTTGTCTTCGGATTCAGGTACCTTTTTTCCCAATACCCCGTAGCTTGCGCCAATAGGGCCTGTAACGATTCCACGTACTGCACGGTTCCAGATGAACTACCAAGATTTAGTCTGATGGGGACGTCGAGCAGTGCGTCTCCATTGAAGGATCTAGTGCTTTGGGCCCTTTCATCCCTGAGCGCTTCTTCTATTCTAATGATCAAGTCGTTGTCTGGTATGTCGTTAACTGTGTAACCTATATAGTTCTGGATATTGGTCTGGAAGGCCCCGGCATTTGGTCCAAGATCAGAAAAACTAGTGAGATGGCTTGGTGCCGATCCTGTACCAACCGACGACGCGTCGGAAGTCGCAGGGGTTAGGCCTATTACACTTTCAAACCCCTGAGCCACCGGATCGGCGAATGTAGCCCCACCTCCATAGACACCTGTATTAACCCATGCACTAGGTACTCCAAGGCCAGACGGCCCAATACCACCGGCACTTTCGTATCTATTGGAATAATACGCTCCAACGGGAGCGGGATTGTTGGCTCCTTGTCCCATAACCACTGCCGCCCCAAACCCATTGGCGACTATCCTCATTGCATTGGTTATATTAGGATTGGTGGCTTGTGCTATATTGCCAAGTGTGACGGGTACCAACGATGCAAAGTTGAACCCAAAACTGGGATTTTGGAGGAGTGCTTGGGCCGGGATATCGGGAATAATGACAGGAGAACCTAGTAAGTTATCGAGATCCCCGTTCATGTATAGGTCCTGAACCACGTCCCTGAGACCCAATTTTTGAAAGCGATCACCAGGAGAACCATAAGGTCCCCACACATTGCCTCTAAAACTTGGAAACGGGATAGGCGAGTCAGGTTGAACCACATTCGGAGGCCCAGACCCATTTGCGGCATTATAGATCGCATTGCTATTGGGCTGATAGGTTAGTCCTTGTCCAGGGCCTGGTATATACCTCTGAAAAGACCCAAATCCGTATGCATCAAGGTAGTTTGTGTCGGTTGTAGTGCTGGAATTAAGGATCAGGTCGACATAGTCCACACCTCCAAAACTTTGAGCAGGGCATATCAACAATAAAAGTAACTTGCGCACTATACTCGTATTGAGGGCGTCTGCTAACGGAGATGGTGGGAAACTGACTACGGTCCAGTCCACTAGGTCATAAACACCATAACCGGACAATATCAGGTAAAATAGACCGGTCTGACCAATGACTGAAAAGTTGTTACTCCTGTAGCTAGGTACTGTCTGAAAGGGATATGGCATTGGTTGTTGAGGCCACACACCTGGTCCAGGTGGGTTCCAGAGTTGCATTGGAGGGGGGGTAACGGCATTCTGCATTGCAAACGCTCCAAATGAATAGCTTCTCCATAGGTCCAGGGGTGTAGAGTAGAACCCGATGATACGTGATGTCATGTAAGCCGCCTCCTGAGGTATGAAGGAGGTATAGTCGGAAGTTACTGTACCTCCGGTGTATAAGATATAGGTTCTCGATACTGTGCTGTTGGTACTAGCCGTAACAAAGTCGGACAACCAGTAGTAAAGTGGGATAATATCCCTAGGTACGACTATGTGGAACAAGCTGATGGTCCTTAGTTGTTTTAGTTCCTTCTCCAGTGCTACCGTAATGGTATTGCCTACAATGGTCGAGTCTTTGTCGGTTAGTTCTGGATAACCACTATCAGAAGGACGATTCCACGTACCGCCTCCGTTGTAATTACCATTGGGTCCGGCAGATATAGTGGCTGTGTTGAGTAGTGTATTGAGGTTCGATATTACGTGAATTCCGTTGACATTGGTATTTCCTCTGACCCCATTTATAGTGATGGTATCACCATCGGTCAGTTGAGAAACGGAGTTAAAGGTCACAACCACTGGATTCGTCCCTAGACCAGTCGTGGTAAGTATAGTCCCATTTGCGGATGCCCTACCACCTTCTGATATAAAGAAGGCTCTCGCATCTGCCAAAGATTGAGTTCCGATACAGTCCCTAGTGTCTACAACGAGGGTGTTTTCAAGTAGTGTAAATTGCGACTCAAGTGGATTTTTTTGGACGAGGCCAGACCCTTGATCGATTTTGTCTCTCAGTCCGAACTGGTTTACGTTGTTCTGAAAGAGACTGTTACCGGCATTGTACGAATAGGGACTACCACCAAACGACTGTGATTGTTGATATAAACCAGCTCCGCCACCACCGCCACTATATTGGCTCATTCTTTACCTAGATGTCAGGAAAATAGTTGAGCCAATTACGCAACTAACGGCTTAATTTTGAATGAATGATGACTTAAGGACAAGATAACCACTGTCAGTAAATGACTGACTCCAAATTCACCACGAAGGCCGCCAGGGTTATCGCGGCTCAGCTTTATGTCGCGAAGGGGTTTAATTCCAATCCTGCGAAGATTATTAAGTTCATCAAAACGAACAGGGAGTACTTTCCGGACGTTTCGGACCAGATGTTGGTGGGTCTTCGTGACGAGCGTGGCCTTACTGACGCAGAAATAGACCGACAAGAAAATACTGAGTTTGCGGACATTAATACAGAACAAAAGTTCGAAAAGGCTCTGAAGGAGAAGGCACAAGAACTGGATAAACTGAGAAAAACCGAGAAGAGGGACCATCGTGGTCGAGGGGAGTCGACAATGTACACCAGTCCAGAATGATCACTTTAGTAAGGTATCAATTGGTATTTCAGAACGCAACCACATAGCAATGGCTATTCCGGCCATATTTGCCGTTATATCGTAGAATCCTGAGCAATTTATCGGGATTCGTAATTTGGTACCAAAAACTGTCGTCCCTTTAGTAATGCCGCATGCGGTTTTACTATAGCATTCAAACCATTCCCATAGTATCCCAGCCGCAAGCCAGAACGGCCATTGACCAGGTGACACTAGTGTAAGTGTGAAGTAGCACAAAATGTGGGATGTGTACCAAACATACGATTCATACTTACGGACGTAGTTTGCCTTTGTGCTCAAGTAGGCGAATAGCCAATTGAGGACTAATACTAAACCAGCAGTAAGAACAAGTCCTATCGCTCCATACCACCATACTGATTTTGAAGTATAGTCGTTGTTTCTTGGAATGACTTCTGTCTCGTATAGACTACCTACGACCAGTAAGGCCAAAATGGCCACAAAGTATATGACTGAGTACATCGCAGCATTGGGTTTGCAGGCGTTTTCACCATAGACACCCATTTATCTGAACCAACATGATTAATTGGGTCACTACGCCACTGCGCAGTTTGCAAAGGTTTATAAGACTCGCCAAACAGTGCAAAAAGGCCTACGGCCCCTATGGCACACCGACGATAAACCCTTTTTGGAGGACTAATTAGGCTTAAGTCCTCCGAGAAGGTTTGAGATCGCGTCTTGCGCCGAAGGCGCGTACGTTGTGCAGTTTGCAATAACACGATGCAGAACTAGGATCGCGTCACTGATAAAAAATACCATGACTAGAACTTACCAAAGAACTTAACCAGCGCAAATATCAACGTACCCAGAATAGCCGCTATCAAACTACCTACAAGTGTTGTACGTCCATCACTTCCAACTGCACTCGGTGCATAGGGGCGTATTCCAGATGAGAACAGACCTGAGGTGAGTATCAAGAGAATAGCAAATACCAATATCATCGATTTCCAGTCGATCTCCTTGAGTCCAAAGAATTCCTTCCGAGACCCACCATCGGGCATCGAAAGGCCTTGACTAACTCCTCCAGGCATCATCGTTGTAACAGGTCTAACGTCCACCGGACCACCCCCCAGTCTCGGAAGATTGGCGAATTGGCCGCTTGGATCCTGCGAAGGCATTTGCATCTGAGGTCTAGAAGGTCCATCGTCTTTGCCCAATAGTTGGCTTAGGGGAGTGGTTTGTTGGCTTGCCATTTATGATTACCCACCATTTTTTGGAAGTGTTTAAAACGTAATAAGGTCAGTCGTCTGGGTCGTTAGAAAAACCCGTTATAGCCTTGTTCTTGACCGTCTTTGACGAGCTCCAGGTACTGACTGATCACTTTGCGTTCTAGGTAGACTTGATAAAGGAAGTACAGGATACTGGCTATCACCAAAAAGGCCATCAAGTTCAAGAAAAAGGAATTTTGTTGTATTAACTCCCTTCTCGTGAAGGACCTTTGAACCACTTCGGATGGCTCGGGAGCTGAGTAAATTGGCTCAGGGTTCGTGACAGATACAGGTACCAAAGGCACAGATCTGAATGGCGACCAACCTGCAACGCCGGCGTTAACTAGGTTAGGCCGCTTCATTTTATATACGTTCCGATAAGATTCTCTTCATTGGATCGGAGTACTTGATGTCTTTGTTTACGTAGTGACATACATTTGTGCAATTGACCTCATTGCAGTACGATATGTGTTGGAGAACGTCACGAACAACGTACTCCTTTGAGTGGATATGGACCGCCAGTACCAGTTTGCCAACGTTCGACTTTTTGATCAAATAGTTAAAACGTTGACATGTTCCCGACAAACTAACTATGCTTCTTAGGTCCGTTTTAATCCCGGATCCATTTATCAAGTTCTTACGTTTTCTCGACACCAACCGGTTCATTTCGTACTCCGTTAGTCGGTCTGACTGACTGAATTTCTTACTGGTTTGAAAATACCCCAGTACCAGTTGTATCAGGTGGTCCGGAAGGATACTGAGCCGATTCATTTGTTAACATCGAGAAATTTCTTCCGGTCGAGCAACCCAGACAACCCGGCGACCTGCCAAAAAGTTTGTGACCTTAGTGTCCAGTGCTCAATTTGACCCAAAATGCTGACTATTCGTAGTACTGGAGGTGTGTATGTACGCCGAGATCCTGGATATGATTGTGAAGGCCGTCCTGATTTGCGTCTTAAATGGACCGGGAAGTCACGCGAGTTCTTCACCGACGAGGCTAAACTAGCAATTCTGTTGTACAATGGTGAGTCGTGTCCTCCCGTTCCTCCACTAGCCAATCCCGATCTCCCACTGTCTGAATTATGGAACGTAATCAAGCCGCACCCAATCCCGGTAAAAGATCCAGACGGAGATTACTGTGAGTACTTATGGTACGACTTACAAAAATATGGTCGTAACGAGCCCTACCACTTTTTTCTGTGTCCCTATGCAGAACTCCCTGTCGAACTGCGTGAGCGTATATTTGAGCCTGCATTAGACTTCCTACAGTATAAACAAACTATACCGTACGAGCCTCCGGACCTCTGGGAATTCCTTCATTTTGGTCTCGGACTTTCGACACGTGCAGGATGGGTACAGCTTGTAATTGACATCCTCGTACATTACCAAGCAGTAGAGTACGGATCAGCACAGGGTTTTTGTGGATGGTACGGATGGGACCACAGCTACGTCGGCCTCGTTCGCATACCCTGCCCAGAGACTACGGCGCAGATAACTAAATGGGCGCAGGGGTTTGTTCATACAGTATTATACGAAGGGACGTTTTGAACCTTCCAATTCTGCCAATTGAGCTTCTCCGCAGGATCAACGAGTATTAAATTTGTTGGTATATACCAAATGGCAGTGGACCCATTTTCGTACTTCACCATATGGGTACTGTTGATATCATATTCGATTTTTGTGTGGAGTGCATTTTTGGACATACCACGATGGTTATTTCTGATGGCCGCCTGTCTGTTAACGACAACATCTGTACTGGGGACGTTCTTCATTACCATACCAGACGCAGATAACAAAGCCGTCAAAGGAGGTACTACACCCCAGAAGGTCATTTTGGAAGACGCATTGATTCACAGTGGGCCGTTGGTTCTGTTCCTGTTGTTGTTTGGGGTAATTTCTAAGAAAGTAGTTTCTAAGAAAGTAGTCCAAAATAAACCTACTTCAATAGGTTTCGGTAAGTACAAGTTCATAATAAAGGATCACTACAAAACAGTGATACTTGCGGCAATTATAGGGGTGTCATACCTCGGTTATATCCATTTTGGTACAGTATATTTCTATGACTACCCGACCTTAATTCTCCTGTCAGTATGTGTGTTTGTAACTAGCTATCAGATATACTTCAGACTACTGGACATACCAAAAACTTTTTAAGGTTAATGTATAACGAGGTCGGATCGACAAAGGATGTCCGAACTAGACAAGTGGTTAGAAAAAAACAACTTTTTTACAAGGACGAAGGATGTCCACGTTGCGTCCCATCTGCTATTTACCGGTTACAAAGGAGGTAAAATGTACATTCCGAGACACAAGGACTATGAGTTTTTGAGCCGTTATGCTGCCGAAATGGAAGCTGGTACTAAGCTTTACGTGGTAGAGACTAGACCCAAAACCTTCAAGTTCATGATCGACGCAGATATATCGGACGATCACTACTGGACGACTGAAGAAATCGCCGAAATGACTGCGGTAATCCAGAAAACGGTGTATGCGTTTTTCGAAATCAACCAGGTCACCATTTGCTGTACGTCCCCTCAAAAAATCAAAGGCGGAGAGATACACACGGGAATCCACCTAATTTGGCCGACCTTGTTCGTTATGAGCGACACTGCGCTATGCATTAGACGAGGAGTGATTCAACAACTGAAGGAATACAAGCAATTGGCTAAGTCATGGGACCAGATCATAGACGAAAGTATCTATACGAGAAACGGCTACAGAATGGTGGGATCCGATAAGATGAGCCGAACTAAAGTACCTGAAAATCGACCACTTTCTCTGTTGTTCGTAATGGACTCCGACGGCTCCCTAAATCAAGTCTATCGCGACCGTTTGAGTGGTAGTACCAAGGCATTGGTTCACGAGACTAGTATAAGGTATGTGATTGATACATACCTGTCTAAAGGGATGGACATAAACAAGTTTCCTGAGTGGTTGGAAGAGGATCCAATCCAGAAGAAGGCAGGATATAGTGGCGTAGCAGGTACTGTAGCGTCGTCAACTGAGCATCTGATCATAGAGAAGTTCATTAAGAGTGACCTACCGAGGGTATACTTCGGTGTTGTCAAGGCAGTAACACGCTACCCCGATAAGAACATCCTGATCAAAACGACTTCAAAGTACTGTATGAACATAGGACGTGAACATAATAGCTGCGGAATATATTTCTTTGCGAGTCCTAATGGTATGTACCAGAAGTGCTTGTGTAGCTGTCAAAAGCTTGACGGAAGAAGGAATGGGTTGTGTATGGACTATACGTCTAGTTGTTACGAATTCACTGACCATATCAAGGAGCAGTTGTTTCCGAACCTGTTCGAAAGTGTCGATGATACTAACTCCACTAAGCCTAAAACAGAAGACCAGAAGAAGAAAGAACTGAAGAAACAGCAGAAGGAACAACAGGCCTATAAACCAGAGACAAAGACAAGCCGAGCATTAGAAATCAAGCAACGATGCGATAAGCTTTTCAATGATACCCAGTCGTAATCAGTCAAAGAGTATCGCAAATTAAAAATTTCGAACTGCCTAGTAAGACCCGACGACACCATACAAAATGGACACCACACAAAAAATGGACATGATTGCAGTGAGGGCGAGTATCAAAAAAATCAGCTCTGACATTGCCAAGCAAAAGGTATTGGACGCAGCCCACAAGTTATGTCAGACCGTTGATGATGTTATGTATGAGTACTTTGGTGACGACGATTCTATTATCGGCGTGGGAAATATTGCCAATGGTCCTGGTTACGAAATTGTCGTGATTGTCCCTAAGGAGGATGTTCAGGTATATGACGCATTTTTGAAAGAACGCTTCGCCAATACCTCTATACCAATGAGGGCTACCTTCAACGACCTTAACAACAAAAAAGATGACAAACAGTAAAGGATGTCGTCGACACAAAGTATCTACAAGGCCACTGACAAGGCAACTTTACCCTTTCAAGAGGTATATAACGTCACTAAATCCTTAGTCGTCGACAGCCGTCAGCGTAACTGCGCAAGGTTCAAAACGCCGTCATTTTATACATTAGACCTCGAGCATACGTTCAAGAACGTAACGAGTCTCGAACTCAAAGGGGCTATATTTCCGAAGGCAAGCTATAACATACACTCGTCCAATAACAAAATCGACTTCGCCGTTGGTGACTTTATAGCGAGATTCTACATACTCGACGGCGGAGGGGGCTATACCAGCGCCCCTACAGTAACCATATCAGCTCCACTTGTGGTAGGAGGAACTAATGCTACTGCGACAGCGGTTATTAGTTCATTTGGCGTCGTTACCAATATAATTCTTGGAACTGCGGGGTCTGGATACATCGCATCAACGCCTCCATTCGTGATGTTTTCGCCTCCAAACAACGCAATGCAGGCAAGACAGCCGAAGGTACTGGCCATTGTCGGAAATCGTTACACTGCAAGTCTTAGGATCGGAGAATATGAAATTGGAGGTAATCCGATACCTCCGGCGGTGCTTCCCTCGAATATACTACTGGAGATACAAAACTCAATGAATTACGTTGTAAACGGAGGTGCTTATGACCCAGCAAGCACAGGTCCATTTGCAGTAAGATTGGTCAGTCAGTATCCTTTGCTTACTGCCGTTTCAGGGACTCCGGAGGCATCGGACACTAATGCGTGTTTGTTTAATAGAATTCAGGTGATCAACACCAATTCGTCGAGCTGGGAGTTTTTGTGGAACACCGGGCCCAATAGAATCATTTCTGCGGCCAGTGTATTTGGCTTTAATACCAACGACTCCGGTATAGGAATCCCCATAGCGGGAGTGACTACTATGGCTGGGGTATTAATTCCGGCTGGAACAGCAATCAGAGGATCTTTCGACTATAACCTAAAGAACGACCCAGATTACGTAATTATGTCAGTCCAGCTCAACAACAAACGAATGGACAGATTGAAGAGTCCAGACGACGGACTAGATGATACTTTCGCAGTGCTATTCTTCGACAACAATAACCCAGAGACCCTACATGACCTGGGGGCGTCCCCGACAGGGTCTGTTATAACGGTGGGTGGAGTTCAATACCTCCAAGGAGGCACAGGTAAAGGTAATTTCTGGCGCGACGCGGGAGCCATAAAAGCAATTAAAGGCTATGACTTCGATACAAAGCGTCTGTCCTTCAAACCACCAATCGGCAGTGTAAATAACATCAGTGTTCAGTTCACCAAATTCGGGTATAAACCCGGAGGAGCCCCATTGTTTTACTGTACTGACCGGGAGCACGTTTTGCTCTTTGAAATAAGCGCGAACGACCAGAGATCGGCACAAAGGGAATGATCCCGGAAATAGGTTAGTCAAGTACTCTGAATACTGGGGTGATTACGATGATTGCCACCAGCAGATATTCTGAAATATAGCTAATCGGCGAATTCTGTGGACACGTCTCCAGTACGTTTATGAAGCAGAGGGCAAACAGTAGAGCAGCGACCACCAGAAGTGACTCAAGTACCAACAAGGAGATGTAAATGGCCTTGCCCCTGTCATGAATTAGGTGACAATTGAACCTTGTCCTCAAGATAATCGAGACCAGTTCTAAGCAAAAGTGAAATACGACCATTGTCATAGCAAGGATGTTGTGTAGAACAGGGTCCTGACTGTTCCGGACCACCGCAATGTACACCATAAATAACATGAGTAGATTGGTGAAGATGATCCTCAGCCAGATCATACCGGAAGTAAGATTATCCGTATACATCCTTTCGTGAACGTCCATCCAAAACTCATAGCCATTCCTTTCGGTTGCGAACACAGCTATGACAAAGACATAGAACAAGGATAACGGGTAAGAGTGAGACAATGCCTCACTGATTGACCACGGAAATACGTCACCAGGTATATCCATAGTCAAAACGATTGTAAGGACCACAAGATAACCGATAAATTCAATGAAAGAGGCCACGACGACGTAAATGACGTTAGGCTCCATTGTATTCTTGGTTTGAATGGGATCTCCCTGAGGTCACAAATTTTTTGGATCCTGTGTAGTGTTCGGGCTACACAGATTACTGAAACGGTGCAAAAAGGCCTACGGCCCCTATGGCACACCGCCGACAAACCCTTTTTTGGTGGACTTTTTGCGAATTGGTCCTTCCAAAAGGGTTTGTCGGCGGTGTGCCATGGGGCCGTAGGCCTTTTTGCACTGATTGAGAAGCCAGGTAAACCCTTCGCAATTAAAAAATTGGTGGCCTTAGTAAATTGTGGCCACACCCTTCAACTGGTCCTATGCCGAAAGTTCCTGTAAGATTTCTCGAGAGACTTATTGTCATTGTCGAGAACTGCATTAAGCTCAGAATAGGGGAGTGGAATGAACCCTCATTCTGTGCCTACGATAGGGATGTATTTGAGGAGTTCATCAGACCCTATTCTATAGCAACGTTCAAGCGACAACTGAACTACTACAATTTCAAGGTATCGCTTAGCCGTGGTGGTAAAATCGTCTTCTCACACCCTAACTTTACAAGGAAGAACTACAACAAGATCAATAGAAATACAGATATTACCACAAAAAGACCGAGACGTTACAAGCCGATCCTCATTCCGGAAGTCTTCGAAGACGATACTACAGAATTGAAGGTTGAAATCAATTCGGTAAGTCGTTGTTGTAGCCCTATATCTTTGGTAAGTGATGGTATCTTTGCAGATTTCGAATTTGGCCTTGATGTCCTAGGTCATGAATGACTTAGGACCTGAACGGTAAAGTGGTATTTCTGATAGCAAATTGCTGATCCATTTCCCTTTTAATTCTCTCGAGAACTTGATCTCTGTTGTCTTCGATAGGACTAAAGAACCTGTCAGGTTCTAGTTTAATAGGCCTCTTTTGAATAGGTACTTGGTTGTATTTGGACATATCTCTAGCTGGTATGTTTATGCCAAGTCTGAATGTTGGATCCATTTTTGACTATACCTTGACTATACCTAAGATATTTAACCAGACGCTCCGAAGGTCAGAAATTTGAGGAACCCGGGTACCTTTAATTTAAGTCCTTGTTTTACTGTCAGTGCGACTACTTGTACCAGAACCAAAGCTCCAATGACGGTTAGGGCAAGGAACGCGTCGTTGTTGCTTTGCTCAGAAACCTGAGATGCGGGGAAGTGAGGGGCAGCAACTAGCAGTATACCAACAACCAGTACCAGTAGTTTTTTCATCTGATCGGCTTTTGTCATCACCATTTATTAGTACCAAAGAAAAAAGTTAGGGCAATTGGTTTTGAACGGTATCTTTTTGGTCTCCTTGACCCACTGCGTCTTCTATGCCTTGACCTCAGGTTTGACTACAAGTAATAAAATCCTTCAATGGGTAAACGATGGATCTACCTAAGAGATTGGTGGTGGTTGTATTGTTACTGGCCCTGATTGGGCTTTTGATTTTGTCGAAGATAGCTGTCTATAGGGTAGCCCCATTCGTCGACCAATACTTACTGACCAGTGAGAAAGACTTACCCAGTAGATACGGAAAGGGATCTTGGGCTCTTATAACAGGCCCAAGTTCAGGGATGGGCGAACGTTTTGCCCACGAATTCGCACAACGAGGGTTCAATCTACTTCTAGTGGGGTCTAAAAGAACCAAACGGGTCATAAAGGCCATCAAGAAACTACATCCATTGGTCTGTACCAAATTCATAGAAGTCGATTTCGGCGAGTCGTTCAGTGATACCTTCTTCGATCCAATCCAGAAGGAAGTAGACGAACTGGGTATTAAATGGACTGTTCTGGTAAACAATGTAGGATACCGAACCTTTGCGCTAAATTACCAAGATATGCCTATCGACGAAATGAAAAAGACTATTTCGGTGGGCACATTAGTACAGGCGAAATTGATTCAGATGGCTCTGCAGAAATTTGCCGACCGAACAACCAATACGGCGATTGTCAATATAACAGCCCAAAATACAGTACCAACAGACCTATTCGCCGTTGACTACGACCTAACTGTCCCTCACCTGGCGTGTTACGAGTCGACAAACGTATTTGGGTACTGTCACGCGAAGTCGATATACGCGGAAATCAAGGACAAGTACCCACTGATTGACTTCTTGATCATTACTCCAGGTGCAGTTGTGACCCGAAATACTGAACCGGTCCTCAAAGACACTGTATTTTCGATCGACGTGGATACGTTTATCAAGAACGTCCTAAACCTAATGGGTAATAAGAACGGGATCTACTGTGCGCACTGGGGCCACTCGATCAGCGGTGCATTGTTAAACGTGTTCCCGTTCGTAGACAGGGCATCGATCATGAAGAAGATAGGTACCGACTTCGCGAAATCGGCAAAAATTTAAAATGGTGGCCATTTTCCATGGGTGTCGTTTGATTTCATTGAGTTCAATGTCTCAATGAAAGCAGATTTCGGTGACTATACCAATAAATCCCTGCCGGGGATCGAACCCGGGTTTTCGGTTTAGAAGACCGATATTGTATCCACTCAATTACAGGGACCGGGCAGAAACTTGTCTACCCAACTGTCTACAAGGATACTTTTGGACAAAATTTACGCACCAACGGCTTCGGCTTGGCTTGGATAGATTTGTCAGACCTCACAAACAGTGCCAAAAGGCCTCCGGCCCCTATGGCACACCGCCGACAAACCCTCGGCCATGGACTTTTTGCGAATTGGTCCTCCAAAAAGGGTTTGTCGGCGGTGTGCCATAGGGGCCGTAGGCCTTTTGGCACTGTTCACGCGAGCCTGCAAACCTTACAAAAGGACCCAGAATTAAAATCTTGTGGTTGTCTAAAATGTCTACCACGAGAAGCTACGGTTGGAAACGTGGTCTTCCGTCCCACCCCGATAGCTACCTCCTTGTAGCACACCCGCAAGTCGCCAGTACTTTCCCAAAGCAAAAGTTCCTCCCGAGTACCTATATGCCACCTGTGTATGATCAGGGTCAATTGGGGTCATGTACTGCAAATGCGTTAAGTGGGGCATTTGAATATATGCAGAAGCAGGAAGGTCTTGAAGACTTTATGCCCAGTAGGCTGTTCATTTATTACAACGAACGTTCTCTCGAAAACAATGTCCTAACTGACTCTGGGGCGTCACTGGATGACGGGATCAAAACCCTTAGTACCCAAGGGGTGTGTTCCGAAACTATCTGGCCCTACAACATTAGTCAGTTCTCTACTAAACCCTTGGCCCAAGCATATACATTGGCTACTGCCCACCAGGTACTAGCCAGCAAACGGGTCCCAACTAGTATAGACGGGTTCAGGACTATGATCAACATGGGATACCCAGTTGCCTTTGGATTTACCGTATACGCATCCTTCGAGAGCCAAACAACCGCCAATACCGGCATAGTAAAACTGCCGGCTGCCAACGAACAGGTACTGGGAGGTCACGCAGTGGTTTGTGTCGGATATTCCGACACGATGAAGTCGGCCAATGGGAAAACGGTAGGGTACTTAAAGATCAGAAACTCATGGGGAGATCAGTGGGGCCAAGCCGGTTATTGCTGGATGCCGTATGCGTACTTGACAAGTCTAGGGCTAATTTCGGATATGTGGGTGATCACTAAGAACGAGGACTCGCTGGTGAGCCTTAACAAGAAGCTCAGTAAACCAGTAGCCTAGTATCGATCTCAAAAATTTTTAGGCTTAGACTCTAAGATAATAATTTTACCTTTGAAGAAAAGCAGTTGTTAGTCCATTACAAATTTTAAATGCCTTAGAAGTCGGCGTTTTACACCTTTAGATATTTAAAACGCCGACTTTTTTGAAAAATTTAATCACTTTAAGAACTACTAAGATATCTGATTGTCACTGGTTATGACGTAAAAAATAAACCTGTTCTAAGGATATCAGAACATAACAATGTACTAAGTGAGTGCCGACCACAAAAAGATCTTAGTAATTATCCTTAGACTTCCGAGTAACTGAGTTAAATCAGTGTACTTAGAAGTCTCGACAACAACCGTTCTTCACTGTCACTGAAAAATTAACTAGGTTAATAGACAGAAAAAGTTGAACCATCGCGTTTGTATCAAACCTAATCAAGTTACTAAAGACTTCATAAATTAGTAACTGAGTGATCTCAAACTATTGATTTTACTGGATTCAAATCCAAACCTTTTTCAAAATTTTTAATGCCTCAGAAGTCGGCGTTTTAAATGTCTAAAGGTGTAAATGTGTAATAGCTGGTAAAGATGGAACCTATCAAGTTCGTGGTCCAAAATACAAGTGTTATAAATGGAAAAATTGACCACATAGATATTGGAGACTCAATTTTTGTTGATTGTTCCCGTTGTCCTTCATTGACCGAATTACCACTGTGGCCTAATGTTACGAAAGTCTGGTGTTACGATTGTCGTTCATTGACCGAATTACCACAGTGGCCTAATGTTACGAGAGTAAGGTGTTACGATTGTACTTCGTTGACTGAATTGCCACTGTGGCCCAATGTCACGGAAGTTGATTGTCGCGATTGTACTTCATTGACCAAATTACCACTATGGATAAATGTTACGAAAATTAATTGTACCAGTTGTACTTCATTGACCGAATTGCCACTGTGGTGCAATGTTACGGTAGTCTATTGTTCCGGTTGTCGTTCATTGACCGAATTACCACTGTGGCCCAATGTTACGGAAGTCCATTGTAGCAATTGTCCTTCATTGACCGAATTGCCACTGTGGCTAAATATTACGGAAGTCTGGTGTAACAATTGTACATTGACAGAATTGCCACTTTGGCCTAATGTTAAGGAAGTCTGTTGTCGCGATTGTACTTCATTGACCGAATTACCACTGTGGCTAAATATTACGGAAGTCTGGTGTAACAATTGTACATTGACCGAATTGCCACTGTGGCCCAATGTTACGATAGTTTCGTGTTCCTATTGTCCTTCGTTAACCGAATTGCCACTGTGGCCTAATGTCACGTTTGTCTCGTGTTCCGTTTGTACTTCATTGACCGAATTACCACTGTGGCCAAATGTTACGAACGTCTATTGTCGCGATTGTCCTTCATTGACCGAATTACCACTGTGGCCTAATGACACGAAAGTCTATAGTAACTTACCAGTTAAACCTGTATATACTTTAGTAGACCCTAATAAGACTATATACAGTTCTCAAAGTGAGAAATGTTGTATTTGTATGGAAAACCCAAATGAGATAATATTTGACCCATGTTATCATTTCGATACCTGCATCAAATGTGCAGAACAACTAGTTGTTGTATCTTCAAAATGTCCAATATGCAGAACCAGGATTGTGTCACTGATAAATGCGTTAGAAGTAGGTTCTTTAGAGCGGTCTGACCAAAAAATTTAGGATAGGGTCATTAATCACTTTTCAGATCCTCGAGGTCCGCGTAAATTTTCGGACCACCACCCACAGTAAATCCGGCGTCTAGCTAGGCCTCCTACACAGACCACTTTCTACCCCGCTTCGCCTAGAACTTTTCAAAATTTGAAGAGAAAGCCCTACGTTAATCACTTTTCACGATCGCAAGGTCTACTTGAAAACTGCCGGACCAGCGACCCGGTTGAGTCCACCGAGATACTGCGTAGCCTGCGTACGAAGTATCACTGCGGAGGGTTTGTGCGAGTGGGCCGTAGGCCTTTGCGCACTATATTCAAAGTCTGCGAAGTCTGTTACCAACTGACCAACTGACAAACCAACCAAAAAATAAAAGGGCTTAAGAACTCAAAGGCTTGACCACTAAAGTGCGATGTCTGAAGTGAAACCTAACCCCAATGCTGACCCCAATGCTGACCCAGAGGTCAAACCTGTGAAACCTACTAAAATTAAATACAAGTGCTCCTTGTGCTTCTATGACGCCTTCTGCAAGGATAACATTGTCCATCACATTGAGAAAACCAAGAAGTGTGCCGAGGCTGAAATCATTGAGATTAAGATCATGTGTGACTACTGCGATAAGCCGGCTTCGTCAGAGATGTCTAAGATCGCACACGAGAAGATCTGTAAGACCAAGAAGATCGAGGACCTGATCAGAGGTCTGCCTTTCGAAGAGCAGACCAGGGTATTGATGGAGAAGTACCTTGAGCAAAATAAACACATCGAAACGATGGAGAAGCAGATGCGTGCCCTCAAGAACAAGTATGCCCGCGAAGAGGAAGTAAACAATACCGATATGAAGAACGAACACGGTAGTATCAATGCCAAGGAACTGCATGGGTACTGCATTTATACCTTGAAGAGGCTTTACGGGGATGTTATCATCCCGGCAATTAGAATCAATCTTCAAAAGAGAGATGACGAGGCCGAGGCACAAGGTAAGTCCTGCTCCGATCCTAAGTCTAGGCCCGATCCTAAGTCTAGGCCCGAGCCCGATCCTAAGTCTAAGCCCGATCCTAAGTCTAAGCCCGAGCCCAAACAGGCCCCGAAGAGCACCAAAACTACGTCTAAGACCACTACCACTACTACATCCACAAAGGCCAAGAAAGCTCACTCGAACTCGGATTGATCAAGTTGCTCATAACCTACGTATTGACCTGAAGCAGTGTCAAGTAACAGTTTATCGTCAAGAAAACAGTGCCTCATTAACTTCCCTCTCGGGTAGAACTGTCGGGCCTCGTACTTGACCACATAGACCCTGCAAATCTTATGAAATTTCTTTTCCAACGTTAGTTCGCTTTATAATGGTAGCCGTCCACAAAACTTTCTTGCGATTTACTGTCCACTTTGAACGGATGATATCACCAACCTTGAAGTGGTCGGTGGAATCAAATGACGTCGTAAACTTCTTGAACGATCCACACGTAAGCTTGCTGACAAGAGTAACTTTGTTGACTGTGACCGATTCAACTTATTTAGACACAACCGGGCCTAGGCCCAGTGGTATTTAATTGCTATCAACATCGCGGAGACCCCACTTTACTCGATCGTATCGTTACTGAGAATGCCGAAAGAGCCGAGATATTCGTCAAGCTTGACAAATTCTTCCTGGTGGGCTACCCTTTCGAGGACTTGTGTGGTGATAACTCCACAGTCCCCGCATGAGTCAAAGATCCGTGCCAGGATGAATTCGATAAGAAGTCCGAACTTGTTCATCTTGACTATGATCCTGAATTTCATCAACTTTACTACGGTCCAAACGAACTTGAGGGACGACAGGTCAAAAATGTTGGTGTTTAGTACTACGCCATTTTCAGCGTTGTAAGTAAGTTTAGACTTGGCCACTTGTTCTCTGAACAGAACGTTGTCAAACTGGTCATATGACTTTGTTGTGAAGTCACCATCGCCGTTGATGGTAATATCGTAAACGATATGCAGAATCTTGTCTGTTAACGTTACTACTTTGAGGGACCTGAGCATTTCGGCGCAGTTTACTACCAACACCTTCATGACGACATTGACAAATATGTCCAATCTCGCCAAAGCTTTCGTGCTGATCTTTTTGGCCACCGAAGACGACGTATTGTGGGCCTTCAGAAACTTAACGATATCATTTTTTAGGTCCACCCTTCCAATGGAATAGGACTCGTTAGAAGACATTTGTTGGTGCTACCACACTACAGCCACTAAGCTAAAAAATTATTGTTTTTTGTAAGTCTTATTGTCAACGACGACGTTTTTCCACGGGACTGACCATTTGTGGGTGCTACCACACCTACTACAATCCTTTTGATCGTAGGACTCTGCTACGTCGTGACAAATCGTGCAATACATATGAGTTTGCCTTCTCATCTCAGGCAAAGCCGTCAAAGTTAAGGCCTGCATATCTCTCCTATTGTTCTCTTTTAAGAGTCCAAAGATAAAAGTTCCTTCAACGGGCCCTTCACTGACCCCTTACAACCCCTTACAATCCCTCAAACAATGCCTTGAGATCTTTGTCTGTTTGTTCTTCGTTGACGACCCTCTTCTTCGGAAGAGCACACCTGGCAGTCCTAACCCCCTTGTTCTCGAGTGTCTCACGTACAAACGTGGTCCACTCTAGAACAAGGACTGGTTTTTGCTCGCTCTTGAGCTTGTCAAGCTTTTCGTAGACCAATCGTTGAAGTCCTCTTGTAATAGGGAATTCCACGATTGGTGACACTGGTTTTAGGTCTACGTCTGCATAAAGTCCTGCCATTCTCAGAATCCCGCCGTCCTCGTGCAGGCATCCCAGTTCTTCGCCCTTGGCAAAGAAGGTACAGAGAACAAAGGAGTTGTGGAGCTTGAGATACAGTGCCAACAACCGATAGATGTTGTGCCACTTCTCATTGGTTTTGTCCTTGTCAGATTGTGGATATGTATGGAAGTTGCGACCGTTGTAGTTCCTGGGCTTGAGCTTTGACATCGGGATAATCCCACTGGTAACAATGTTCCTTTCCTTTGAACGATCCTTGTCCTGTTCCAGTAGTTCTGCGACGCCTTCAAACTTGTCGAGTGACACTAGTTCTGGGTTAGCCACAGAACCTGTGTTGAGATACGTCTCCCACGAGCCCCACGGAAGGACTCTGTCGATATCCTCGACGTCTTCGACCTTTGAACACCCCTTCTTTGGTAGAACAAAGATCCTACTGGTTGGCACACCATCTACTCCTGTTCTGGTGGGCAGTTTGGATCTCATGCTGTCTTCAGAAGGGTAGCTGGTCGAAAACTTCAGTGGCAGAACCAACTGACCACCGAACAGTTCGAGTTGGTAGTACCCATAAGCGCGATCGCTCATCTGACCAGATAGGCAACGAAAACTACCTACCCTAGGGTAGTTGAAATTTTTAATTGAGGGACGACCCAGGAATCGAACCTGGGTGTTGTGCGCTTGCTCTACCACTGAGCTAGTCGTCCTGTGTTTGACGTGCACCACCTATTTCTTTTGTTCAATAGACATATTTGGAAATTGGCTGTTAAGGTGGTTTGTCACTGCTCGTTTCTGATTTTCTCTATTTTCTGCATTGATTTATGGTTGGATTGCAGTGTGGGTGACCTACTTCACCCGGCGGTTTTACCATTAGTTGGATTGCAGTGTTGGTACCTGACATAACGTATTATGTAGTCTGCACCATACTCCGTGAGGAGGATATTCTGTGGTGGATTGCTGAATGGGTACGATCACACGTAGCTGCACCCGGGCCCAAGGCCATGTCAAGCAACGACATTCTGTGAGAACATCTAAGCCTGACGCAAGCTTTCGCTCGCAATTTCGATTTTTGTATTGCTGTTTAGGTCTAACTGGACCCATTGGACTCGTTCACTCCGCACACATAAGCACGTTTGAAAAGTCACATGTCAACACCCATATTTTTGGCATACATTTGTCAAGGTTGCTGTTAGGGTATTCGGTCCTTCTTTGCTATAGGAGTCTAAGTCAGAAAATTTTTCGGTTTTTGCCAAACTCTCAAACTAGTTGGTTCTTGTTCTCTTAAGTACTTTATGTCGACGATTTATAGTGCGTTTGGACTTGCGTCTTGACCTTCGTCGTTTGGACTTGGACCTGCGTCTGTACTTGGACCTACGCCGTTTGCTCCGTTTGCGCTGTTTGCGTCGTCCAAACCCACCGAATCTGCAAATAGGGCACTCTTTCTTTTGTTGACCAAAGTAGCCTCTACTTGTATATGCGGCGTCTATACATTGTCTGTGAAAAACGTGATCTATCCCATTTGAAGTGTGTTTCCAAAGATTCTCTGTTCCAAGTCGTTGCTTACATACAACACATTCATCACTTGCAGACCACCCACCTTCGTTTTGTATTGGTCTAGACCACTCAGCAGAATACTTTGGACCAGGATGCGAAGAAGTTGTAATACGTAACGGCGGAGGTGGAGGTCCAGTGGCACGTGGTGATGGCGGAGGGGTATGAAATGGCGAAGGAGTACGAGTTGGAGGTAGACCTGACATTTAGAGCGATGCTGATGGTCACTTATTAAGTGACCATAATTAAATTGCAAAGCTACGGACTTAGAGAAAACATATTTTAAAATAAATTCCGCACCGCTCTAATAACAAGAAGATGTTTGGCCCCACGGCGATTACTCGATCCACTCTTGTTCTTTGGGAGACGGCGAGGATACGACATTGGCTTGAACCACATTTTGTTTTGACAGTTTGTACTTCTCATACTCGTTCTGAACCTTTTGAAGCGCATCTGAGGCCCAATTAAACGTTTTATCGTAGGTATGAGAATAGTAAACGACAGTCTGAGAGACTCCATCTGAGTGGTCAATGGTTAGGATGTGACCAATGTCACAGAAGCAGCATTCGTAATGAGTATTAACGTCAGCTCCCCTGAAGGTCTCGAAGTCAACGGCAATGGTGTGGGCTCTGTCGAGATTGATAATGGTGGGCATTTGTCTTTGGTCTTTGTTGTACTTAATGGATCCCTAAGGACAATTGCGCTTACGGATTGGGTCGGGTTGGGTCCGACCCCGCAAACCCGTTCAAACTACCCTGACTTCGTATCCATCCGCCACAGGTTTGATATGGATTTTGGACCCGATAAATGTCTCGATGATAGTCGCGCACGTTAGGAAGTGCTTACTGTACTTTGAAATACTTACTGCCCTGTAAGTACCTCCTGAGACTAATGCAAGAGGAAGCAAGAGCTGGTCGGCTAAGTGTTCGTCGACTGGAGCCGTTGAGTGTAGGTACTCACTGACTGAGTTAGTAAATTCCGTGGTGGTCTTCAGGTCCTTTTGGTGGTAAACGCTGATCATCTCAGTGATTTCAGAGTACTGGAAACGGGCAGTCAACACAGGCATTCCCTTCCCATTTGCGTCCACTTCAACGGGGTGGCACTTAAAGGATTCTGGTAGACCGTCATTGATCTTACTGCACACGTCCATCGCTTTAGAATGGACCATGGTCCTAACACTAGACAAAATCATGCCTTTGTCCAAAAGGATCAGTGGATTAAGTCTCTTGATATACGGGTCGACTTTAACAAACACTCCCCCGCCACCAGACGGATAAAATCCATGCCTCAGAAGACGACATTCCGTCTTAACGGGCATCAATGGACAGAACACTTCGGCATAGAAGTCAAAACTGGGAGACGACCCATTGTGGGTTCCTCCCTTGATCCTAACAGTACTCTGACCGGCCGCAAACCACAAGATAGGAACAACCGTTTGAAGCACAAGAATAGTACTCCCGGCAGACCCAATGTCAAAGGTGTAGTCCCCGTTCTTAATTTGGCCAGGAACGAAGGTGAATTCAGTGGAATTAATGTCACAACCAGACAACTTACCTCCACAGATTTCGGAAGCAGCGAGAATAGACATAACGTGTTGACGCTGAAGACCGGGCTTTTCGCGTCCTCCGCGCACGTTGTAGATCCTCAACGACCTGCCCAAAACGCAAGAAAGAGTCATCGCAGTCCTAATAACTTGACCTCCGCCCTCTCCAAGATTTCCGTCGAGGACGGTATCATAGTTCATCTGCTTTGACCAGATAAATACGCCTCTCCTTCTGTACGTCTTTCGGAAGATGACAAAAAGACAGACACAGTTAATTATGTTTTGAACCCTAATACCAACAAGTATGTAAAACGCGACACGCCACTTGGCAAGAAGCTCGTTAAGGCTGAGGAAACTGGCGAGGAAGTTCCCAAAACAATGACTGAGACTGAACGTCTTATTCTTGTTGTACAGACTCTTCAAGATCAACTTGAAATTGAGGATTCTGCTATCAAAAACTAAGTTGAAAAACTTTTTAATTTTTTAAACTTATGATCTGGTGAATTTTTTAAGATAGTTAATAAATGGCTACTATTCCTCTAACAGCAAAGGTTATTCTTGCTAATACATATAATTCTCCAAATCTACAACAGGCAGTAGGTATTTTATATGCAGGAACTTCACAATCTATACCTGATAGTACCAATACGGAAATAGTATCATATTGGACAGGAGGAACTTCGGCATACTATTCAAATAGTTCTATTATTACGTCAGGAACTAATAGTGGAAGAATAAAAGTGTTAGTCACAGGAACGTATTTATGTTCTGCGAATTTATCTTATAATGGAAATACGACAGGAATACGTCGAGTGGATATTTCCGTTAATGGAACTACGACATATGCAGAGACTTATATTACAGCAGGTACAGGCGGACAACCCATTAGTGTATCTACTACAACGATTATAAGACTAAATGCCAATGATTATGTATCGGTTTTTGGTTTACAAAATTCAGGAGGCAATCTTGCTATGAATATATCCATGCCAATTTCATTTAGTGTTATGAAGATTTTTTAATCGTTCATTGATTGCAATCGTCTCTGTCTGTCTCCTTTCCGTCCGTCCCGTCTCCGTCCCGTCTCCGTCCATCATTGGCTCTACACCGTCCGTCCGTCTCGGTCTACCGCTGACCGCTGACTGCCTACTGCTGGTCAGCGGTAGACGAGACCGGACATACCATAGTTGCTAAGGTATTAACTGCCTTATCGGCGGTTTAACTTATTTCTTAATTTGTAGGAAATAGTAAATGAATAACACTTTGCAGAGCACTTTGCAGAGCACTTTGCAGAGCACTTTGCAGAGCACTTTGCAGAGCACTTTGCAGAGCACTTTGCAGAGCACTTTTCAATATATGTGCGTGGGATGTAAACGATTATTCAAAACAGTAGAGTTACGTATTAATCATGATTGTCGTAAGTTTTACGACTCAAATTCAGCAGCTCCAATGTTCTCCCAGGGATGGAACAAAACAAAGACTACGCAATTTCTCCATTGATATCGGACTAACGACCTTTGCAACATGGATCTCCAAAATTGGATCAAGTAGACCATTACGCCAAAAAGAACCAAATATTCCACATGTCCATGTAGTGTTTGCGGCTTGAAAGTTAATTCCTGAACCCCCAATGCTTGTGACCTCCAACCAAGTGACCTTAATGTTAAGATGTTAAGAATTCGAAAATTATAATGGGGATTCAGACTAAAAAATATCTTCTGTTTGGATGGTTTATTACCTGGCGCGCCACTGGTGAACTACGACGGTTGTTGTTGATTTGTATAAACCTGCGCTTGAAGTGAACCGCCCAAGGCAGTCCTTGTTTGACGAATTCTTCCATCTTGTTAACGGCAGTGCACATAAAATCAAAGTCGTTCAAGAACTCATCGTTCCGCTCTGGGTACTTGTTTTCCATCTGCAATATCGTACAAAACATTGCTACAATAGTCTTTTCTTTACCGCTCCACCCCTCAGGCATACCCTTAATGTCGTTAAGTGCTTTCCTAACGTAGACCTTCATATCTTTGATGTCGTGGACGTTCGTAGAATGCTCGCACACCAGTAAGTCCAAATTCCCGTCAAACTTGATCTTGGATACATATGGCTCGGCGTCCTTGTCAGCGTCATTGCAAACTAGATGCATCCACTGGACGGTCATACCATCTGTCGTTGCTTCGACATTGTACGTTACGTCGTAATCTTCCTTCTTAAGGAAGTACTTGAGGGTCCTAAAGTTGTCCTCGTTCACAGTCAGTCCAAAATCGGTAAAGTGCTTCTCTTGTAGAACCAGGGTCAAATTTCCCTTCTGGGCTTCTGCTGCACATAGGGCATTGATTCCCTCGACGATTGTCCTGTACTTAACAGAAGTAAGCTCGGCAATACTGGAAGCCGCCGCTTTAGGCGTATTCAAAATCTCGAACTGGTCTTGGCTTTGGTCTTGGTCTTGGTCTTGGTCCGGGTCCGGGTCCATTTGACTTTTTCCCAGTGGATACTTGGCTGGCTAGGGCTATTACACCTTTAGATATTTAAAACGCCGACTTCTGAGGCATTAAAAATTTTGAAAAAGGTTTAGATTTGAATCCAGTAAAATCAATAGTTTGACATCACTAAGTCACTAATTTTGAAGTCCTTAGTAA